>VOFB01000349.1_pt1 | contig 24001 bp, 24 predicted proteins | sample 5384141 | NCBI WGS metagenome assembly VOFB01 (sample SAMN12384721, study PRJNA508395) | human gut metagenome | isolation source: healthy gut A | host: Homo sapiens | reverse complement strand
ATAGCAGGCACATTGCAGAAAATGTGTATGCTTAAGTTCTGAAACGAATTTAAGTTCATAAACGGTTTCATCGTTAACAACATCAGCAAACCCTATCGCATTGCATATTTTTCTGCCGTTTTTATCTAAAAATGGAATTTCACAGTGAACCTGAACATTTTCGTTTTCCGAAAATTTTGTTTTTTAATCTATCTATAAGTTTTAGTCGACTTTCTTCGGGCACGAAAGGAAGATTAACTTGCGTTCTGTATCGTTTTGCTTAGTCTCTTCGGATACTAAGAATAGGATTTTCTTTTCACATTAAATTTGACAAAAATTCACTTCTTGATAAATCCGACGACGGAGGATTACTTCACCGATGGAAATGGTGAATCTTCTTGCGACAGATTGGAAATCGATTCTGGTACATTAAATGACAAAGTTTCAAATATGTAGACCATCCATATAAGTTGCATTTCAAATATGTAGACCATCCTGAACGCTGATTATGGTTGACCAAAACGGCTTTGATTGGGGAGTATTCCACAACAGACTTGGACGATGCACTGAATCTCAGAGCAACCAAGAACATTAAGGATTATTAAAAACCGCAGGCACAACATTGACGATAACAGGCAGAAAAAGTAATACAAAAGATAGTAGATGACTTGTATTTTCCGTATGAAGTGATTCTCTAATACAATAATGACTGAGCCAAAGGCGATCAACCGTAAAAAGTTGGTCGCTTTTGTTTTACCCATGTGTGCTCTTTTATATACTTGCTCGAATTCAGCTGGTGACATAAAGTCGCAATAACGGTGAATTCGTTTCGTGTTGTAAAAAGCTTCCAGATATTCGAAAATCAACCGGTATGCCTGATTGTAATCGCGAATTCTAAAGCGATTGAGCCATTCACGTTTGAGAATAGAATGAAAGGATTCCATGCACGCATTATCCCACGGAAAAGCTTTCTTCGAATAACTGCGCTGCATGTTTTCGGTTGCTTTTTTATATTTCTTTGCAACATACTGGCTCCCACGATCTGAGTGAATGATTAATGGTTGATCGATATTTCGGCGAGTTTTAGCTTTGTTTATGGCATCAATCACGCAGGATACTTCCAGTGTCTTTGAAAGTGTCCAGGCAATGATTTTTCTGGAAAATAAATCCATAACACTGGGTAGATAGACAAATCCATCTATTGTCCAGATGTAGGTAATATCCGAACACCAGACAGCATTCGGGCGGTTAGGATTAAACTGTTCATCAAGGATATTTTGTAATTCTGTGCTGAAATCAGAATCTTTTGTGGTGATTGTCCATGGTTTGCTCCACTGAACACGGATTCCCGTTTGGCGCATATATGTACCAACAGTTCTTTCCGAAATGACTTCACCGGTTTTCCGCAGTTCTACAGTGATTTTCGGAGCGCCGTAGTTCTGCTTGGAATCATCATAAATATCCTGTATTTTTGCTTTTACAGCTTCACGCCGTTTTTCTGTATCAGAATGTACGTGGTGGAGCCATGCAAGATATCCTGAGCGAGAGACACCTGAAAATTTCAACATTCCGGAGACGGAAACCCGGCGTCCGGCCTTTTGGCAGCTTCCGTCTTCTCAGACACTTCAAGGTAAATGGCGTCCGTCATTTTCCCAGAATGTTGATTGCTTTTTTTAACACATCAAGTGCATCTTGGGCATCACGTAATTCACGCCTGAGACGGGCAATTTCCTTCTGCTCGTCAGATACATAATTACCGGAACCACGAACAGGAATATCACCTGATTCACGGAAGTCTTTCAGCCACTTTGTTAATGTGCTGTATCCGATGCCGAGATTTTCTGCACATCCACGTACTCCGAGGTCTTTGTGATCCTGGTAGTACTGGACTGCATCAAGTTTAAACTGTTTGTCATGTTGCATTGCCATATGAGATCCTCCTTCAGCATGTCTCTATTGTACCATGCTTATGTGTATTTGTATTTGGAATTTTATATTCTCATTTTGGACTTGTACTATTTATATTCATCTTCGGGTTCTGGCCGGATAAATTCAAGGGCCGGGACTACCGCACCTGGGACTGGGGCGGCAGCATGGTGGTTCATCAGCTTATCCAGCAGCCCGACGGCGATCTGGGGCTTGCCCTTCCGGAGAGTAAAAAAGCGCTGTTCACCGCCAGCGTTCCCAACAGCTTTTCGCCGGTCACTGACGGCTGGCAGGAGGACAGCGGATGTTGGACCGCAAAGACCGCTTCGTCCCAGCAGATGCTTTTAATGCAGCAGATGCCGGAAAGCTGCTATATCCATTTGAAGATACATCCCGACGGGGCACACCAGGCCGAGGTAATACTTCAGGCCAACGAGGAGATGAGAGAGGGCTATTATATCTATGTGGAGCCTGAGATGAACAGACTGGTTTTCTGTTCGTGGCTCAGGATGTACGAGGAGGGCGGCAAGACCTTCCCCTATGACATAGAGCTGGAAGTGCCCCTGAGAAGGCCCGGGGACGGCGTATACCACATGGAAGTAGTCACAGAGGGAACGGTAGGGCTGGTATATATAAACAGCGAGGCCGCCATGAGCTTTCGTATGTACGACTATCAAAATAGAAATCTGGGGCTGTTCTCCTTTGGGAAAGCAGAATTCTCCCAGATAGAAATGAGGAAAAGATAATATGAGTAAAAAATTATTACAGACCAGAGAACATGAGGCTGCCATATTGGTGGAGATACCGGCGGAGCAGAGACCAGTATTCCACATGAGCTCCGCCTCAGGCTGGGCCAACGACCCCAATGGCTTTTCAGTGTATAAGGGCGAGTACCACCTGTTCTACCAGAACAACCCATACGGCACCCGCTGGGGAAACATCCACTGGGGGCACTATAAGAGCCGGGACCTGATAAGCTGGGAGTACGTGCCTAGCGCCCTGGCGCCGGATATGCCATACGACAGGGACGGTTGCTTCTCGGGCAGCGCCATAGAGTGGCAGGGGAAACACTACCTGATGTACACCAGCAACCGGGAGGATAAGCTCCCGGACGGCACTTTGCAGATACGCCAGACCCAGTCCATGGCTGTGGGCAACGGCAGGGACTATGAGAAATTCCCGGAGAACCCGGTGATAACCGCCGACACTCTCCCAGAGGGCAGCTCCCTTTCGGACTTCCGGGACCCTAAGTTTTGGCGGGAGGACGACGGCTTCTACGCGGTCATAGGCAGCAGGAGCCCCGACGGCAGCGGACAGATAGCCCTATACAGCTCACAGGACCTGAGAAGCTGGCGCTTTGTGAGCATACTGGACCGCTGCAATAACGAGTACGGCAAAATGTGGGAGTGCCCGGATTTCTTCCCCCTGGACGGAAAGCAGGTGCTGATAGTCTCTCCCCAGGAGATGCTTGCAGAAGGCCTTGAGCACCACAGCGGCAACGGCAGTCTCTGCCTTATAGGAAGCTATGACAGAAGCTCCCATACCTTTACCCGGGAGGCGGGTCAGGCCATCGACTATGGCATGGACTTCTACGCCGGGCAGACCACCGGGACCCCGGATGGGCGGCGGGTGCTGATAGCCTGGATGAACAACTGGGAGAATTACCTTACACCAAACGATTTCAAGTGGTCCGGCCTCATGACCGTGCCCAGAGAGCTCACCATCCGGGACGGCCGGCTGCATCAGAACCCGGTGAGGGAGCTGGAGAAGTACCGCGCCGGGGAGCTTACATTTGAGGCACAGGCGTCCGGGGACTTTAAGGAACTGCCGGGAGTCAGCGGCCGGGTCTTCGATATGACGGTTGAGTTTGACACGAAGGTGTGCAGGAATTTTGAGCTCCGGGTGGCCGCAAATGAGCGTTTCTACACTTCGCTGACCTATGACGGCGCAAAGCAAACCTTCACCACCGACCGCACCTACTCGGGCAGTACCAGGGACCTGCTGGCTGTGAGGACCATGTCCCTTGCCGGACATGAGGGCAGGGTAAAGCTGAGGGTGCTGATGGACAGGTACTGCATAGAGGTGTTCGCAAACGATGGGGAGAAGGTCATGAGCTCGCTGATATATACGCCGCTGGGGGCTGAGAAGATACTGTTTTGCTCAGACGGGGCTTTTGAGGCGGCGTTCAGCCAGATAAAAAAGCCGTAAAAGGGAAGGAACGGTCACTATGCTGCTTAACTTGAAGGATATTCTGCAGATTGCAGAGGAAAAGAAAATAGCTGTGGGAGCCTTTAACGCGGCGAATCTTGAGGGCCTGGAGGCTATACTTGGGGCCGCGGAAGAGCTGGGACTGCCGGTGATAGCCCAGTTTGCCCAGTGCCACGAAAACCTGACGCCCCTGGAGGTAATAGGCCCGGCCATGGTCTATATGGCGAAGCGGGCGGCGGTGCCGGTGTGCGTGCACCTGGACCGCGGCGAGACCTTGGACTATCTGAAAAAAGCCCTGGATATAGGGTTTACCTCTATCATGTACGACGGCTCTGTGCTGCCCTTATGAAGATCGCGGGACTGGATATTGGCTCAACCGGCTGTAAGCTGACGATTTTTGATTCGGACGGCAGCTGCCTTGGCAAGGCTTACCGTGACTACCCGGTGAAGCGCACGAAGACCGCACACGAGGTTGAGGCACAGGATATAATTGACAGCGTCTTTGAGGTCATGGAGGAGATGGGCCGCCGGCACCCGGACATCGCCGGGATTGGGGTGACCAGCTTCGGAGAAACCTTCGTTTTGACCGACAAAGCCGGATGCCCGCTGCATACCGCCATGCTGTACACCGACCCCCGGGGCGCTGATGAGTGCAGGGCCCTGGAGGAGGAGCTGGGCAGCGCCGAAATAGCGGCCGTCACGGGGCTGAAGCCTCACGGCATGTACAGCCTGCCAAAAATCATGTGGATAAAGGGCCACTGGCCGGAGGTGTACCGAAGGGCCGAGCACATTCTGCTCATGGAAGACTTTGTGGTATTCCTGCTGACCGGCACGGCCCAGATAGACTATTCCCTGGCTACCAGGACTATGGCCTTTGACATCAACACCATTACCTGGAACAGGAAAATACTCTCCGTCGCGGGAGTGGATGAGAGGCTGCTCTCAAGGCCGGTCCCATCGGGGACCGCGGCCGGGACCCTGCTGCCGGAGGCGGCTAAAAGGACGGGCTTTTCCACCCGGTTACAGGTGGTCAGCGTCAGCCAGGACCAGGTGGCAGGAGCCGTCGGAGCGGGAGTGTTCGACTCCGGAAAGGCTCTGGAATGTGCGGGTACGGTGGAGTGCCTGACCCCGGTATATGACGGTATGCCCCCCCTTGGAGGCAATGCACCGGGGCAATTACGCGGTCGTCCCGTATGTGGTGCCCGGGAAGTACGTGACCTACTGCTTTTCCTATACCGGGGGCGCGCTGATACAGTGGTGCGCGGACACCCTGGCAAAGGGTGAAAAGGAGTTGGCCGCCCGGGAAGGGCTATCTGTTCACGCCTATCTTGAGCGCCAGGCGGCGGAGCCCACCGGCCTTTTAGTGCTGCCCACTTCGCCGGAGCGGCTACGCCATATATGGATACCGGGTCCAAAGGCGCCATAATCGGCATGACCACGGCCACCACAGTGGCGGAGATATACAGGGGCTGCATGGAGGGCATCGCCTATGAGATGCTCCTGAACATGGAATATCTACGCGATACCGGCGTGCGCTTCAAAAAGCTGCAGGCGTCCGGGGGCGGGGCGGCGTCCAGCCTGTGGATGCAGATGAAGGCGGACGTGCTGAATATACCGATGACCGCGCTCCACACGGCGGACTCCGGTACGGTGGGCAGCGCCATGATAACCAGGGCGGCTATCGGCTGCTTCGGGAGCCTGCAGGAGGCCGCCGCGCAAATGGTGAGAGAAAAAGAGACCTACTACCCGGACCCGCGGCAGCACGAGCGGTACATGGAAATTTATGAGCGCTACCGGCAGCTGTACGCCGTACTTCGCCCGCTGGTATGATTTTGAGCATAATTTATGCAAATAAGAGCTACAATATAAATCACGAAAGGAATACAAATAATGAACTCATTTATTTATGACATACCCACCAAAGTTTATTTCGGCCCCAACCAGCTGGGTAATCTGGGGAAAGAGCTTGCGGCCTATGGAAAAAAGGTCCTGCTCTGCTATGGCGGGGGTTCTATAAAAAAGAGCGGCCTGTATGCCCAGGTGGCGGCCCAGGTGAAGGAGGCCGGGCTGGAACTGTTCGAGCTTTCCGGGATAGACCCCAATCCCCGGGTCACATCTGTCCGGGCGGGGGCCGATATCTGCAAGAGGGAGGGGGTGAATGTGGTTTTAGCCGTTGGCGGCGGCTCGGTGCTGGACTGCAGCAAGTATATTGCCGCCGGGGCCTGCTATGACGGGGACCCCTGGGACTTTTCATCGGGCGCCGCCGCTCCCGAAAGGGCCCTGCCCCTTATAACGGTGCTGACCCTGGCGGCCACCGGCTCCGAGATGGACAACGGCGGCGTTATCACAAACATTGAGACCAAAGATAAGATAGGCAGGGGTTATCCCTGTATGCAGCCCAAGGTGTCCTTCCTAGACCCCACGGAGACCTATTCTGTGGGCAGATACCAGACAGCCTGTGGCTGTGCGGATATCCTGTCCCACCTGTTGGAGATATACTTTGTGCCGGAGGGCGGCAGTATGTATATGCTGGACAGATTTATGGAGGGCATGATAAAGACGGTGATAAAGTATGCCCCTGTTGCCCTTGAGCAGCCCGACAGCTATGAGGCCAGGGCCAATCTCATGTGGACCAGCTCCTGGGCAATAAACGGGATGGCCGGAGCGCTGCAGAACTGTGGCTGGACCTGTCATCCCATCGAGCATGAGCTCTCAGCCATTTACGACATCACCCACGGCCTGGGCCTTGCTATCCTCACTCCCCGCTGGATGAAATATGTGCTGGACGATACTACGGTGGGCCGCTTCCGGGAGTATGGAGTGAACGTGTTTGGCATCGACCCGTCTCTGCCGACTATGGATATTGCCCGAAGAAGCATAGAGCTGACTGAGGACTTCCTCTTTAATAAGCTGGGATTGCAGTCCACCTTGACGGAGATTGGGATTGACAGCAGAAATTTTGATATAATGGCAGGCAAATCCTGCCATGGGGAAGTGCTAAGGGGGTACAAAGCGCTGACGCCGGAGGATGTACGGAAAATTCTGGAGGTGTGCCTGTGAAAGTTATAGTACTGTCAGATGTCCACGCCAATATCTGGGCGCTGGACGCGGTTTTGGAGCAGGAGAGGGAATATGACCTTCTCTGCTTCGCGGGGGATATGATAGACTATGGCACCGCCCCCGCCGAAGTGATCAAGCGGTTCCAAAGTTGTTCCAGAGCTGTTTTGGTAAAGGGGAATCACGATGACAATGCGGTCCGGGTTTTTCATACGGAGGACTTCCGTCATGCGCCCGCGGGGCAGTACAAATGGGTCCACCATAATCTGGAGCGGATGACCGGCGAACAGGTAGCCTATATAGATTCTCTCCCTGAAAGCGCCGTGTTTCAGGCGGACGGGTGGGTCTATCTGGTGCAGCACCAGTACCGGCCGGGAAGCTATGAGGTGATCGAATGCCGCCATGCATTTGAGGAGCATTGGAGACGGCATACTCCAAAAGAATATTGGGCCGCTCCCCGACGGCGCATGGTTTTCGGCCACACCCACCGCCAGTGCGTCCATATCCTTGGTGACGGGATGGAGTGGCTCAACCCCGGCAGTGTTTCATACCATCGCCTGGATGATCCGGACAAAGACGCCCGCTATATGGTCATTACCGACGGCAGCATCAAGATGCGCTCCCTGCCCTACCCGAGGGAGCCGCTGTTGAAAGAGACTTTCCGCCAACTGAAAGCCGGCCGCATGGCGGAACAGGAGATGCGTTACTTTTTCTACTATTTTGGAGATGCGCCCGACCTTGATGCACCGCTGCCGAACCATGATTCGGTTAGCGGATGACCGGTTCCATTTGATAGATGCTCAAAAAACGCCATTTGCAGACAATTTCTATACCATTTTCCGCTCTGCCGGTCGCCGCGGTAAAGGTGTAGTGTGTGGTGTATAATGTCGGAGGGATAACATTCTGCAACAGTGAGATTTGTTCAATATCATTTTTATTTAGCCCAGCCAGTCAAATGGCCCCTTATTCCCTTATAGTGCTAGAATATAAATAGTACAAGCCAAAATGAGAAATTCCAAATACACATAAGCATGGTACAATAGAGACAAGCTGAAGGAGGATCTCATATGGCAAAGCAACACGACAAACAATTTAAACTTGATGGCTCAATCGCTTTAAAATTCGCGATTACAAGCAGGCATACCGGTTGATTTTCGAATATCTGGAAGCTTTTTACAACACGAAACGAATTCACAGTCATTGCGACTTTATGTCACCAGATGAATTCGAGCAAGTATATAAAAGAGCACACACTAAGGCGGAGCTGCTGGCAGGTTGAATTTGGGAGAAATTTCTCATTTTAACTTGTACTAAATCTTGACATAGGATCAATTGTTCAGTAATGTATGTAGAAATAGGGCATCGACCGTTAGGTCGGTGCCCTATTCCTATATGCGCCATCTATAAGTCAATAGCGATTATAATCCGCCCTCCCATCATCGGGAGGGCGGATTTTTTGCGTCTTGATAGAAAAATTGAGAAATTTCTCGAAACACCCTGCCAAATGGCACCCCTTATTCAGAGTAAGTAGAGGGACCTTTTGAAAAGTTGAGAGAATTTTTCAAATTACTTTGCCAAAATCTCAAAAAATTTCCCAGTTGGTTAGTAGAGAGGCTTTCAAAGGAAATTTTCAAAATTCCTTCGTTCAAATCGAAAAAATTTTCCCAGTTGATTAGTGAGGGGGTCTACAAAATGCCTTTCTCGCTGGCTACCTATTGAGGGGACTGTCTCCCTGTGTACCTTGAAAATTGAATCGCCGCCTCCAAAGGATATGCTTCCGGCAAGTGACGCCACGACTTCCCGATAATTCAGGGCTCCCGCAAAATCGAAGATTTTGTGGGAAGAGGAGCAGCAGTGAAACGAATGAGCTTTCGCACGAGTGCGGAAGCGAATGATATGGAACTTGCTGCGACGAGAGCGCACCAAAGAAGCGATACGCCGTGGTGAGATTCCGGGGCAGGAACGATGCGGATGAGCGGCAGCAAGCAAAAACTGTCGCAGAAATGCGGCTTCAGAACAGACAAAGGAGGTTCAAACCTATGAAGAAAAGTGAGCTCAGAGAGCTTTATCAGATGATGTTTCCGGAATACCCGGACATCGTGACCGTCAAAGAGCTTCGGGAGATGCTGGGCATCAGCCGCAAGCTGGCCTACAAGCTGATCGACTATGGATACATCCACGCCGTGAAGATCGGCAAAAGCTGGCTGATGCTGTGGCCGGGGTGTTCGGTCCCCAAAAAGTCGCAAGACTTTTTGGGGAGAGGAGGAACAGCGGAGCGAGTGAGTTTTGCCGCCTGCGGCGAAACGAAGGATACGGAGCTTGTGACGACGAGGCGCAGGGAAATTCCGTTTGGGGGCTGCCTACACTGCAATGCGATGTGCTCTATCTGAGCCTTGAGGACACCCAGCGCCGCATCAAAGACTGGCTCTACAATCTTACCGACAGCGCCCCGACAGCCTGTATTTTGCCGTGACCTCCGGGCTGATCGGCGGCGGGCTGGAGGAGCAGATCACGGATTTCCTGACCGAGCATCCCGCCACCAAGCTGGTCATCATTGACACGCTGCAAAAGGTGCGGGACTCCAAAGGCAGCGCCGGAAAAGCGGGAATGTACGGCAACGACTACGACGATATTTCCTCCATTAAGCGCATTGCCGACGGCTTCAACATCGCCATTTTGCTGGTGCATCACCTGCGAAAGCTGCAAGACAGCGACGATCCCTTTAACGATGTCAGCGGCTCTACCGGCATCATCGGCGCTGCGGACACCAACTTCATCCTGCGCCGTAAGCGCAGTGGAAACGCGGCTACGCTGCTGGTCAGTGGGCGGGATGTGGAATATCAGGAACTGACCTTGCAGTTTAACGACCTTGTCTGGGAGCTGGTGGAGCGCAAGAACAGTGAGGATATTCACAAGGCAGAGCTGCCGAAATTTCTGTTTCGGGTGGTGGACTTTATGGAGCACCGCACCGAATGGGTAGGCACGGCCACGGAGCTGCTGACCGAAATGAAGGAGCAGGAGGTCACGCCCAATAGGGTCACAAAGTATCTCGGCCAGTTTGCCTATGAGGTGCTGGAGCCGCTGGGCATCGAGTACCGCACCAAGCGAACAGGCAAAAGTCGGCTCATCAAATTTCTGCGCCGTGACGGCAATGACGCAAATGACGCCGGGATCGCTATATAAGGAAATCCCCGTCACAACTGTCATTGCCGTCACAAACCGAAGAAAGGGGGTGAACAAATGCGCAGCAAAAATCACCTCGGCAAATGTAATGGACAATCTCCTGACTCTGCCGGACACAAGGCAGACCGGCTGGCACACCTGAGTTCTTGCCGAAAATCATGTACGCCGATGTGACCTTGAGAGAAAAGAAAAGCCCAGTCATATAGGCAAAAGCCTTGATATGACTGGGTTTTTGGCGGAGAGTTAGGGATTCGAACCCTAGAGACCTTTCGGTCTACAGCATTTCGAGTGCTGCACCTTCGACCACTCGGACAACTCTCCGTGTCTATTTTCGTCCGGTTTTCTTTCCAGAAATTTGCTCAAAAATTCGTTGGAGAGAAAACAGGAGAGACGGCAAAAAATATTCGATTTTGAGATTTTCTGTGTTGAGGAATATCAAGGAGAATCAGGGGACGAAACTCCCAGCTTCTGCCGAAATTTCGAGTTTTATCGCCGTCTGTTACTTACATGGTTTCTCCTGTCAGTTTCAGTCAGCCTTGTACGCCCGCAAACCCGCATGAAGTCTGGATTTTTTGAAGAAATCGCCCGAAAATACTGAGAAATCGCCCATCGGTTCCAATCAGCGATTTTTCTGCTTTTGGAAAGAACTGCGAAGAACGGAAAGAACAAAATCAATAGGCAATACACGGACAGTTCGAATGCCGGCAAAGATTATCAAGATATGAGGTGTATTGTCATGAAAGAAAACGCAATCAACTGGGATGCCGTTCCCGATGTGATCACGAAGGATCAGCTGTATCGCATTTGCCACATCAGCAAATCTACCGCCTTGTACCTGCTCCAAAGCGGGAAAATTCCCTGCGAGTACACGGGCAGGAAAACACGCTGCTACAAAATCAAAAAGGAGGATGTGATTGCCTATCTGGAAAACCGCAAGGTGTTCCCCGAAAGCTACTCTGCCCCGGCGGGCTGGTACAAAGGTGATTATACTGTCCAGATGGAGGAACAGGTTCCCCAAATCGTGTTGGAGCATTTGCAGCTGTACTATACCGAGCTGCTCTCCGGCTATCCCGATGTGTTGACCACCCAAACGGTTTCCAAAATCACCGGTTACGGCAAAACTTCAATTAACAACTGGTGCAATCAGGGGCACATCAAGTCTTTCCGGAAAAACAATGTCAACCACATTCCGAAGGTCTATTTGGTGGAGTTCTTCTGTTCCACTTACTTTCGCACCATCACCCGCAAATCACCGTGGCACATCCGTACCCTGCAAGGTTTTCAAGCTGGCGGAAAATCCGTGACCTGCACACAGCAGACAGCGAAGGAGGTGCGGAGTAATGGCAAATTTTCTGGAAGAGCTGTACTACGGAAATGTTGACCCGTAGGCGAGAGGATACCGAAAGGGCAGTCATAATCTCAAGGTCTCAAAAGGCATTAACGAGCTGGAAGAAAAGCTGACCGAACGCTTGAACGGCGAGGATAAGGCGCTGTTCCTTGATTTCTGCAACGCTTACGGAGAGCTGATGGGCGAAAGCAGCCTTGATTCTTTATTGTCGGCTTCCGCCTCGGTGCAAAAATGATTTTGATACCTTTTTGCAACGATGACGCACCGTTTGAAAGCTACCTGAAAGACTGAAAGGTCTGTCAAATCGCAGTTTAGTCAATTACGAATTAGTCAATCATAATTGATTAAATTTTAAATATACAACGTGCGATCATCAAAATCGCACATTCGTAAACCAAAACCTCCTTTGGTACAATGAGCGTATCAAAGGAGGTTTTACATTATGGCTAAAACAATATATGAGCAAATGGGCGGTACATACACCACACAGGGCGACTATTACCTGCCTGATCTTACCATCCCACCCGAAGAAGAACGTCCCATCGGCGTGTGGGCGCAGCGCCACCTGCGTTATTTAAAGCAGCATCATAAAATCCTGTACTATAATCTGCTCACTTCCGGCAAGCTCCATTCCAATCTCGCTGATGTAGAGGAAGAAGCACAGACACTCTTTTTTCAGCTGGTAAAAGAGTACGCCAAGCGGGAGAGCGTGACCGAACAGATGAAAGCGGAGAACCAAATGGAGTGGGTGCAGAAAATGAACAACATCCGCAATCGGGTGGCAGAAACCGTTTGTGCCGACTTGATTTTTGCGTAACAACAGAAAAAGCGAAAAAAAATTAGTCAAGTGTGATTTACCGAATCATACTTGACTAATTTTGGTTTTGTGGTATACTATACGCAGAGAATCTATCGGCAGATGGGAGGATGTAATCCATGTTTATCGGCAGAGAGCGTGAACTTGCGATGCTGAATAAGTTGTACGCATCGGACAAGTTTGAATTTGTTGTAATCTATGGTCGCCGCCGTGTCGGCAAAACGGCGTTGATCAGCCAGTTTATTGACGATAAAAATGCAATTTATTTTATGGGCGTTGAAAGCAACGCCAAGCAAAATCTCGAAAATTTTAGCAAGAGTATTCTGAGCTATCACACCGGAATGGATACCGAAACCTCTTTCCTGTCCTTTCAGGCGGCTTTGGAATATGTGTTCAAGCTGTCCGAAAAGGAACGGATTATTCTTGCCATCGACGAATACCCCTATGTTGCCCGTTCGTCAAAAAGCCTCGCTTCCACCATCCAGCTTTTGATTGACCAATACAAAGATACTTCCAAGCTGATGCTGATCCTCTGCGGCTCGTCCATGTCCTATATGGAAGACCATGTCCTCGCCTACAAAGCGCCGCTTTACGGCAGACGGACGGCGCAGATGAAAATTCTCCCCTTTGACTTCGAGGAGACTTACCATTATTTCAAAAATTTCACCGATGAAGAGAAAGCCTATGTGTACGGCATTGTCGGCGGCACGCCGCAGTATCTACTTCAGATGAGCGATAAGCTGAGCATTGAGGACAATATTAAAAATACATTCCTGAATCCCAACTCCGCCCTGTTTGAAGAGCCGGAAAATCTGCTCAAGCAGGAGGTGCGGGAACCGTCGCTCTACAATGCGATTATCACGGCGATTGCGACCGGCGCTTCCCGTATGTCGGAGATTTCCGGCAAAGTCGGGGAAAGCACAAATATTTGCTCCGCTTATGTAAAAAACCTAATCTCCCTCGGCATTATCGAAAAAGAAACGCCATACGGTGAAAAAGCATCCCGGAAAGCGATTTACTCCATTGCGGATAATATGTTCCGCTTTTGGTATCGTTTTGTGCCAGAAAACAATTCGATCATCGCCCGTGGCGCTGCCGACTTGGCATACAAGCGCATCGAGCCGCATCTGTCCGATTATATGGGCAAAGTGTTTGAGGAGATTTGCAAGCAGTATCTCTGGAAGCTGCTGCTCTCCGGCGAATGCCCGGTGGAGTTTTCCTCTCTCGGCCGCTGGTGGGGCAACGATTCCAAAGAAAAACGTCAGATTGAAATCGATATTCTCGCCGAGCAGGATAAAAACACCGCCCTTTTCGGGGAGTGTAAATGGACAAATGAGAAGGTCGATCTTGGCGTTTTAGAAACCCTTGTAAAGCGCAGTGAGTTGTTCCCCTACAAAAATGTACACTACTATCTCTTCACCAAAACCGGCTTTACAAAAGGCTGCATTGACCGGGCAAGTGAGATGGGAAATGTGACGCTGGTGAGGTATGAAGATATTGTTGATAGATAGATTATGAATTTGGGATTCATAAACAGAAACCTCCTTTGGTACAATAAGCGTATCAAAGGAGGTTTTCTATTGCGGCCAAAATAAGATAACGTATAATTAATTTCGCAAAATCAATTTCATAAAAATAGACATGGTCTATAGCCGTTTGGTAAAATTAAGTCACCACAACCAAATCTATCAAAGGAGGCTATAAAACCATGTCTGATAAGATTATACAGCTAAATGAGGACTTAATAAAGCACGATTTAAAGGATCTTGTCCGTAACAGTGTCGAAGAAACATTAAACGCCCTGCTCGATAAGGAAGCCGACGAATTAGTCAACGCTGAAAAGTATGAGCGCTCCTCTGACCGCCAAGGATATCGTTCCGGCCATTATAAGCGAAATCTCCACACTACCGCAGGGGAAGTCGAACTGAAGGTTCCTAAACTGAAAGGGGTTCCTTTCGAGACTGCCATTATCGAAAGATACCGTCGCAGAGAATCTTCCGTGGAAGAAGCTCTTATTGAGATGTATCTGGCCGGTGTTTCTGTCCGACGCGTAGAGGATATCACCGAAGCCTTATGGGGAACGAAAGTATCCCCTGGAACCATCAGCAACCTGAATAAAAAGGCTTATGAGCATATTGAAACCTGGCGTACCCGTCCGCTTTCCGGGGACTATCCCTATGTTTACGTAGATGGTGTTTACCTGAAACGTAGTTGGGGCGGTGAGATCCAGAACGTTTCTGTTCTCGTTGCCATTGGCGTCAGTCAGGATGGCTGCCGGGAAATCCTTGGTGCTGCGGAAGAGATGAAAGAGGATCGTGAAAGCTGGCGTTCTTTCTTCGTATGGTTGAAAGAACGCGGGCTTACTGGTGTACGTTTGATCATCGGCGATAAGAATCTCGGTATGCTTGAAACCATTCCGGAAGTCTTTCCGGATGCCAGATATCAGCGCTGTACGGTTCATTTTACAGAAATATCTTTTCTGTTACACCCCGTAACAAGATGAAAACGGTAGCGCTTATGCTCAAGGCGATCCATGCGCAGGAAAGCAAGGAAGCCGCCCGTGAAAAAGCAATCCAGGTAACGGAGAAGCTCCGGGCCATGAAGCTTGCTAAAGCTGCCAAGAAGGTAGAGGACGGAATCGAAGAAACCTTGACCTATATGGATTTTCCTAGGCAGCATTGGACTCGGATCCGGACCAATAACGCTATTGAGCGGCTCAACCGTGAGATTAAACGCCGTACAAAAGCGATCGGTGCTTTTCCTGACGGGCAGCCTTGATGCTCGTATGTGCCAGACTGCGTCATGTAGCAGCAACCAATTGGGGAGCCAGACGCTATATGAATATGGATCATCTTTTCAAATCAGAAGAGGATCTGCTGTCTGATATCATAGCCGGCTGACTACCGGCTGCTAAACGGCTAGGTTCTGATTTTGCGAAAAACTATTGACACTATCCAAAATAATGTTATTTGATATTTTGGATTCTTCAGAAATATAAGCGAAACAGTCTATTTTATTGGCACATCTATCCTAGCAATAGCTACGCAAACGTCATTTTTTATAATATAACATTCAACAAAATGAGGTCCTTCAAAATCTGTATGCTCTCTCCTTTTAGTTCTACCATAGTTGCTTCGTATTATTTCACCACGTATCATTTTTCTTCGTTCTGCCTCAATGCCGACATTTCTTATTTTCCATAAAACTTCATAAGGAGCCGGAGTATCTGTTTCGCAATAAAAAGTAAGTGTTCTTGATTTTGGTAACCATTCCCTACATTTAAGGATGTGTGACAAAAGTCTTGATCGAAAACCATTTGCCTCAACATTACAATCAATTCGTGCTGAATAATTAATATCTATTTTATATTTATTTCTTATATACTCTTCTGAACTTGCATAAGTATAACTTTTGACAACATTTGCATAAGAATTCTGTGTGAATTCATTATCACTGTACAGCCAAAAATCATGATTAAATACTTTGTACCATGAATCAAAAGCCTGTTTTTTTGTGCAATCAGACTTAAGTATAACATCAATTTTATCCAGTTTGTCACTTAAACGTTGCTTCCAATTATTCATCTTATCTCTGTCTTTTTGCTTTAACAGCAGAGATTTAGTCCCATCTGTGGGATTATATACTTCTATTGACTCTTCAAGTCGTTTAATGATACCTTTCATTGTATAATAAAAGCACTCATCCAAACGCTCATATTCGACGAAGCACTCATCACATAGTACAGATTGTATCAGTCCCCCTGGCATTTGCCAACTGCTGCGAGATTTACAAAACATCTTTGAAAGGCGTACAACACTCCGAAGTTTATCACCCTTGTTTTTTACAGCGTCACTAAACCAATTTTTAATAGACATTGATTTCGCTCTTGCCAACTACTGCCCGCATGATAATATGTACCATCAGAAGTTTTTTTGTATATAGCAAAATCGACATGATATCCATCTGCGTATTCTATTCTTACACAATTGGTTAATGCTTCAGGCGCTTTTTTTAAAATTTGAACATTTCTTTTTAGAGCATTAGTAACAATATGTTTTATTGTTGTAGTTCCAGTATCTGAACCGATATTTTCTTCATCAAAATTACTGCTATATCTATATCATAATCCTTGTCATCGTTTTGAACAACCGTAGACATTGCAATACTGCCTTGTTCTTTGATATCAGAAACTGAATAACTGGTTCCGTTTTCATCATTTAATTCATTTAATCCTGCTTTTAGTCGGTCTATATTTAAAGTTTTTTATTACGCAGGTCGTTTTGTGTGCTTTGTGGAAGAACAGTACATTCACTATAAAATTTGTTAAATTCTTTTGACAAGTCAAACATAATCAATCTCCTGACTATCCCCATAATTTACCTTTATTTGAACCATTTACATACAATCCAAATATATAGTGTGGCATAATGCTCTCATTGTAATGGTGAACATTTTTCCTATTTCTACTGATACACAGCTAGGAATAGATGCAGCAATATGTATTATTTCAAGTTTCGGATAATTAGTGGTAAGATCATTTTGGATAACATCATCAATTTTTTCCTTGTATTCATGCAATTGCTGCAAATATCTGATTGCGTTATCTTGAGGAACATCAAGAGCAAGATGAATGATATCAGTTGAAAATTGGGATAAATCAACATCAGTAATTTTATGAGTAATAGAAATTGCTAAGACAACTTCATTGGCATTCTTATCAATATTTTGCGGCAGGGTTATGTTAAGTTTATCCCAGCCTTTTTCATTTCTTTATGTGAAGCCTTTTTTTAAAGAGTAATAGTGTCCGCCGTTATGCGCGTCATATTCAAAATAGCGTGATATTTTTGCCGATTCGAGAAAAAGTACCAGCATAAACTGTATAGGGGATTGGAGCCATTCCTGTAAAATATGTCTTTTTCCTGATCAGCTGCTTTTGCAGAAAATTTTGTATTCTCTATCTGTTTGCAGATAACTTGATTCGTTTTTTACTGATTACTTTATCATCATTAAAAGTTGCACAAAATCAATGGTTTGTTCCTTTACTTTATGCTCAGCAAGCTTTAAATCAGCAATAGCTTTTGGCTCATCTATATCTTTTGTGTTGCCATTCCGTACATGTTTAGCACATAGATTCTCTTTTTTTAGATTAAATTTCAATACTAATCCTAAAATGATTAATACTAGTCCAATTAATGCTCTAAAGAAAAAACTGCCTTCATTCGTAGGTGCCTGAAGCGATAAAAGTTGAAAAATACCGTCTACTATAGCATCAGATATAGCTGGAATACCTGATGCAATCAATAAACAGCCCGTGGAAATCAGTGTATTCGAAACACTGTTTTCCTCTTTTCCTTTAATCCAATTTATAAAATAAATGACGACAATTATAGCAATGAAAATAATCGCAATAATGATATTTTCAGTCATGATTTCTTCACCTCACTTTACCCGTGCCTGTCTATTCATCAGCAAGGGGCAAGAGCCAAATACTGAATTAAACCCCATATTGTAAAAATTGTATAATTAATGCACCTGCTACATTTGCTCCTGCACCAATCAGAAAATCTTTTAATCCATTCAGTGCTGCTTTAATGATAGCTGGTTTCTTCTGGTTTATAATTTTTGATTTAGCATCAGTAATTAATTCATCGGCAGTTTCTCTGTCTTCATCAGATATCTGCTCATTTTGAATTGCTTCCTTAATTTTCTGAATCAAATCCTCTGCCTGCTGATAGTTGAATGAGACGTTGTTATGATCTCCTGAGACAACCTGTGATTGTTTTATGTCGCCATTTACGACAGTTCCGTAATAATTGTTAATGGTCTGGGGCACTTTTTGAGCCATAGCTGTTTCCTCTTGACTGAATCGCATGCCTTCACCTAAAATTCCTTCGCTTTCCAGGCGAATTGTCCATTCGAGAATGCAGTTTTTCACCAGTTCTATAATAGATTTAAGTAAATGCTGGCTTATATGCAATGCAAACTGCATAGGCATAGGAGTGCTAAACATAGAAGCAATCGTTTTCATTTGTCCAGCCGGAAATTGCAAAACAATTGTCCCTTCGGCATTTTGCTGACACAATTCTTGCAATTCACTGATGGGTTGCCATAGTTTTTGTTCACATATCATTTTTCAAGTTCATCATCTGTACATTGGGCAGGAATCCATCCGTTATACGGATTAAATGCTTTTAGAGTACCTTTTACTTTGCGATAGCTTGGTATTTTATCTTGATCTCTATATGAATAACCGTTTAGCTCCGATTGTAACCACATATCAAATTCTTGTAATTTCAGCTTTGAAGCAATCAAATGTGCCTTTCTCAGTGCATTTAAAATATCGCAGTCCGGCTTTAATACTTCTTGCTGCAAATCCAAAACAATACTGCTCATTTTCTCACCTCATTCCACCCGTGCCTGTCCGTTCATCAGCATGGGCAGGAGCCAGTCACGGAGTTTTGTTAGTTCTTCATTCTCCCTATCACAATCTCCCATTTTCTCAAACAGTGGTGCGACAATTTCTTCAAAATAGCCTAATATAGTTTTGCCGGGTTTAGGGAAAAGAAGATTATCAAATGTTTCGTTTGTTAGATTATTTATTCCCGTTCCATTGCATATAGCCTGGATTTTCTTTTTGAAGAAGTCAGAAATCATTGATAGATATACGAAACCCACTTTATCACCGTCAGGCGTAAATTTAGTAAGAAACGCTCCATATGTATGCGGAGAATCATACTGGAACATTGTACATTTTCCAATATGATCCTTGCTGCCGCTTGACATTGTAAGAATAATATCATGTGCTCGTATCTGCTGCTCCTTTGAAACAAGGGAACATGGAACATAAGCAACATTTGTGTCATATACAAGCCGATTGTTCTGTATATTGTTTCCTCGTAAAACCAAAATGCCATTTTCAGCAGTCGTATGATACTCCTCGATAGCTATGTGTCATATCATTAATAGTTGTGACATTCCACCCCTTGGGAATCTCCGTTTGAGTTGTTCATTCCAGACCATTTCACCGCCGGAGGTGCGGTAAAGGCTTTCCGTTCTCATCTGGGAAATCAAACTGCACAAACCAGTAATCATAGAGGGTCTTTGCCATAGCTTCCAACTCAAAGCAGATTTTAGAATTTAATTCTATTTTATCATCTACTACAGATAAAATATCAGCTATTTTTTCTTGCTCAGATAAACTGTTTTCAGGAAATGGAAAGTTTTTTATATCATCGGCATTTAAGTTTTTTCGAACACCAGCAGACAATGCCCTTAAATTTTCATAATTGTTTTTTAACCAATAATATAAAAAACGATAATTAGCAAGAGCGTCATTAACTTTTATGTTACAGCAAGCTTGATTTGTTGTGGTTTCAATCATCAGGATTGAAACGTTCCCTCTTGTTTTGCCTTCTCCATACATTGCAACAGATACTGTGAGGAGACCAAAGACGAATATTGGTATCTTCTAATGCAAAATCAGAAATATATTCCATAGAATCGAAAATTCTATATTGACCAAGTTGTTCTGTTTTTATCCATGGAATATCTGGAGAATTCAATATAGTTCATTACTTCTTAGAGGTGTAATACCACTGCCTATTTCTAGTGATATGTCCTTTATCGTCTTATTCATACTTTACCCGCCCCAGCTGCTGCTTAATCTCATCCTCTAGCCGACGACTCTCTGCGAACAGCTCGTCCAGTCGAGTGGTGAATCCGTTCATCTTCTCTGTAAATTCATCAGAGTCAGCTCTACATACTCAATTTTGACCTCGAAATACTGACCGGCAGAGAAGGACAGCTTCTTTCCTCAATCTCTTTGTAGCTGACTGCCACGCAGAAATCATCCACCGCCTCACCGGCATTGAAAGTATTGATAATCTTAGCAATTTCCTCCGGGCTTAGGACCGTCCGCTGATTTTACCGTCCACTTTTTCTTTGGTACCAAGCTTGGAAGCGTCCATCAAAACGACATTTCCGTCTCGATTGTCCTTGTCTAAAAAAAGGATGGAAACATTGGTGCCGGTGGTGGCGAAGATATTGGAGGGCATAGAAACTACACCACGCAGCATACGGTTTTTTGACGATACATTCCCGAATCTTTTTCTGAATACCGGAACCAGCCGTCAAAAATCCGGTTGGAACGACAATGGCTGCTTTTCCGTGCTCTTTCATGGAGTAGATAATATGCTGAATGAACAAAAGATAAATGTCCATGCTATCTTTCTTTTTTTGGTGGGATGTTCGGTACCCCTGCAAAAAGCGCTTTTTATAGTTCTCGCCGGCAAGGGTATCCCGGCTGTCGGAAAAATCTATATTAAAGGCGGTTGCTGACCACATAATCAAAGGTAGCCAAGTCATCGCCTTTCCTGTTTTTATGGAACGGATGTAAGAGGGTATCATCGTGTACAACATTCGGCAACGAATGTACAAGGTTATTGAGAATCAGGTTTAGTCTTAAAAACTCGTTGGATTTTTGCGAGATATCCTGCGTATAAATGGTGCAGTTTTTCTCGCCGATTTCGTGTGCAAGAGCAAGGACAAGCGTCCCGGAACCGGCGGCAGGATCATAAACGGTGACATTTTTGACACTGACCGGCACCATGATTTTTGCAATAATACTGGCAATGGAGTGGGGCGTATAGTATTCAGCGTATTTACCGAAATCTTTTGTTATAGTCTTTAATCAGGTACTCGAAAATCTGTGCAAAGAAATCATACTTTTGCTCAAAACACTTTCAAAACTGCAATCCGCAATTTTGTCGATGATAGCACTGCAAAAGCTGTCTTTCTTTTCGATTTCAATCACATGCTGAGAATGCCGCTGAACAGGCTCATTTGGATTGACCGCCTGTTTGGATGGAAAAAATATCGATATTAAAGGCGGCGATATCTTTCAGAGTATCGTCAAACAGCGTATGAAAGTCATCTTCGTTTTTGCGATTAAACAGATAAGAGATAAATGTGTCTTTTTTTCAGCTTTGCGGTGTCGGAGAAAAAGCCAAGTAAAACAGTTCATAATCTTCATTGCTCATTTCGAGAGCTTCCGTTCCACATCTGCCGACGAAAAGACTTGACAGACCGCTGTCAATTTTCTTTGCCTCATGTAAAGGAACTTGTCGTTTAAAAATTTATAGAGGAATACTTCTGTAATAATTTTATATTCGCTGGAGGCGTTGCCCAAACCGTAGTTCGTACATACTGCTTTCAGGTTGTCAATCATCTGTTTCGTTTGTAACGTGATATTCGTATCCATTATGACGCAAGTTCCTTTCGGTAAAGTATTCATTGGAAATGCACGTGCCCACATATTTCACTTGTGCCGCAGAATACTTCAAATGATGTTTGTCAAATTCCTGCTTGATCAGCGGGAACATTCCCCTGCATAAAGTAAGGCTCATTGTCCAGTAAATGGCTGTTTGCGATAATCTGATCATCCACATGATGCTTTAAGCCCAACAGAATCTGATTGATGACAATATCGTTTGCAATCGGCGGCGGGTTTTCACGCAAGCGCTTATGGGTGCGCATATACTTGACATCGCCTTCGTATTTTGCTGCCAGCTTATTGTCGGCATGGTTCAATTTTTCTGCTTCTTTTTTAATGCGTTCCAATTCTGCCATGTTTGCCGTCATTTCGTCCGCAGTCAGTTCTTCAATGTTTTTCTTGGCAAGCAGTCGCTGAAGTTCTTCAAGCAGGGTGATATATTCCGGATCTTTTGGATCCAGTGTATTTTGTACTGCTTTACGGGTGCTTTCCAGTGTTTCACGGAATTTATCGGCAATCACAAGTTCTTTTTCAGAAACTTTTTTGAAATGGAACTCAATCTGATCTAAAGCAAGGTTTAAAATGGCGCTCATATCCTGCGCCTCTTCTAACACCTGCTTCTGATTCAAAAAGATCAATTCTGTTACACACCTCATGATAAAGGGCAGAAATTTTCTCTAAATCAAAATGGTCGCTAATTTCATCGTAGCCAAACAATTTTGAAACATTAAAGAGTTCACGATAGGTTTCTAACGCATGCCGAAGTTCCAATAGTTTCTTTCTTATCATCAACAGCAGATTTGTTGTGAGAAAATCTCCGCATTGCTGGTATCATAAAGAAACAGTTTTCTTTTATGGCTTCTAAGTCGGAAACGATTTCTTCCGGAGTTTTAAAGATGTTGTCATACTGCCGGAAAGCATGGTATCATAAAAACAGTTTTCTTTTTAAGTTCTTCCAGCCCACTGCAATCACCAAAGTCATCAAAGTAGGCCTTGTTGGTTTTATCAAAATTCAGCACGGATGTCGGCAAAGTCCACGACATAACCATATGGTAATTTTATATGGACGATTGACCCTCGTCAACGCCTGCAACAGATTATGATCTTTGATGACACGGCAAGATATAATTTCTTGAGCCTCGGCGCATCAAAGCCGGTAAAAGCATATTGTAAACGATGAGAAAATCAATCGTTCCCTTTTTGAAATCTGTGACATGCTGTTGGCGAGTCTCTTTATCATCCACATCATGCAAAATCAGAGCGGAAGAAAATCCGGTACTTTGCATTTTTCAAAAACGACTTTTTGCTTGATCGGATGAATCGCAAACAATCATACCGCCAACGGTATCATCATTTAATGCAATTCGTGTTTTATGAAAATCTTCAACGATATACTCAACAAGCGGAGTGATGAAGTACATGGATGTGCAGCATCTTTTTCGCAAAGAGTTTTTGCATTTCCAATTTTCAAGGGCTTTTGCATTTTCTTTTATATAGTAGAGATGCCCTCTCGTATCAGCCTTAGGGTATATCCATCTGCAATAGAACGGTTATAGTAGTATTTGTGAATATAGTTTCTCCCTATCAGATGAAAAGAGGTTTGCTAAAAAGGAGCCACGGTAGGCTTATAGCTGCGATGCGCTTCATCGAGGAAATAGACCCGCTGTACATTCACGGCATAGTCGGATTTTTTACAATGGAGTCTTTTAGAAAATTTTGAATATCATAGCCGCGCCCTTTTCGATAATAAAATAAGTTGGCCACCAGGCGATAAAAGAAAGCAAGGCGGTTTTCCGCTTTGCCTTGCGTATGCCAAATAATACCGTTCTTTGCATGGTTTAATTTGCTTTCTATCATAACATGGCGAAAAGCTGAGGATAACGCATAGATTTTTTCAAGGTGCACTATGCCATTTTCATCTGTTTTTTCCACATAAGCAATAGCGTATTTTAAAAAGGTTAAAATACGTTCGAAAGAAAATAAGAGAAGTAATGATGCTGTTGGTAGGCGTATCAACTGCACGGTTCGTATTATATTCGAATAGCTTCACAGAAACAAGGTTGTTATCTTTAAAATGAAATTTTTCCGTTTCCTCATCTGCTTCCGGAACAGAAGAGATCAACTGGGCATCCTCTTCACGAAAATGGTTGAAAAACAGCTTTTTATATCCGCTTGCAGCATAAAAGAGCCTTCCAACGGCACAACTTCACTA
>VOFB01000067.1_pt1 | contig 24001 bp, 24 predicted proteins | sample 5384141 | NCBI WGS metagenome assembly VOFB01 (sample SAMN12384721, study PRJNA508395) | human gut metagenome | isolation source: healthy gut A | host: Homo sapiens | reverse complement strand
GCAAACGGATGAAATCTTCCGAAAAGTTCAGAAATGCACTTGCAGCGGGAATCGCGGAACCGGCCGGCCGGTTTTCGGATTGCGAAGATGAAGTTCGGTTTTGCGCCGCTTTGAATGCGGAGCGCATGAGGATGTTCGAATCGTTCGGAGTTCCGTGCAGAACCTTTGTCCATGTCTGCAAAAAACTTGTTTGCAAAAACCTTATGTTTGATGAGCCGTGTTTTGCGGCGTTGTGCAGGGGCAGCGAGGACGCAGAGAAAAGCGGTTCGGAGGGGATAACGATTGCGGTCTACGGCAACGGAGTGAATGAGTTCGGCACTTCATACGATGGAATAACCCTGCTGAATCGCATTGTACGCCTTCCGGATTGGACGATTGAAGAATACTTTTCATCAATTGCTCAGCCGCCCGCTTCATGATGCTTCGTCGGTTTATAACGAACAGCATAATCCGCGGGCGTATTTTTTGGCCGAAAAAGAATTGAATTTTGAACCCGGCTCAGTTTTCCAGCTGCTTACCCATGAAGTTTGCGGCGGTTTCCGCAACTTTAACGTCTGTCGGGGAGATTACCGCGCCGGGCTCTTTTGAAAGAAGCATGACGGCGCCGATGGCATCGCCCGCGGCAAGAATCGGAATAATGAGTTGGGCGGTGTATGCGCGCCCTTGTTCATCGTTCTGAGTGATTCCGATCATTGCGTCGCCGTTGGCAGTGCTGCGGTTAAGCTTCTCGCGCATTTGCATAACGGCCTCAACGTCATCGTGTATCGGTTTGTCAACGGCAAGCGGAGAGCCGATTGCAATATCACGCCTGTGCGGACTTGAAATTGCAATAATCGTGTCCTTATCGCAGATTGCTGCAATATGCCCCACGGATTGCTGAATGGATTCGGCATACTCCTTTGCAAAATCACAAAGTTCGCCGACAAGAGAGTATTTTTTAAGGATGACCCCGCCTTCGCGGTCGGTATAGATCTCAAGCGCATCACCTTCGCGGATACGCAAAGTCCTTCGAATTTCCTTAGGTATTACAACTCTGCCGAGTTCGTCAATTCGACGTACTATTCCTGTTGCTTTCATTTGCAGTGAAAACCTCCGTTTTTTGATTTATCATGGATAGTATTCGCTTTGCTCGCATGAATATACATGATAAGCAAACATCGGCTTTAAGAGCAGGATTCGGTTTTTAATAATCGATATCGCTGCCCGTCTTGAATATTCAATGATTTGTTGATATAATGTAGATACGGAAAAAAATGTGCGGATGACGCCTTTTTCGAACGGCAGAATTGAACGTGTTCGGCGAAATTGCGCCAAAAACGGACAATTGATGCAGCATGTTTGAGCCTCTCGAACATGCACACTAATATGTAATAACACAGCGACGGAGGAAACATGAAAAATTGTTCACAAATTCAAATTAAAAGCATTGAAAAAGCGTCACATACATTAAAAAGCTTTCGGCAGCTCTGCTTGCTTTTATCATGCTCTTTGCGGCTGCCTGTAAATTCGGTGATATTGACTTCGATGTGACAAAAGCGCCGCAGCAGCAAACGCAGGAACCCACGCAGGAACCGGCGCATGAAAAGACGGCGGCGGACGAAGCATTTGAGGCCGTGGATCGTGAAGTTTTTATATCTGTGGTTACTTCATCCGGGCTCACTTTTCATCAATTCGTGAAGGACGCGGCAAGTTTCGGCATTGCCGAAGAGGATATTGAACGCGGATGGGGTGAGCTTTCGCAGGAGGCTGATGCTGCCGATTTTGCGGAAAACGCCGAAATACGCAAAAAAGCTTTCCGAAATCGACCGAAGTCAGCTGTCCTACAGAAACAGAATCGCATACGACAACCTTGTTCTTAATCTGAAGCTTTCTGATGAAATTCATGCTGTTCCCGATGCATATTATTACAATGAACCGCTTACAGTGTTCAACGGCGAACACACGATGCTTCCGCTGATGCTCTCGATGTATGAAATCAGCTCGGCGGAGGATGCCGAAAATTATGTGCTCCTGCTTGAAGATGCCCCGCGCTATATCGGTCAGATAGAGCAGTTTGAACGTGAAAAGGCGGCAAAAGGACTGTTTATGACAGAAAATGCTTTGGACAAGGTTCTTGAGTCCTGCATCAAGTTTGCGGAAACGGGCAATAACTGTTTCCTTATCGGTTTTTTTGAAGACGAAATGGCAAGTGCCGAATTCGAAATTTCCGAACAGCAAAAAACAGCTTTGCTCGAACGCAGCAGAAACAGCATTATCAACGAATTGCTGCCGGCATACAGAAGCCTTGCGAACACTCTTGAACAGCTTCGCCCGCAGTGCGGCTCCTTTGCGGGTGCGTGCATGCGCGGTGTTGATGCAAAGGATTACTATGCTGCCGCAATAAAATCAAATGCCGCCTGCAATGCCGAGTATTCGTCAATGGCCGATGAACTCAGTGAAAGCATTTCGAGTGTTTACGCTAAATTGGTGAAAATCATTCTCACGGACTCGAATGCAATGAAAGATTACGAAAAGAATATGACATCCGGCAATGTTGAAAAGGATGTTGAATATCTTAAGGAGCTTATCGACGGAATCTATCCTCAGATTCCGGAACAAAGCATTCAATACGTCGCGATTCCTGATGCCGTTGCGGAGGATTTCAGCCCTGCCGCATATATGATTTCCGCATTCGATGATCCGACAAGGAATGTCGTTCTGCTTAACCCGACGGCGGAGGACGACACAATGCTCTTCACGCTTGCACATGAATGCTTCCCGGGGCATCTTTACCAAACTCAGTATTTCCGCAGCCTTGACGGACTGCCCCTTTCGCAGCAGTTGTGCGCGCCCACGGGCTATTCCGAGGGATGGGCTGTTTTTTCGGAGCTTTTTATCTCAGGTATCAGCGAGAAATACGGAGTGGGCGGCTGCACGCTGCGGGAATACGAAAGTGTGCTTGCAAACATTCTTATTCCCGCATATGTGAGCATCAAGGTCAACTGCGAAGGCTGGACAACGGAAGATATCGGCGGCTACCTGAAGTCGTTCGGGCTTGATCAGCAGGAATACATCGATGTTATATACGAATATTCGATTGATATGCCGCTGTATTTCTTCAACTATGCAATGGGCTATGTGTACACAAACAAGATTTACGAAAGCGTGAATCATCGCAGCGACGGAGACAAGACAGCATTCTTCAAACGTTATCTTAACATGGGACCCTGTATGTTCGACATTCTGTTTGAAGAATTCGGAACGGAAGAATAAAGCGGAAATCGGCTGCCGCAAGCGAAACGGCAGGCTGAACAGTCAGCAAATGAAGTTAAGCGTGTTCCGAACGGGGATTGCGGAAAACACAGGCTTAAACCTTTCTGCTGAAACCGTATCGCTCGGAGTAATTGCAATTCAAAACGTGCAATGCATCGGAGGCAGGATAACAATGGCGGATTTGTATTTCAGATGCGGAAGCAAAAGCGAGGCTGACAGCCTTGTCGAGTCGGCGCGGGAATTTGCCGAAAAACATGAAATGTCAATAGAGCATGTAATTTTTGACCGACAGGACGGGCGGACAATTATGCTGAACATGTATGCCGATTCGGCCGTGTACAGGGAGCCGACAACGCTCCTCGTTCGCAATTATGCCTGCCTCGGCAATTCGGAGATACAACGGCTTACAATGCATAAAAAACTTGTACGAAACGGGCTGACGGTCGTTTTCGAAGGCGGAAACCCGGTTGCGGATGAAAGAAAGCTGATTCTCCATACAATAAAATCCTATTACAGCTGCGGCGATGAATGGGAACGGAAATATGCCGGGGAAAGTCAATCGGCACAAGTGCGGACGGAGCCTTTCCCCGGGGCGAAATATGCAATGCCGGTGCCGTTCGGATACAGATTCGAAAACGGAGCACCGATTGCGGATCCCGCTGAGTCCGTTGTTGTGCGGAAGATATTTGAAATGTACAGGCACGGAACGGGTGTTATCGAAATTGCAAAGGAAGCGAACAGGCTTTTGGCAGATATCAGGAATGAAAACGGACAGAATACAGCCGATGCCAAGCAGCTTACGCGTCATAACGTGTATGCAATGGTCGAAAACAACAGATATTTCGGTATTGAGGATAAAGATGGGTTCGCACCCTATCCCGCAATCGTTCCGAATTACCTTCGGCTGTATGCAGCGCGTATCAACAGACAAAGAAAGGAAAAGGCGGAAGCGGGGCACAGATTTATGTTTGCAAACATCCTGCCCGTCGGCCTCGGAACAGTTTTGCAAACGGTCAATATTGCCTCTCCGTACAAGCCTGAAATCAGGTTTTATTGTGAAAACGGCAAAATAATCGTTGATGCCGTCAGGTTTGAAAATGCGATTTATGATGCATTGTGGATGCAGCTGAGAAACGGAAGCGAACGAATGGAAAGAGCTGTTCGCAGATACATTGCCGAAAACAGGAAAACGGCGGAGGCAACCCGAAACGATGTTTACAGCAGACTGGAAATGATTCGCGAGGAGATAAACCGCATCGGTGAAAACGGATGGAGCGAAAGCATCATGCCGCATATGAATCGTGCAGGCTGTTTTGACGATTTCAAAACGGCGTACGACGAGCTGAGGGAAGAGTTTAAGTGTGCGCAGCTTGAATGCGAGCTTTTGGGCGTTACAGGCGTTCAAATTTCAGGTTTTTTTGCTCATGCCGCCGATCTTCCGATACAGTGCGCGGAGGAAATTCGGTTTTTCTCCTCCGTATTCATTAAAAACATCCTGATTGACGAGAAAAGAATAACAATAAAAACACTTGGCGAAGAGTGGGGCGATGCATCGATGCCTTCAAACGGCATAGTGCGGTTCGTAAAAAACCAACCGGATCAGTCCGACTCGGATCGTTTCGATTCGGACTGTGAAAATGCCCAATGCAGCACCGTGGACGAAACCGTGCACAATGTGACGGGATGAAAACCTAATTAAAAAACAGGCGGAGACACTGATATGCAGAAAAGCAAAGAATACCTAAAAACACAAAAAGAGCAGAGAACAAAAAAAGCGAAAGGCGCATCAGCATACGATGAAGCCTTGTATTTCCTGACGCCGAAAGCGCGAACGGTTCGCGAGGTTGAAAACAGACTGGATGAATGCAATTATTCCGAAGGCGAAATCATGGCGGCAATTGACAGGCTGCGAAACAACGGGCTTTTGAACGATGAAAAATTTGCCCGTGATTTTATTGAATCGCGCCTCAACACAAAACCGGTCAGCAGAGGAAAACTGCGCAGACAGCTGAGGGAGCATTTTGTTGAAAATGCGGTCATTGACGAGGCTCTATCCACCGTTTCGGACGAAACCGAGCTTTCCAATGCCGCCGCTGTCGGAAGCAAGTATTTCAGGCAGTATTCAAACCTTCCTCTCAAAGAAAAACTGCGTCGAACGGGTTCAAGGCTTGTTTCGTGCGGGTATGCGTTTGACGATGTAAAAACGGTGCTTTCCGAGCTTGCGGAAAATGCCGAAGAGACAGGAAATTCCGATGAAATACCCGATGAAATCGAGTTTTCGTTACGTTCGGCCGAAAACGGTGCAGATGATGAAGAATGACAAAAAAACGGGCGGACAGGCTCTGTGAATTGTTTTAAAATGCACAGCATACGGAAGGCAGAAACGGTGCATGAAACGGATTCCACAAATGCGGAGCTGAAGCGGCGCGCTGCAAACGGCGTGTTGAAAGACGGAACCGTATTGATTGCGGAACGACAAACGAGAGGACGCGGCAGACGCGGCAGAAAATGGGAAAACACATCGGGAGCACTGCTGATGAGCATTGCCTGTGATGCTGAGGATATTGCGGCGGAGGATATTCCTCTGGTTACGCTTGCGGCGGCACTCGGAGTGCTCGATTCGCTCGGTTTGCTCCTGTCTTCAAAAAAACGGTCAAAAGCCGACGCGGCAGATGTACGGATAAAATGGCCGAATGATATTCTGTTCAGACAGAAAAAACTTTGCGGAATACTTGCTGAGCTTGTTAAGAACGGAACGCGGACAATGACCGTTATCGGAATCGGCATGAACGTGAATGCCGCTGAAGTGTCGGATGCATGGATGCAGCGGGCAACTTCGCTTTTATCGAAACGAGAGCAGTAACCGATGTGAATGAACTCGGAGCCTGCATTGCCGAACATGTGCATGAACGTGTTAAAATGCTGAAACAGGGGGAGAAAGACCGTATCCTGCGGGATTACATAAATAACTGTTCAACATTGAATCAGGAAATCACGATTCACGGCACGGACGGCAGCAAGGTTAAGGCGTTTGCGGATGGAATCGATGAACACGGCAGACTGATCGCCGCTTTTCCGAACGGAGAAACAAAAACAGTGGATGCTGCGGATGTGTCCGTCCGAACGGCAGAACGCATGCCCGAATAAATCAGTACGGGAAACAAAACGACACAAAGGACAGAATTTATGCTTAACGTATCCAAAACGACATTGATGCGCAGCTGCGACAAAAATATGACGGAAAAGATCGGCAGACCCGATGCGGTTCTGATGGAAAATGCGGCAAACGCAGTTGCACAGAGCATAAAAAACATACTGCAGGGCGTAAAAACGGCAGCCGCGTGTTCATACTTATCGGCCCGGGCAGCAACGGAGGGGACGGACTTGCGCTGCTCCGAATTTTGACGGCGGAGGGGTACAATGCGGAGGGAATTCTGCTTTTTGAACCGATACAGAACAAAAAAGATGAACAATCGGCTGCGTTGCCGCGCAGCAGTGCCGAACTGAATTATCAAATTGCGATAAATCTCGGCCTGCCGCTTTCAAATGACATTAACAGGTTGAATACCTGCCGGGAATCGGATATAATCGTTGATGCGATCTTCGGAACGGGACTGAACAGAAAGCCGAGCGGTGTTTTTAAAACGGCGATTGAAAGGGCAAACGCTCTTCCCGCCTGCCGTATTGCGGTGGATATTCCGTCCGGAATAAACGGCGACACGGGAGAGTGCGGAGGCTCGGAACCGAATTCGGAGCGTCCGGCGGTGTTCCGTGCGGATGAAACGGTGACTTTTGTCGCCGTAAAGCGCGGAATGCTGCTCACTCATGAACGTGAGTGTGTAGGGAAAATAACCGTTGCACAAATCGGAATCACGGATGCGGAACACGCTGCCCTGCTGCAAAAAGAACAGCTTATTGACGAGGAGTTTGTTCGCAGCCTGCTGCCGAAAAGAAAACTTGTTTCAAACAAGGGAACTTTCGGAAAAGCGGCGATTGCGGCCGGAAGTCCCGGCATGGGCGGCGCGGCTGTTATGGCGGCATCTGCGGCTTTGCGTGCGGGTGCGGGTTTGACGAAAGCGTTTGTTCCGCGCGATATTATGCACATGTTTGCTTCCCGCCCCGAGATTATGGCAGTGGCGGATGATAACATTCAAGGCCTTGTACAGTGGGCAACGGCTTTCGGCATAGGCTGCGGGTCGGGCGGCGATGCATCGATTAAGCAAAAGCTTCGCGCCGTGCTTTCGTGCGGAAAACCGGCCGTTATAGATGCCGACGGACTGAATAACCTTGATAATGAGTTGAAAAACTGCTTTCCCTGCGGCATGTGCTGACTCCGCATCCCGGCGAGATGGCGCGCCTGACGGGAAAATCAATCGAAGATGTGCTGCGTGACCCTGCGGGATTTGCCGAAAACACGGCAAAAGCATTCGGGTGCATCGTTCTGCTTAAAGGAGCGGTCTCGGTGGCAGCGCATCCGGACGGCAGACTGAGATACAACGCTTCCGGCAATCCCGGGCTTGCCAAGGGCGGCAGCGGCGATGTCCTGACGGGAATTATCACGGCGTTGCTGGCACAGGGTCTGGAGCCTTTCGATGCGGCATCGGCAGGTGCGTATATTCTCGGCAGCTCGGCGGAGTCCGCACTTGAACTGCTGCATGAACGCGCATTAACGGCGGGGGACGTTTTGGACGCAATCGAAAAAACTGCGGGCATCACGGAACATCGCAATTGATTTTAATACCGATTTCATGTAAATAAATAAGCAAAAAAGGAAAAACAATGGAAATATTAAAAAACGGAAAAATAATTCCGATAGTCGGAGAACCCTACGAGGGGATATTGCAATTGAAAACGGAAAGATTCATGCAATGGGCGTGAATCTTGATTATCCGAATGCGGAAGAGATAAATGTCAGCGGATGTTTTGTGCTTCCCGGGTTTGTGGATGCACATTGCCATATCGGCATGTGGGAGGACGGCATAGGATTCGAGGGCGCGGACGGCAACGATTCTTATAAACCCGTAACTCCCGAACTGCGCGCGATTGACGGCATAAACCCGTTTGACAACTGCTTTACGGAGGCTCGTGCCGGCGGCGTAACAAGCGTTGTGACAGGCCCGGGCAGCGCAAATGTTATCGGCGGTCAGTTCGTTGCAATGAAAACGTTCGGCAGGAGCATGGAGGATATGACAATAAAATTCCCTGCCGCAATGAAGGCTGCATTCGGAGAGAACCCAAAGCGCGTTTTCAGCGCACAAAAAACTTTTTACACAAGAATGTCGATTGCCTCACAGCTGCGCGGGACTTTGCTCGATACGCTTGAATATGACAGAAGCATTAAAGACGCAAAGCAAAAGGGCGAAAAACCTCCGAAAATCGATCATTCACTCGAAGCGATGCTGCCCGTTGTGCGCGGTGAGCTTCCGCTCAAAATTCATGCGCACCGTGCGGACGACATAATGACGGCTCTGCGCATTGCAAAGGAGTTCAACCTTAAAATCACGCTGGATCATTTTACCGAAGGTTACATGATAATCGACCGCATAAAACCCTGCATCGATGAGCTGAATGCGGGGATTATCATCGGCCCGCTGCTGCATGAGCGCAGCAAACCCGAAGTTCGCAACCGCAGCCTGACATCCGCAAGAACTCTTTTCGATAACGGAGTAAAATTCGCAATAATGACGGATCACCCCGTTGTTCCGGTGCAGTATCTGCCCGTTTGCGCCGCGCTTGCCGTTCGGGAAGGTTTGCCGGAGGATGCAGCCCTGGAGGCAATAACCATAAACGCTGCACGCATTGCGGGCATAGATTCCCGCGTCGGTTCGCTGGAAGTCGGCAAGGATGCGGATATTGCGGTTTTTTACGGCCATCCTTTCGATTTTCGCAGCCGTTGCGCGATGACGCTGATAAACGGCCGAATTGTACATGACGAACTGTAACGAAAACAAATTCGATGCGAAAGACGGTGAAAGACTATGATAAAACTGAAAACACAGCTGAAAAAGAAAGAAAATGCAGCCGATGTATGCGCTGCGGAATGTGCGGCCGAAATAAAGGCGGGCATTCGAAAGCAAATGCGCGCAATGCGCAGGGCGCTCGATGCGGAGGCGGTGCGTGAAGCCTCGGTTGCCGTTGCCGAAAAGGTCAGGGCTTTGCCTGAGTTCAATTCCGCAGGGCTTTTGATGGCATATATGCCGGCAAAAAACGAGCTTGATCCGATGCCGCTTATTGAGTGTGCAAAGGCTGCGGGCAAGCGCATTGCGTTCCCGCTCTGCATTGAAAACGGCGGACTGCGTCTTTTTGTTCCGAATAACGGTGCGGATTCTTTTGTCAGCGGCAGCTACGGCATTCTTGAACCGAAGCCGGAGGATTCAACCGAGGTCTTTGCGGAGGATATCGATCTTATTATCGTTCCCGCCGTGGCATTCACAAAGGAATGCGGAAGGCTGGGACAGGGGGGCGGATATTACGACCGCCTGTTGAAGAAAACAGGCGCATTCACGGTCGGCGTCGGGTACGATTTCCAACTTTGCGAAAGCCTTCCCGTTGAGGAACACGATATGCCCCTTGATTGCGTTGCACTTCCCGGTGCTTTGTTCAAAAAGGGCTGAACGCAAAAACAGAAAATGCGTTAAACGGAAAAATAATTCGGATTTTGTCCGAAAATACTGCATCGGGGGTTGAAATTCACCCTTCGACAGTGGTAAAATCAGTATGTTATATTCGGAGGATTGAAATTGCGTATCATTGCAGGTTCGGCTCGCGGCAGGCGATTCGATGCACCGGAGGGCAGAAACACGCGCCCGACTCTCGACAGGGTAAAGGAAGCCATGTTCGGCATGATTCAGTTCGATATTGAAAACACACAGGTATTGGATCTTTTTTCCGGCAGCGGCAGCCTTGGGCTTGAAGCACTTTCCCGCGGGGGAGCGCATTGCGTCTTTTGCGACAGCGACAAAAAATCAATACAGGTAATTAAACACAACGTAGAGGCTCTTGGCTTCGGCGGCAGAAGCGAGGTGCTTTTCGGAGATGCGTTTGCGCTGCTTCCGTTGCTTTCCGCCGAAAAACGCCGCTTTTCGTTGGTTTTGCTTGATCCTCCGTATGAATCCGATTTTTATTCCCGCGCGGTGAATGAGCTTGTAAGGCTGAATCTTCTTGAGGATGGATGCATAATCCTTGCGGAGCACGCATTCAAGCGTCCGCCGCAGTTCAACTGCCCGAATATTTCGTGCGGAAAAACGCATAAATACGGTGATGCGGCAGTTACAAAAATCATCTATTCGGAACAAAGGGAGGAACAATCGTGAGCGTTGCTGTTTTTTGCGGGCACATTCGACCCTTTCACCGTCGGGCACCTCGATATTGTTCGCCGTGCAAGCACCCATTTCGAAACGCTTTATGTTTCCGTTTGTCCGAACCCGGGCAAGCAGCTTCCTCGCTTCTCGCTTGAACAGCGGCTTGAACTGATACGCGATGCCGTACGCGGCATTGACAACGTGCGCGTTGCGCATTTTGAAGGGCTGCTTGTTGAACATTGCAGACTTGTCGGTGCGGATTGCATAGTCCGCGGGATAAGAAGCGGGCAGGATGTCGAATACGAGCGTATGCTCGAAGCCGTCAATAAAAAACTTGATTCAAGAATCGAAACGATATTTCTGCTTTCAAAACCCGAGTACTGCCACATAAGCTCGAGCCTTGTCAGGCAGCTTATGGATATCAATATCGGCATTGAGGATCTTGTGCCGAATGCCGAAAACGGGATTTTTAAAAGAATGAACGACGGATAAGTGTCGGAAAGGATACGTATTTTGATTCAACAGAAAAAACAATTGAAGAATGCGTGGACAAGCTTATTGAGCTTATCGATAACACGCGTAAAACCGCATTCGGCAGTGCAGATTTCCGAATTATAAACTTTAACGATATTCTGCAGCGATTGAAAAACTCAAAACGATGCAGCTCCCCTGTCGAAAGAACGTTCTTGCCTTTTGCCGCAAAATCATGTGCGGAGCAATTGCGGGAGATTATGAACACAGATATAATAAAAAACTATTTGAAAGGATAAAACACCATGGCACATCACGATAAGATTATTGAAGGGCGCATTGATGAGCTTATTGAGCTGATCGATAACAGCCAGATACCGAGATTCGGCAGCGCGGATCGGAGAATTGTTAACGCTGACGAAATAGCAGGAATACTTGTTGAAATCAAGAGCTGCCTGCCGGAGAATGTCCGCAAGGCGAACGATGTGCTTGCAAGAGCAAACAAGATCATGCTTGAAGCCGACGAGTATTCGAATGCAACAAAAGCAGACGCCGACCGCATTGCACAGGACACCGTCGAAAAAGCAAGGATCGATGCCGAGCAGATGGAAACCGATGCCAACACATACTACGACAACAAAGTTGCCGAGGGTGATACCTACCTTGAGAATAAAACGGGCGAAGCGGATGACTACTACGAATCCCGCGTTGCCGAGGGTGATGACTACCTGAAGCAAAAGACGGAGCAGGGCAACAGCTACTATGAAGACTGCATTGCAAGGGCGAAAGATACAGCACGTGATATTATTGAAGAAGCAAATGCAACCCGTGAACGCCTTGTCAGCGAAAGTGAGGTAACGCTTGAAGCGCAGAAGCGCGCCGAGGAACTTCGCCGCAAAACCGTTTTGCGTTCCAACCAAGTCTACAGCAATGCAAAACTCAGTGCGGACAGCGTGCTTGCGGAATTGATGGATTATCTTGAACGGTATTATTCCGCAATTGAGGCGGACAGGAAAGCTCTTGATGCGCGCCCTGCGGCAACGACCGGCGCACAGCCCCGCCCGCAGTCCGCTCCCGCTCAAAACGAAGCTGCGGATGAAGCGGGCGATGCAGATGAGGACGATGATGCATCGGGATGGAATATTTTCGGCAATCTGTTCAAACGCAAAAAGAAAGCCTCCCAAGAGGATGATTTCGAGGATGATGCTGAATAAGCCTTTCGGCATTGCTTGATGTGCCTGATTCGGTTTTTGAATGCTGTGAAAACGGAATGAGTTCCGAGCAGGCGAATGTGCCGAAATTGTATAATAAAATCAAGGGCAGGTCGTAACAGCCGTCCGTCTCATTGCGGGCGGCTGTGACTGCCTTTTTTGCATATACTCTTTGTTAATTCATGTCCTCGTGCTTTTGACGGCAAACACGGCCGCGAGTGCGGATATGCAGGAGGAAAACAGGCATAGCAGCGCAATTTGTGCAGTCGTCATTATGTTTTCGGCAATGGCCGCAGATTCCGCCGTCGAAATGAATACCGGTGCGGCGTTTGAAAAAAACAACGGGTACATTGCCGCACAGAGAGCCGCCGAAAGAAGCGCATGGAAAAGCTTTGCCGCAAAATACCCGACAGGGCGCAGATTCACAACTCCGCAGGTCTGAAGAAATATGCAAAGTCCCCCGAAAGACATAAGTCCGCAGGTGAGAACGAGAGAAAGCCGCGACACAGGCTCCGCCGAAAGGATTTTTATCCCGTTTGTCATTTCCAAAAGTCCGAACAGCGTGCCTTTTTGCAGTTCGTTCAGCCCAAGAAGAGACACGATCCCGCTTGCTTCAAGCAGCCGAACCGCAACAACAAAAAATACGAGCGTTCCGCCCACAAGCAGAATTGAATTTACCGATTCACGAACGGCTTTCGGAAAAACTGCGGCCGCCCGAATGCGGCTTTGGGAATCCGCCGCGGGACGGAATTTGCAGTTGAGAGCGGAGGCAAGCAGCATAAGCAGGCTGACCGACAGTGCGGCTGCACCGTAATGGGAGAATGCAAGCAGAAGTGCGGCTTTCCGTTCGCGAAAGCCGAACATGCGGCTGCAAACCGCTCCCGCAATAAAAACAGGGCTTGCAAGGTTTGTAAGTGCGGCAAGCGCACCCGCAATTCATTGTTCAGCTGTTGCTTTTTATAGTTCAATTCAGTGTTTTCGGGCAGCACCGAACCGATAAGCATCGGCCCTGTGGGTGTTCCGGAAATCAATGATATCGCAAATATTTTAAATATTGCGGCACCGACACGGCCGCTCTTCACGCCGAACACGCCGAGCCCCTTAAGCAGCGCAACGCAAACAAAAAACGGGAACAGCGAGGGAAAACGCAGCTTATAAAAAGCTCAGAGCCATCCGCCGCGCCCGCTGCCGCCTGCGGACCGAAAAGTACGAGTCCAAAACAAAGAATTGCTGTGACAGCAACAAAAAAAAATACCTCATATAACGAGCATATGAGGTAAATGCGGCAGATATGAACCCGCAATGCATTCAAATGATAACAAGTCTGTGCGAAAAGTCATCGCGGCAGGATGCGTTGCCGGGGCAGGCGAGGGCGCGGATAAGCGAGGCTCTCCGTGTCAGTTCAAGCGTTTGCTTTGCGTTGAACGGAAGCGATTCCGCATCGGAACGGCGCAGGACGATCGGCAGAGCCGCATTCTCCTGCAACTCGGAAAGCAGGTGCAGCTTGCTCTGCCGAATGCCGAGCACCCGGATATACAGCGCATCGTCCGAATACGCGGCAAGCTCCTGCTGCTCACGCGTGATTCCGAGCAGTGCGTTAAAAAGTATCCGCTTCAGTCTTGCAAGCGTGTAGCGTTTTGTTTTCACGGCGTCGAGAAGTTCCGCAATGTTTGAAGCTGATTTCGCGGCGCGAAGTATCGGATTTTCAAGCCCTTCCGAAACGTCCGCAATGCGGCTGAGTTCATCGCCCGTCATGCAGCGCAGCCGATAAAGGACGGCCTGTGAAAGCCCCGAAAGAGCGGCGGGTGCACGTTGTTCGGAAAGCTGCTTTTGCATTTCAAAAAGAACGAACGGAGGAACGCTGCCGGAAATTGCGGAGAGTACGTCCCCGCGGCATATATTTTCGGAATCGGTCAAATGCAAAAGCGCGCTGCGAACGGCAGAAGCCGAGGCATAGTTTTCGGGCAGAGTGTTTTCGTTGTATCCGCAGCCGATGCGGCGAACGGCAAAAGGTCGAATTGCAGGGGCTATGCGGTTCAGAGCGCGAATGTATTCAATGCCGAGAACGTCATTCGGATTGTTTGAACCGACACCGATGCCGTGTGCACGGAGCTGCCTTGCAGCGGCGGCAGGGTAGGATAATCCGCTGCTCAGCGCGGATGACAGTTCGTCTCCGGAGAGTTTGGAATCGGCAGCCCTGCGCAGCGCATCGATATCCCCGCTTTCACTGCCGAAACACAGCCTGTCCGCAATGCCGCTTGCCGAAAGTATGCGAACTCCGCCGAGGGCGAAACGCTCCGCGCATGAAAGGGAAAGAATGTCCGGAAGTTCAAGCACCATATCCGCGCCGCCCTGAAGAGCCATGGCGGTTCGGGTGAATTTGTCGAACGCGGCCGGTTCACCGCGCTGGACAAAACTTGCGCTCATAACAGCTATCACACTTCCGCCGCCGGCAATCTTCCGCGCCTGCTCAATGTGATACGCATGTCCGTTATGAAACGGGTTGTATTCGGCAACGATGCCAATGTTTTTCATTCTTGCTCCATTTTATATTTTTTGCGGTGTGCAAAAAACACCTTATTATGTTATAATACATTTCAGTGCTGCCGTCAATGTTTTTTGACGGCGGCAGAGATACAAAATTAATCCATTCGGAGACTTGTTATGAAAATTCTTGTTATCAATGCGGGCAGTTCGTCCCTTAAGTATCAGCTTATCGACGTTGAGTCCGGCGATGTTATTGCAAAGGGCCTTTGCGAACGAATCGGCATCGAAAACTCCAAGCTGACTTATAAACCCGCCGGCAAGGAGCCTTTTGAACTTGTTCAGAACATGAAAGATCACACCGACGCCATCAAACTCGTTCTTGATGCGCTTGTTGACGAAAAGCACGGCGTTATTTCAGACATGAGCGAGATTGACGCAGTCGGTCACCGCGTTGTTCACGGCGGCGAAAAATTTGCCGAATCCGTTCTGCTCACCGATGAAGTTCTTGAAACCATCGAGAGCCTTAACGATCTTGCACCCCTGCACAACCCGGCAAATCTCATGGGCATCCGCGCATGCAAGGCAATCATGCCCAACACTCCAATGGTCGGCGTTTTCGACACTGCGTTCCATCAAACAATGCCCAAGGAAGCTTTCATCTACGGTCTTCCCTATGAGGCATACACTGACAACATGGTTCGCCGCTACGGTTTCCACGGCACTTCCCACAACTATGTAACTCTCCGCGCAATCGAAATGCTCGGCAAGCCCGCAGAGGAAACAAAAATCATCACCTGCCACCTCGGCAACGGTTCGTCAATTTCCGCAGTTAAGGGCGGCAAGTGCATCGACACGAGCATGGGCCTGACGCCCCTTGAGGGCGTTCCGATGGGCACCCGCTGCGGCGACATGGATCCGGCGATCGTGACTTATTTGATGGAGAAGCTCGGCCTTGATGCAAAAGGCATGGACAACTACATGAACAAAAAGAGCGGTATGCTCGGCATCAGCGGAGTGTCCAGCGATTTCCGCGACCTCGGCGCAGCAGCGGCAGAGGGCAACGAGCGTGCAGAGCTTGCGCTTCGGACTTTTGCATACAAGGTCAAAAAATACATCGGCGCATATGCAGCGGCACTCAACGGCGTTGATGCAATCGTGTTCACCGCAGGCGTCGGCGAAAATGACAAGGGAATGCGTGAGCGCATCCTGAACGGCCTTGATTACCTCGGCGTTGAAGTCGATTTTGAGCTGAACCGCAATTGCCCGCGCGGCGAAAATGTTGAAATTTCCAAGCCCGGCAGCAAGGTAAAGGTCTTTGTCATCCCCACCGATGAAGAGCTTATGATCGCAAAGGACACCGCTCGTCTCGCAAAATAAGGCGGAGAATGCGCGGTTCGAGCCGCCGGTCGGCATTATATTTTGAATTTATGCAAAAAACTGTTGACAATACGGCTCCGGACATATAAAATATGAAAGGTTGCATTGTACACCGTCAGGATTGGAGTATTTTGTGCAGATTAATGTTGCTGAAGAACTAAAGTCGATAGGCAGCACTACCGACAGGCATTTGGAAGAGAAACTTGAGCCGATTTCGTTCGGCGGAAACAAGCTCGTTTTCACAATGCCCCTAAGCGTTGACGTTCGCAGCTCTTTCGACGGCGAAGGGTTCAGCGTTTCGGGTGTGCTCAGTTCCGAGCTGCTCATGCATTGCACAAAATGCAACAAGGAATTTAAGCAGGGTTTCAATATCGATTTCTCGGAGCGGTTTATCAAAGCTTCGGAAGAAGAGGCGGACGAGGCGGAGTGTTATCCGTTCTTCGGCGAAACACTCGAACTCGACAAAATGATTCTTGATCTGCTTGTTCTGAATGCGCCTGTTTACGGGCTGTGCAAGCCGGACTGCAAGGGGCTTTGTCCCGTTTGCGGCTGTGATTTGAATTTAATGCAGTGTTCGTGTTCACGAACGGTGAAGAATGCCAACTTCGCCTCCCTTGAAGAACTCGCACAACTGCTCAATAATGAAGAGGAGGTGTAGAAAATGGCAGTACCTAAGAGAAAAACATCGAAAGCAAGGCGTGATCAGCGCAGGGCTCACTGGAAGCTCAGCGTCCCCGCTATCGTAGAATGCCCCCAGTGCCACGCAAAGAAACTGGCACACAGGGTCTGCAAGCATTGCGGCTACTATGACGGCGAGCAGATTATCAAGATGGACGAGGAAGCATAACTTTTTCCGCTCCGCTTGAATGCTGAAGGCTAAAACTATACTTACCTGTAGGGCATTCCGTTCAGGGGTGTCCTATTTGTGTTTAAATGACTCAATATCAATAGTTAATGTTCGCTGTTCTATCAGTTACACCAACAATTGACATTGAGTCAGAATACAACTGTTCGATTTAGATTTTTTGTGCTATCGTCTACGCATTATAGCCGATCACTTCATGTTCGACCTGTGAGATTATATCACTTGGAATATCGGCAACAGCAATTCGTGAGACGATGTTCAGTCGAGGATTATAAACACCAAGATATCTTATGTTCTTGAACTCCGGATGAATCGAGTGCAGTCCCATACGCCAATACATAAGCAACTGCAGAGTGTTTTCTTTACTGACGGGCTTTCGTGAGACCTTAAAATCCCATAGCGTATCTGATGTGGTGAAGTCCCCATCCCCCCTCACTCACTATACAGGTGTAACCGCCGTTAAAAGTAAATCCGTCGAGCACCTTGGGTCCGTAGGCATCAAGAAAGTGAAGAGAACGCTCTATCATGGTTCTCACGTTCCGGATTGTCGGTGCATCGGGATTGATTTCGTCAACGGATTTATAACCCATAAGACCTGATCTGTACACAACATCAAAACCGGATAGCTTAACAGCATTTACAACAGAATCATCATCGAGTCCGTTGACGCCGGCTATGAGTCTTGTCGCTTTGCTTTCTTCATGTATGATTGAAGCTCCCTTTATGGAAATTTTGAAAGCCTCTGTTGCCGGCGTCCCGGACATAAAGCGCGTCATATAGTCAACAGCCAGCCCAATTAAGCTTGCATGAACATTCTCATCAGGGTTCAATGTATCCATACCGTCACCCAGCGATTGCGATTTGAACGCCTTCGGATTAATATAGCCGCCTCTCGGCTGCTTAACCTGCTTGATTCGGCTCGTTACTGGGACTCCGCTGATTTTCATCATTGATTCATACATCTTTTCGGTTATTCCTTTCTAACTCATAACTTAGTAATTTAGGATTTTCTATACACCCGTGCGGTTGTTCACCCAAGCAATGCCTTTGCAAAATCATCCGCATCAAACGGCTGCAAGTCGTCAATACCTTCGCCGACGCCCACAAAGCGCACGGGAAGCCCGAGTTCATCTTTCACCGCAACGCTGACGCCGCCCTTTGCCGTGCCGTCAAGCTTTGTCAGCACAACACCGGTAAGCCCGCAGTTTTCACCGAAGACTTTTGCCTGCGCAATTGCGTTCTGTCCGGTGGTTGCATCAAGCACGAGCAGAACCTCAACCGGAACATCGGGAAGCTCTCTGCCGATAACTTTGCGGATCTTTGCAAGCTCCGTCATAAGGTTCTTTTTGTTGTGCAGTCTTCCGGCGGTGTCGCAGATGAGAATATCGCAATTCTTTGCCATAAACGATGCAATTGCATCAAACACAACGGCGGCGGGATCTGCACCCTCGCCGTGCTTAACGATCGGAACCTCCGCGCGTTCAGCCCAAATGGTGAGCTGCTCTGCTGCGGCTGCGCGGAAAGGTGTCGCCGGCGGCAAGCATCACGGAACGTCCGTCCGCTTTGTACATTGCGGCAAGTTTGCCGATTGAAGTCGTTTTTCCGACGCCGTTGACGCCGACAACGAGAATAACGGCTTTGTTCGCGCCGTCAAGAAAACCGTCTTCCGGCCGCATACAATCCGCAAGCAGGGATATCATGACCTGTTTTGCTTCCGTGCGTGTGTGAACACCCTCGGAACGCAGCTTCGAACGGAGCTGCCCAAGCAGCTTTTCGGTCGTCGCCATGCCCATGTCCGAGATTATCATTGCTTCTTCAAGCTCTTCATAAAACTCGTCGTCGATTTTTTCGCCGTTTTCAACAAACAGCCCGCCGAACAGTGTGTCACGGGTCTTTTTAAGCCCGCCCATGAGCTTTGAGAAGAAACCTTCCTTTTTCTTTTTGCCCGAACTCTTTTCGGCAGCAGCCTTTTCGCGTGCCTCGCGTTCGGCCTTTTCGCGCGCTTCACGTTCGGCCTTTTCGCGTGCCTCACGTTCGGCTTTTTCGCGCGCTTCACGTTCGGCTTTTTCGCGCGCTTCACGTTCGGCCTTTCACGCGCTTCACGTTCGGCCTTCTCGCGTGCTTCACGTTCGGCCTTTTCACGCGCTTCACGTTCGGCTTTTTCGCGTGCTTCATGTTCGGCTTTTTCGCGCGCTTCGCGTTCGGCCTTTTCACGCGCTTCACGTTCGGCCTTTTCGCGTTCTTCACGTTCGGCTTTTTCGCGTGCTTCACGTTCAGACTTCTCACGCGCTTCACGTTCGGCTTTTTCACGTGCTTCATGTTCGGCCTTCTTGCGTGCTTCACGTTCGGCTTTCTCGCGTGCTTCACGTTCGGCCTTTTCATGTGTTTCAAGCTCCGCCTTTTCGGCGGCAGGCTTTGCTTCCGTTTCCTGATTTAAATTTGCAGCAGGATCAACCTTTTCCGGTTTCTTTTTTCTTCCTTTTAAAAAGATCCCATACTGACATAAAAATACCTCCTGTGGTGATAAATTTGCAGCATTTTGTTAAATATCAGTCCAATCTTGCCGAAACAAGCGTGGATACACCTTTTTCCTCCATGGACACACCGTAGAGTGAATTGCAAACAGCCATTGCACCCTTACGATGTGTGATGATAATGAATTGGGTACCCTCCGAATATTTCCGCAAATACTCGGCAAAACAATCCACATTTGCTTCGTCAAGCGAAGTGTCAATTTCGTCCAGAATACAGAATGCGGCGGGTTTAAGTTTTAATATTGCAAACAGCAGTGCAATTGCTGTCAGTGCCTGCTCTCCGCCGGAAAGCAGGGAAAGCAGCTGAAGCTTTTTGCCCGGCGGCTGTGCAATGATGTCGATATTGCAGTTTAAAACGTCGCTTTTGTCCGAAAGCACAAGTTCCGCATGTCCGCCGTTGAAAAGTTCCGAAAACGTTGCGGTGAAATTCTGTCGGATGAGGGAAAATTGTTCGCAGAACTCCTTTTCCATGGTTTCGGTCAGTTTTGCGATGAGTTCGTTTAAATCCGCTTCCGCCTGCCGCAAATCGCCGCACTGAGCATTCAGCGACTGAAAACGCTCGTTTAACTCACGATAATCTTCAATTGCGGATGTGTTCACGTCCCCTAATGATTTCAGCTCCTTTCGAAGCTCGTCCGTGCGGAGATGTGCCTGTGTAACGGCAATTTCACGGCGAAAACTCAAGGCATTATCGTAGGTAAGCTCGTAATCGCGCCAGATGCGTTCGTTCATGTTGTCAAGTTCGGACTGCGCCTTGTCCGTTGCAAGTTCGTTTCGGTGCAGCCTTTCGCGCAGTTCGGACAATCGCAAACTCACTTGTTCATGTTTTGAACGCAGTTCGTCAAGCGCGTTCAGCCTTGCGGCGCGTTCGCTCTCAAGCCGTCTCAGCTCCTCGTTCAAGGCATTCAGCTCAGCTCTGCTTTCGAAAGTCCGCAGCTCACCGAACCGAGCTCGTCGTTGAGCTGTCGGCAATCGCGCTCCGCTGCTTCAATCGCAATTGTTTCGGCAGTGCGCCTTGTTTCGGCATCCGCAAGCTCTGCATTGAGCCGTTTAAGCTCGTTTTCAGCCGAAATGCGTTCTCTGTTTGCGGCAGTGTGCCGAATGCGGAGAGCTGAAATTTCATCGTTCGCCGCCTGAAGAGCGGAGCGGAGGTTCGCAAGTTCCAGCTGTGTGTTTTTGATGTCCTGTCCGTTTGCGGAGCTGCCGAGGTCGATTCCGTTTGCGGCAGCTTCTGCGGAGGCACATTCGGCGTTGATATCCGTTTCGGCATCCGCAAGTCTTTGCTGCTCTTCGGCGATTTGCTTTATTCGTTCAACGTTTTTTGAATGTATTTTTGAACAATATCCGCTTTTTCGGTCAAGGATGCAAGCCGAACATCAAGCTTTCGCAATTCATCTGCATCAGCGGCTGCTTTTGCATTCGCTTCCTGCAATGCTTTGCTGCATTCTGCTTCGGCATTGCGCAGCTCGGCAAGCCTGCTTTCGGCTGCTTTTCTGCTTTCGGCAAGCTCTTCGATCTCCCGTTCGCGCCCCAGAAGGCTGAATTCGCGTTTCTGGAGGCTTCCGCCGGTCATGCTTCCGCCGGGGTTAAGAATGTCGCCTTTCAGCGTTGCAATGCGAAATGCCGATTTCGCACGTCTGCTGATAAGAATTCCGGTGTCAATATCGCGAACAATGACCGTTCTGCCGAGAAGGTTTTCAAAAACGCTGCCGTATTCGGGCGAAAAGCGCACAAGCTCGGAGGCAATGCCGAAACAGCCGTCGATGCCGCGAAAACAGTTTTTTTCCTCATCGGTAAGCAGGCGCGCACGCATTGCGCTGACGGGAAGAAGCGTGGCGCGGCCGTAGTCATGCTCGCGGAGATAGTTAATAAGATATTTCGCATCGTGTTCGGTGGGAACAACAATGTTTTGAAGTGCCGAACCGAGTGCGGATTCAACAGCACGTTCGTATTCCTGCGGAACGGATAAAAGCTCCGCAACAACTCCGTGCATTCTTTTTTTCAGCTCCGCGCTGCGCTGTGCGTCGTTCAAAAGTCGGCGAACGCTTGCGTAGTAGCCCTCGTGAGCGCGGCGCATCTCTTCAAGTACCTTAAGCCGAGACTTGCCCGCACTGATTTCGTCTTCGGCGCGGCGTATTGCTTTTGCGGCGGAGAGTGCATTAACGTTAAGCGCATTGATCTCATCAATTGCAGTCTGCCGTGCAGTTTCGAACTCAGCTTTGTGTTTTAAAAGTGCTTCTTTGTCAGCCCGAGCTTCGGCATATTCTTCGTCCAGATGTCTGCCTTCGTCCTCGGCTTCAATAAGCTCCTGCGCAAGGGAAGCGGTTTGTTTCCTGATGGATTCACGCATTGCACCGAGCCTTGAAATGCGGCTTTTCGTGTCCGCAAGCCGATTCATGTAATCCATCATGGATTGTTTCTGCGCTTCAAGCTTTTCTTCGGCTGCATTAATGGAGTCCGAAAGCTCCGCAAATTCGGCTTCGGCGGTTTCAAGCGCGGCTTCAAGCGCGTCTTCGCTCGCTTTTTTCAGATTGATTTCTTCCGCAAGCTGTGAACTGCGTTCGCCGTCGGCCGTTTCGCGCTCACGAATCCTTGTAATTTCTGCTTGCCTCCGCGCAATATCCGCAGTCAGCGCATCGATGCGTTCATGAATCAGCTTTTCGTTGCCGGCACTGCCTTCAACGGAGGCGGAAAGATCGATAAGCGTGCGCGATGTTTCGCTGATTGCGGCGGAAAGGCTTCGTTCAAGCTCTTCCTCTTTGGCACAGCCTGCGGCGTAAGCCTCTTCTTCCGCCGATGCAGCGGGAATTTCGTCGGAAAGCTGACGGGCAACGCCGCGCAGCTGTTGAAGCCGCTCATTGGATTTGTCATACTGATATAAAAACAGGTTGATTTCAAGCTCGCGGAGTTCCTCCCGCAGCCGAAAGTACTCGGCGGCCTTTTCACTCTGTAAACGGAGCGGCTCAAGCCTGCTTTCAAGCTCACGGAGAATGTCTTCAAGGCGAAGAATATTTTTGCGGTGGCTTGGAGTTTGCGCTCGGCTTCCTCCTTGCGTGCGCGGTATTTCATAACGCCCGCAGCTTCTTCAAAAACCTCGCGTCTGTCATCGGAACGGTCGGAAAGAATTTCACTTACGCGGCCCTGTCCGATGATGGAATATCCGTCCTTGCCGATGCCTGTGTCACGGAAAAGCTCGCGAATATCGCGCAGACGTGCAGGGGTTTTGTTGATGCTGTATTCGCTTTCTCCCGAACGGAAGGCGCGGCGTGTAACAACAACCTCGGAAAACGGAGAAGCAAGCAGTCCGTCCGAATTGTCAAAATACATGGAAACTTCGCAGTAGGACAGCGGCTTGCGCTTTTCCGTCCCGCCGAAAATAAAGTCATCGATTCTTTTGCCGCGCAGCGCACGTGCATTCTGCTCACCCAAAACAAAGCGAAAAGCGTCCGCAATGTTGCTTTTTCCGCAACCGTTGGGACCCAGAATACCTGTGATTCCGTTTTTGAAAATCAGTTCGGTTTTTTTTGCAAACGATTTGAACCCGCTGATTTCAAGCTTTGTAAGCTGCATTTAAAAGATTCCTTAAGCAAAATGGCAAATCGGATGAACCGTTCCGAAAAGCTGTGATGAATGCGTGGGTAAAACTCACGCATTGTCCCGATTGAGCAGTTCAAGTGTTGCTTTTGCTGCGTTCTGGCCGGCCTCCTGTTTTGTTCCGCCGTCGCCGAACCCGTACACAACACCGTCAATGCTGACGCACATTGTGAAAACCCGCTTGTGATCCGGGCCGCTCATACCGATGACCTTGTATTCAAGTTCACCGCTGTGATAATGCTGAACATACTCCTGAAGCAGCGTTTTATAATCCTTTGCGGACAGGCTGCGCGCCGCTTCTTCAACGCTGTTTTTGATGAAGCTTAAAATAAAACGTTTTGCGCATTCAATGCCGCCGTCAAGAAAGATGGAGCCGATAACAGCTTCGAGTGCGTCGGAAAGTATGGAGGGCTTTTCGCGCCCGCCTGTGTTTTCCTCTCCGTGGCTCAAAAGCAGATACTTGCCCAGTTCCAACTCCTTTGCAACGATGTTCAGCGCGGATTCGCAAACGGTACGTGCGCGCGTGCGGGTCATCATGCCCTCGTTCATTTTGGGATAATTCAAATATAGGTATTCGCTTGCGCAAAGCTCAAGTACAGCGTCACCGAGAAATTCCATTCGCTCGTTATTCGGATAAATGCGGTTGTCCCCGCGCACGAATGACGAGTGGGTGAGTGCGGTGTTCAGCAGCTCAACGTCCGTGAAGCTGTAATTGAGCTTTGTCATTAATTCAGCAAGCTCTGAGATTCGTTTTGGATTCACGAAAAATCAATCGCTCCAATCTGTAGGGTTATTTTTGTTTAAGCAAACAAAAATCAGAGATAAAACCGATTCTTATGTCTTAAATCAAATTTCGCAGGCAGATATTCGTCCGCCTGCGAAACGGGGTGCCGCAAAAAAACGGACAGA
>VOFB01004818.1_pt1 | contig 24003 bp, 29 predicted proteins | sample 5384141 | NCBI WGS metagenome assembly VOFB01 (sample SAMN12384721, study PRJNA508395) | human gut metagenome | isolation source: healthy gut A | host: Homo sapiens | reverse complement strand
TGCCGAATTTATTTCGTGGGGTAGTTCCACAGAGGTATTTGATTGGACATATTTTGCGATGAAGAAATCGCTCCCGCCCATCGACATCCAGCGGAAATATGTGGCTGTCTACAACGCCATGCTTGCCAACCAGCAAAGCTATGAGCGCGGGTTGGAGGATTTGAAACTGACTTGTGATGCGTATATTGAGGAGTTGCGAAGAAATATCCTTCTGTTGCAATCGGAAAGTACCTCATACCATCAGACGAACGAAATACACTCAATCTTTCTGCCGATTCTGTGCGAGGCTTATCCGTATCCAAAAGATATGATTGAAACAAAAGCAAATATGAACGGTGTGAGTGTATCCAATTATAAGATTGTTCCACCGCGCTATATTGCGTATGTTTCTGATACCTCTCGCAGAGGTGATAAAATGTCGCTCGGATTTAATAGAACAAAGGAAACCTTTCTTGTATCTTCAATTTCGACGGTTTTTAAGACGGATACAAGATACCTGTTGCCCGAATTTTGATGCTCTACATTTGCCGTGATGAATTTGACCGCTACGCTCGTTTTCATTCCTGGGGCAGTGCCAGAGAAACCTTGACTGGGACGAGATGTGCGATGTGCGGATTCCGATTCCCGCGATTGAAATTCAACAGGATATTGTAAATATTTATGAAGCCTATCTGACCCGCAAAGAAATCAACGAAAAACTGAAAACCCAGATCAAAGACCTGTGTCCGATACTGATCAAAGGCTCTATCGAAGAAGCACAGGGCTGAAAGGAGGCGTGGGCGCATGGCAAAGCTGAAAAACTATAACGGTCGCTACTGCGAGTCGGAATATGAGAGTGCTTTCATTGCTTTTCTGGAATCGGTCGGCTGGCACTATCTCGCCGGAAATCAGATTCCGCGCAGTTACAGCGAAGTCCTGATTGCCGAGGATTTCAAAGCCTTTATCGCAAAGACCAGTCCCGGTTTGCTGCCGGAGGAAACTGAGCAGCTTTACGACACCGTTCGTCTTGCCGGTGCCGAGTGACTTTGCCACCTTGCACAAGGTGTATAAGTGGATGGTGGACGGCGTTCGGTTCACACCGCAGAACGGTCTGCCCGTCATGGTACCGCTGATTGATTTTGAAACGCCGGAAAACAATATTTTCTGTGTGGTCAATCAGTTTACCGTGGAATACATAAACAACGGTCAGCGTGAAACCCGCCGACCAGATGTGCTGTTGTTCGTCAACGGTATGCCGCTGTGCGTCATAGAACTGAAGAACCCTGCCGATGCAAACGCCACCATTTATGATGCCTGGGAGCAGATCACGATCCGCTACTGGCGCGATATTCCGCAGCTATTGCACTATTGCCCACTGGCGTGTATTTCGGACGGTGTGAAACCAGACTGGGAACCGTGCGTACTCCGTATGAGCATTTCTATGCATGGCGGCGTGTGAACGATGGGGACAAGCTGTCCACCATGCCTTTTGAGGAAAAACCGAAACCATGGTGCGCGGTGTCTATGCGCCGGAACGCTTTCTGGAAATCTTCCGCGACTATATCTATTTTCAGGATGAGATTTTCGACTGCGATGAACGAGAAATCGTCTGCCGTTACCCTCAGTTCTTTGCAGCAAGACTGCTCAAACAGAGTATCGTAAAATCTGTCGTGAGCAGACAGGAAAAGGCGGCACCTACTTCGGCGCAACCGGGTGCGGCAAGACCTATACGATGGCGTTCCTTGCCCGACAGCTTTCGCTCCGCTGCGGTGACATTCCGCAGATCGGTTCGCCCACCATCGTCATGATCGTTGACCGTGAGGAACTGCAGGAGCAGGGTATCAAGCTGTTTGCCAAGAGCAAGGAGTTCCTGAATCTCGGTGATGTTTCTGTGGTAAAGGATAGAAAGCATCTGCGGCAGGAACTCGGTGCCAGAGAAAGCGGCGGATTCTATATCTGCACCATCCAGAAATTCTGTGCCCGCAAGGAAGATAAGATCGGTCTTATCAATGACCGCCACAATATTATCTGCTTCTCGGATGAGGCACACAGAACCCAGCTGGAGCATTCTCGAAAAATCCAGTTCAGTAAAGATACTGATGAGAATATAAAGCTATGGTTTCCAAGCCGTATGCCAAAGTGCTGAAAGAGGCATTCCCTCATGCCACCTTTGTCGGTTTTACGGGTACTCGATTGCGGAAACCTACCAGACCTTTGGCGATGAGATCGACCGCTATACCATGGATCAAGCCGTTGCCGATGGGCTGACGGTATCCATCAAGTATCATCCGAGAATCGCAAAGGTTCTGCTGGATACGAAAAAGGTCAAGGAGATCGAACGCTACTACAAAACCTGTGCGGACGATGGTGCAACCGAGGAGGATATTGAAGCAAGTAAAAAAGGCGATGAGTTCTATGGAGATCATTCTCGGAGAGCCGTCCCGCCTGGAACGCCTTGCCGTGGATATTCACGACCACTATACAGCCGCCTGCGAAAAAGAGCCGGACAGGATTCAGAAAGCAATGGTGGTATGCTCCAACAGACAAATCGCCTATGACCTGCTGCTGAAATTCCAGGAGAAATACCCGGAATGGTTTGTCGAAAAGAAGGTGCCGGACGGCACGGCTGCCACTAAGGAAGAACTGGATACTATGAAGCCAATGCCGTTCATGGCTATGGTAGCCAGTGTCGGCAGCAATGATAAGTCGGAGATGTATAACTACCTTGGCGGCGTGAAAACGATAAACGCTCCAAAGAGTTGGATGCCGCATTTAAGCAGGAAAAATCCAACTTCCGTATCGTTATTGTAGTTGATATGTGGATCACCGGGTTTGATGTACCGTGTCTTACTTATCTGTATAACGATAAACCGCTGAAAAAAGCATTTGCTGATTCAGACTATCAGCCGTGTAAACCGAGTCTATCCCGGTAAGGAATACGGTATGGTCATCGACTATATCGGTATCCGTGACAATATGCGTGAGGCCATGAAAATCTACGGCGGCGATACTTCGGTTGCTCCTACCTCAGACGATGTGGAACAGGCCACGGAAGTGTTCAGAGAAGAACTGGAAGTCCTCAAGACCATGTTTACCGGGTATGACCTCAAGCCGTTCCTAAACCCTGAGAGCGACCCCGTAGAGCGATATCGTTTGCTTGCCAAAGCTGCGGAGTATGTGTTTGCCTCTACAGAGGAACTGAACTCCGAGGGTAAAGGCGGCACGCAAAAGGTTTCTTTCAAAAACTTATTTCTTGAAAACGGTCAAGCGGATGCGGCTCAGTTATGATATTTGTCAGCCCTCCGGGGAACTATCGGAGAGCGGATCTGCGTTGGCACAGTGCTTCATGGCGATTGCAGGTTTTGTCCGCAAGATGAGCGGAACCAGAACTGGATACCGACAGCATGAATCGCACCGTGTCCAAAATGGTCGAGGAGGCATTGCGTTATAACCAGGTTGAGAGCGTTCTTGATGCCGGAGAGGAAGAGGACATTTTCAGCCCGGAATATTTTTGAAAAGCTGTCCGATGTGAAAATGCCTGCCACCAAGCTAGAGCTACTTATAAAAAATGATTCGCAGGCAGATTAAAAAGAATACAGTAAGATTAACAAGATTGCTGCAAAGACTTATCAGGAAATGCTTGAAGAAACGATTGCTATATATCATGAAAGACGAAAACATATTAGTGCAGAAGAAGCTGGAGCTACACAAGAACAGGCATCTGAAGATATTATTAAAAATGCCACGGAACAAGCATTACAGATACTCCGTCAAATGAACGAAAGCCGTGAAAGTTTCCGTAAAATTGGTTTAACCTTTGAGGAAAAAGCATTTACGATATTTTAGTATCCTTTACGAGACCAGTATAATTTTGAATATGGCGAGGATAAAGACATTGGTGGTATGATTGTAAATGATAGATGTAAAAGTCTTGCCAAAAAAAGTGAAAGAGATAATTGATACAAAATCTCTTTTCTGATTGGCTTAACAACCAAAAATGTACGCAATCAGCTCAAACTTGATATTAAAATTGTCTTGTAAAGAACGGCTATCCACCTCAATATAGTCCAGAGGTTTTTACAAAAGTTATGGAACAAGTAGAGAATTTGAAGAAAATCCGATATGCTGCTTTGGCTACTACTTATACATTTCCACAATCTCGTACTGTATCTATGGTAGCGGAAGATATCATTCCATATGGAAATAAATCGGAGAATTGATGAGGAACGGAAATGAAAGCAAAAAATGGCTAACTATTATTACATTGGTTATTACAGCCTTGTCATTAGTTCTTGCCTTTATCATTGGCAAGAATAGTAATTGTATAACTTATGACATATCTATGGCGATTTTCGGCGGAGCTGCTCTTGGCTTTATAATGTCATTAACAGAATATTATGTTGAAAGACGAAAGCAATGGAAGAATTTTGGCTTCAGGCAACCAAGGTATTAAATGAATTAAAAAAAGATAAAATATCATGATGTGGATGCACCTATAAATTTAATTGTTGATGCAATACATGAAGACGATTCAAATGCATTGAAGAAAAAATTTCATCTTTTGAGTGATGATGAAAAAATATCAGTTAATGCAAAGGAAAATTTGATTTCTTGGTATAAAGAAAACATTCCCATTCCTTTTGATGAAAATACTGATGATAACAAGGAATTAACTCATCTATATGATTCGAATATGGCTGGTTACAAAGAAGTTTTCCTTCAATGCATGGACAGTTATCGAGAGGCATCAATGGTTGAATTGGGAAATCTTGACAACGCATACGGAACTTGGATTTTATTATAGCTAACAAATGTATTCGACAAAAAGCATATGAGCAAATATATGATAAGTTGAGGAAAATTGTTTATCAGTTTCGAAACGAAGTATACCATTTTAATCTATTAAAAGATGGAAATGGCAATTTTCCAGTATGTATTTTAAAAGTATCTGAACTTAATCAGAAATACTTTTTGTCAAGAGAGGAAAATCTCCAAGGGTACACTAATGTTTCAATATTTCAAAACGTTTTTTGATGATATTGATGCTTCATTAGAAAAATTTAGATGCAAAATATAGAATCGAATATGTTGAACCAAAAGCAATACCTGTTTCTGGTAAAACATTTTTCAATAACAACGAAGAGTAGAATTCGTATTTTGAAATTTGTAATGGAGGTGTGCGTAACCGCTAAGCAAAAATTATTATCCGGGTATTAGTGTGTCCCTAATGAGCATTTTTACCGTTTGATAACCAAATGGTCTGCTCGCTAAGATTATACAATCTAATCTCACAAATAAATTAAGGCACAGCCTACGGAATTATTCTCCGTAAGTTGTGCCTTTTTCTCATTTATAAATTACTTGTTCATTAACGATTTCTGTTGCTCTGTTGCGAATATTATTCATCTTTTTGTACCCAAAACATCATATTTTCGGCTTTGAGTTTTTTCTGTAACTTGCTCCTGTTCGGCGAGTGATTTTACTGTCTGTTCAAATAAATTTTTGCTCTTTCTTCAACATCGGCAAGGTAATTGTCGAGCTTGCTTGATGTAAGAAGATTGTAATAAAGCACTCGATGACTTGATTTCAAATATCGTTTGTGTCTTATTCCCCCACACACCAATTTGCTTTTCAATTCCATCGGATAATGTAAGATTTGGCAAAAGATAATTACCTTGTTGTGAGTAACTACCGCCGTTATTTTCAAAAATTGTTTTCATATCGAAGCCTCCTTGTATTTGATAATTTAATTATACTGAATACAAAATGAAAATGACCAATGTGCGGATTTCAGATATAGAAAAAGGCTCTGACCTTTTTACAGTCAAAGCCTCATTCTGCCATTGCAATGCCTTCGTTTTATTAAGTTTTATCATACTGCCTTATAAAACCTCAGCATTACGGCCAGCGGTTTTTAATATCAGCGGCGATCCCGGTAAACCGGACACCTCTGATATTCTTCGCCATAATCGGGGTTGCAGGTGTACTTCACCTGCGGATCATTGGTGGCAAAGTGCTTGCCGCAGAGCTTGCAGACATACTCGTCATTGTCGTAGCTACTGAGGCAGCCCTTGCTGATGTAGTCCAGATAATAACAGCGAGCCATGATGTGTTCCTCCTTGTTGAAATTAAAAGTGTTTGGTTGGCTTCAGCCGCATAGTGACGGTCCGGCCGTCATCCTTATGCTCAATAGAGTATTCTCCTCCCAGTATCCCATTAAAGACCGTTGCCAATACCTCTTGCTCATAAATGTACACACTCTCCGTACATATCTCCTCTCTACCCCAATCGCACCTCCTATACCTATAGGAAAACTCTTTTTCCCGAATAACTTTGGCACCCGTTTTGTTAAAAAATCATAAGTACGCATTACGCCGCCCACACGCCCGGAAACCCCATCCTGCTTTATGATAATTTCCTCCGGTTTGCGGTCACTTCCTTCCCCCGATAGCTTCTAATATCTCATATGTCAGCGGGCTGTTCACAAACCGCTCCGTTAATGCCGCGCAATAGTCGTCCGAATCTTCCTTTGCCTGTAAATATTCTGCCTCAAGCTCGTCACTTTCCTCTCTCTTATTCAGTCCTTTAATTGCACACTGAATTATTATTACTATCAAAAGTATTGTGGCAATGCTGATAACGCATGCTATCATCTTTCCCTCCGCAAAATATATTTTTTTATAGTCACCAAGCGCATTATATCTAATTAAAATAGCCATGTCAAGAAAATATCCTGAATAACCGGATAAAATTCAGTGATCTATATAGTACAATTATCAAAAAAGCGCGGAGGTGGGGCATGGAGAAAAATCAGTTTGCCCGACGGATGTCGCAGCTGCGGCAGGCCAAGGGCGTATCGGCTCGTGATATGAGTCTTTCGCTGGGGCAGAGCGCCGGATACATCAACAACATCGAAAGCGGCGTGAATCTGCCGTCCATGTCCATGTTTTTCTACATCTGCGAGTACTTGGGTGTGACGCCGGAGGAATTTTTTTGCAGCAGAGGTTGCAGACCCGGTGCGCCTGTTGTCGCTGAGCAAAGCTCTGCGGCGGCTCAGCAGCCGTCAGGTGGAATTGCTGGTGCAGTTGGTACAGGAAATGAAATAAATCGCTCTCCCCGACGGGGAGGGCGATTTATTCTGTCTCAGATATCGTTGCAAGCGGATAAGGCAACCCTTTAGTAGGGTGGCCTTATCCGCTATCAGCCTCTGCGCTTACTGCACCTTGTTGCCGTCGATGGTGACGGTGAGGTGAGCGGCGTCCATGCTGTTCTTGTTGGCCCACAGGGTGGAGCCCGTATTCTTGCCGGCTGCGAAGCCGTTGACCGTGGCGTGGTTGACGGTCAGGGTGTAGGTGGCATTGTAGTCGTTGCCCACCTCAATGGCAGCCTTACCGGCAGCGCCGCTCTTGCGGTCGTTGAAGGTGCAGTTGTTCACCACCAGATCGGTGGGATTTGCAGCGGTGGCCTGACCGTAGAGGAGGATGGCCTTGCCATTGGTGTTGAAGGTGCAGCCTTCGAAGGTCACGTCCGTGCCGCCCCAAGTCCAGATGGAGTACTGGTTGGCCATCGTGTTATCGAAGGTGCAGTTGATGAAGGTGGCCTTGCCGTACAGAGTCAGCTTGCCCTTGATGGTGCAGTTGCGATAGACCAGCTCATCGCAGACGATGCCGTCGAAGCTGCCCTCGCCAGCCTGAACGGTCACATTCTCGAAGGTGAAGGTGGAGCCGCGCTGATAGTTCAGCTGGCCGCCCTCGGCACCGGTGGCGTTCGTGATGACGTCCACGGTCTGAGTGCCGTCACCCACGAAGGTGATGTTGCGGGCCTTGGCGCCCTCGTTGGCGATGCCGTTGTCCAGCGTCAGGGTCTGGTCGGCGGGCATGACGACCGTGACGTCCTTGTTTGTAGAATCGGTGATGGCGTTGTTCAGGTCTTCCTGCGTGCCGGGGATCACGCCGGTACCCTTTGACCACGGTGTACCAAGTGTCATCGCCGTGCTTCTCGGAGACCACGGAATAGCCGTCAGCCACGAAGCTGCCGCCCAGATTGTCGTCACCCTTGAGGGATCGTAGTTCACAAAGGTGCCGCCCTTGACGGTGATGGTGCCGGGGTTGTTGTTCTTCTGGTTCAGCACATAGTAGAAGCCACGCCAGTTGTAGTTGGTATAGAAGAAGCCGCCCTCAATGACGATGTTGCCGCCGTTGCTCTCCACGACGGAGTTGCCCGCGCCCTTGGCATCGCTGCCCACGGTGAAGGTGCCGCCCTGAATGGTCACGGTGGCGCCGTCCATGGCATAGACGCAGATGTTATTGCCGCCATTGCCGCCGTCATAATAGCCGCCGGTGATGGTGACGTTGGTGTCACTTCCGCTGGCCTTTACGGCGATGTCATTGGGGTTCAGACCCACGACACCGTTGCTGAGGGTGTGGGTACCTTCGGTGAATTCCTGCGTACCCTTTATAGGCAGCGTTCTTGTCGTACTGGGTGCCGAAGCTGTCGCTCTCCACGGTGTCCTGCGTGGCGTAGACAGTGATGGAAATGCCGCTGATGGTCAGATCCATGTACTCGTTGCCGGCAGACTCCTGCATGTGGCCCTTGATGGTGAACTCGTTGCTCTCGCCGGCCTTCAAATGCTGCTCGGCACCCATCGCCACATCCCCGATGGTCCACTCGATGGCCTCGTTCAGCTTGGCATCCCCCTTGATGCCGGTGATCTTGATCATGTACTTCAGAGCCAGATTGCCGTTGTTGACGACACGCAGCTCCGGCAGGGTATAGGTGCAGCCCGGCTCCCACAGGATGGCCTCGCCCTTGGCATCAGCGGCCTTGACGAAGTCCAGCGTCTTGCCCTCGGCGGAGACCCAGCTGCCGCTGGCATCCTTCATCTCCAGAGCAACATCCAGCTTGCCGGACTGGATCTTGTTGACGCCGGTGGATGCGGTGTCGGTGAACCATGCGAAGGTAGCGCCTACCAGCATAGCCAGGCACAGAACCATGGCCATGACGCTGCCCAGCAAGGCCCGCTTGGTACTCTTGCGGTTTGTCATCGTATCTTCCTCCTATTTTTTGCGTGCGGGGGCAATGGGGCGCTGCAAGGAGAATGCGGACTCTCACGTCGGGGCTGCACCCTTCTCAGAATGACACGCCCTTTGAACCCCCCTTATCGTTTCTTAGAACGATAAAAACGTTGGGCTTTTATCGTTTCTTAGAAACGATAAAAGCCCATGGGCTTTTCGCCGCACACTTGATAGTTGTATCATAGCACCGCTCTCTGAAAAGTGCAAGGGGCATTCATCATATTTTGTCATTTTTTGGTCTTTTTGCCCGTTGTCTGCGGAGGATAGGCAGGAAAGAGTTTCTATTTTTCGGAGGGGGACGGAGAGAAATCGCCCCGGAGGGCTTTGCGGAGCGCTCCGGGGCGATAATATCTTGTATTATCGTTACGAGAAATTACAATTCGTATATCTCTGTGAACTTCTTTTCCAAATACGCCACGTACTCCTCCGGACGGAAGGGTCCGCAGACGGACTCGAAGAAAGGGCCACGGGGTCCTTCATGCAGCCGTACTTCCAGATCTTCTCCTCCAGCCAGCGGTTGATGGCGGTGAGCTTGCCGGAGCGGACGGCGGCCTCCACGTCCAGATCCTTCTGCATCTCCAGCAGATACTGTGCGCCGTAGGCGGAGCCGATGGCGTAGGAGGAAATAGCCGATGTTGCCGTTGGCCCAGTGGGAATCCTGCAGGACGCCCTCCCGGTCGGAGGGGGACATCCACGCCCAAGTACTCCTTATACAGGCGATTCCATGCGGCGGGCAGGTCATGGGCGGTGATGGTGCCGGCGAACATCTGCTTTTCCAGCTCATAGCGAACCATGATGTGCAGGCAGTAGGTGAGCTCATCGGCCTCGGTGCGGATCAGAGAGGGCCGGGGCGGTTCACCATACGGTAGAACTGCTCCTCCGTCACGTCCTCCAGCTGGGCGGGGAAATGCTCCTTCCAGCCACGGCAGCAGGACGGAGCAGAAGGCCCGGCTGCGGCCGATGATGTTCTCGTAGAACCGGGACTGGCTCTCATGGATGCCCATGGAGACGCCGTTTCCAAAGGCAGGTGCGGGCCAACTCCCGGCCGGTGTGGAGCTCATAGAGGCGTGGCCGCCCTCATGGACCACGGAATACAGGGAAGATGCCACCTGATCGGCGAAGTAGTGGGTGGTGATGCGGACGTCGTCACGGGAGAAGTTGATGGTGAAGGGGCACCTCGGGATATGCCTGCCGCCGCACCAGCCCGTCCCGCTCCAGCTCCCGCAGAGCCGCCGCCAGCACCGTGTTGCTGATGCCGTCCAGCTTTCCCCGCAGGGTGTTGTAGCGGATGCTCCCGGCATTGGCCACGGAGCACAAAATCTGCACCTTCCACTTGCCGCCGATGCGGCTCATGGCCCAGTGCAGCGGACATTTCTCCATACAGGGGCAGTCGTAATGGGACATGGTAAGCTCCTCCTGACCTGGTCAGTTCTTTCTGCGTGCTTGCTTTTTTCCGGGACTGTGCTACTATTGTATCAGATAAGGAAAAAGGAGTAAATAGCAAATGCACATTTATCTTCAGGGCCTGACCATGGGCCTTGCGTATGTGGCCCCCATCGGCCTACAAAATCTGTTCGTCATCAACAGCGCCCTGACCCAGAAGCGGACTCGGGTCTATCTCACCGCCCTGATCGTGATCCTGTGGGACGTGTCCCTGGGTATTGCCTGCTTCCTGGGCGCCGGCGCCCTGATGGAGGCCTTGCCCTGGCTTCAGAAGGTCATCCTGGGCCTGGGCAGCCTTATCGTCATCTGGATCGGCGTGGGGCTGCTGCGATCCAAGGCCTCCCTGGAGGGCGGCAAGGACGTGAACGTGCCCCTTTGGCGTCTGTTCACCACCGCCTTTGTGGTGACCTGGATGAATCCCCAGGCCCTCATCGACGGCACCATGATGCTGGGGGCCTTCCGGGCCAGCCTGCCCCAGGGCGGCGATCTGCCCTTTATCTTCGGCTTCGGCAGCGCCTCCGTCCTGTGGTTCCTGACCCTGTCCACGGTGGTATCCCTGCTGGGAGGCCGGTTCAACGAAAAGGTCCTGAACATCATCAACAAGGTCTGCGGCGCGGTGATGAAGGTGACGTTGTTGGAGATGTTCACGAAGAACTGGGAGATGACGCCTGCCAGAGACACACCGGCCTCATTCTGCACCACCATCATACCCATGATACCGGCATAGAAGGGGGAACTGCAGCAGGACCGGAGGCGCTGCCGGCGGCTTCCGCCACAGCGTCCACATAGCGGCGCAGGTCGCCGTGGAGCAGGATACCGAGGAACATGAAGATCATGTTCACGATGTTCAGGCCCAGCGTGAAGCCGTTGGTGATGAAGTAGTAGATGATATACACCAGAAAGGCCAGGCACAGGATGCCCCACAGGATTTTGGAATGCTCCAGCTTCTCAGCAGGGGTGTTGATCTCGTAGGTCTTATCCTCGTCCTCCACCAGCAGGGTGGGATCGATGGTGACGGCACGCTCCCGGTCAGGGTGCATGGCGTAGTTGATGAAGGGCATGGCCAGCAGCACCACGGCGCACATGATGATGTTCATGGGGTGGAAGACGGTCTCGATGGCGGCCTGATAGGTGACCTCACCGAACTTGGCGCCGGTGACCAGCGTCAGGGGAATGGATCCGGAGAGACCGGCGTGCCAGATGACGAAGCCGGAATAGGCAGAGGCGATCAGCAAGGGATAGTCCACGGTGGGGACCCGCTTGGCCACCTCCTTGGCCAGCAGCGCACCGGCCACCAGACCGAAGCCCCAGTTGAGCCAGCAGCACACGGTGGAGACCATGGTGGTGATGACGATGGCCTGCATATTATTGTGGCACAGACCAGCGGCCTTCCGCAGCACCTTCTTACAGGGCTTGGCGGAAGCCATGGCGGAACCCAGCACCAGCACCAGAGCCATCTGCATGGAAAAGGCCAGCAGACCCCAGAAGCCGTCGGAATTGCCCCATGCAGCCAGCACCTTGATGGGACCCATGCCGGTGGCGAACATGGCTGCCACATAGACCACGAAGGTCAGGATGACGGCAAACAGGAATGCATCCGGCAGCCAGCGGCTCACAACACGCACGCAAGCGTTGGTGAATCTCTTGAACATACTTTTCTCCTTACATCTTGAATGCCGCCCGTGGCGGAACAACACATCGGATGTTGATACTATTCTATCTCCGTAATAAAAAATTGCAACCGTAAAGTTGACTAAAGTTTAACAATTAAAAAACTTATCTCGTCGTATATATTAACTATTATTTAACAAAGTTCGTCCGTTTATGCTGCTTGTAGTCCTGTATTGTAGAATGATTCTGCGGACTTTTCGTGGGAAACTGTGCAGAGCAGCGGAGTGTCTGTCAGGTCACGTGGGCAAATGGTACAATTTGGCAGTTTTTTTCGGGTGTGATACAAAATCCTCACGGAGCGGAGGTACTTCGGCAGGCAGGGTGCGAAAATTTTCTCACGATGGTTTTTTCCAGCCCTTCGGGGGATAAAAAGGGCACCGGGCGATCTGAACTGCACCCCATTTGTTGGACTGTATGGGATCGATAAGCAAAAACTAATTGATGTATTGGATGCGAGAGCAACAAGAAGCAAATCGTTTAATGCAGATATAATTGCGCTGCATAACGGTTCTCTCCTATTTGCACGAAGGCATAAAAAATGAGCCGCCCCCCTCCAGTAACGGGAAGAGGTTCGGCTCGAAAAACGGAAACATGAGTTTCCTCACTGTCAGTATATGCAATTCCCGAAAAAAGTCAAGAGGGATGTTGTGATGAACGTTGAAATCACCGACAACAGCAAAGAGGTTTCTGGCGCCATCCATCAAGTAGGACAAGCCATTGCGGACACTGAAAGCCTTCTGCAAACCTGGGAGTCTCTGCAACAAGGTCATTGGCATGGAACAGTGGCCGTTCTCTATCCCGGAAGGTTCCTGCGGGCCTTGCGGGCTTTCTGCAAATGGGAAAGTCTGGCGCAGCCAGAGCCGAATTCAACGCAGCCAGCGCATACACGCAGCGGCGCAAGCAGCGCAAGGCAAGCGTAGCCAAGCGGTTACAGGAGACACGGCTAAAATGCGGACTAAAGCAGCAGGATGTAGCAGAGCGAACGGGAATCAATGTCGTTACTCTGTCCGGCTATGAGATCGGCAAGAATGAGCCGAACATGGAAGCACTTGTGTCTCTGGCCGATGTATACGGTGTGACGCTGGACTATCTCATGTGCAGGACGGATTCTTAAGCATCCGGATATGCAAAAACAGGCGGCCCCCATCAGCATAAGGGGCCGCCTGTTTTTGCGGTGAGCGATCTACAATTTTCGTAACTTTTCAGGTGATTTGGGAGATTCTTCCAAACAGCAAGTTCGTCAAAATAACGAAAGTCCCGGAACCGTAGTGATTCCGGGACTTTGACGTGTGGTGCACGGTACAGGACTCGAACCTGTGACCCCATGCACGTCAAGCATGTGCTCTACCAGCTGAGCTAACCGTGCGAACAAAGGTATTTTACCGGAAAGTCCCCCGTTTGTCAACACTTTTCTTGCCAATCTGAAAAAGTTTTTGTTATACTGCTGTCAAAGAACATCGCAGGCGCACAAGGAGGAACACTTCATGGAGAAAATCGCACTGGTCACGGGCTCCTCCGTGGCATCGGCCGGGCCGTGGCCACGGAACTGGCCCGGCAGGGCTGGGCCGTATGTATCAACTATCGGGAGAGGGAGGACTGCGCCCGGTCACTGGTGGAACAGCTCACCGGGGAGGGCTGCCGGGTGATGGCGGTGCAGGCGGATGTGGCCTGCCGGGAACAGGTGAATGCCATGGTCCGGCAGGTGGAGGATGCCTTCGGCCCGGTAGCGCTGCTGGTGAACAACGCCGGTGTGGCGGGACAGGCCCTATTTCAGGACATCACCGATGAGCTGTGGCACCGCCGCTACTTCTCCGTCAACGTAGACGGCGCCTACCACGCCATTCAGGCGGTGCTGCCTGCCATGCTGCACCACCACGAGGGGTGCATCATCAACACCTCCTCCATCTGGGGACTGCGGGGCGCCAGCTGCGAGGTCACCTACTCCTGCACCAAGGCGGCCCTCATCGGCCTGACCCGGTCTCTGGCGGCAGAGCTGGCCCCCACCCACATCCGGGTGAACTGCGTGGCGCCGGGCGTCATCCGCACGGATATGCTGGACGCCCTGCCCGCCGAGATACTGCCCCAGCTGGCGCAGGAGACTCACATGGGACGCTTGGGAACGCAGGAGGACATCGCCCACGCCGTGGCGTTTCTGGCCTCGGACAAGGCGGACTTCATCACCGGGCAGGTGCTGACCTGCGACGGCGGCTTTATTTTGTGAGAGCGGGAAAAAAGTACCCGTCGGAAAGCCATTGGTTTTCCGACGGGTCTTTTTATTCCGGTATGGGCAGGCCGTGGAGCATCACCCGGCCGAAGCAGGTGAGGCTGCGGCCGCTGCTGGGGGGCAGGATCACGTCCGCATCCGCCCGGCGGCGGTTGAGGCTGAACAGATACACCACCCCCAGCGGATCCCGGTAGTACTGCTTACAGAGCATATCGCCGTCCACGCAGAAGATGCCCACATCTCCCTGCCGCAGCGGGTCCCGGTTCACATACACCACCGAGCCGTCGGCAATATAAGGCGCCATGGAGTCGCCCTGGATCCGCACCGCCAACTCCGCCCTGTGGGGACCTCACCGGTGACGGGCAGGGCTCATAATCCTCCCCGAATACCGGGGCGGCAGCCCGCTGCAGCCGGGGGGAGCAATACAGCGGGATGACACGGGGCGCAGGCTCCGGGGGCGGCCTGCAGCTCCTGCTGCATGGTCCCCAGCGCATCCGCCACGGTGTGGAGGGTCTGGCGCCCGGAGGCCCAACCGTCGGTACTTCTCCAGCAGGCTCCGCTCCTCGTCGCTGACCCCTCCCCCCGCCCCGGTAGGCATCCCGATACAGATAGTTGGGCTCCACATGAAGGGCATCGAACAGCCGCAGCAGCACCTCCTCCTTGGGAGCGCTGACGCCGGTCTCATAGTTGCCCACCGCCGACCGGGATACCCCAGCCGCTGTGATGCTACCATATTTCTTGTTTTCTGTCAAGGCATTTTAACAAGAAACTTGTTAATTCCCTCTTGACATAACAAGATTCTTGTGATAGTCTTAGTTTACTCACAAGAATACTGGCATCACAAGGGTATCATATCCAAAGCTACTGGTATTTAGAACCGCTGGGCCGGAGGATCGTTCCTGCGCCCCGTCGGAAGACGGCATCAGCTTCCGGGCAAAAGGAAAGCCGACGGGTCTTTTGCAAGACTCGTCGGCTTGGTGGGGGATGGTGGATTCGAACCACCGAAGGCGTTGCCAGCAGATTTACAGTCTGTCCCCTTTGGCCCTCGGGAAATCCCCCATATCAAATTGGAGCTGGTGGACGGATTCGAACCCCGACCTGCTGATTACAAATCAGCTGCTCTACCAGCTGAGCTACACCAGCATTTGACCAGCGAATCTATACTACCAGATGAAGGCCCGTTTGTCAACAGTATTTTTTGCGTTCCCGGCGAATTTTTTCGCCGTACATAGGAGGAACATGGGGAGATCGGAAGGAGGAAGTTCTATGACCTTGCAGGAAATGTCCCACGACTATGCCGCCAGCGCCGACGCTATCGGCGAGCGCATCCGGCAGCTGCATCAGCGGGCCCCTGACGGCCCCGGACCCGGAGGACGTGCTGTGTCTGCAGCGGCGCATCCGGGAGCTGATGCCCCTGCGGCGGCAGGCCCGTGAGCTGGCGTATCACACCGCCCACTACTATGACAGGGGGTGCCACCGCTATGCGGCATACCGTATCTGACGGCTCCGGCCGCTATGACCCGCTGGATATCGCCAGCCTGCAGCTGTGGCAGCAGGGACAGCAGGAGGACAACCGCCAGCAGATCCGGCGTCTGCTGGTGAATCTACCCTGGCGGTGGAGGAGGAGCTGACGCCCCGGCAGCGGCAGCTGCTGCGGATGCACTTCACCCAGGGCAAACGGGTCACGGACATCGCACAGGAGCTGGGGATCAGCAAGTCCACGGTATCCCGGACGCTGGCCCGGTGTACCCAGCGGCTGTACCGCACGCTGCGGTATAGTCTGTAACAGGAAGCCCTTCGGGGCGGCACAAAGAACAGGGCCTGCCGCATAGCGGCAGGCCCTGCTCCTATATACTTCTATATCCCGCTATCAATAGCCCTTGCGGCGGTCCACCAGCCGCTTCAGGGGCCGGCCGGCGATGTAGTTCTCGAAATCCTCGCAGAAGAGGGCCACCGCCGTATCTCGTGTGATGCCCAGCGACATGAAGCCGGAGAGATGAGGCGTCAACAGGAGGTTTTTGGTGTTCCATAGGGGATGCTCCGGAGGCAGAGGCTCCGGGCGCACCACATCAGCGCCGCACCGGCCAGCCGTCCGGCGTTCAGGGCCTCCATCAAGGCGTCCTGATCGATGGCGGTGCCACGGCCCACGTTCACCACCACCGCCTCCTTGGGCAGCAGGGCGATGCGGCTGCGGGAGAGGATGCCCTCCGTCTCCGCCGTGCCGGGCAGGGCCATGGCCAGAATTTCCGTCTCCGGCAGCACCTGATCCAGCTGCGCCGTGGTGTACATGGCGTCGTAGGCATCGTCCACATGGCGGCCGCTGCGGGAGACACCCGTCACGGTCTTGGCCCCCATGGCCTTCACCCGGCGGGCAAAGGACGTGCCGATGTCACCGGTACCCAGCACCGTGATGCGGCTGCCGCAGACGGAGCGCATGGGGGCTTCTCGTTGCTCCAATCGTGGCGGCGCATCCACTCCTGCACGGTGGGCATCTGCCGCAGCAGCATCAGCGTCACCATGACCATGTGCTCGCTGATGGTCACGCCGTAGGCTCCGGAGGAGTTGGAGAGCATCACCTCCGGGCTGTGGTACAGGGCATCGTCCTTCCACTGATCCATACCGGCATAGGAGCAGCAGAACCACCGCAGGGCCGTGGCCTTCAGCTCCCTTGGGGGACGGTGCCGTAGATCACCTCATACTCCCCGCCCGGTCCTGGGGCAGATGGCCTCGGTGAAATAGTCCACGGTGAAGCCGGCATCCCCGGCCATCTTCTCGATATGAGCACGGTGGCTGTCGTTCAGGTAATCCGCCACCACTGCAAGCTTTCTCATCATGAATATACCTCCCAGATTTTTTTCTGCGCAGCGCATACCGTCCGCTGCGGCGGACAGGATGCCTCCGGCATAGCCTGCCCCTTCGCCGCAGGGGTACAGCCCCCGCAGCGCACTTTTGTCCGCTCTCATCCCGCAGGATGCGAACCGGCGAGGAGGAGCGGGTCTCCACCGCCGTCAAAGGGCATCCGGCTGGGCGTAGCCCCCGGAGCTTCCCGCTCCAGCAGGGGCAGCGCCTCCTCCATGGCCTCCGTGAGGAACCCCCGGCAGGCAGTCGTGGAGGTCGCACCACGTGACGCCGGGGCGATAGCTGGGCAGCACCGCTCCCGGTCCCGTGGAGGGGCGGTGGGCCAGAAAGTCCTCCACCCGCTGGCAGGGGCCAGAAATCCGCCGCCCCCAGCCGGAAGGCCGCCTCCTCCAGCTGCCGCTGCCACGCCACCCCCGCCAGGGGATGATCCGTGCCGAAGTCCTCCGGTGTGACGCCCACCAGCATCCCGCCGTTGATGTTCTCGCCGCTGCGGGCGTAGTGGCTCATGCCGTTGGTCACCACACGCCCCGGCTCGGAGGCGGCGGCCACCACCTGACCGCCGGGGCAGACGCAGAAGGAGAACACGCCCCGGCCCGCCGCTGTATGGCACGACAATTTATAGGTGGAGGCCGGCAGGCACGGATGCCCCACATACTGCCGGTACTGGGCGGCATCGATGGCCGACTGGCGGTGCTCGATGCGGACACCCATGGCAAAGGGCTTGGGCTCCATGGGGACACCGGCGTCGTACAACATCCGGAAGGTATCCCGTGCGCTGTGGCCCGGCGCCAGCACCACCGTCCGCACCGGCAGACGGTACGTCCCTCTCCTGTCCGGACGTGCAGCCCCGTCAGAACGCCATCCCGGCTCTCCAGTCCCTCCAGCCGGTGGCCGAAAACCGCATCTGCGCCCCCAGAGCCAGCAGTTCCTGCCGCAGATTTTTCAGGGCGATGTGGAGATAATCCGTCCCCACATGGGGCTTGGCATCCGTCAGAATACTCTCTGGCGCACCGCAGCGGACCAGCTCCTCTAAGATCCACCGGTGGCGCAGGTCCTTAGTGCCGGTGTTGAGCTTGCCGTCGGAAAAGGCTCCGGCTCCCCCTCTCCGAATTGTACGTTGGACTCCGGATCCAGCACGCCGGTGCGCCAGAAGGTCTCCACGTCCCTCTGGCGGGCGGTGGTGTCCCGCCCCTGCTCCAGCAGAATGGGGCGCAGGCCGCATCGGGCCAGTACCAGCGCGGCAAACAGGCCGCCCGGCCCCGCGCCCACCACCACCGGCGGTACTTCCGGCGAAGACAGCACCTCCGGCAGAGCATACCGCTCCGGGGCGAAGCGGCGACCCGCCGATCCCGGCAGCGGCGCAGCACCTGCTTCTCCTGCCGCACCTCCGCCGCCACGGTGTACACCAGATGCAGCTCCTCCCGTGCGTCGATGGAGCGGCGCAGCACCTGCACCGACAGCACGTCCTCCTCCGGGATGCGCAGCAACCGGGTGCTCTCCGGTGCAGGGCCGCCTCCTTCTCCTCCGGGGCCAGCTTCAGGCCCTCCAGCTTCAGCACGGCGGCACCTCCTTTACAAAATGTTCAAAGAAAAATCCGTTTCTTAAAGCTTACATTAAGCTTTCCGGGTATGATAATAGACAAAGAAACGGAACGGCGCTAAACATCATAGCACAGTTCCCCGCCATGGGCAATATCCCAAAAGGAGGTTTTCATATGTCCAACGAGTTTCATGACGAGAACAACCTGTATCACTTCAGCTATCGTGATCCCAACGCAGGATCTCACGCAGAGTCTGCGGCCGGGTCCATCGTGGAGCCCGCCGCCGATCCGGTGGTGACAAACACTCCGGCGCAGCCCAAGCACCACCGCGGTGCAGGCCGTGTGGTGGCCCTGCTCTCCTCAGCTGTGCCGTCATCAGTGCAGCCTGCGGCTTCGGCGGCTCCATTCTGGCCCAGAACGGCAGCCGCACCGGTAAGACCACCGTGCAGCAGAGCAGCCGCACCGCCACTACCGTCAACGTCAAGAAGGTGGACGGACAGACGCTGATGAGTCCCGCCGAGGTGTACGCCTCCACGGTCAACAGTGTGGTCTCCATCAACTGCCCGCCGTGTCCACCAACATCTTCGGCCAGCAGACCGAGTCCGCCTCCTCCGGCAGCGGCTTCATCTACACCGCCGACGGCTACATCGTCACCAATCAGCACGTGGTAGCCAACGCCAGCTCCATCAACGTCACCCCTATAACGGGGACACCTATCCCGCCACGCTGGTGGGCAGCGACAGCGATTACGATGTAGCGTGCTGAAGATCGACGCCAAGGATCTGCCGGCTGTGACTCTGGGCAACTCCACCGATGTCAACGTGGGCGACCACGTGCTGGCCATCGGCAATCCGCTGGGTGAGCTGACGTTCTCCATGAGCTCCGGCATCGTCTCCTGCGTGAACCGTGCCATCAACGTGGACGGCACCCCCTTCAACATGATCCAGGCGGATTCCTCCATCAACCCCGGCAACTCCGGCGGTCCGCTGCTGAACAGCTACGGCGAGGTGGTGGGCATCGTGTCCGCCAAGTACTCCAGCTACGCCGATACCACGGTGGAGGGTCTGGGCTTTCTTATCAATGCCATTCCATCATCGCAGCCATAGCAGCGACAACGCTTTAACGGAAACGGGTACAGCGACCTCGACTCTTTCTCATTGATCGCAGCGGGGGCGTGTACCGTTTGGTACACGCCCCGCTGCGATTTTATGTACGGGGCTTCCGCAGGCCGCCCAGCAGCAAGGTCGCCGCACCGACACCGGCGCAGCCGGTGAGCCACGTCGGCGCCGTCCACCGCCTCCGCCGGGTCCAGCAGCACCACGACCCCCACCAAAAGAAGAAGGCCAGCACGGCCCCTAAGACCGTCAGGGCGATCCGCCCGATCCTACTCAGCGGCGGCACCAGACGACGACCGTAGTGCAGGCAGCACCCTCCGGCCACCGCCGGAGGGGCCATTGCCGACAGCCAGATGATCCGGTCACCGGCGCTGCCCTCCCATAGTCCTGCTCCCATGATCATGGCATAGGCCACCAGCAACCAGCCCACGATCCGTTTGGCTCTGCCGGCTTTTTTTCCAGCCGCCGGACCGCCTGTCGGGCCTCCGGGACCTCCTGTGCCGCCTGACGGTACAGCTCCAGTGCCTTCCTCCGGTCCCGTGGGACGCCCTGTCCCACCTCGTACAGACAGCCCAGATCGTACTGCCCCAGCGGCAGGCCCGGCGGGCCTCCTCGTACCAGTGAGCCGCTTTGGGCGGCATCCGCCGGGCAGCCGCTGCCCTTTTCATAGCAGTACCCCCAGCGACACCGCCGCCGGACCGTCTCCGCCCTCGGCGCTGCGCCGGAAGCAGTCAAAGGCCTTGGCCTCGTCCTTTTGGCAGCCCTTCCCCTTCTGGTAGCACCGGCCCACCTGCCGCAGAGCGCCCATGTGTCCGGCCTGTGCCGCCTGCTGGTACAGTTCCAGCGCACGGGCCGGATCCTGCCCGATGGCATCGCCGGAGAGCAGCATATTCCCCAGAGCATAGGCCGCCCCCATGGCCCCCGGCGGGCTGCCCGGTCATAGAGATCCGCCGCCAGATAGGGGTTGCGCCCAGCCCGACGCCGTGCTCATAGCACCGGGCCAGCGCCGCCATTCCGTTGGGATAGTGCCGTACTCCGTCCAGCTCACCGGCGTGAAGCCGAAGGCGTTGGCGATGGGCACTACCTCCAGCACCACGGTGGTCAGCACCAGGGAGCCCAGCATGGCGGCCCAGAGGACCTTGTTGTGGCCCCGGAGGGTGAACACACTGCGCCGCTGGGAGCGCATATTGAAGCTGTGGAAAATCTCGCACATGCTCATGGTCAGGAAGGCCATGGTCATGCCGTGGGGGGAGACGCCCCGGGGCATTTCAAAGCATCCCGCCTCCATGCAGTGGCCGATGATGTAGGAGACCATGGTGATGACGGTGATGAGGATGCCCTGATAGGCGATGTCAAAGCCCAGGCCGCCGGAGAAGATGCCGTCCTTGGCGGAGCGGGGCGGGCGGCGCATGATGTCCGGCTCCGGGCGCTCCATGCCCAGGGCCAGGGCCGGGAAGCAGTCGGTGATGAGGTTGATGAACAGCAGGTGGACGGGGTTGAGGAGGGTGAAGCCCAGCAGGGCGGAGAAGAACACCCCCAGCACCTCGCTCATGTTGCTGGCCAGCAGGAAGCCGATGGCCTTGCGGATGTTGTCGTAAATCCGGCGGCCCTCGGCCACGGCGCCCACGATGGTGGCGAAGTTGTCGTCGGAGAGGACCATGTCTGCCACGTTTTTGGTGACGTCGGTGCCGGTGATGCCCATGCCGATGCCGATATCGGCGGACTTGATGGAGGGGGCGTCGTTGACGCCGTCGCCGGTCATGGCGGTGACGGCTCCCCGGCGGCGCCAGGCGCTGACGATGCGGACCTTGTGCTCCGGCTGGACCCGGGCATAGACGCTGTAGCGGTCCACGTTTTGAGTAAGCTCCTCATCGCTGAGGGCATCCAACGCCGCGCCGGTGATGGCCTGAGAGGGGTCGGAGAGGATGCCCAGCTGGCGGGCGATGGCCACGGCCGTGTCCTGGTGGTCGCCGGTGATCATCACCGGACGGATGCCCGCCTGGCGGCACTCCTCAATGGCGGGCTTCACCTGGGGCCGCACCGGGTCGATCATGCCGGTAAGGCCGATGAAGCAGAGTTCCTGCTCTAAGTGCGCGGGGGACTGATCCTCCGGCGCACCATCGGGCCAGGGGCGGCTGGCGGCGGCCAGCACCCGCAGGGCCTGGGCGGCCATGCGGTGGTTATCCGCCAGAATTTCCCGGCGGCGGTCGTCGGTCAAGGGCAGGGCCTGTCCGCCCTCCCAATAGTGGGTGCAGCGGGCCAGCACCTGATCCGGCGCGCCCTTGGTATACTGCACCACCCCGTCGGGGGTGCTGTGCAGGGTGGACATCATCTTGCGGCCGGAGTCGAAGGGGGCCTCGGCAATGCGGGGGCTGTCCTGCTCCAGGCGGGGCTTGGGCAGGCCGCATTGGGCGGCGAAGGATACCAGGGCGGCCTCGGTGGGCTCGCCCCGGACCGTGCCGTCGGGATTCTGCACCGCGTCGCTGCACAGAGCCATGGCGGCAGCCAGCTGCCCGGCGTCGCCGGTGTGATCCACCACGGTCATTTTGTTCTGGGTCAGGGTGCCGGTTTTGTCGGAACAGATCACCTGGGTGCAGCCCAGGGTCTCCACCGCCGTCAGGCGGCGGATCACGGCATTGCGCCGGCTCATGCGGGTGACGCCGATGCTCAGCACCACCGTTACCACCGTGGCCAGGCCCTCGGGAATGGCGGCCACCGCCAGGGACACCGCCACCATGAAGGTCTTCAGGATGCCGGACAGGGAGAAGTCCCCGGCCACCAGCAGGTCAAACACGAAAATGAACACGCAGATGCCCAGCACCAGCCAGGACAGCGTCTTGCCCAGCTGGGTCAGCTTCTTTTGCAGGGGGGTCTCCTCCTGCTCCGTCCGGGCCAGGACACCGGCGATCTTGCCCATCTCCGTGTCCATTCCGGTGGCGGTGACCACCATGCGGCCCCGGCCATAGGAAACGGTGGAGCCCATGTAGGCCATGTTGCGGCGGTCGCCCAGAGTCACCTCGCCGGTAAGGGGATCCGTGGACTTGGTGGAGGGGACGCTTTCGCCGGTGAGGGCGGCCTCCTCAATTTGCAGGGAGGCGCAGGCCAGCAGCCGCCCGTCGGCGGGGACGGCGTCTCCGGCCTCCAGCAGCACCACGTCGCCGGGCACCAGGCGGCTGCTCTCCAACTCCGCCACGGCGCCGTCCCGGAGGACCTTGCTGGTGGCAGCGGTCATGGTTTGCAGGGCCTCGATGGCGGCCTCCGCCTTGCTCTCCTGGATAACGCCCAGGACGGCGTTCAGCAGCACCACCGCCAGGATGATGAGCACCTCGGTGAAGGGCTCATGGGACAGGTAGTTGGTGACGGCGGATACGGCGGCGGCGGCCATCAGGATCAGCAGCATGGGGTCCTTCAGCTGCTGGATGAACCGCTGGAGCAGGGTGGCCTTGGGGGCCTCCCGCAGACGGTTGGGGCCGTATTCCGCCAGACGGCCCTCCGCCTGGGCGGCGGACAGGCCCTCCGGTCCGCTTTTCAGGTCCGACAGGACCTGATCGGCGGTCTGGGCATATTCCTTGTGCATACGATCACTCCTCTTAACGGTTCCGGGCACGACGCTGTGAACTTTAAGTTCCTGATCGTGGAGAAGATCCTGCAAAGGAATCTGTACATCTTCGTGACGGCCTACGTCATTCTGTGCGGCTTCTTCATGCTGTTCATGGCTCCGGAGACTTGGACCGGCCGTCACTGGCTGGCGGCTACGGCATCCTGCTGATGGTGCTTGGCCCCATTGCGGTACGTCTGTGCTATGAGCTGCTGATGATGGCGGTCCTGCTGCTGAAGAACGTCATCTCCATCAACCGCAAGCTGAAAAACCAGAACGAGCGCAGCGCCGACGCCGACCTGTTCGCCGTGCCGGAGCTGCACCGTACCCAGCCCTCCCAGCCCGCTGCTCCGGTGACGCCCGTGGCTCCTGCGGCTCCTGCCCGGTCGACTCCTTCCAGCCCGCTGAGCAGGCGGCTCCCACGGCGCCCAGCTTCTGCACCCGCTGCGGCGCTCATCTGGATGAGAATGGCCACTGCCCAACTGCGATCAGAAGTAAGC
>VOFB01002309.1_pt1 | contig 24004 bp, 35 predicted proteins | sample 5384141 | NCBI WGS metagenome assembly VOFB01 (sample SAMN12384721, study PRJNA508395) | human gut metagenome | isolation source: healthy gut A | host: Homo sapiens | reverse complement strand
CCGGTTATGAAAGTGGAATGACTATGAAAGAGATTGCAAGAAGGAATAATGTCAGTGAGAGAACGATTTACAGGTATAAAGCGTATTATGACAAGATGAGGAACACAAAGGAGAATGTGATAGAGTAATTGAAGAAATTAATAGTAAAAAACATATTGCTGGCGTCAGCAATATGTTCATAAGAGGAGGAAATTTGAATGGAAAAGAGAATAATAGAATTGTACAGAAGAAAATTTGATGATATCCGACATGAAGAGGATGGCATTGAGTATTGGTATGCACGAGAATTAATGACATTATTGGACTATGTTCAATGGAGAAATTTCGAAAATGTTGTAAAAAGGGAATGCTTTCTTGTAAAAATAACGGAATTAGAGTGGAAGACCATTTTGCTGGCGTCAACAAAATGGTCACGATTGGGAAGTGGAGCCAATAGAGAGTTGAGGATTATATGCTTACCCGTTATGCATGTTATCTTATTGCTGAAAATGGAGATCCACGAAAGGAGCAGATAGCTTTTGCACAAAGCTATTTTGCGGTTCAGACTAGAAAACAGGAATTGATTGAAGAAAAATTTCTTATATCGAAAGAACAGAGGCAAGAGGAAAATTAAGGGAATCGGAAAAAGATTGTCTCAAAATATATATGAGCGTGGAGTGGATGATGCAGGATTTGGATTTAAGGATGAAGGCATAACAGATAAATCCACGCATGGCAATGTTGCATGGCATCAGATGAGACTGGAATTTTTAAGGCCTGAGCCTAGAGCGAATATAAATTAACAGCGCATATTGTCCTGTATGACAATATGCGCTCATATATTCCACTTAAAAGTAATCATTCCGTATACATAGATAAATACGATTGCAACAGGAACCACGAAGCGGAAAAGTGGTTTCATCAAGGCTTTATTTTCATGCCTTTGCCGGTGTTGGCTTCGGCGATGAAATTGTCCCAGCCCCAGCCGAACTTGTTGCAGCAGAACAGAGCGAGAACAAGCGAGCCGAGAGGAAGAATGGTGGACGATACTATGAAGTCCCAGAAATCAAGCCAGGTTGTACCGGCGGCAAACGGCTCGAATTTAAATACACTGAATCCGAGTGCAGTGGTTAAAGCAAGCAGGAAGATTATGATACCGCATACCAGACATCCCTTTGGTCTGGACCAGCCGGTAAGATCCCGTATCATAGCGAGTATGTTTTCACATACACCGAGCACGGTTGACATCGCTGCAAAAATCATAAACATGAAAAACAGGCTTCCCCATATACGCCCGCCCGACATATTGTTAAATACGGTTGCCATGGTATCAAAGAGGAGACTTGGACCGGCGTTAACTTCGAGACCGTATGTGAAACAAGCCGGGAAAATGATTATACCGGCAAGGATTGCAACAAAAGTATCGAGAAGAATAACATTTACCGATTCGCCCATCAGGGAATGTTCCTTACCTATGTAGCTTCCGAATATGGCCATACCGCCCATGCCGGTGGACAGTGTGAAGAATGCCTGATTCATGGCACCGACCATTACAGAACCGTCGATTTTGGAAAAATCGGGCTTCAGATAAAATGCTAAGCCTTCGGAGGCGCCGCTTAATGTAAGACTGTGGATTGCAAGCACAAGCATGAGCACAAGAAGAGCCGACATAATATATTTGGTTACACGCTCCAGGCCACCCTGCAGGTTAAAACATAATATAAAAAAAGCAATTAAAACTGTAACGGCCATGAATATTACGTTTACGGAAGGCTCGGAAATCATTGAACTGAATCCGAGAGAAGCATAATTTCCAGTAAGAAATTTAGCAAAATAGTATATAATCCAGCCTGAGACAACGGTGTAAAATGCCATAAGCGATACATTGCCGGCGAGACAGAACCAGCCGAATACACCCCATTTCTGCTTGGGCTTGGATAACTTCTTATACATATAAATCGGACTTACCTGTGATGCACGACCGACAGAAAATTCCATAACCATCGCCGGGATACCAAGTATCAGAAGACACAGGATGTAGACAAGCATGAAGCCGCCACCCCCGTTTTGTCCGCACATCCACGGAAATTTCCATACATTGCCGCAGCCGATGGCACATCCGGCAGAAAGCATAATAAACCCCAGTCTGCTGCCGAGTTTTTCACGTTCCATAAGTAACATTCTCCTTCAAAAAACATTTTAATTTAAGTATACGGCCGCAAGCAGTATTTGTAAAATTGATGATTTTATGGTATACTATCGAAAATATCGTTTGTATGAGGTTGATATGGACATTAATATTTTGAAAACATTTGTAGCAGTGTGCGAACATTCCGGATTTTCCGCGGCGGCAGAGAAACTGGGATATACGCAGTCGACAGTATCGTCACAGATAAAAATGCTTGAGAAAGAGCTGCAAACAGTGCTTTTTGACAGGTATTATCGCAGAATATAGCTTACATCCGATGGCATTGTTGTGCTTGGTTATGCCAGGAATATCCTTAATGCACATGAGAAGATGCTTACCGATATTAACGGATGCGGTCAGATTGACGGAGATATAAGGCTTGCCATGTCAAGTTCGGTCGCTAACCGGTACTTCGGCAGGGAGTATCTTGGATTCAGAAGACAATACCCGGGAATCAGGCTTACGATTACAGAATGCGGCACCGAGAAGATGTTTGACATGCTTAGGAAAAATGAAGCGGACCTGGTATTCACACTCGATTCGCATATATATGAGTCAGAGTTTGAGATATGCGCGGAAAGAATGGAGAGGGCACATTTCGTGGCATCGGCAGAAAATCGACTTGCGCATATACAGCACCTGAATGTGTATGATGTAATAGAAGAACCGTTTATACTTACAGAGCATGGAATGAGTTACAGAAGGCTCCTTGATGAAAAGCTGGCCTCGGCATCATATGAAATCAAACCGGTGCTTGAAGCAGGGGAATCCGTTGCAGATATGTGCAATGGTGGAGGGAAGCGGACTGCTGTCTTTTTTCTGCCCGATTTTATTACGGATGGCTATGTTAAGGATGGCAGACTTGTGTACCTGCCGGTTGATGACTGCGATATTCAGGTGTGGACACAGTTGCTGATACATAAGAATAAATGGCGTTCACCGGCGCTGGATGCTTTTATTACATATTATAAGAAAATAATAGAAAAAAGTGAGGATTAGCAATGCAGAAAGGATCAAATCCCAACATTACGGAAAATGCACAGAAACTGTTAGTGGAAAACAGAGGTTAAAAAACAAAATATTCCTGTACCTTACGGAATTTTTGCGGGAATGTCGGTTATGGCGGTAGAACTCGGAGCGAGCAGGCTTCTTGCTCCGTATTTCAGTTCATCGCAGATAGTCTGGACGATTATCATAGGCACGATCATGATTGCCATGGCACTCGGAAATATATACGGAGGAAAGAGCGCGGATAAATCGCCCAACCCTGACAAATTATACGGCAGGATACTCATCGCGGCAGTATGGATAGCCCTGATTCCGGTTGCCGGCAAGTATATTGTGCTTGGAATATCGGCACTGCTTATTTTTACGGTGAATAATAATTTCCTTATCATAGCTGCATTCTGTGCATGTATGGTAATATTTGTTTTTTCGCTCTTCTTATTGGGGACGGTTACACCGTCGTTGGCCAAATACTCCGTAAGCAGTCTTGACGACAGCGGTAGAACGGTCGGAACACTTGGAGCATTTAACACGATTGGAAGCATTATCGGAACATTTGTGCCGACATTTGTGACAATTCCGGCGGTCGGAACATCAATAACATTCCTTATTTTTGCAGGTATATTGATTGTACTTTCGGTGATATATTTTGTGAGCAACCGTGTCGGATATAAGAAAATCATCATATCCGAGTTATCTTCGTGTTATGCTGTGTATTCGGACATGGAGACTCATTCGCATTCTGGCAGAAAGACCTTACATATGAAGGTGAGTCAATATATAATTATCTTCAGGTTTCTGAAGATGATAAACAGGTGTCACTGTCAACCAATGTATTGTTCGGTGTCCAGTCAGTGTATATGAAAGATGATACTCTGACCGGATTGTATTATGATTACGCAATGGCGGCACCTCTTATGGTTCCGGATAAGAATCCTGACAGTATGGAGATGCTTATCCTCGGAATGGGAACCGGAACATATGCGACACAGTGCCGTAAATATTTTGGCGACATGAACATCGAAGGTGTGGAGATTGATGAAAAAATAACGAAACTGTCAAGAAAATATTTTGCACTTCCGGATGATATCAACGTGACGACATATGACGGACGGGCATTTCTTAATGCATCCGACAGAAAATACGACGTTATTATGGTGGATGCTTACCAGATATAACGATCCCTTTTCAGATGTCATCGGTCGAGTTTTTCAGGCTTGTTAAATCACATCTGAATGAGAACGGAGTCATGGTCGTCAACATGAACATGAGAGGAAATGATGACGGTGACATCAATCAGTATCTTGCAGATACCATTTCGTCGGTCTTTGGCAATGTGTACACGGTTGAGGTTGACAATTCAACCAACCGCGAGCTGTTTGCATCTGATAATAATGATATGATGGGTATGCTAAATGATAATATATCCGGAATAAAGGACGCAGACCTCCGTTTTATGATGAATAAGGTAAGAGACAATAGTATCGCATACAATGCGGGAAAGCTCATAATGACGGATGACAATGCACCGGTGGAACTTCTGGGAATGAAGGTCATAGATAAAATAATCCGTGATGAAGTGGCATATTATAAAGAGATTTTTGACGAAAACGGTGTGCAGGGAGTAATTGACGCACTCTGAAATTGCTGTTAAAATAATGTACATATAGTTTACTATGGAGAGGCGGGAATATTGTGAGAAAAATGAGTGTACCAAAGATTGTTTTTATGTGCATATTTGCACTAATCGGAATAATTTGTATATTGTATGGACTTAAAGTCCACAGTGCCGGATATGGATCAGCTTTTTTGCGGTGTGGCTTGCATTGGGAATATTTTTTATATTCTGTACATGGGCAGTGTGGTTTGGTTTATGGATGCGCCTGCCGAAGTGGTTCAGGATAGCATTTATTGCACTGTGTGCGGTATGCCTTGGCTTTTTGCGGTAATAGAGGCGTGTATAGCCAGCCGGATCAATTCTAAGGGCGAAGATAATCTGGATTACATAATCGTGCTTGGCGCAATGATCAGGGAAGACGGCCCGAGTTCAATCCTCAAGGCGAGACTTGACAGTGCGATAGAATATCTTGATGGCAATCCGGGTACTAATGCATAGTGTCCGGCGGACAGGGATATGATGAACCTTGCTCGGAAGCGGAAGGAATGAGAAAGTATCTTGTAGAAAAAAGGTATTGACGAATCAAGAATCATTATGGAACCCGATTCCATGAATACGATCCAGAACATACGAAACAGCAAGGCAATCATAGATAATGACAATGCAAAAGTCGGGATCGTTACCAGTAAATTCCATGTATACCGTGCTGTCAAAATAGCCGAAAAGCAGGGATTTAAGAACGTAAGCGGAATATCGGCATATGTTGTCGCGTCATATATGCCAAGTAATATGTTCAGGGAATTTTTTGGCGTGGTTAAGGACACTTTGCAGGGAAATATGTAAATTTAAGAGGACTTAAGGATGCGGGCAGGGTTAAATGTTTTGAAGTATATAGCGGTTTTTATTATGACGGTGGCAGCTGCAGCGGCACTTCTGGTGGCAGCAGCTCTTATCCCGCGGGATGCAATCAGAAATAATATGACCGAATCGGCAGAATTCCTAAAGGACGGCGAACTCTTCGGCGAGAAGATTAAGGGCGTGGATGGCAGTAAAATAGACCGTTATGCTGATTCGATACTGCTTGGCATTGCATATCAATATGATAGCGGGCATCCGCTTGAATCGGTTATGAAATCTGCATATTATTACACTGAATATCAGAATGAGAATGTGAATCTTTATGATGCAGTTACCGGGGAATATGAGGCAAATCAGCAATACATGCGCTATTGGCATGGAAGCATTGCGGTTGTAAGACCGCTTATGATGTTTTTTTAATATACAGCAGATATACATTATCAATGCAGTTATAATTGCCGGATTAACAGCATGGCTTATGGTTATACTCATCAGAAACAAAGCATATCTGCCGGCTGTGGCAGCCGCGTGCGGACTGATACTTACATCATCATCTGGTATGTGCCGATGTCCCGGAATATACATGGACATATATAATTATGCTTTTTTGCATCGTGTATAGGGACGACTTAGAGCATTTAAAGGAAACATGAGAGATACGGGATTGTTCTTTATGATAACCGGAATGATAACTTCGTATATGGATTTTCTTACAACAGAGACCTTGACACTTCTGGTTCCGCTCCTGCTGATAATATGGATTGATATCCGTAACAAAGGACATGCCGATGTGAAGAAAATACTGAAATCCGTATTGTTCTGGAGCATCGGATATATCGGAATGTGGCTTATGAAATGGGGTCTTGCGGCAGTAATCCTCCGCGAAAATGTCATGCCGTATATTACCGGGCATGTGCGCGAGACTTGGCGGGGACATAGGCATCGCACCATGGCGGTATTATGTTGGCGCGGTGACCCGCAATATACGTCATCTTTTCCATGGGAATACGGACCGGCCGGAATTGCCGGAGGAGTATTTATCATTCTTGGCGCAATATACACAGGATATGTTTATAAGCGAAAAAATATCAATAAGCGCAATATTTATATATACTTAATTCTTGCAATAATTCCGTATATAAGGTATATTGTATTACATAACCATTCATATGTGCACTCTTTTTTTACTTACAGGGCACAGATGGCTACGATAATGGCGGTGGTTTTGATTGTGGGCGAGACTGCCGGATTCAGACATAACACTTAATCTTAAGATGATATAAGTCATTTTAGATAAATATTTATAACGGAGGTTTATATGAACTCAGAAATAAGAGCGAGGAAAAAAGAAATTTGCAGCACTTGTAACGGTGGTGATGCTCGTTATGTGCAATGTAATGCCTGCCTTTGCGGCAACACACACTGCGGATGAATGGATGACATACGGGTCATTTAACTGGACAGAGGATTATTATGTTAATCCGGGCGATGAAATCCAGATATCGGGTACGCATACATTGTATGAATATGCTTATTATCAGATTGCATATTATGATGATAACAACAATCAAATCAAAGATGTGAAAAGCTATACTGCAGATGAGCAATATGATGACGGTGGTTATTATTTTGCACATAATGTTTTTGATTATTCCGACATTATGGGAGAATCAGACAAATCCAGATTGTTTAAGAACTGGAAGGTAACAGATGTATATAAGTCGGGTGGCTACGGTGGACATGTATATCTTACGGCACAATTTTATGATGAATTGAATGTAGTATATCATCTCCCGGAAGGAGCCGTTAATTCGCCGGATAATCTTTCAACATACCCACAGGGCAAGAGCGATATCATACTTGGGAATGCGTCAATGGAAGGATACACATTTGACGGATGGTATCTGGATGCGGAATTTAAGCTGCCGACAGCATCGATTGATGCCACACAGACGGAACGGTTCATTTATATGGAAAATTCAAGCCGGCAGTTTATGATATCTCATATGAACTTAATGGCGGAACCAATGATGCCGGTAATCCTGCCACATACACATACGGAATCGGGTGACTGAATTCAAGCCGGCTGTCAAGGAAGGATACACATTTGACGGATGGTATCTGGATGCGGAATTTAAGCTGCCGACAGCATCGATTGATGCCACACAGACTGGAGAAGTTGTACTCCATGCCAAATTCACCCTTAATCCTCCGGTAGATCCCGAGACGGGGAAGAACCTGGAGCTGGGGAAGAACCTGGAGACGAGGAAAATCCTGAAAAAGATGAGAAACCGGAGAATCCCGGAAATACCGAGACACCGACGGATAATGACCCGAAACTCGGTGAAGATAATATAACAGTTCTTCTTACAGGACTTACGGGACTTGCAGGACTTGGTATTTTTTACCATGACATTAAAGAGACGCCGTAAGAGTGAGAGAGAATAGAAATTGATACAAAAGGAGCATACGGATGGAAACTGAACACAAGAGGCGCGTGCGTTACAAGGGCAAATATCCGAGAAAATTTGAAGAAAAATATAAGGAACTGCAGCCTGACAAATATAAGGATACGGTAGCGCATGTAATCAGCAAGGGCAACACCCCGGCCGGAATGCATATTTCGATAATGGTTAATGAAATTCTGGACGTTCTGGATATAAAACCAGGGACAGACGGGATTTGATGCGACGTTGGGATATGGTGGGCACACAAGGGCTATGCTTGAGAAACTTGAGGGCAGCGGCCATATGTATGCCACGGATGTGGACCCGGAAGAGTCGGCAAAGTCTCGTGAACGACTTGATAAGCTCGGTTTCGGAAGTGATATCCTTACAATTAAGTTACAGAATTTCTGTACGATAGACGAAATTGCCAAGGAAGCCGGTGGTTTTGATTTTATCCTGGCTGACCTTGGGTGTCGTCGATGCAGATAGATAATCCGCAGCGCGGTTTCACATTTAAAACCGACGGACCGTTAGATCTGAGACTGAACCAGCAATGCGGCATCAGTGCGGCAGAACGACTTGACAATATTTCGCGTGATGAACTGGCGGGTATGTTATATGAGAACTCAGATGAGCCCCTACTGTGACGAAATTGCAGAGGCAATAACGGATGAAATCCGTAAGGGTCACAGAATAGATACGACTTTTTAAACTTCGTGAAATAATAGAAAATACACTTTCTTTTATACCGGAGAAGGAGCGCAAAGACACGGTTAAGAAAACCTGCCAGCGCGTCTTTCAGGCATTGAGAATAGATGTCAACCATGAATATGAGGTTCTCTATGAATTTATGGAGAAACTTCCGGGTGCATTGAAACCGGGCGGAAGAGCAGCAATCCTGACATTCCATTCCGGTGAGGACAGAATAGTGAAAAAAAGCACTAAAAAGATGGTTTTAAGAATGGTGTGTATTCGGATTATTCCAAGGACGTTGTGCGGCCTTCTGCTAAGGAGTGCGCCGAAAACGCAAGGGCACATTCGACTAAAATGCGCTGGGCAATGAAAAGTAAATAACAGACTTTAACACAAAGAACCGGTACAGTTTCATGCGTACCGGTTCTTTTAATGCGTCTTGAGGTATTTTTTTCTATCCGAATATGCTTTCGATGAGTTCTTCCCTTACAGAATCGTAGTGCGGGCCGACGAGACCGAAATCCATTTCCTTATATGTCCAGACCGCGCGGCCGATGCCGTACTTGTGGAATACGGAATTGATGTCGTGGAACCATCTTACGGTATCCTCAGCCGGAGCCTGATCGATGACACCATACTCGCCGCAATAGAGCGGGACATTCAATTTCTCGGCGGCTTTGATAGCGTCGTCAAAAAGTATCTCAAAGAAATCCGGGCCAAGTTCCTTAAGCCTGCTGTTTTCCTCGGCAAGTGCGCCGGTCATTGCGCTTGGCATGCTGTGGCTGATGCGCATGTATTCGTCAAAATCACCCGGATATCCGATATGAAAATCCTTTGGCATGTCCTGAACCCAGTGAGCAGCCTGATGTGTAAAAATAAGCGGCTCGTAGCAGTGAAAATTATAAACAATATTTTCGTCAACCGGCGGCAGAAGTTTTTTTGATGGATGTAACGGCATTGTAGCCGACGCCGCCATAGAGAATTCTGGCCGTCGGGGCATATTCGCGGATTACCTTGACAGCACGGGCCGATAATTCGTTCCACTCATCAACAACGTTAAAGGACGCGACTTCATTAAGAAGCTCAAACATCACTATGTCCGCATCCTTGGCAAAACGGCTTATGATTTTTTCCAAAGATTAAGAAAACGTTCCTGCAGTTCTTCGTTGTGGAAGAAATCCTTTGAATAGTCCTCGGTCGTCAAAAATATATCCGGGTGTTTTGTGCAGGTCAAGCACCATATTCAAATTGTATTTACGGCACCACGAAATACAGTCCTCGATATGCCTGTATCCCTCTTCGATGTCACCGCCTTCTTCTGTCTCAACATTCTCGTAATCAAGCGGCAGCCTGACATGGTCAGCACCCCAGCCTGCAATTTTTTTAATATCATCTTCCACGATGAACGTATCGAGATGATGTTTGTCGAGCGGCCCCTGTGAAAGCCAGCCTCCGAGATTAATTCCTCTTTGAAATCCTTCCAATTTTCGCATGATAAACCCTCCTGTAAAATATTTTTTATTGTGATTTCAAGATAACACCTTTCTGACATAAAAAAATAATAAAATATTGTTTTTATTATCAAAATATTGTGATAATATATAGAAAAAGAATGGAGGTTTTCTTATGAGCCGGAAGTCTGAGCGTGAACTTGTAGTCCGTCAGTTCATACAGCGTGAGGAAGAAATTTATCATCCCGGATATGATACCGAACTGAATTTTTATGAGGGCGTAAGTGACGGAAGAATTACAGATGTGTATATGGAACTTAATGACGGCTACGGCGAGGTCGACAGTCCGGTGCGCGGGGTTCTTTCCACCAACAAAATCCGTAATCTGCGTTATCACATAATAGTTACGATTGCCATGATATCACGTTTCTGTATCGAAAAAGGCATGGAACAGATAGAAAGCTATGCTCTCAGCGATTATTATATAAGGCAGCTTGATGAGACGGACACAGAGGCCGGTCTTCGCAGCCTGCACCGTGAGTGTGTCATAGATTACTCCACCCGTATGCGCAACCTGAGGCGCAGCCATGTAAATTCCATCCACTGCATCAAAGCAATGGATTATATCCAGAATCATCTTCATGAAAATATAAGCCTGGAATCTGTCGCTGCCGCTGTCGGCCTTGAGAAAACATATTTCTGCCGGCTGTTCACCCGGTCCGTGGGAATGGGTTTCCCTCACTATGTGATGCAGGAAAAAATAAAGGTCGCCTGCTGTATGCTTGAGCATTCGGAATATAATTGCACCGAGATATCAAATTCCTTGCATTTTCATCAGGTGCATATTTCGGCCATATTTTCAAGAAAATCACAGGCCTCACACCGACGCAGTACCGCCGCCGCTCATATGGCAAACACTGGAGCAGATGACAGCGCGCGGGTACAGGGAGAGAACCCGCCGCGTGAATTATCACTCCAACAGCTCCACCCAGATCCCATAACATAAAAATTCCCGGCATAAGACCTTCAGCGGCTGTTTGCACACGCCGGTGCTTAATCCGCCGAAGGCGGATTTCTAGCATCCGATGCGCGTGCAACCAAGCGGGAGCGTGCCGACTGAAGGATTATGCCGGGCCACGGTCACTCATTGATTTTTTCATTAACTCCCATTTGGAACCTACGCCGAACTTGCGGAAAAGGTTCTGCAGGTGCTTTTGCAAAGTGTTTTCACTGATATTCATGGTGGCGGCAATCTGCTTGTTTTCCATGAAGTGAGTGAGCGCCTAAAATGTCGGCTTCACGAGAAGTCAGACCGTAAATCCTTGAGAAGTCGGAAACAGACAGAGACGTTGAATTGTGGGTGCCGGAGCTGTCAATTAAGCGGCTGAGGGCAAGATTGAGATGCATGCCAAGGGATTGCAGGAAGAACATATCATCATTGGAAAAAGTGCCGTCCGATTTCGTGCGGAACAGACTTAAGACGCCGTAAAGACGGCCATTATGTACAATGGTAAGCTGCATGCTGTCGTAGATGTCGTATTTGTGGTAACAACCCCGGTACAGCGGGGAGTTGAGACGGTCGGCGTCATCAATTATGTCACTTTCGCGTATGAGCTTAGACTCCCTGGCATGAAGAATCCAGAGAAGGTAGTCATCATCGGATGACTTAAGGTAGGCCTGTTCAGCCTCGGCAAAATAAGCCGGGTAGCATACCGGGTCGGACAGCTCGATATCAGAGGAAGCATCTCCCTTGTGAAAAAAAGAGGCTGCCATAGCTGAATGGAAGAAGCATCTGGAGGCGCTTGAAAAAAGTCTCATTGATGTCAGAAAAGCTTCTCCCATGAATATATATCATATATAATATCGTTGATCATAAGGAACTGATTTTTCTCCATATAAATAACCTCCGGAATTAATCTGATAACAGAAATATGATAGCATAGTGAATACTTGAAAACAAGTATAAAATGAGTAAAAATAATACTTGTCTATGAGCAAATATGGTATTATAATGGCTCTAAGTTCCAGTAAATAAGAAGTGCGATGAGGCACATTTGCAGTAGATTTCTGCAAGTGTGTCTCTTTTTATTACATAATAAAGGAGACTGGCATATGGATATAAATCTCGGTCTTGTGGCTGTAATCATAACGGTAATAATCATAATAGGAGCTGTTATCACAAAACAGTGTCTTGCATGCATGATAGTGGGCTCGATACTCGCATCGGTATTTGCTTTTTGGCAAAGGATTTTTAAGCGGGTGGACGGATGCACTGCAGAATATGCTTGCGGACAATGTGGGGTAATGCTTGTGTGCCTGCTTTTCGGAGGATTGATAAGGCTGCTTACAGATTCCAAAGGAAGCTTCGGATTTGCCAAGTATATATCCAGATTGTGCAATACGAAACGTAAGACTCTGATTACGACCTTTATCATGGGTATACTTATTTTTGTGGACGATTACCTGAACGTGCTGTCGATTGGAACATGCATGAAAAGGATAAGCGATAAACAGAAACTTCCGAGGGAAACATTGGCATATATGCTTGATTCAACCGGCGCGCCGGTGTGTGTGCTGCTTCCGTTTTCTACGTGGGCCGTGTTCTATGCGAGCCTGTTTTTTGAACAGGACAGCGTGAAAGCACTTGGTGTGACGAGTGGAATACAGGCGTATGTGAAGGCGATACCGTTTTGCTTTTATCCTATAATTACGCTTATAATAGTATTTTTGTTCGCAATGGGCTGGTTCCCGAAACTTGGCGCCATGAAAAAAGCGTACAAGAGAGTTGAAGAGACGGGCAAGGTTTATTCCGATGCCAGTAAAAATATAATCATGATGAGCTTGAAAACGAAGAGGACGGAAATATCTGGAATTTCCTTGTGCCGATGGTTGTGCTTGTTGCAGTGACGATAATAAGCAATGATGTGCTTGTGGCTGTTGTGATTGCACTTGCGGTATGTTTTGTGATGTTTTGTGCCACGCAGGCTCCTTTTCGGTGGAAGGCTTTTTCGCGAGTATGATAAGAGGGTTCGGAGACATGCTTCCGACGCTGTCATTACTTCTGATTACATTTGTATTAAAAGATATTTCAGGACAGATGGGAATGACGGACTTTATGATCAAAGTGGCTGAACCGTTTTTGTTTGCATCGATTTTCCCGGCAGCGGTATTTGTTCTGGGGCACTGCTCGCATTTACAACAGGTTCCGACTGGGGAATGAGCTCGATCATTACACCGATTGTATTCCCGCTTGGTGCGGCACTTGGGGCCAATCCGGTACTTATAATGGCAGCGGTCATATCGGGAGGAACATTTGGAAGCCATGCCTGCTTCTATGCGGATGCGACATTGCTTGCATCACAGTCGGCGGGCGTTGATAATATGGAACATGCGCTGACACAGCTGCCGTATGTTATAATTTCAGCGGTATTGGCAATTGGTGGTTTCGCGATTGCCGGATTCATGGTATAATAATTGTTAGGACAACTATTATTAGGAAGGAATGCGTTATGAAGAAATTTGTGGTCACCATCACGAGACAGTTCGGAAGCCTTGGACGTCCGATTGCAAGACGGATGGCGGAGATTCTTGGAATAGAATATTATGACAGGGATATAGTGGATCAGACAGCACAGGAACTTGATATGCCGGCATCGGTAATTAAACATGAGGAAGAAAAAGCAGCGAAGCAGACGGTTAATCCGTTTTCGAGAATGATGTTTCCTCTCGGAAAAGGAACAAGCCACACGCAGGATAAGATATTCGAGGCACAGCAGAATATCATAAAGCAGTTTGCGGATAAGCAGAGCTGCATTATAGTAGGAAGGTGCTCTGATTTTATACTGGGTGATGAGCCGGACAGTATACATATATATTTTATGCTTCATATGAGGCAAGGCTCAGGCATTGTATAGAGGAACTTGAACTTGAAGAATCAGAAGCCAGAAGCATGATAAGAGCAGTCGATGAAGCGAGATTATTATCATATGCAATATGCGGGATTCCTGCCGGATGATAAGAGACATAAAGACATTATGATTGACAGCAGCCTGTTTGGGGTGGAAGGAACCGCACAGTATCTGGCAGATGCTGTCAGACGTAAATTTGGTGGAGAGGAATAATGAATAACAGAATTTCAAAATAAATTTACATTGCCGGGACTGATAAGATTTTCTCTCCCGGCTATTGCAATGTTGGTGCTGTCATCATTGTATACCATGGTTGACGGTGTTTTTGTGTCAAGATTTGTTGGCAGTGATGCACTTTCTTCTATTAACATAGTGGTTCCGCTTGATTATTTTATATATGGGCTGGGAGTCATGTTCGGAAGCGGAGGAAGTGCGGTCATAGGCAGAAGACTCGGAGAAGGAAGAAATGATGATGCCAAGTCGGCATTGACTTTGATTACTTTGGCTGCAACAGCGGCAGGTATTTTCTTTTCGGTCATATTCGGAATTTTCATGGAACCGATATCAAGGGTCCTTGGAGCGGGAGATAAGCTGATGCCGTATTGCGTATCATACGGAAGAATTATATTTTCATTGGCAGTATTCACAGTGATACAGCTGATGAACAATACACTTATCGTGACAGCAGGACATCCGAGGCTTGCACTTGTTCTCACGATTATTTCCGGTGTGCTTAATATGGTGCTGGATTACTTTTTTATTGTAGTATGCGATATGGGTATAAACGGTGCCGCTCTCGGAACGATAATAAGCCGTATTGTCGGAGCACTGCTGTCGGTCATATTCCTCATAAGCAATAAAAAAGGACTGACATATAAGAAACCAAAGTGGGAAGGAAGAATGCTGCTTCGTGTTACGGGCAACGGTTCATCCGAAATGATATCAAATCTGTCATCATCCGTAACAACATTTCTGTTTAATCTTACAGTGCTGAGGCTTGTGGGAGATGACGGCGTTGCCGCCATAACCATCATATTATATATGCAGTATTTCTTTACAGCGGTGTACCTCGGATTTTCAACCGGAACCGCGCCTGTAATAAGTTATACTTATGGCAGGGAAGACTGGAACTATATCAGAAAATTATTCAGGTACTGTATGATTGTAATTATTGCCGGAACAGCTGCAATGATGCTGCTGTCCTACTTCGGAGCAGATATTCTTATAGGAATTTTTTTTTCGCCGGAGGGAAGCCGCATATTCCAAATAACATATGATGGGTATATGATTTTTTTATATGGAACTTTGCATTCGCCGGAATCAATATTTTTGCATCGTCAATGTTCTCGGCATTTGGTAACGGAATGATATCAGCACTTATTTCCATATTGAGAACGCTGGTATTTATAGTTGCATCCATTATGGTATTGCCCGAAATATGGGGAATTTACGGGATGTGGATGGCAATTCCGGTGGCGGAAGCACTAACTTTTGTATTGGTAGTACCAATTCTTATTATATATGGCAGAAAAAAGTATCATTATATATAATAAATTATCAAATATCGCCACAATAAAAGACATATTTGTGCAAAATGCCCTAAAATAACACGTTTTCATTGAAAAATGTGTTATTTTTTTACTTGCCAGTCGGTGTGAATAGAAGTATCATCATACCGATAAGTATTATAGTGATACTGAGAGAAGTAACTATTACATTTTTGAATGGAGATATGTGGTAGTGAAGGAAAGGAGATGAGTGGAAGATGGAAGACATCGCAAGCGATCTGCTGAAAAGAACTGAATTGTGATACTGCATTTACAATTCCGGTATTTGGTGGAATCGAGGTTGCTGAGTCAGTTGTCGTTACCTGGATAATAATGGCAGTCATGGTGATTTTCGCAATAGTCATGACCAGAAAATTAAGGATTCAGAATCCGGGTAAAAGACAGGTCATCATCGAAAGCATTGTTACAGGCCTTCAGAACATGGTAAAGGGATTTATCGGAGAGAAAGGTACAAGATACGTGCCGTATCTTGTTACGGTAATTATTTACATAGGTATATCCAATATCATAGGTCTGTTCGGAATGAAACCTCCAACAAAGGATATGAACGTAACAGCTGCGCTGGCTGCTATGAGTATAGTCCTTATCGAGTATTCCGGAATACATGCTAAAGGCGTTAAGCGTTGGGCTAAAAGCTTCGCTCAGCCGGTTGCCATTGTGGCACCATTGAATGTTTTGGAAATTTTAATCAGACCGTTGTCACTTTGTATGCGACTTTTCGGTAATGTTTTGGGAGCGTTCGTTATTATGGAACTTCTTAAAATGTTGATTCCGGTTGTACTGCCGGTACCGTTCAGTTTGTATTTTGATATTTTTGACGGACTGATTCAGGCGTATGTATTTGTATTTCTTACGTCACTGTTTATTAAGGAAGCCGTCGAATAAGGGATGGCACTATATTTTTGATTGATAGAAGGAGAAAATAACATGAACACAATAATTGCTATCGGAGCAGGTATCGCAGTTTTAACAGGTATCGGTGCAGGTATCGGTATCGGTATCGCTACAGGACACGCATCAGACGCAGTTGCAAGACAGCCGGAGGCTGAAAGTAAGATTTCCAAGCTTTTGATCCTTGGTTGTGCACTTGCAGAAGCAACCGCTATTTACGGTTTCGTTATCGCTATCCTTGTAATTATGTTCTTGAAATAATCGGGAAGGCAGGAAAGAATTATGCTTAGATTAGATATTAATCTGGTCTTCACAATAATTAACCTCATAGTTCTTTTTGTATTGATGAGAATTTTCCTGTTCAAGCCGGTCAACAACATCATTGCAAAGCGTGAAGAAGCTATCCGCAAACAGTTTGATGATGCGGACGCTGCCAGGAAAGAGGCAGAGAATCTGAAAACGGAATATGAGGCATCACTTGCCGGAGCCAAGGATGAGTCAGCAAGACTTATCACTGAAGCCAAGGAGAAGGCAAAGAGGCGAATATGACCGTATTGTGAAGTCAGCAGACGAGGAAGTTAATAATAAAATACAGAAAGCCCAGGGAGACAATCGAGGAAGAGAAACAGAAGACTATGCGCAATATGCAGTCAGAAATTCAGGGACTCGTTGTCGCCGCAGCTACTAAGGTAGTTGGTTCACAGGTTCAGGCCGGTGACAGCAGCAGGCTTTATGATGATTTTATCGCAGAAATGGGTGAAACGAAATGACACAGACAGTAATTGATTATGCAAAGGAAATGAAGAGGCTGTCTGTATCGAATGAAGATGTAAAGCAGACAACCGAATTATTGGCAGAACTGCCTCAGATTTCAATTGATTTTGAAGATCCTACAATTGACCTTGAGAAGAAAACACCACATGATAGAAATGCTTTTTCCCGACCGGAATAAGAGATTTTCTTGAATTGTTGTGCGATCATCATTCTTTTGAACTGTTTCCTCAGATTGTGGAAGCATACCATGATGAAGTGCGCAAGGTTGAGAAAGGTGCCGAGCCTTAAGGTTGACATATCGTATGTTGTTCCGCCTACGGATGAGCAGCTTTTCAAAATCAAGGAATTTATTAAGGACAAGTGTCACGCTGATGAGCTTGACGTAAGCCTTAAGGAAGATAAGAACCTGCTCGGAGGTTTCGTAATACGTGCCGGTCATGAAGAGTATGACTGGAGCATGCGTGGAAGACTTCAGCAGATTGAGAATAAGATGAAAGAAAACGTCGCTGCCGTATCAAGCATGGATGATATTATTACCATTCTTAAGACAGAAATCGATGAATCTGCTTTTGATAAGAGCAAAGAGAAGTCGGTAATGTTACATGGATCGGCGACGGAATTGTTAACATCAAGGGTATCGACCATGCAATGTACGGTGAGATTGTAATTTTTGACACTGGCGTCAAGGGCATGGTACAGGATATCAGAAGAGATGAGATCGGATGTATTCTTTTTGGACGTGAGACCGGACTGAAAGAAGGAAGCCGTGTTATAAGAAGCGGTAAGCGTGCAGGTATCCCTGTCGGTGACGGATTCTTAGGAAGAGTAATCAATGCACTCGGCGAGCCGATAGACGGTAAGGGCGAGATTGCCAGCGAGGATTACAGACCTATTGAGAATGATGCACCGAGCATTGTAGACCGTAAGTCGGTATCGGTACCTATGGAGACCGGTATTCTTGCAATCGATTCAATGTTCCCCTATCGGACGCGGACAGCGTGAGCTTATAATCGGTGACCGCCAGACCGGTAAAACAAGTATTGCAACCGATGCAATCCTTAACCAGAAGGGCAAGGACGTTATCTGTATCTATGTTGCAATCGGACAGAAAGCATCTACAATCGCACAGCTTGTAAGAACACTTGAGAAGCATGATGCTTTATCATACAGTATAATTGTGTCGGCAACAGCCAGCGACCCTGCATCATTGCAGTATATAGCACCATATGCCGGAACATCGCTTGCTGAGTACTTTATGTATAAAGGGCAAGGATGTACTTATCGTATATGATGACTTATCCAAACATGCGGTTGCATACAGGGCATTGTCACTTCTGCTTGAACGTTCTCCGGGACGTGAGGCTTATCCGGGCGATGTATTCTACCTTCACTCAAGATTGCTTGAGCGTTCGGCAAGACTTACACCGGAAGCCGGCGGCGGTTCAATAACGGCACTCCCGATCATTGAGACGCAGGCCGGAGATTTGTCGGCATACATTCCGACCAATGTCATTTCCATCACGGACGGTCAGATTTTCCTTGAAAGCTCACTCTTCTTCGAGGGCCAGAGACCTGCGGTTAACGTAGGACTTTCGGTATCCCGTGTAGGTGGTGCCGCACAGACCAAGGCAATGAAGAAAGCAGCCGGAAGTATCCGTATCGACCTTGCACAGTACAGGGAGATGGAAGTGTTTACACAGTTCAGCTCGGATCTTGATGAAAACACCAAGAAACAGCTTGAATACGGTAACGGACTTATGGAAATCTTAAAGCAGCCGCTCGGAAGACCTCTTTCGATGGCAGAGCAGGTAATCACTCTCTGCGCAGCCAACAATAAGCTTTTTATGGGAATACCGAAAGCCGGAATTAAGAAATTCCAGATGGAAATGCTTGATTATGTTAAAGAAAATGACAGCGAGTTAATCCGCGAGATAGAGGACGAAAAAGTCCTCACAGATGAGATTGCCGCTCATATCGTAGAGACAGTCGGCAAAATGCGTGATTCATATCTGAATCAGGCGTAAGCCGCATTTTGGGAAGAAAGGTGTGAATTATGGCAAACACTAAAGAAATTCAAACCAGAATGAAGAGTATCCGCGATACGATGAAGATAACCAATGCCATGTATATGATATCATCCTCCAAGCTTAAGAAGGCAAAGAGGGAACTTGAGGCCACGACGAACCATTTCTATGCCATCCAGAATTCGCTCAACCGAATCCTGAGGCATGTTCCGGATGTGGAGAGCATCTACTTCGGAACTGCTACACCGGAGGATAAGAAACGAATCGGCTACATAGTAGTAACGGCTGATAAGGGACTTGCCGGAGCGTATAACCAGAATATTATCAAAATGGTTTCGCACGATCTTGAGGAGAATCCGAATGCCGAGCTTTTTATGGTAGGACAGGTAGGACGTAATTATTTTGAGAAAAAAGGATACAGGATTCATCACCATTTCCAGTACACGGCGCAGAATCCTTCGATTCACAGAGCCAGGGTAATTACCGAGGAAATCCTTAACAGATATAACGAGGGCAGACTCGACGAAGTCTATCTTTATTACACGAAGAGCCTTAAGGGAACGGAGAGTGAAGCCACGATGATAAAGCTTCTTCCTCTGTCAAAAGCGGATTTTGGTAATAATATTACCGAAGGACTTATGATATCAGATACGACAAGTTATGTCCCTTCACCGGAAGCGGTAATTAATTCGATTGTACCGAATTATGTTACAGGTTTTATTTTCGGAGCATTGGTTGAGGCTTATGCATGCGAACAGAACGACCGTATGATGGCCATGGACGCAGCTACGGGCAACGCAACGGATATGCTTAAGGAACTATCGATTGAATATAACAGAGTGCGGCAGGCCTCGATTACGCAGGAAATAACCGAAGTAATTGCGGGCGCGAAGGCGCAGAAAAGGAAGAAATCAAATGGATAATAAAGGAAGAACTGTACAGGTCCTCGGACCGGTAGTGGATGTAGAATTTGAAGACGGCAATCTTCCCTACATCAAGGACGCGCTTGAAGTAGACAATAACGGCAAAAATGTGTTATGGAAGTCGCACAGCATATTGGCAATAATACAGTTCGATGCATTATGCTGTCATCGAGTGACGGACTTCACAGAGATATGGAAGTTATCGCTACGGGAAGCGGAATCAAGGTTCCGGTCGGCGAGAAAACACTCGGAAGATTGTTCAACGTAACCGGACAGACACTTGATTCAGGTGAAAGCCTTGATAATGTGGAGAAATGGAGTATCCACAGAGAACCGCCGGCTTTTGAAGACCAGAGCCCGGCAGTTGAAATCCTTGAAACGGGAATTAAAGTAATTGACCTACTTGCACCATATGCCAAGGGCGGTAAAATCGGTCTTTTCGGCGGTGCCGGAGTAGGTAAGACCGTACTTATACAGGAACTTATAACCAACGTAGCCACGGGCACGGCGGATATTCGATATTCACCGGTGTCGGCGAGCGTTCAAGAGAGGTAATGACCTCTGGACAGAGATGAAAAGAATCCGGCGTTATCGATAAGACAGCGTTAGTGTTCGGACAGATGAACGAGCCGCCTGGAGCACGTATGAGAGTTGCTGAGACGGGTCTTACAATGGCTGAATATTTCAGGGATGTGAAACATCAGAATGTGCTTCTTTTATAGATAACATATTCCGTTTCGTACAGGCAGGTTCAGAGGTGTCCGCGCTTCTCGGACGTATGCCTTCGGCCGTAGGTTACCAACCGACACTTGCAACAGAGGTCGGTGAACTTCAGGAACGTATCGCATCCACCAAGGAAGGATCCGTAACCAGTGTACAGGCCGTATATGTACCGGCCGATGACCTTACTGACCCGGCTCCTGCGACAACATTTGCACACCTTGATGCGACAACGGTTCTCTCAAGAAAGATCGTAGAACAGGGTATCTACCCTGCAGTTGACCCGCTTGAGTCATCATCACGTATTCTTGAGGCTGATATCGTCGGCGAGGAACATTACAATACGGCGCGTGCCGTACAGGAAATCCTCAGAAATATTCGGAACTGCAGGATATCATCGCAATCCTCGGTATGGAAGAGCTTTCCGATGAGGATAAGACGACGGTTTACCGTGCAAGAAAGGTACAGAAATTCCTTTCGCAGCCATTCCATGTAGCTGAGAACTTTACCGGTGTTCCGGGCAAGTATGTTCCGCTTAAGGAGACAATCCGCGGATTCAAGGCTATTATTAACGGCGAGATGGACGAATATCCTGAGGCAGCATTTTTCAATGTCGGAACGGTTGAGGATGTCATTGAAAAAGCAAAACAGATGGAGTAATGCGTATGGATACTTTTTGAACTTGACGTCATAGCGGTTGACAAGACATTCTATACCGGCCCGTGCCGCCAGATAATCGTGACGGCAGCGGACGGACTTATAGGCATCATGGCACATCATGAGAGTTCGGTAATAGCCCTCGTTGAAGGCCTTTTGAGAATCCAGACGGAGGACGGTAACTGGATTGATGCGGTTGCCGGAATCGGACATGTGCAGATAGCATACAACCGTGTGCATGTAATTGTGGATTTTGTGGAAAAACCGGACGAAATCGATGTCAAACGTGCACAGGAAGCTCTTGACCGTGCCAAAGAGGCAATGCGTCAGAAGCAGAGCATAGAGGAATATCGTATGAGCAAGGCCAATATTGCCCGTGCAATGGCGAGACTTGCAGCGAGAAACCGCTATAAGGAAATCAAATAATAAAGCGATTAAGAAAGACCTTTTGGGTCTTTCTTTTTGCGTTAAATACGGTATAATTAAGCGTATGGATGAGAAATTTGAATACACGGACACAGATAACGGAATAATGATCACAGGTATTGACAGGAATGCCGGTGTTATAGAGATTCCTGATAATATAGATGAAAAGCCGGTTACGGGAATCGGCCGCTACGCTTTCAGCGAGAGACTTGAGCTTACGGATGTTATCCTGCCGAAGTCAATCGTGGACATAGGAGCGCATTCGTTCTATAACTGCAAGAATCTTGAACATGTGGAGCTGCATGATGGGATACGGGAGCTTGAGGACGGGGCTTTCAAGAACTGTTATAATCTGAGGTATATTACAATGTACTGCCATCAGGGACGCGAGGGCTGCATAAGGAACCTGATGAGTGATAATATACAGGAATTACAGCTGGATATTATATATGATAATGAAGAGCACAGCAGGCTTATTTTTCCGACGTTTGAGGATGATTATGTCGAGAACACACCGGCGAGGATTTTTCAGGCTGTAAGCTATGGAACCGGTGGTGCATACCGCCAGTGCATGCAGGTCGGAACCTTGGATTACAGGGATTTTGACAAGCTGTTTGAACGCTCGGTGCGTGAGGACCGCTTTGAAGCGGCACTCTATAACAGTATCGGAAGGCTTATGTATCCATACCGCCTGTACGCATCGGCTAAGGAGCGGTATAAGGATTTTCTCCGGGATAATGCTAAGAATGCGGCACGCATACTGATTGATGATGATAATGCGGATGCACTGAAATACATGTGTGACAATGCCCTTTTGATGAGGCTTCGGCAGGGGCGGCGTCGGAATATGCCGCGGAGTGCTCTAATCCGCGTGCCATCGGGAGTCTCATAACACTCGGCGTTCCTGTGATATTCTGGTAATCTGTCACATGTTCAGGCACCATCCGCTACGCTTCAATCTCTATAACAGATCACTGTAATGGCACATTTGATTTCGCTGCCAGCAGTTTCTGCTGGTACCGATATTCTCAATAACAACACGGCATTGGCACGGTCACGTTGACATCGTTTCGTTTCACAAAATCACAATTATGCACGGTGCTATCTGCACGGCAACCGCCATGGTGGAGGCCTTCGGCAGGGGCGGTAGCCATGTATCTGGCGGCACGGAAGCAACGTCGGCTATGGGCGATCGGGATATCATTTGCTTTTCAGTAAATCTCAACAAGACTTCACGACCGATCAGGTGATAAGCAAAGTTAACTGGCCGGATATCTTCTGGCGGGTTTATGCTGGAGACACCAGTAGTTCTCGGCCATGGAGGCTGCGAAAAACTCTGCTGGCACGGTAAACAATTACCGTCGACTCTTCCATACCGAAAGTTGCGATGATATCTGCGGACTCTGGCACGCGCCTGTTGCCATTTAGCAGGCCAGATACGATCTGTTCTTGAGAAGAGGCCGTTTATCAGGCTATTGCCAGGTATCGGCCGGCTGCCGGCGCAACGCGCTGGTGGATCGCTCGCAGTGATGCGTACGTTCTGAGATTCACCGACCTGTTCCCGACCGAAAACGCCGGCGCCGATCTGAACACTGCGCAGGCACAGGCATGTTCAGCTCACAAAAACGATGTTTCATCCTGGTATTCGGCCGTGCTGGGCGCCACGGCACACCGCCTGTTCATCATTTATAACTATCGACCGGATACTAAATACTTGGCTCAGAAGGTCATTACCCTATAGCAGGCGCTTTCGCCATTGCGATATCGAGCTATCCTGCCGTCAGCAAACCATACGCAAAGACCACTATTCATAATACGGTCTTCCGGCACCCGTAACATGATACTGGTCGTCAGTACTAATTCCGTTCAAGATA
>VOFB01002952.1_pt1 | contig 24007 bp, 33 predicted proteins | sample 5384141 | NCBI WGS metagenome assembly VOFB01 (sample SAMN12384721, study PRJNA508395) | human gut metagenome | isolation source: healthy gut A | host: Homo sapiens | reverse complement strand
ACAGGTGAATTCAACAAATCAGCTGTTAGCGATGAGGACATCGAATACATTAAGAAGGTGCAAAAGAAATATGGCAATCACTAAACTCGGTTTCAGTCAAAACTAGTGCTCTGTAGCAATTGACTGCATTCTGTAAACCGGACAGAAAATCACATGATGTACTGCTACGGTTGTACCGAGGATGGCAAATCGGCAGAACAGGAATTTCTGGCAATCAGAGAATTTGGAACAGGCAAAAGGTGATGTTCTCGCTCAACATATTAAGCAAATCGTTTAAAGGACAGGAAGTTACACTGAACAAGCACTTGAAAGTGGAATAAAAACCGCGAACGCTTGCTTGAAAATGATATCAGTACATAGTAGCGACACAAAATCGGTAAGTCTTGGAAAAAACTCCAAGTGAAAATAAATGATGATGTATGCAGAGAATACAATTTATCTGAGTGAAAAACCTATCAATCAGGGCAAATGTTACTACGAGATGGCAACAAGTTATTTGGGTAAATCTTGAAGTCAAAATTAAGATGTGTGATTGATGAAAACAATAATGCAATCGACATCTTTTGAAGATTTTTTAGAACAGCTTAAAAAGAAAAATGTTGAGTGTATTTATACTCGAAAATGTCAAAGATAAAATTTCGCTTGCAGGGACAACAAAGCGTTTTTCAAGAGGTCGCACTCGGTTGGTATTATGACGAACCTCAATTACGCAAACGCATTGAGCAGTATCAATTCTTAAAAACCGGTAAAAGCGGAGAAAATATACAGAACCCGGAGTATTGATACAAGCACAGATGTATTTCAGACTTCAAAGCGATTATTGCATTGGGCAAATATTAAGAATATGCAAAGTTTCAAAGCTCATAAATTTTTGTCTGAAAACAATATGAGAAGTGAGTCGGATATAGAAAACAGAGCTGCAGAAAAATACAATGACAGAATGGTTATTGTTTCCAAACTTAACAGAACTCAAAACCAAATTAACGATATTGCAGATGTAATAAAGCTCATAAGGACATATGAGAAGTACAAGCCTTATCACAGAAATCATTGATGACTGCAAAAATCAAAAACAATACAAAAGAAAACATCACCACTTGCAAAGTACGATGCAGTTGCTAAATTATTAGTTGTATCCCGACAGAAATTGCCGACAATTTCAACTCTTGAAGAAAAACGAAAAAAATTAACTTCCGATGTTCAGCAGATGAATGAAGAATACAAGGCAATTATTGATGAGCTTAAAAAGATGGCCCATTTAACGATTATCTCAGTGACATATAAAAGTTGGAATAATTATTATTTATATTTTTCCTTCGGTCTTCACATTGCATAATTATATGCCTTGTTAAGATTCCCTTTTCGTTCTGAATTTTTCCTTTTCGCCCTTCGAATTTTTAGGATAAACTCTCTTCTTTGCACATTCCTCACAGATTTCTGACTGCCGGATTTTAAAAATGAAGGATTTTCCGCAGTTCGGATATCTGTTCCGTGCCGACTCTTCGTGCCGTTCCTGCTTTTTGTTTTTCCTTGTGTGCCTGGAACTGTCGAGCTTTATTTCTCTGCACTCAGGACAATATTTAGCGTGTTTAGCGGTGGTTTCAAATTTATTTCCGCCATCGTTCGCAGGTAAATTTTTAATTGTAACCATCAGACCAATCGCCTTTCGCTATACTTTTGCTACTACTATTATTTTGTCAAGTATAAACGAATTGTCAATACAAATTGAAAAAAATGCCGTTTTGAACAAAAAAAATTTAAAATTACACTTGACATTACCCCTAAATGAAGTATAATATAATCAGAAATAGTTTAGGGAAATGATTTCAAGTGTGAAAAGTTAAGGAGGTAAAACAAAGATGAAAACAGTAAGAGTAGTTGAATATATCGACCTTGAGGGAGAAAATCACACCGATGAATTTGAAGAATCAGCCGATGCGGTTAAATTTTTTATGAGGATTACATCGGAAAAGCTCGTAAAAAGAGCTGCGTTATATGACAAAGTAATTGAAAATTAATTTGTGCCCCAACGGGGCATAAGTTGCAAAATACAAAATATTTTTTAAAGGAGCAAAATTATGATTCGCAATGAAGTAAAAACTTATTTGCAGACTTCACTGCCGATCTGAACTCAAATACAATAAAGAAAACAAACAAAGCTCTGTGCAATGTAGTGTTAGCTGTAAACAGTATTTACAGTAATGAAGCAGAGTATTTGCACCTTGTCTTACACCAAAAGAGGAGTTGACAAAAGAGCAACTTGGGAATAAAACTTGGTGATTCTCAATGAAGAAAGCACTTGAATCTACAAAACAAGAAATGTATTAAAGCAATAAATTTTGATTTAGAAACCAAAAAAGAGTGAAAAGAGATTTTCATTCAAATAGTCCTTATATTTACTTAAAGCCTATCAACATTATCTAAATTTTAAAAGCAACGATTTTAAGCATAGACAATTTTCAGGATACATTTCAAGTAAGAAAATGAATGCTGAAATTCTAATATTGCGTATAAACTCAACGATGATTACCTTGGTTCAGTAAATGTGTCAAAAAGTTTGATGTTGCCGTGTTGGAGAACAACACGACTGATGTACATATTTCAAAAAGCCTGAAATCGTAAGAAATCGGTTCAACAAAAGCTAAAAAAGCTAATTTCCCGCAAACAAAAGAATACAGCAAATAATCAGCAAAGAAAAAACAAACAGATAAATCAAGATAACGGAGGTATAAATTATGTGCAAAATCATTTCAATAGCCTAATCAGAAGGGCGGAGTCGGTAAGACAACAACAGCTTTTAATATAGCAAACTGCCTCGCCCTCAAAAACAACAAAGTGCTTGCAATAGACTTTGACCCACAGGCGGATTTATCCAAATATGCCGATTTCGACAATACAGACGGCAATCCTACAATGAGTGACCTTCTCATCGGCAAGGTAGGTGAGTAAGGCAGTCGAAATTAAAGACTGCATCAGACATAACGAGGTTAATAATCTTGATTACATACCTTGTGATATTAACCTTGCAAATGCAGACTTATTCCTTTGCAGGAGTTTGTCAAGAGAAACAATACTCAAGCGTATCCTGAACGATGATACAGTTAAACAGTATGATTATGTAATCATTGACTGCAATCCCTCATTAGGGGTGTTGCTGATGAACGCATTGACTGCCAGCTCAGGGTAATTATACCCCGTACAGGTACAGGATTTTGCCTTTGGCGGTCTTAAAACGCTTACAGGAGTTATTACACAGATACAGGAAACAATCAATCGGATTTAAGATCCTCGGTGTGCTGCCGACAATGGTTGACCGTACCAACGCAAGCAAGCGTGTTGTTGAACAACGAAAGTATCTACAATGATACTCTTTTCGGCATTCAGATACACCGTGCTACACAAGCAGTTGAAAGCACAAAACAGCACAGCATTATGCTTGATTAAGGGCAGCAAGCTCGGAGAGGAATACATAGCTTGTGCCGATGAATTGTCGAAAAAGAATCGGTGCGTAAGTACGGAGGAAGAATAACAATGACAGGCTTTAATTTTGAGGCTATGCTCTCACAAAATAATCAGATAAGCAAATACCGCTTGATATGCTTGTACCGTTTCTAATCATCAGTTTTCTCTTTACGACGGCGAACGCAGAGATGATATGGTTGAATCAATCACCAAAAACAGATAATGACACTATTCGGTTTACGGAACTAATCCTGATGGAACAGATACAGCAAAATCTTAATCGGTCATAACCGGTGGAGTACTCTAAAATAACAGGTCTTGAAACAATACCGGCCATTATTGAAAGAGCAACTCACAGAAGAGGAAGCTCAAACTTATGTTGATGAAAGCAACCTTATTCAGAGAGGTTTCAATGACCTCAAAGTATCTGAACAGGCAAGAATTATTGCAAGACGATATTCTGAAATGTTTCTCAGGGAAAGAGAAATGACATCATCAATGAAATTCGTGTGCTTAACAAGAAACTTCCGGCAACAGCCGTGAAAAGGTTGCAGATGAGTACGGATTAAGTCGGAATACTATTGCAAGACTTGTGCGAATAAGCAGGATTATCTGACGGTATTCTCGGTTTGGATTGATAAAGGTCAGCTTGCCGTCAGAGCAGGTGTAGAATTATCGTATTTACTGGCAGAGGAACAGGAAGAATTATTTGAGATAAACTCGGCTGACGATGATATGCTGATGAAAATATCCGAAGCTCAGGCAAAAGATTTACGAGTTTTGTCTGCTGACGGTGTACTTGATGGAGATGAAGTGATGAAAGTTTTATCCGTCAAAAAGAAAAAAGCCCGACAAAGTATCTATTGCCCCAACACTTACAAAAATACTTTGCAGGTCTTTAGTTAATGAGGAAATTCAACAAATAGTTGAACAAGCTTTGAAATGTTTTTACAGCGATAGAAAGGAGCATACATAATGAGTAATGTTTGGGATAAATATAATCAACGGTCAGAACACATATCAGTGTTCCGGAAAGTAGGACTTTAATTACTGAAAATCAATGGAAAGCAAAGCACTTTTATAAAGATTGACGAACAGAGTGGTAAGTATTTATGGGTTAATGCTAATTGTCCGTCTAAAAAGCTGTACTTGTGGGACGAGGAAGTTCGCCATATGACTGAGCAGGAGCTTGCAAAATACCGAGCAGACGAAAAAAGTAAGCGTATAGCTCAGAGAAAAGCTCTTCTAAAGCGAAAAGAGGCGAAAAAACAAGAAGAATTACAGTTGTTCAAAAAAGAGTTCAAAAGAAATTACTCAGAATATTATACAAAAGACTTTCAGCGTTCCGTATAAATCCGAAATTATCTATGACGAAATAGTCATAGATACCGAAACAACAGGTCTTAATCCTTATGACGATGAGCTGTTACAGGTGTCAATCATTGATGGTCAGGGCAACACTCTTTTCAACAGCTATATTAAGCCGCTTTATACAGATAATTGGAATAAAGCTATGGCGGTTAATAACATAACCCCGAAACGGTTGCCACTGCACAGAATATTCTTGAAGTGAAGCAGAAAATCAGTCGTATTATCAATTCTGCTCATACTATCATAGGGTTCAATGTATATTTTGATTTAGGATTTCTTTCCAATATAGGGATTAAAAATGAAAACGCTGCTATAGTAGATGTTATGGAGGATTTTGTTATATATACGGAGAATGGAGCGAGCAATATGGCTGTCACGAATGGCAAAGACTCACTAAATGTGCAGAATATTACGGATATGATTGGGGAACAGACATTGCTCACGATAGTTTATCTGATTGCAGAGCTACTTTGTATTGCTACAAAAAAATGAAAGAACAAAAGGAACTGGAATCTTAATGTTACAAAGAAGTATCCGTAATGGTTGTAACGGATAAGTATAAGAGTATAGCCGATGCAGAGAAACACTATCCAAAATTGTTAGGAGGTAATAATTATGACAATTGAATTTTTTGAAAAAATGTGCGATATAGATTCCGATAAAACATATGTGAGCAAAGCAAAGCTCAATGGCACAGAGCTTCCGTTGTATGCAGTTGAAGAAAAAATCAATATTTGTAACGAAAAGGAATACAAATACTACAGCTACAATCAGAGAACCAATAACTACAGTATGAGAAGCTTATTGTGGGACGAGGCTGAATATATTGAATTTTTGTATAATCACAGGACAGATGAGCTTCAGAAGCTGATTGACTCAGGAAAGCTGTACAGAACAGTAATGCAGAGAGTACACAAAGCAAACAAGCTTATTGACAGCACATTGCACGAATGGGAATCACAGGACGAAGAAATTATTCTTGCAAAAAAGTCAGGAAACAACGAAAAATATCGCAAGCTCCTTAACGGCTTGCGAATGACAGCCCGAACAGAAATTTACAGGGAATATTTATTCAGATAAGGAGTGTAAGAAATGTTAGTTATAATTAATTGTATTCTCGCTTTAATTTTCTTTTTTTGTATTTTTTATAATGTTACATTCAGAGCCGAGTTTTATTAAACTTGCAATTGTCTTAACAGCACTTTTGATTAATATAGTGTGTGTAGTAACAATTATATCATCTTTTAAATACACAATTGATATTAAACTATCAGATGAAGTAAAAAGCAGCCAAAATATTGTTAATTTTAAAGACAATCGTGATTTACAAGGTGGTTTTTTTTTATTGGGTGCGGCGAAGTAAATACCGAGCAATACTATTATTATTACTACAAAACTGATAAAGGGAGTTACAAAGCAAGCAAAATTAAGGCTGACGATTGCGAAATAATCTATACTAAGGATACTCCGCACATAGATACTATAGTAAAATCGGCTGACGAAAAGCAACTGAAAATCCGCTTACTTTTGAACCTCTTTTGTCGCTCAGAATTTCAGGTACAGGAGAAAAGTATAAAATTTATATCCCTGAAGGCTCAATTACAACAGATTTTTTCGGTTGATATGAAATAAACAATACTAAGAACAAACATAAAAAATAATTATATAACATCTTCCGCTATTCAGGGTGGGATAAATTTTTCTTGCAGGCTATAAAATTAAGATTTCAAATAACCAATAGGAGAGATATTACTTTATGGGATATAGAATTAAATCACGCTTTATTTATAAGCAAGTAGGACAAAGACTAAAAACAGCTGCGAAATCAAAAGGTGTTTCTCAGAAAGTAGTTGCAGACTATTTGGGAGTCGACAGAAGTACCTATACTAACTACGAAATGGGAACTACTACAATGACATATGTAACTATACTAATGCTTGCAAGATACTTTTCTGTTGACTTCAATACCTTTGCTCTGCTATGACCTTCAAACCCCAAATTAATACAAATAAACGATTGAAGTGAAAAAATGAACGATAATTCATCTCCAAAAACAGGCTGTATAACACTTATTGCAGTATTAGAACAAATTATATTTATTGAATTAAAGCTGCTTAATGTAAATAATTGAGCTGGTGGTATGTGTTGTCACCTACACTGATTTATGCAGGTTTATGGTTCATAACCGCAATTATAATATTTTTACTGACGATTAAGTTAGAGAAAAGAAAGAGGAACGGAAAATGAATATTTGGAACAACTACATAACAAGTGTACGAACCAAAATACAAGTCAAACAGGATAAAAAAGTTACTTACTGAAAGACAATGGAAGTTAAAACATTTTGTGAAAATTAATGATAAATGCGGTAAATATTTATGGATTAATGCCTATTGCCCATCTAAGGAGCTTTACTTATGGGACGAGGAAGTCAGACCTATGACTGAAAAAAAGAGCTTACAAATTACCGTACTGAGGAAAAGGAAAAGCGTGCAGCTCAGGCAAAACGCAGAGAGTTAAAGGCTGAGTATAAGAAAAGACAAGAAATCGGACAAAGTGTATCAGTAAGGAATATTATGAGTACATTAAAAGAAAATGATTACTGCTTTAGCAACAAGTATTTTGGTTTTAGGGTGCAACAAGTACAGAAAAAATTACAATTTACAAAAAGGACATCATTGACCTTGCCCCAAACGCCCACGAAGTTTTTATGAGCTATATAATTTGAATAAACAACAAAAAGGCAGATAACATCTTTTGATGTTATCTGCTTTTACTTTTGTCTTTGTTGTGTTGTGATTGATTTTTTTATATTGCTGTACAAAGCACCTAAATCAGACTGATTATCGCAAAGAATAATCTTTGTGTTGTATGAGCATTATTGCAATTTGTTTTAATCCGATTGATAGTCTGATTAACAGTTGTACATAAAACACCGTCAAAATTGAGATACTCTATATCGTCAATGAATGGACAATATGATATTCAATGTTATCAAATTGTCCTCGTTCTGAGCATACACCTGTATCTTAGATTCATTGACATAACCATAACAATTCAAGGTACTCAAGTGCCGAAACTCCGCACAGGATTAAATTCATTGTTCTGTATTTGCTTTGATGAGTTTGTCCAAAGAGATAAAATCCTTACCAAAATAATGAGTCTTTTGGGTTTATCTCACTGTGTTCTGACATATCAATGTTTAAGGCAGTTGTCAACTCATCAGACCTCGTGCTGCTGTTAAGTTCATCCTCAAACTCAAACGCTTTGTGAAGCATATTCTGTGCAGTCTTATAGTCACGATATCAAGCTTTATTGAGTTCTGATATCATTCAGAACATTTTCAACCTTAAAAAGCAAGTTCTCAATCTTTTTACGATTTATAATGCTTGATACGCCCAGTTCAACTGAATAGTATAATTACCACGAAGGAAGTTTGCGGTTATTTTATCAAGGAAATATCCGTCATTGATTATCTCAACACCAAAGTTGCCGAGTCTATGGCGATTCTCTCGTTCTTTGTTAGCATCCCCGACCTGTGCTAGCAGCGTCAGTTAATGCTTTTGCAGCTACTTTTCTTGGATTCATCATCTAGGAGTGAGTAAGCATCTTTTTCCTATATAGTAATCTTTAACCCGATAACTTTTCAGTTTTGACATCAAAGAGTATGTTTTTACCGTTTCCATATCCTTGCTGATATTGCCTATATCAAGAAGTAATGCGTTCTTTGGGATAAGCGTTCACCTTGTCCTCAAGTTCGTATCAGTGCGCTGTTGTATTCAGACTTGAGTGCCTGCAATTTTTACTCTTTTTAAGAGTCAGCTTTTCACGGATACGCTCATCGCCTGTACAAAGAGCCTTGATTTCAGAGTAAGTCAATGGCAGCTTGGTCAACATCTGCACATTTTCTGCCGGGCTCTTTCGAGGTCATAATCTGACTTATAAACTTCTGCTTTTCTCCAAAAGCTGATAGCTGTAGGCATCGTCTTTTGTTACATAACGATAAAGATGTACCTTATCGTTAATATTGCCCTGTCGAACCATTCTTCCTCGTCTTTGTTCAAGGTCGGACGGTCGCCACGGAACATCTAAATCGTCAGAGCAATGATCCTGTCCTGTATTTGTGCCTGTTCCCATTTTACCCGTAGAGCCGAGTAAAATTCTCACCTCACCGCTTCTGACTTGCAAAAGCTCAGACTTCTGTTTCACTCTTTAGCGTTGTGAATATAAGCTATTTCATCAGCCGATTACACCTTTTGCAATCAGCTTATCTCTAATATCATCATACACACAAACTTTCCTGGACTCCTTCAAGTGAGTCAAGTTCTGCCACACTTTTTGTATCGTCATCTTTATTGCCATCAGCAGATGAGTGCTCGGAACACAAATCACAAAATACACCCAGTGGCCGCTTTTGTCGCTTGTTTTCTGTAAATATCAAAACATTATTGACACAAACATTAAGTTTTGTACCGGATCATCTTCAAATGACGGATTGATAAGTCGGGGGTCAAGCACCGAGCTTTTCTGCCGTCACCGGTAATTTTTGAGCATATTATCTGTGACGGATCAACGGAACCGTTGTTGACCTCATCAGCTCTGTCTGATAATTCTCAACAAGTTCAGTCTGTAATTCTGTAGGTTCAACATCAACAATGTGTAATTCACAGTCAGGCACTTTAAGGTTAAGAGTATCAGCCGTGCGGACATCTGCAATCGTTTTAAACATTGACATAAGTTCCGGTAAATTTGCATATTCTGCAATGCGTGTGCGTTCCTTGAATTTGTTGCCAGCAGGAGCAAGCTCTCATATTCTTTTCTGGTACGCCAAACGATACACCTAGTTGTCACAAGTTTCTGTGCATTATTATTATGACTTGCGGGCGAAATCATAGTTGAGAGACCATCATTGTATGTAGTTCTGTTAATTGTTAGAGTAGGAGTTCCTGTAGCAAATACAACACCCTTGTCGTCGGTTTTTTCGTCAAGGTAACGGCACTTAGCGAATAACTCTGTCGCTCTTCGAGATGCCCCTGAAGAAATACCCGAAACATTTTGCAGTTTTGTTGTACAGAAACATCCTTTAAACGTGCTTCATCGACAAAGAGTTTATCATACCGAGTTCAAAGTACACCGTGTTGTCTTTTACTTGATTGTAATTTTCGTTGTTGTCCAAGACTACGCTTAGTTCGTTCCATATCCTTGACCTTTAAAGAATTGCCTTCTTGGTATTTTTAGTTCGGCAATACCGGCAACGATATTATCAATCTGCTCTTTGAAAATATTTTCCTGCCTTTCAGGTGATAACGGTAGCATTTTTAGTTGAGTATGACCGATGATAACCGCATCATAATTGCCTGTCGCAAATCTCATCAGTCTTTACGATTTTCAGCCTTAAAATCATCTTTTGTTGCAACCAATATGTTTGCATTGGGATAGAGCTTCAAAAAAGTCTGCTCCCACCTGTTCTGTCAGATGATTCGGTACAGCAAAACAAGGATTTGGTGGCACAACCGAGCCGTTTACATTCCATAGCCGTTGCTATCATTTCAAAAGTTTTGCTGGCTCCGACCGAATGAGCAAACAGAGTGTTACCACCGTAAATAGCGTGAGCTATTGCATTTTCTGATGTTCGTGCAGTTCAATATTTGAATTCATTCCTGAAAAGTAAGGTGTGAGCCGTCATATTCTCGTGGTTTAATACAATTAAAAGTACGATTGTATGTATCAACTATATCGACCGTCTTACGGATCGCTAAACAGCCAGTTTTTGAACTCTCTGCGTATCTTATTCGCTTTTTGTTGAACAACCTGAGTTGCCGGCACATCAATCACTCGATTGGTTTGTTACTTTTATCAAACATAACCGTCCGTACTGTCAAGCTTATCTTTGTATACCTTTTGGCTCTGATAAATTAGAGCTGCTTCAAGAATTTGATATCCCGAATAACCGCAAGCTCCGTATGTTTTTGTTACTGTTACAGATTTATCTGCTGCCTTTGTGTGAAATAAACCATTTACCGGAATATTCAGTATATTCTACAGATATTTTACTGTCTTAAAAATGCCGTCCAGAACGATTGAAAAGAGGTGTTTCAAAACAACTTGTACATAAATTGCTCATAGTGATGGAGCAATCCAAGTGCCTGAGTTAACATCAATATCTCCTGCTTTAAGCGGAGTAGGTAATCTGCTTTAAGAGCAGCAAATATTAGCTCTATAGATATTATTGTCAACAGCAGCATAGGATTCTGCTGTATCAAGTTTAACATATATATCGCCTGATAGATATTCTGATGCGGTCTGATATGTATATTCATTATTTTCCGTATTCATAGGTATGGGATATATTTCACCGTTATTACGCAAACTTTCTTCAAGACTTGCTTTGTCAATACCGGTAAGATTACTCATAATCAAAGTCAATATCCTTTCATGGATACAAACGGCAAGAGCTCTGATGCAGTATCAATATGTTCAATCTGCGGTTTCGGAACATTTACACGCTGAGTGAAAATATCCGATTTTTTAATCAAGGTATTTTTATCATAGTCCTTGCTCAAGAGATGCCACAAGGATACGCTCCGTCCCGAGAATATTACGGTTGTATCTGCTATGTATAAGACCGTACTTATCATAAAAAGTTGTCATAGATTGTGCTAAGCCTATGCTGCAATTGTTCGACTTCCGCATCATTGTTATCGTGCTGTTGCACCTCAAGTAGTTCTTTAAAGTATCACGGATTTCCATAAACGCAGTAAGTCTGTCAATGCTTTTGTTGTGTACTTTTTATCAAGTAAATCCTAGCCGACACAGTAACTAATTCTCCTGCGGAATTGTTGCCGTAAAAATAAATCTCAAGTTGCCTGATTTATAGTAGCTCTGTGAACGAAGTCCTTTCGGGTTTTGATATAACAGCTTCTGTTTTAAACAGGCGATATTACCTCTTTTTGCCGGTGAATAGTAAATACAATATTTTTACAGCTTCAGGTAACAGCTGTGATAATGGTCTACCGTCAGCAAACGGTACACACATTTACCATCTGCTCGTCCGTAGAGTTTGTTGCCTTGAACAATATCACCGAGAACCATTTCAGGATGTTCAATAAAAATAATTATTGATTGATAAACCGTTTTCGGTTGTTCCCACATTTCATCCAAGATGGGATATTTTCATGGTACAGAACGCTTTCGGAGAAAGATAATATCGGGAGTAACTTCCCGTTCTGCTGATTTAAAAGCATTATTCGGCAGTCTTGACAGCGACTAAATCAGTTTTTTCCGCCAAAGCTCGGCGAAATGAGCTGTCCTTTTTTATCGAGCGTACCTTTGATGTTACAAAAGCAACAACACCGCCGTCACGCACTTTTATCAAGTGATTTCACAAAGAATAATCGTGAATTTTGAGATTTTGAGAACTGTATTTTTTATCAATTACCCAAAATCACCGGAAAGAATATTACCGATTGCAACATCGAAGCTGTTATCCTGAAAATGAGTATTTTCAAATCCGTCAATCGTTATGTCAGCCTGCGGATACAGCTTTGAGCTATTCTGCCCGACAGACTGTCTTTTTCAACACCGTATAACTTGCTGTTTTCACGCACCTGAGGGCAGTCTGCCGAAGAAATTACCGATGCCCATAGCCGGCTCAAGTATATTTCCGCTTTAAACCTGCATTTTGCATAACTTTGTAATGCTGTCAATGATTACGCTATCGGTAAACAAGGTTGTGATGACCTTGCTGCGGTATATCTGTCAATCAGTACAAATTTTTCTTCAGTTCGAATATTCATTTTTCCATTTGTCATTATCTGATTCAAATGCATTATGAGTCCGCCCCAACCGCTGTATAAGGAAAGCTGTTTCTGTTCTTCGAGTGTTGTTGTTCTGTATTCAGCTTCGATTTGTTTTAAAACTTTGATAGCGGTTATATTGTTACGGTACTTAGTTTTAGCACCAGTAACAGATTCTTCTGTCTTCAAGTACATAGTTTCGTGAGAGGTGGTTTAATCAGATGAAACATCTGATACAGGTATACTGTCAAACAAGGTGGGTTGAGAAGTTACCGGAGCGTGTTCGTCTGCCGATGTCCAAATAAAATTGTTTTTACCTACAGAAGATTTCTCAGAAGTTGACTTTTCGTCATTTTCGCTGCATAGCAAGCTTCATCAATGCTATTTAATTCGGTATTGTTGTTTTTTTCTGCGTTGCCTTTTCAGGATATTCGGCAGCCTGTTCTTCTTTTGCAATATCATCTTTAAGCAATTTAACAACAGCAGAGTACTGCAAGCTGTCTTTGCTCAACCCATTCGTCATCGGCATTTTTCATAAGTTTATCAAATTCAGAAACAGAGTATGTTTTGCCGTTCTCAAATACCGGACTTTCACTCCAATCACAAAAGTAATTGTCGGACGAATTATTTCCTGTACAGACTCAGTTTGTTCAGGCTCGTTTATCGGGACGATTTCATTTTTCTGAATTAAATTGATTAACGATTTCTTCTGAGCTGACATTCAGAGCACCGGCATCGGATTCTGCGACAGCCATAACCTGTTGAATAAATGGATCACTGTTCAGCTTATCTTCATCGACAAGCTCACCGTTGACTATCCCTGCGTCCTCAAGCTGCTGACGAATAACTGCGGGATCTATGTCGTCAAGCTCGTCGTGTTCCTCATAAAACGGTGCAAGCTCCTCATATTTGATATTCACAGTAAATCCTTGTGTTTTAAGAAGTTCAGTATTATCATTCAGTTTAAAATCAGGGAATCCGACTGTATCAACTGAAGAACCGTTAATGTTTCTTGTTGTAGAAACAAGTCGAGAATATCTGCAACGGTTTTTGCGTTCTCACCTCTGACTTCATAAAAATCACCGACCTTTATAAGTTCTATTTTCCGTACTTCAGGTAATTTGATTTCGGGAACTACTGCAAGCTCAACGAGCTTGTGCTGAATATCTGCATTAAGACCTTCGGCAAACTCCGTACCGCTGTAAAACTTTTTTAATAGCGGTTCTGAAACTTTCGCTACCGATATCAATTAACCTTTGTTCGCCTGTTGTATCAAAGAAAATCAAAGAATCCTGAAAAATCATCTCCGTATTCTTTGTTAGCTTCCTGCCATCTGTTTGTAAGATACCCCGGTAATTACAAACTGACCGCCGGAGTATGCGTCAGGATTATAGTACATATATGTAATACTTTCGACTTCGGACTCTTGAAAATAAAGGGTTTTCTCAAGAGTGTTAAAGTCGGGTAAAGCAGGAGTGTATGTACCGCCCTCAATTTGCCCTTCAATATCCGTGCGTGTAGTACCTTTAATATCTGCAATGAGATTGATTAAATCTTCATACGAGCCGTTCTTGTATGCTGTAAAGAAGTTTTGCATTTCATCAATCGAAAAAGTGTAATCAAGCAAGTTGATTACTGATTCGCTCATACCGTAAGTTACCATTTCTCTGATAATTTCAAACTGAGTAGTTGAGTAACCACGATTTTCAGTTAATTTTGCAGTAATGTTATCATTAACAAAACGCTGTTTTAAATCATTAAACCTTGATGTATCTGCAAATATCAAAGATTTATCCGAAAAACTTCGATATGTGTCAACATAAATTTCGGCAAAAGCAGAAAGTTGTGATTCATAAAAATCAGTGCAGTCAGAAAACAATGAAACAAAGTTATCAGTCAAATTATCATCGTTTCTCGTTTGATAAATTTTACAGACGGTGCAAGTGCCGAAAGTTGCGATTCATTAAAATGTAATTCAGATATTTTTTCATTAACTGATTTTGATTCTTCCGGTGATTCATTTGAACAACCTCAGATTTTGACATAAATGATGCTCGCTGTTCTTTAAGTTCAGCAGATATTTTTATTCAAGGTATCAGCATATTGCTTGTCAACAGTAATAGTTGTTGTTTTCCGTAAATTCTGCCTGAAAAAAAGTGATGCCTTGCTCAGTAAGTCTTTGACCGATTTTATAGGCAAAATCGGTATTGTACTTACGGTATAATTTATCCTCAATAGAATCGTAGGTTGTAGTTCCTATGATGTTGTTGGTTTTATAGACTTTTGAATTACATTCAATAACAGTCTGATAATCAATATCCAACTTATCAATATTATTTGCAGTAGCTCTGCCACTGGCAATATGTGCTTCTCCGTTAAAATATATGCACAATTAAGTCCTGAATTTTCAAGTTCCTGACATATATTATCAAGACTATCCTCACTCGCAATGATTACTTTTTTATATTTATTGGGAGTGTTGCTGTTCCATATTTTGTTTCCATATAATTCAATCATTTATTTCATTCACCTCTTAAAAAAAGACCTGTGCCTGAATGGCACAGGTCTAAAATAGCTTTATAATTCTTGTCCCTGAGTTTTGGTTTTATCATTCGTTCGTTGCTCATTATGAGCAATAGTGTTTGCATTTTGCTTAATCTGATTTCTCGATAAAGGTGCTGTTCTGCGTTCGGATTTCTTATCAGGCTCTTTGAGTTTTTCGTATTCCTGCTGCTTATTGCCGTTATTGATAATACCGTCAATACTGTCATAATCGTCCTCAATCGACATTTCAGCATTTTTAAGATAGTTTTCTTCGAAAATAACTTTTGCAGTTGAACTTACAATCGTATCCGCCTGTTTCTTGAGAGCCTGTGGGTTGGTAGTAAACTCATCAACAATATTCTGACAGCTCTTGTTGATGATATTGTCAGCTTCTTTATCGGGCATTGCTTTGACTGCATCAAACTTTGCAGACCACTCGTCAAGTGCCTTGAGCTTTCGCATTAACTTTTCTTTTTTTGTTGTGAGCTTGTTAATCTGCTTTTGTAGTTTGAGCTTTTCAGACATATAATGAGTTTGACTGTACGCTTTTAGAGCACTGTCAAGTTTATTTTGAGTAGCATCAAATTTTTCTGAGGTTGTTCGCATCGACATCATTCGATACTCTTGAATCCCTTTAACGAAATTTTCTTTGCGTCCGTCAGGTGACTTCATATTGTCGAGAAATTTGTGGATTTTAATGCAGAAATCAGCACGGCTTTGATGTTTCTGAATTTTATTTTCATTGGATTTGATATTCAGTTTGTGGGCAGAAATTTTCTCGTTAATACTGACTATCTTTTGCCGTCTTTCTGTTGCCAAGAGCGAAAGAGCAGTATATACAGGTTTTGGCACAATATCTTTCAAGGATTCAATCGTAGATACAAACTCTGCATTTCGGGACTTTTTTATATTGAGCTTTTCAATTTTTGCATTGAACTTATCATTTTTGCTGTTAAGCTCATCAATTTTGCGATTGCATTTGTCATAAAGGGTAGCAAAAATCGGAATAGAAAATTCTGTGTCTTTTGATGTTTCGGTTACAATCGGTTCAGTCGGAACAGATTGTAAATTTTCTTCTTTTACACCGACACTTTTGGACTTTTTTTCATTAATAGTGTCAAAATTTTTGCTTTCTGTGTTTTCTTTTTCCTTAACCGGATCATAATGATTTATGTACAGTTCTGACCCCTGACTGTTTCGGCAAGATTATCATCTTTGTCATAAAGCATATATTTACTCTCATCATCCAATGATGTGAGTATGGTTTTGCCTTCGTTGATTTCATCAACATCGTCTTTTTTAATCCAAAGATAACGAATATCCTCCCCGAAAGTACCGGGAACTCTTGTTTTATACTCGAATTCGTTATCATCATAGACAAGTGATGATTTGTCTATTGTAATATCAGGCATTATTTTTCCTCCTTTTTCTGACAGCAAATGTAGCAATAACAGCTGTTATTGCTATTGCAATTATTGCCAGTAGAATAAAATCAAAACTTCTGTTATTAGTTTCTGCTTTTATGGCAGTATCAGGCGAAGCGGTTTCAGATACCCTTTCGGCTGTCACAATAAGTCTGTGACTGTTAACACCGTAGGGATAACAAGTTATAAGGCTTAATAGGTCTTTTTTTCTTCGTCAACTGACAGTAACGATATGTTGTCGGGCTTAACAATGTTTTTTGCTGTTACAGCATAGGTAAGCGTTTCATCAAGCACGGACACCTTGATTTCATCACCGATTTCAAGCTCGTTGAGATTGTCAAAAACACCTGCGTAGGATAACCCGTGTGAGCTGAAAGCACCGAATGATTGCCTACACCGCCTATCGGAAACGCTGTATTTGGCAGATGAGCAACACCTTTTCAAGCACTTTATCCTCATCCCCGTGGTAAATAGGCAGTTTTACATTTATTTTTGAAATATCAATGTAGCCTATAAGACCGTCACCAAAATTGAGAATATCGTCATATCCGTCAATCACGCTGTCTACATCATAAGTAAAGCCATTGACAAGCTCTGACAAATTGTTGTTATATTCAGCAGCAGCCGACAAGTACTGTGACCTGTCGGCTGCTGAAATGCTGTCAAGATTTGCGGCATAATTGTTAATTGTGGATGCTGCGAAAAAACTATTGACAGCATTTGATGCAGAAGGGTACAGCACAAAGCAGAGTGATGCAGTCATAAAAATTATTCCTATTATCAAGGTGCATTTGCTTCTGCATTTTTTCAATGTGCTGTACTCCTTTCTGTTTAATGTGAAATTACTTGTTTGTAGCTTTTACTCTTCTGCGAATGAGCAATGTTGCAATACCGCCGAGTGCAAAAGCTGTGCCGAGAATGTAGAACATAACTGTTCCTACACCGCCTGTCTGCGGAACAACAACCTTTGTATCCTTAACATCAACGCTTGCTGTACCGTCTGTCGGGCAGTTTGTGATGTACGAACCGTCTACTAATGTTGCACCGTATGTAACATCAATAGTTACCGGAATAACCTTACCGTAGATGTTGTAGCCTGTAGGAGCTTTTGTTTCGACAATATAATATTTACCGCTTGCAAGTTTGATTTCTTCTTTACTTGTGTTGTAGTAAGTAACCTTGCCGGTCTTGTCGGATACACCGCTTGCAATGGCATTTGTAAGAGCAGTTGCGTCCTCTTCTGTCTTGAAAAGGCTGAATTCTGCACCTTCGAGAGCCTTTCCGTCTGTATCTGTCTTGTTTGTTGTTACTGCAAAGGTATAAACATAAACTGTATTACCGTTTACTTCTGATTCAACACCGTTCTTGTTAGAATAAACGAGCTTTGTTTCTGAGTTTGGGTTGCCTGTCTTTCCTGCTACAGCGTACTTATTGAGCTTTGCTGAATAAGTTACAGATGTATAAGTAACACCTGCTGCATAAAAGTCATTTTTCTGAAGATAAGCGTTTGTGAGAGCTACATTAAATGTTGTAGCTTTACCATCAACTTCTGATGTTACATTGAGAGCATAATCAGTTGAAGTAAGGTCAGCAACCTTACCGCCCTGTGCGTTGAGAAGTGCAACCTTTACGCTGTCCTTGTCGAGAGTAAGACCGGCTGACATTTCATCATATACGGTATATGATTTAAGTTTCATTTCTGATGAACCGGCAGTCGATGACTTGATTTCAAAATTTACTGTGTCACCAAGGCTTACATCGGTAAAATTAACATTATCCTTTGTGCTGTTTGTGATAGTCTTACCTGTAACTACATCACCGTCATTTACCTTTGTAGCAAGGTCGATAGCATTAATGCTGTAAACCCAACCGTTGTTGTAGTACGGAAGAGATACAACAGAGTTTGTAACGCTTTTAACACCGGCAGGATAGTTAGTAGCCTTAATGTAGTACAAGCCCTGAGCAAGGCTTGAAAAAGTCTTTTTTACAGATGTTGCCGAAGTAGTAAATGTTCCAACTGTTGAAGCAGTTGACGGGATTGAAGAAAGACCGTCAAGAGCTGAGAGAACATTCGATGTCTTTCCGCTTAAAATCTCATCAGAGATTGACGGAATGAGCGAATCATAGCCTGTCTTATACGGATTTTCGGTTGTTTTGAGTTCTGCAACCTTATACACCGTGAATGTATAGCCGGGCTTAGAACAATTGAGCGTGAATGAAACCTTCTTTGTTTCATCAAGAGCGTTGTTGTTTGTTGCGGCACTTGCAAATGGGATTGCAGTAAATACCATCATAACGGCAAGTACCATAGCTGTCATAATTCGTGTGATTTTCTTTTTCATTTGTGATTTTCCTTTCGTGATTTTTTATATTTCTTGCTACCGTGTTTATGGTAGTCATAGATGAAAATTATAGCCATTGCTCCGAGTGCCACGGCAACGAAGTAAAACGGAGCAATACCACCGCCACCTGTTTGAGATAACACAGATTTGTTATCGGCAACGGTTAATGATATATTAAGTGTGTTTTCATTGTCGGCTGAAATTGTAAATTCAACCTTTTTACCGTATGGCATATAGCCTGACGGAGTTACAGACTCAACAAAATAGTAATCTCCTACCGGCAGTTTACGGATTAACAGAGTGCCGTTTGTTGCCATACAGTCAGTTGCAGATTCAGATTCAGAGAGGTACATATATCTACCTGTGCCGTTTTGAATGCATCTGACGGGTGTGTCATCTGACTTGTAGAGCTGCCAACCTGATCCGCCAAGAGCTTTTGTGCCGTCTGTTTTTGTGAGCTTAACCGAGCCTGTTTTTACAGTATTTTTGATACTTGCAAAGGTTACGGTATCAGTATCAAGCGTGACGGTTACACTTCGTGGCTTATTGTACATTATACGGTAAAGAATAAGTGCCGTCATCGTTCAGAACACCGAGTTCTGACACCTTATATTTGAGCAATTCGTCATCGCTGTTATAAATCGGCAAGTCTGAAATTTCAGGACTTAAACCTTCAAGGTTTTGTGCTTTTTTTTCGTTAAACCCTGTATCAGCACAGCTTATTTCAAAATACAAACCGTCCACAACATCATCTTCAGATGTTTTTTTGTACCTGTAACGAACCTGTTTTTACGGTGTTGGCACAATCATATGTATAGTTGTATTCATCGCAATGCTAGGACAAATTCGACCGCATCTTTCAGTTCATAACGGCTCGGAAACTTGTATGTTCCGTCTGACTGTTTGATGCCGATTTCGGTAAGCCTGTAAGTAATTTGAAAACCGTTTAGGTCAACTACATATGGCAGAATACCATCAATTTTGTTACCGTTGGCATCAAAAACTGCTCATTGTCTGTACTTGCTTTACCATTTTCATCAGTAGTCAAAACGATACTTGTAATCTCGTTTCCGTCTGCATCATAAGCCATAGGAGTAGGAATAAGGTCATCATCGAACTCTCGTTCGTCATCAAAAGATTCGAGCTTAAAGCTCAAGCCCTCGATAACTCCGTCCTCGGAAGTCTTATTGATGTTAATACTTCCTGTTGCAGGAGCGTTGTACACGGAATAATTAAGAGTAGATGTTGTTCCGTATTTGTTGGCAGTCTTAAACTCTGATTCAGCCTTTTCAAGGTAATTGTCAGGGAAATAATAACTGCTTCCGCCGAGAAAACCTTTTTCAACAACCTTATATTTTATAGAATACAAATTGCTGAGTTTGGAACGGTTAAACAGCTTGTGAGCTTGTAACCGTATCGGTTGTAATAGTTAGCTGTTCCGGTAGAATCTGTAACAATATCACCATAATATTTGCCGTTTTCGTCCTGTACCTCAAACCAAACTCCAGACACTTTACCGTTGTATGAGGTCTTTTAACAGTTAAATCTGTTTCAGAAACTGTATTCTGAAAATTAAATGTAACCGTTTTGCTCTCGTCAAGCGTTAATGACTTACCGTTAGCGTTGGATTTTGCTTCTGATGATTTGCCATAGTAGTATCTTGAATAAGCATTCTCACAATTGCTGAATACGGCATTTGAAACACCTTCATAATATGAGCCTTTGTAGCTGATTGCATTTTCTTTCTTTATCGTCCAAGTGTAACCGCCATAGCTGTGAGCACCCAAAGTAGTCTTAAAGCCAAGCTCTTTTACGGTATAGGTTATCTTGTTGCCTTTATCGTCATATACCCTCAAACCTTTAACAGTCGCTTCGCCGTTTTTATCGGTTGAAACTGCGTTGTACTCGTTGCCAAGATTATCTGTAATTGCAAACCATAGATTTGATACAATACCGTCTGTTGATGACTTCTTGATCTTGAGGTCAGCTTTTACGGCATCTTCATAAATCGTCTGAATAACGGCTGTTTCAACGGTTGAGTTTTCCTCATTTGTAATGACGGGATAAACAGTATCGTCAAGCTCATAGCCTGTCCGGGCGGTTGTTTTCTTTTGATGTAATATGTTTTGCCGACATCTACCGATTTTGCAAAAGTTCCCTTGCCGTCAGCACTTGTTGTGAGCTTGTCATACAAGCTTGCACAAGCTGAATCAGAGTACAAGCCATATACTGCTCCGCCGACACTATACCTGACTGATTAAGCTTGTTAATGCCCACATATGCCTTTGCCGGCATTTCGTCAATCGGCACATTTATGGGAGTATTTGTGTCCTTCATAATAGCAATTACGCTGTCAGATAAATTACGATAAAAAACAACATTGCTGAGAGAATAGCCGTCAGGGGCTTTGACTTCTCGAATGACAACTGTGCCTATAGGTACAGCAGGATTTGGGTTCTCAGCCGAAGTATAGTAAAACTCATCAGATTTTATATCCGTCTGCAAGATACTTAGAAAACAAGCAATGCTTTTGCCATCTTCATCAGTCTGAATATACCAAGTTCTTTTAAGGTTTTTTGCTGTCAAGTGCAGGAGCGGTTTCATCTGCTTTGACATCGTAGTCCTTGTCAATTTCCTGTGCGTAATATTCAATGCTGAAAACCGCACCGCCAAGACCTTGACTTGTTGTTTCGCCTGTAATTGCATTTTCTTTTTGCAAAACAACCGACAGGGTCATTAACCGGATTATCCTGTGGCTCGGTTTTTTGTCAGACAGCTTAACTGCTTTAAAATTGCATAGCCGTTGTCCTTTTTGCCCCAACTCACAAATGTATATACAGTTTTGTCAAACTCACTAGCCTTTTGGTGCTTTTGTTTCTTTGCATAATGAAGTTGTGAATCATGTTGCAGCACTTTCACCGTAACCGTTGCATTTGTTGTAATACTCGCTCGATTTTTCTGGTACAGCTTTGTCTGTGTATATGCCATACACAGCTCCCGACAACTGTAACAACCGTTGCCGGCAAGTTTGTGTTTGATGATGATTTTGAAGTTGCAACGACAACATCCGGAAATGTCAACTAACATATCCGTCTTTAACTGCATAATTAGAACCTCGAGCAAAAGTCTGATATGATGCAGAGTCATTACTTGTAATTAAATACAAACTGTTTTTGCTCTTGATTCCATATCTCTTCAAAAAAGAGTTTTCATTGTCGTTACGGACCTGTCGTACCGCGATTTTTGGAACAAGTGAATGTATCTTATTTCCGCTTACGCTGACCTTTAACATTTGAATTGTTGACGATTACATCGGATGCTTTTGTTTTCACCAGCGGTACCGTTCTTATCAGTCAAAGTGATGAATACTGTCCAGCCACGGATTATATGACATTTGATACGACTTCGCAGAACTGAGTGATGATAAGTTGTATATGACGGATTGCACCGATCTTGTAACTAAGACCATATTGTTGTAATGCTGTTATGATCGCAAGCGTGTTTCTGCTGAAGCTGTCATTAGATTTGAGGTAATTTGCTTACCGGTAACCGCTTCAAGCCTGCCAGGCCCATATACCAGAGAACCTGCAGCTTCAAATCCGCCAAAGCCCCAAGCAAGTATCAGATTAACTGCATTTTGCTGTGCAGTAGTTAGCTGTTTCAAGCTGCTGATTGAGATGTACTTTTACAGTAGCAGAACTTGTTAATTCAGAATTCAAATTTTTCTCTCCTTTCATCTAAATATTTAAATATTGAAAAAACTACTGTATTCTTTTGGGTGATACGAATCTACCTCGAAAATTTATATTATTAACCACATTAGTGGGAATTGTAGGAGTGCATCAGACAAATATGCCCGTGCAAAGAAGAAGAATAACAATGAAAACTTAAAAGTCTTGCTGTCATCATAAAACAGAAAGTTGTAATCAACATGTTTTCGCTAATTCTCTGATATATGCAAAATCGGTTCATAATTATCGTTTCCCATTTGGTATAGGCTGACCGTTCTATATGCACGGCTTCTGCCACTTGTTTCTGTATATGCTTGTTTTCGAGCAATAAGCAACTGCTTTCCTAAACGACAATTATTTCACCTTCTCAAAAAGTTGTTATCAATTTAAAATGTTAAGGTCATATATGTAGTCAAGGTCAACATTTGTTGATATGCCGTTAATTCTACCGTTATCTGAATACTGCCACACATCACAAGTGATTGACGGCTTTGTATACCATTCTGCGTTCCAAATGGAAATTCCGTTATTTTTTAAGGTTTTGCGATTGAGCAGATAGTCATAAACGCTCGCTGAGGAATACACACCCGATTTAAAGCCGTTGCTTTTGAGTTTGTTACAGAAATTGACTGCCATTTTTGTATAATTGCTGTTGCTTGTACTCATTGCAGGCTGATATTCCATATCGTAGTAAACAGGAAGTTCAAACTTTTTTACCCTTTGATACAACTAAAGGCAAGCATCTGCTTCTGCTGTTGCCGTTGACGGTGACATTGCATAGCTGAACCAATATGCTCCGACTTTTTAAGACCGGCGGATTTTGCCTTTTTGCAGTTTGTTTCAAACATATTGTCTTTTGGCTTTTTCTTTACCGTAGCCTGCATCGGATAATCACATAGTTATAACTGGCTGATTTTACCTTGTTAAAATCTATTGAGCCTGCCAAGTTGATATCACACTTTGCGACACTTCCCGAAACAGTCAGCTTGCACGATAGCGGTTTTTCCGTTGTAGGTTTTAGCATTATATGTCTTTAGATTCATGGAAGATTTTTTCCGCCGAATTAACCAGTTGCAACATATGTATTACTGTTGTATCAGCATAACCGTATGCGTTATTGTTGAGCGTAGCTTTTAAGCGTTTTACTCTTGTCCGGATCTCAAGGGTTGCAGATTTATCAGAAACAGTAACCCTTGAAGGTGCAGACTTGACTGTTACCTTACAAATCGCTTCCTTGCCATTGCTGAGCTTACATCTATCGTAGTAGTGCCGCTGTTTTTGTAGTAACAAGACCGCCTGACTTTTGAACAGGAGCAATTGCGATGTTATTCGAGTAA
>VOFB01001184.1_pt1 | contig 24012 bp, 13 predicted proteins | sample 5384141 | NCBI WGS metagenome assembly VOFB01 (sample SAMN12384721, study PRJNA508395) | human gut metagenome | isolation source: healthy gut A | host: Homo sapiens | reverse complement strand
CAGGCGCTTACTTTAAGGGGATATTCGACTTTTAGCCCCCAAAAGATCAATATTGTTATGTACAACCGTCCAACCTGCGGGTAAAGTGCGCAACTCGGATCTGGACAGCAAGCTGAAAAAGAGGCACAAAGTATGTAGGCAACCCTGTTATAGCACCGGAATCTGCTGTGTCGCATGAATCAACCGTAGTCCCCGTGAAAGGCATGGCTATACCGCCAAGGGCTGTGGATGAAGTCGCAATGCGGAAAGCCGTCCTTTCCCAGGCAGTTCTCAGGAAGTCTTAAGAAAGAGGGGATAAACATCTGATACGGACAACTCGCAATACGATACGCAACGATGAAAGTGGTGAACAAATCTGGCACTAACGGATGCGCCTCTTTTATATGATTATAATATTAACAAGAAATGCCCGCCATTGTTCTTAAATGCGAATTATAACTTCTTACTGTTGGAAGATTATCTATAAATCGGGCATGAGGGTAAGAGTGCTTACAAACAATTCGGCCCGCTTTATTGGGGGCTGCCAAACCTCGACCGGCACCTGTACCACCCGCGGATATAAATTCGGACCGGAGGTATGGATGGTATTCCGCACACCGGACCAACGTACCCTTGCGGACAGTCCCGAGCCCGGCAAGCCATAATTCCGTCGGGTCAATTGAACAACCGCCTCTCGGAATATGTTCATATCATGGGCCGGTCCCGTATGCAGCTATTTTCCGGGGTACATGACATTGAGGACATACCGCCTGATGCCGACATCCGAGGTTATGTTTAAATTTGTATATTAATTTATATTTTTATATATTTGCAACAGTTGTTGTCTAATTTACATCAGAATGACACGTGTTCGGAATATGGGAAGAATACTGTCCGCATTCCTCATGCTGGGAATTTCCTCCATGTGCGGAGCCCAGATATATAAATACTTGGGAATAGAGGACGGATTGAGTAACCGGAGGATTTACCGTATCCAAAAAGACGGGAGGGGATACATGTGGTTCCTCACCCAGGAGGGGATGGACCGTTATGACGGCAAGCGGATCAGGCATTACACTGTTCTTGACGGCAATCTGAAGGTGGCCCCGCAAGTCAATCTGAACTGGCTCTACACCGACACGGAGAACACGCTGTGGGTTGTGGGAAGGAAAGGCCGTATTTTCCATTACGACACCCTCCATGACCGTTTCCGGATGGTATACAGGATACCCGGTCTTCAGGATGACTTCGCCACGGGCATGCTCTGTTACGCCTATATGGACCGTGGGGACCGCATATGGCTCTGTCAGGGTGACCATATCATCCGCTATGACACCCGCACAGGCATTGCGCAGCGGCTGGTCTCCCGTTTAAGAGGTGATATAACCGCTATCAGCGAGACGGACGGTACAAACCTTTTCATCGGTACCGTGAACGGACTTTTTCCGGTACGGGAAAGGGACGGTGTCCTTGAGGCGCTTGCGGACACGGACAGCATCCGGACGCCGGTCAGCGAACTCTACTACCACCCCGGTTCGAAGAAACTGTTCGTGGGAACCTTCAGGAAGGGCATACTTGTATACGGAGTGTCCGCAGGCAGTACGCTGCGGAATGTGGCCGTCAACCGGATCACCCCTCTCAATGACCGGGAGCTGCTGATAGCCACGGGCGGAAGGGGGGTATACAGGATGGATATGGACTCGCTAGTGCCCAAACCCTATATAACCGCCGACTACGCCAGCCACAACGGCATGAACGGAGACAATATCAATGACATTTATGTGGATGGCGGGGACCGTATCTGGCTTGCCAACTACCCCGCCGGAGTCACAATCCGGAATAACCGCTACCAGAGCTATGAATGGTTCCGGCACTCACCGGGCAACAGCCGGTCGCTGGTTAACGATCAGGTGCATGATGTCATCGAAGACAGCGAAGGCGACTTGTGGTTCGCCACCAGCAACGGGATCAGCCTGCTGCAGCCTGCGGTAGGACGGTGGCGCTCCTTTCTCAGCCGGTCCGATGGGATACAGGATGGCGGGAACCATATCTTCCTGACGCTCTGCGAGGTCTCGCCGGGTGTCATCTGCGCCGGCGGGTACGCTTCGGGCCTGTACAGGATCGAAAAGAAAACCGGGAGGGTGGAATACTTTCCCCCCTCCTTTGCAGCAGAGGGGCGTCCAGACCAGTATATCAATGACATCGGAAAAGATTCCGGAGGATGTATATGGACAGGGGGCTGCCACAATCTCAAACGTTTCGATCCCCATGACAGCACAGTACGCCTGTACCCGGTCCCGGGCCCCATCACCGCCATACTGGAGAAGGCTCCGGAATGGATGTGGATCGGTACCGGCATGGGGTTGTACCTGCTTGACGGGCACGGGGGGACCTGCAGACATATCGCCTTTCCAGTCGAGGCGGTTCATGTCTATGCACTGTACCAGGCACCGGACGGGCTCCTGTATATCGGCACCGGCGGGGCGGGACTTCTCGTCTATGACAGCGTGGAGGACAGGTTCGTCCGCCAATACCAGACCGAGAACTGCGCCCTGATATCCAATAACATCCATACCATTGTCCCCCGTGCGGACGGCACCCTGCTACTGGGGACCGAAAACAGCGTGGCCCTGTTCCGGCGTGAGAGCGGCACTTTCAGAAACTGGACGGCAGAACAAGGGCTGGCAAGCGTATGCCTCAATGCCGGGGTATCCACTTTCCGGCACGGGGAAAGCTTCGTGTTCGGGAGTAACACCGGAGCCGTCATGTTCCCCTCCGACATGAGGATACCCGCCCCGCATTTTTCTCGGATGCTCCTGCGGGATTTCATGATCTCCTACCGCCCCGTCTATCCCGGGGACAAGGGATCCCCCTTGAGGGAGGATATTGACAATACCGTCAGGCTGGAACTTGCATATGACCAGAATACCTTCTCCCTGGAAGCTGTCTCCATCAACTACGACTATCCCTCGAACATCCTATATTCATGGAAATTGGAGGGGCTCTACGAGGGCTGGAGCCATCCGGTCCAGAGCGGGCGGATACAGTTCACGAGCCTGCCCCCAGGCAACTACACCCTGCGTATCCGTGCCGTCTCCAATGAGGAGAAATACAAGGTGTATGAGGAAAGAAGCCTCGGTCTGAGTGTCGCCCGGCCGCTGTGGGCGGGTACATGGGCCATTGCCGGATATGCGTCATTGTGTGTGTTGGCTGGGGTGGTGTCTTTTCGCGTTGCCATGTTGCGCAGGCAGAAAAGGATATCAGACGAAAAGACGTGCTTCTTCATACATACTGCCCATGATGTCCGTACTCCGCTTACGCTGATCAAGGCTCCGCTGGAAGAGGTGGTGGAGAAAGACATGGTGAAGGCGGAGGGGATGGACAATGTACGGATGGCCCTGAAAAGCGTGGACGGACTTCTGGGATTGGTCACCAGCCTGATAGATTTCGAGAGTACGGACAACTACACCTTGAGACTTCATGTCTCGGAATATGAGCTCAACAGTTATCTGGAGACGACCTGTGAGGCATTCCGCACATATGCCTCCATCAGGGACATCGATATCACCCGTGAGAGCGGCTTCCCTTACCTGAATGTCCGGTTTGACAAGGACAAAATGGACTCTATATTGAAGAATATACTGTCCAACGCACTGAAGTACACTCCACGGGGCGGGAGTATCCAGGTCCGTGCCTTCGCGGACCGGCATGTATGGGGTGTGGAAGTGGAAGACACGGGGATTGGCATTCCACCTGAGGAACGGAAGAAACTGTTCAGGAACCATTTCAGGGGCAGTAATGCCGTCAATCTGCAAGTGGCGGGAAACGGTGTCGGACTGATGATGGTACATAGGCTGGTAAGGCTGCACGGAGGCAGGGTCCGCGTTACCAGTACCGAGGGGAAGGGGACCATGGTATGTGTTATTTTTCCCCTGAGGAGCAGACGCCTTGACAAGGCATGCCCCGTTGCTTCGCCCAGGAAACAGGATACCGGGGAAACCCGCATGGGACCGGATTGCGGCCCCATGCGTGAGATCCTTCCAACAATGACCGGCGGGGACCGGCAGCGTATTCTTATTGTGGAGGACAATGACGATTTGCGGACCTACCTTGAGGGGCTGCTGAAAGAGGAATACCTGGTCCAAACCTGTTCCAACGGACGGGACGCGCTGCTTGTGGCGAGAGAATACAATCCGGACCTGATACTTTCGGACGTTATGATGCCTGAAATGGGAGGGGACGAACTTTGCGCGTCCGTCAAATCCGATATTGAGACATCCCATATCCCGGTCATGCTGCTGACCGCCTTGGGAGATGAGAAGGACATGCTGGAGGGGCTGGAAAACGGAGCTGACGCCTATATCACCAAACCGTTTAGCATAAACGTGCTCAGGGCGAATATCAGGAACATACTGGCAAACCGGGCACTGCTCAAACGGGCATACGCCGGTCTTGAGGACGGAGTCGGACAGGTTCCGCCGGACTGCCACAATACCCGGGACTGGAAATTCATGGCCTCCGTAAGGGAATGCGTCATGAAGAATATCGACAACCCCGGTTTCTGTGTGGACATGCTCTGTGGCATGCAGAACATGAGCCGCACCGGATTTTTCAACAAGTTGAAGGCGCTCACCGGCCATGCCCCGGCTGACTATATCCGCTCCATGCGGCTGCAATATGCGGCACAACTGCTCAGGGAAAAAGACTGTTCGATAACGGAAATCTCGGATGACTCGGGGTTCTCCGATGTCAGATATTTCAGGGAGGTGTTCAGGAAGTACTATGGAATGAGCCCGAGTGAGTACAGGAATTCGATGAGAGGATAACATCACGGGCAGACAGACTCCAGGATATGGCAGGTCTTATTGTCGGAGATGGTGTATGTTTCGCTCCGCACCGACAAGCCGGGCACGGTTAACTCGTTCACCGTAATGATGAAGGCGAACAGCCGCCCTGCCCCAGTATTGAGGCTCGTGCCTGATAGGGATAGTAGAAATAATAGTGTTCGTCCAACAGCCCGCCTGTGAGCGGTGTCGGACTTTCAGTTTTCCATACGAGACCGCCCGTGTCGGCATCCCTCTCGGCTGTCAGTTTCACGTTGGAATAGACTGTTTGAGTGCCCCGCACCACGTATAGGCCGCAGGCCCCGCCTTCGGAAAACTTGGTTTGGCAGCCATTCTCCACAGTACGGGTGGTTTTGCGAACAGCCGACGTATATCCACCATCGGTAACGGAGAAAGTAAGTTGCTGCGCCTTGTCTTGGTTGCCCGGGAGCTCTTCTTGCGTACAGGCGGCAAGCGATAGGAGCACCGCCGCCGGAATCGAATGTAGAATGCTTTGCTACAGTTTCTTTCTTTAATGTGATTAAAAAGCGCACACGGCCAGAAACCTAACTTTATAAGTACTTATCATTACTTTCCAGAGTGGCATCTGGAAAGTGTATGGCATATGCATTGTTAGGGCTATAATATGCCTCCGTAGACGACCAGTAAGAGGTGGTATAAATTGGCGTCGGACCGCCGGCAGCGACGAGGGATGGGTTGACTATATAATTCCAAATTTCGGCATTCGGAAAATCTTTCATCATAATCTTATCATCAGTAAGTCGGGCTGGGGTTAGTCTGCCTGTGGGGTCAGTGTCTTTCGGTATACAGAAGACGACACCGGCGACCGTCTTGCCCGCTACGGATTGCGGCTTCGGGTCTGCGATGACCTGAGCTTTCCCATTGGGATAGCGTTTGCGCAGTCCGCCGTCCGAAGTGCTCCTGCCCGAATAGATGTAGTCCCCAGCCTTCACTTCATCGGCAGTGTAGTGTATTGTTTTGGCTACCGCCACATTCTCCTCGCCGCCATCAATCCAGGTGTTGCCCGGCACCGTCTGCACCACGTCTATTTCATTCGTTTTTCCTCCGTGACACCTTCGCCCGCCATGAGCGTGAACTCTACTTTTGCCATGCGGTGGTTGAAACGGAGGCTGACGGCTTGGTCATAACCTCCCACTACGGTGACGTATAGAAGGCCGAAGCCGGCATACCCGCCACTTTGGTCGATATCGGCATTCGGAGTCCGTGCCGTGACACATGTCTCGGTAGTGCTCTTCCGGTAAATGGTGTTTTCAGCATCCTTTGGGACAGTATTGCCCGAGGCGTCCATTACGTACCTTTGGAGGCTGAGCATGCCATCCAGCATCACTCCTATCTCCTTGCCGCCGGCACGGGGGTGCGGTTGCGCCACCTCCGCTGTCAGTCGCAATGGGTACTTGCCATCGGGTAAACGTGTAGTAGATTCTCCCGTTTCCATCTTGCCGCAAGAGACGAGTAGCCCGCCCGCGAGCATCAACATCGGCTACCAGCCGCTGATGCGCATCCATCGTCCGGAATATCCTGTTCCTTTCACATCGTTATTTTTCTTTGTTTTATGTGGTTAGAAAGCGCACACGGCACGCACATTGAGTGCGCCGTCCTTTTCGCTGAGCTGTGCGAAGGCATTGTAGAAATACACGCTAAAAGCGCCATTCTTATTACTGGGGCTCTCCGAAGAAGACCAGAAACGTTTATGGTTATTGCGCGGTGACAATGCGTCACCGCCAACGGCGGAGATGGAGACTTCGACTATATCCCTCGTCTCTGTGTTGTCCCGTGTGTACGCAATATTATCGACATCCTTATAACATAGCATGTGCAGTTCCTTTACCGACGGCAAGAACCATCCGGTGCTGTTTGCCGGGGCTGGATTATTTGCGATAAATGTTTTCAGGACCTCAGCAGGATTGACCAAGGCATCGGTTTTGCCGTTTGTCTTGCAATATCCGTTATACGCCCACAGCACTTTCGTGTTCTGGTAACCGAGTATCCTGTTTATGTTGCCGGTCGCATCGAAACCAGTGGCAATGTTTACGTACTCATCCTTATCGACAGGATTGAAATCTGTTCCTCTTTGAAAATCCGCCACCCAGTCGTTAACGTTTTGCCACGAGACGTTGCCCGGAGCATCTTTAATCGACACGGCAAGGCCATGGGTGCAATTGGGATGTTCTTTCACCATAATCTTGTCGAAATCCAGAGACGCCGGCGTGATCCGTCCTTCAGGATTGGTCTCTGCCGGTGTCCAGAAGACGATGGCCGCCACGCTTGCCTTCTGCTCCTCGGTCAGGGTAGTACCCTTAGGCAGCAGGTTGCCGTCGGCGAGCAGGTAATCTCCCCGTTGCATCGTGTAGTCCTTTACAGTTGTCACCGCGCCGTCCACCTTGTATCTCTTGTAACTGCCGGTAGAAAGGCCGGACGGGGTTATGGTGAACTCCTTGCTTCCCTCGTCATAATGTCCTTCGATAGTCGGTGCGGGAGTCGCGTGATTCACCAAGTAGCGGTATGTACCATCGTTCACGCGCAGCGGCTGGGCAATGCCAGAGAATGTAGTGGCGGGTGACACGGCGTAATCAGGAATCCTCTCGTCGGTAAACTTGTATTTAACGGTATTCGGCATCTCGATGACGGCCAATGCCATACGATGGTTCATGGTGAAAGAGAGGTGGAGGGTGTTGTCTTCCCCTGTCGTTGCGGAGCCTTCGGCAGTCATCAAGTCGGAGGCGGTATATGCCGCATGAGTACTTTGGTCGTCCTGAGGCTGCCAAGCGGAAACCAACGGGGCGAAGAATTCCGTGTCGGTCAAGGCTGAGCCTGTGGGAGTGGCAGTCTTTCCGCTCATATCCGTTTAGTAGGGATAGTAGAGGTAGTAGTGCTCATCCGACAATCCCCCCACAAGTGTCGTGTTGTCCTTGGACTTCCACACGAGGTCGCCCGTGGCGGCATCCCTCTCTGCGGTCAGTTTCACGTTGGAATAGAGGGTTTGAGTGCCGTGCGTCACGTATCGCCGTCAGGCATGTTTTTCCTGCCGCTATGAACAACGGCGGGGGTATATGGTTATCCGGATGTTGCCGATGGAAAAAATCGGCTGGAAGAAGAAATAAATTTCTCGCAACGTTTCACAACAGCTTTGACCTGATGCTTTTCAACACACGCCACACCGTCATGCCTGAGAGCTTTATTCTCTTCCTAAGCAGATAGTTGGCAATCCGTTGCGCTCCCCATCTTCTTGTCTCACGCACAGATTAAGGATAATGGTTTCAATTTCAGGTGTTATCTTCATATTGGCAAGTCTTGATGAACGTTTAGACTTATCGGACAATTCCGACTTGCCTTGTTCTTTCTCGCAATTTATCCAACGGTATAACGTGGAACGGGTAATCCCGCACCGAAGGGCAGTTTTTGTCACAGAACCCGTTTCGACGTATAGCTCAAGCCATTTTTGGCGCATCCGTATATCTTCTTTCATGCAACGAAGATACGGATTAAGATTTGCCAACGAAAAGAAAAAGTGTAGCGTATCTATTGATACTTTGCAATTAAATACTACTCCGCTTTTCAGCCATCTCCTTAATACCAGCCTGTCAATCTACACATTGTTGAGAAGCTATTCATGATTAATATGATCAAAACAACCCTTAATGTCACCTTCCAGTATCCATTGTGGTAAACAGTCTCTACTCAACCATCTATGAAGTGCGTCTATTGCATCCGCAGTACTTCTAAACTTTCTGAACCCATATGAGTTCGCATCCGCTTCACTTTCAGTTATAAGTTCTAAAGCCATAAGATATATCCTGCACGGCTCTGTCCTTCATGGTTGGTATTCCCAAAGATCTTGTCTTGCCATTTGCTTTGGCTATGTTGACCTTCCTCAGCGGGAAGGCCTTATATCCTCTCCTTTTCAATAAACATATAGCTTCTATTTTCTTGGCATCAGTGTCCCACTTCATATGGTCAACCCCTGCCGTACGTTTACCTTTATTGGAAGTTACTTTCCTTATCGCCAATGCCTTGGCTTCGTAGGAAGTGGCAAGTAGGTACCGTAAGGCCTTTACCTTGTTGTACCTCTTTTCTTTGTGGGCCTTTGCTATTCGGACCTGCAGTTTTCTCACTTTACGCTCATATTTGGAAGAATCGATATCTTTTCATGTCGTGTTTCGTACGGTTAAAGATGCACACTCGGCTTTTGCCTTGCTCATTTGCAGTTTCTTCATTTTATTAAAGTTCTACAATCGTTTCACAAAGAATTACCCTGCGGAAGTCTGCCTGATTTCGCATGGGGTGATGTTTAAACCTCTATCCTCCGCATTACACAGAATCATTCACTTTCTCCGCAATCCTTTACCCGCACCACATTCGGCTTTTCTTGCAATTGGCTTACCTGCCTGACATAGACAGGAGAAATACGGGTTTACCAAGTTCCGTACAAGTAACTGACGCCCGACTTAGAGCCCGCCCCTCCACCGCCAGTATGATGTCCGTGTAGCCTTACATTCCCAAAAGACTATCCTGACTACCCACCTTTTGGCTATAGCTTATAAATATCCGTAAGCTATTTCTTTATTACGATGGTGTAGCGATTCACATATGTTACTCATATCAGTCAGCCTAACAGCCTATACATTGGATATTTCTGTAAAGGACTGCATTGTCAAGAGGGCTTCGCACTAAACCATGACTGGTAAAGCACGCCTCTTTAGACTACTATTGACAGAACAATAGGTTCAGGCACAGTGCTGAACAATTACTTGTACGACTTCTTGTCGCACGGAATACCTAAAGATACAAAAAGGCCAACTAATTCGCAATAATTTGGCTATGAATTAGTTGGCTAATTTTATATTATTTAATAAATACCCCTATTCAGTTCGATTAATGGAGCTGAACTATAAATTTGGACGTTTGCCTTCTTATACAAGATTGACATTCATTGTTTCCGCTATTGTTTTGTTTTCAATCAGCATTCAACTGTATCAACATGAACAGTCGTTTGAAAACTTGAAACTCATTTTCCAAAAACATAAATAATCAACAGATTATTAAAGGTAATCAGTTGGACTATACATTATCTCAGAAAATATATCTATTTGACCTTCATTATATCTTTCAACAGTCCCAACGGCTCATCTGTAGTGATAAAGTCGACTTTATCCCAAAAGTATTGCATGTCCTCTTTTTTATTAACCGTCCATACATTCACTTTTAGCCCCAAGGCATGGCAACTTTCAATCCAATCGGTATAACGGTAAAATTCAGAGAAGTGATAATCCGGTCCGGCACTACCCAATTCTTTCAGTTGTTGTGGAGATAAGTCCCCTTTCAGATAATATACAGGAGTGCTTGTGGGAGCCTGACGGATCAGTTCCTTTAATGCGTGAGACGAAAAGGTGATATATATCATCCGGGGTTCGAGTCCCATCTTCTTTATCATCGAAACGATCTCTTCAACAGCTTTTATCTCCCGTTCGGGTTTACTATGAGCTTTCAACTCCAGCACCAGCTTCAAAGATGTTTTCCGCTTAGCTGTTTCCAGAAGCTCTTTTAAGGAGGGTACGCATTCTCCATTCGCTAACCATAACCCGGTTAATTCCTTCAGAGTGGACTCTTCAACCTTATGCCCTTGAATAATCCCATCATGGCTAACCACCAAACCATTATCTTTTGTCAGCCAGACATCAAACTCCGAACCATAACATCCTATAGAATCCGCTTTCAACAAAGATGTAATGCTATTCTGTGCTGATCCTTGGGTTTTCCAGAAACCACGATGGGCAATCACCCGTGTTTGTGCCGAAGTATTGGCAATCATAAACATAATTGCCAATAAACACATTACCTTTTTCATTTTGTCCTTTCCTCTAATTGTTAGTTATATAAGAGCTGATTCTCTAGTATCCCGGATTCTGCACTAGATTGGGATTTACTTCTATCTGATCTTGTGGAATAGCAAGCCAATAGTTCTTGGGAGCGGTAAAATTACGAACGCCGGTTTCTTTCATGTCCGTAAGTTTATAAAAACTATCAGCGGTTTTTCCGGATAATGTCCAGGATTTCTGATAACGCATCATTTCAGTATGGGCAATTTTCCAACGGCGCATATCATGGAAACGTCTGCCTTCCATAGCCAATTCAATGGAGCGTTCATCATGTAATATTTCGCGCAACTTCTCTCCTGAAGGAATACCACCGGCTTTTGCCCATGAATCTGCAAAGGTAGGTAATCCGCAACGTTCACGTACTTTATTCAAATAGGACAGACTGGCAGTACTCAGTGTGCCGCTATATTCGAAATCCGCTTCTGCATAACTCAGATAGAGTTCGGCCAGACGCATATAAGGAAAGCACCAACGGTTGTAGGTTATTTGATCGGTAGTCCTATTATAGGTATCATATTTAGACACCCATTTCTGACAATAATAACCGTTGTCCGTTTGATACTCATCCTTGGCATTGCCATTATTCTGCTGCATTTCACCACGTCTGCATTTGAGCACTATTGTCTTTCCCTGCACGTCATAATTTCCACGATCAAAGCCAATAGAGGCATAAAAGCGCGGATCACGATTCCTGTGAAAACGTACCGTACTATCACCTGGTGCAATGGAATACGGATCAAGCTTCTTAGTCTCGGGGTCATCTGCCCAAGGTAGACCGTTCTTGGTATAATACCTACTCACACAATCCCACGTCGGGAATAAGGACCCTCTAAAACCTTTGGTCGAATAACTTGTAAATTCAACACGAGGAGCCATATTCTTGATACAGTAGGAAATAGTTCCCTGTTCAGCAAAGCCAAACAGGACTTCATTCCAGTTAAATCCGCTACCACTGATCCCATCACCGACAAAGGCTTCATGATAGTTTTTCTTCCCTTGCTCCAAGTCATTGGTCGAATTTCCATAAAGTTTGTAACCGTTCTCTTCGCAAAGGTCTATGGCCTCTTTGGCAGCATCCATCGCTCTCTTCCACTTTTCCCGGTCATAAGTCTGGTTAATCAGAAAAGTGCCGTCGGGGTTTTTAAAGTCGGAATAAAACTCACTATTCCCATTGACTAACGGCGAGGCGGCATAAAGCAACAGCCGAGCCTTGAAAGCCAAGGCAGCAGAAGAGGTAGCCCTGTTTCTCTTACTTGAATCCCATACGCCAGGAAGTAATCTAGCTGCTTCCGAATATTTATTGGCAATGAAATCGACACATGTATCATAAGGAGAACGGGAGGTCATCATCTCGGCCGGAGAACTTTCCATTGGTATTTCCTTGTCAATAATAACTATCGGTCCATAGTACTCCAGCATGATCTGATGATAATACCCGATCAAAAACAGCGCTTCACCTTTCCACCAGCTCAGGTTTTCGGGGGTAATGTCCGATACCCTATCCAGATTATTAAGCACATTATAGCAATTGCGGATACTTTCCCATACTGCTTTCTTCACAGCACCCTGCGGATAAGATTTTGCTGTATTGCTCCATAATGAGTAATAAGTCGTTGTTGGGGATTCTTCCCCATAAACCAGACTGCGGAAATGAAACCAGCGCGTTGTTCCTCCTTTGCTCGTTATGATTTCGTTTCCTCCGGTAAAATCAGGAAATTGTTGGGGATGGAAATAGTTAGGGATATTCGCGTAGCAAGACAGTACCATTCCTTCAGCCTGATATTGTGTCCGGTAGATATCATCCACGGTAGCAGTACCTTGCGGAACCACATCAAGAAAATCACATGATGCCATCATTAAACAGCCGATTGCCGACAGGCATAACTTTGTATATATATTTTTCATAACTTATTCTGTTCTTAATTAATAATGAAACTGAATCCCGATCTTGGCCGTGCGCTGTAGCGGATATTTCAAACCATTCCCACTTCCCATTTCAGGATCCCAGGTACTGAACGGAGAGAATGTCAGCAAATTAGTACCTGCTGCATACACACGCAGCCACGGGAAGAAGGAATAGCCCAGTTCGGCATTCTTCAGGCGCAGGAAAGCTGCGTTACGTAGGTAATAAGTGCTGGTTTGCGCATTGTTCGTGATAAATTCGGGTGATAATCGGGGATAGGCGGCACCGGCTACATTATTGCTTTCCGACCAGTGGTCATCAACGATATACTGTGCAATGTTATATCCTTTATGGCCCGCTTCGCTGAACGGATGAATATCGCTCATCATTAAACTGACTTTGGCCACTCCCTGGAAAAACAGAGACAAATCCCACTTTTTATACTTCAACGTTCCTCCAAAACCATAGATAATCTCCGGAATTTCAGGATTGCCGATAATCGTCCTGTCATAACCATTCACCACGTTATCACCATTCAGATCTTTATATTTAATATCTCCCACCGTATAATTTCCGAACGACTGTTTGGGAGATCTGTCTATTTCCTCCTGAGAAGTAAACAATCCGTCAGACACATATCCCATAATACTGTTTATCGGGGTTCCGATTCTTGAAGAATAGGGTTCTACATTCACCGGTTCGTCTATCTCCGTAATCTCATTATGTGCATAGGTCAGACTACCGTTCAGGCGGAGCACCCAATCTTTGCCAATTACTTTGCTGTATGCTACACTCATATCCACACCCTTATTCTTTACCGAGCCAATGTTGGCATAAGGCAGCATACCTGTCACTCCCATTGTTGAAGGGACGGACGAACGTTGCATAAAAATTCCACTACGGTCTTCCTTGAAATAATCAATGGTTATATCCATAGATTCAAGAAGGGTCATATCGACACCTAAATTCAGCTTTTTCGATTTCTCCCATGTAGCGTTCGCATTACCATAAATATTTACAAGCGGCCCATTCACGCGGGTACCGCTACCAGTCCACCAATCCAAATTATTATTCATACTGACTTCTGTTACATAGGGAAAGCGAGTGGCAAGCGCATCATTTCCGGTCAATCCATAAGTAGCTCGGATTTTCAGAGTGGAAACTGTTTTTTTTAACGGTTGGAAAAACTTTTCATTAGAAATAGTCCATCCTAGGGCAATCGCAGGGAAGAATCCGAAACGATGCCCGCTTCTGAAATTCTCCGAGCCATTATAACCAAAGGTAGCCTCAAGCAGGTAACGCTGACCAAAACTGTAGGTCAGACGTCCGGCCATCCCTTGCTCACGGTAAGGAAGAAGATCTTTTTCAGCTCCGCCGTCCTTCACTTTCTTGGTTTCTTTCATGTGGTAAACAAGGGTAGCTCCCACATCATGTCCACCAAACTGGCGTGAGTAGTCCAGCGCTCCCTGTAAAGACCAGACACTCTCTGTCGGATCACGCCCGGAATTGCTCTTCAGATAAGGTTCTCCCGGCTCACCGATAGTCGAAGTCTTATAAAGGTAGTTTCCCTGATCATCCATCGTATAGTCATCAGATACTTTATAGTAGAAAGGTACAATCCAATGATCCAGCCAGTTAAAACTGTAATTATAGAAAGATGCCAGTCCGGTGAGTTTTAACCCTGGTGTGACAAACTTCAAGTCCTGTTCGAGATTGAAAGCGGTCGTCATATAGACATAATTTCGTTCCGTATAACCTTCACTCAATTTGGCGTAAGGATTCGGCTCTGATTTTCCCACATCCCACGGATCATTGCTACCGTAGCGGATGTATGTATCCCCTGGTTCAGCAGGAAGTGTAGCAGGAAAACGTACGGGATTCCCATGCATGGAATAGGCGAACAAATTCCGGGTACTTGTTTTGGGGGCATGGTGGTAGAACAACTGCGTATTCATATTTAGCCCCACTTTCGTCGTAGAGGTAACACGGGCTGTCACATTACTCTGAAACAGGTATTTCTTGTTGCGCATACCCACATCAAGCTTATCTTCCTTGGGTTGCCGGATGATACCATTTTCATAGAAGATTCCAGCATTCAGGAAGTAATCCACATTTTTGCTTCCGCCCTTGATGGAGATATTCAAATTCTGATTAACGGCGAAGTCTTTGAACAACATACTGTACCAGTCATTGTTTGGGAACAGGTAGGGATTTGCATTGGCACGTGTTTTATCTATCTTATCCCGGCTATAGAAAGGCTCATACTCTTGGTTATTGGCAATAGCCTGATTATAAACGGCTTCATTATACATATCCATGTAAGTCGGGCCATCTGCCATTTTCTGCACATAGGTAGGCATGGAGAAAGTATTATCAAAGCGGATATCTACAGACATTTTCTCGGAAAGCTGTCCTTGCTTGGTAGTAACGATGATAACTCCGTTAGCCCCCCGTGAGCCGTATAGGGACGTTGCCGTAGCATCTTTCAGCACAGAAAACGACGCGATAGATTCTGGAGGAATATTGTTCATCATCGTAGCGTTGATTTCCACACCGTCAAGTATGATCAGCGGTGAGGTATTCGAACCAAAAGTTGATATACCACGTATATAGAATTTCGCCTCATCAGAGCCTGGTTCACCCTGTGTTTGTACGGCGATGATACCTGGAACGTTCCCGGCAAATGAAGTACTAAGATTACTGGATGTCATCTTCAGGTCTTCCGGCTTCACTGCCTGCACAGCTCCCACGAGGGATTCTTTCTTTTGTTTGCCAAAACCGACCACGACCACTTCATCCAGCATCATACTCCTGTCCGGAGTCAAATTAACGGAAATGAACTTCTTATCTTTTACCACTACCGTTTTCTTCTGGTACCCAACATATGAAATGGTCAATGATGCGTTCTTTGCCAACTGTATAGTGAATATACCGTCCACATCTGTTATAACCCCGTTCTGCGTTCCACTTTCCAATACGGTAGCTCCAATAACAGGCTCTCCGTTTTCGTCTCCCACATATCCTTTCATTTCTGCTTTTACTTCTTTTTGCTGGCTCTCGTCGATCTTTCTATTATCTGCCGCCGTTACAACGGAAACGGGAAATAATGTGAAGGCTAACCATAACAGGATGCAACAGCTTTCGCTGGTAAGGCATCCTTGTTTTACTTTTACAGTTCATATATCAATAGATTTTTGATTAGTAGTGTAGATTTTTCTCTGAAATACAGGGAGGTGTGTCGTAATGCACGATGCACCTCTTTTTTTGTTCATCACTATACAACTCTGTTCATTTTCTTTTCTATTATTCATTGTGTGTGCAATTTATTTTATAATTATTTCTTTGACTTTATATAAATTACAGTACAAATTCTCAAACTAAGAATCGTTTATATATACGATAGGAAAACAACTCTCTCTTCCGCCCGAAGGCTGGCTGGCAAAAAAAAAGTAAATACCTTGTCATACATCAAATTTAGTTGTTAATATATTTGCAAAATTACCCGGAACAACTCGGATAAAATATCAGAAAATGACCTGATATTATAAAATTTAAAGCAAAATACATATTACTAGTGCGATATGAAATCTTTAGGCAGTACTCCGAACTGTTTTTTAAAACAGCTTGAAAAATAGGAGGGGGTACTGAACCCTACCATGTAAGAGACTTCCACCACTCCATAGGTTCCTTCTTTCAGTATGGAAGCTGCCTGCTTCAAACGGAAAAGGCGGAGATATTCGTTCGGACTCATATTTAGGATTCCTTTCAATTTCCGGTAAAAGTTGGAACGTCCCATATTCATTGCATCCGCTATATCATCAATTTGCAGGTCCGTATTATCAAGATGGCGTAATACATACTCATTTAACTTGCTAATAAACATCTCATCGGCCTTTGTCTGCGCCATTGCATCTGCTTTGATAAAAGGAAATTCAATAAAGTGACGGCGTAATCTTTCCCGATTACTCAACAGATTTGCTACATTGGCACGAAGATACTCCATAGAAAACGGCTTTTCAATATACGCATCCGCCCCTTCTTCAAGTCCTTCGATTCTTGATTCCAGATTAGTTTTAGCTGTCAATAATATTACAGGAATATGACTATAGTCCAGATTTTGTTTCAGATGCTTGCATAATTCAACCCCGTCCATCAGAGGCATCATAATGTCACTTATTATCAGATCCACAGATTTCTGTTCAAGAACGTCCAACGCCTCGACCCCATTTTCCGCAATCAGTACATGATACAATGAAGACAATTGCCTGAACACAAAAGCAAGCATATCCTTATTATCTTCTACAACCAATATGGAAGCAACCTCTCTTTTATCTTTATCAGAAACTTCACGATCTTCATCATCATACCCAGGTTTCTTATGTTGTTCTTCCGAATCATCCGGAAGTGTCTGGTGTAATATTGGAATGGAAAGAATGAAACGGTTACAATCTAGCTCCCGGTCCATCACCAGCATACCTTGATGCAACTCTGCCAAGTAACGAGCCATAGCTAATCCGATGCCTGTGCCCGAGACAATATCTTTCCCGTCCCGGTATTGGACAAAGGCTTTAAAAATATTTTCACGCATTTCGATAGGGACTATATTCCCATCATTACTCATAGAGATAGTGAACACCTCATTCTTCTCATCAACAGACAAATGGAGATAAACGTATGTCCGGGCATATTTCAATGCATTAGCAAACAGATTACTGAGAATTTTGGTCAAAGCCTCTTTGTCAACAGAAGCCAACAATTCTTCCTCTGGAACTTCTACTTCAAGTTTAATTCCCCTTTGCTTTGCCAAAGTGGTGAAATACTTATAAACAGAGTGGACGATAGTACCGATATTATATTCTTTCGGATTCAATTTAAAACCTTTATTTTCCGCTTTACGGAAATCAAGTAATTGGTTTATCAGGTTCAGTAACCTCTCCACGTTCTGATCCATAATTTCCAATTCCATCCTTACATTTTCGGAGAGTTCCCTATCAGCAAGTACATTCTCCAATGGGCACTTTATCAGTGTTAAAGGAGTACGGATTTCGTGTGCCACATTTGTAAAGAAATCTATCTTAGTGGTGTAGAGTTCCTGCTCCTTTTCCTGTTCGAACTTCTCCATCTCTTTACGCTGCTTTTCAATAGTACGCTTCCTTAAATAAAAGAAGAGGGCGAAAAATGTACCGAGTATCAATAGGATATAAATCAGGTATGCCCATACGGATAAATAAAACGGGGGCAATATCCTGATCCCCAATGTGCGTACATCTGGATTCCATACACCATCACTATTCGCACCTTTCACGCGTAACATGTATGTCCCATAAGGTAAATTGGAATACGTAATAGGGCCCTTACCCGCTGTATGCCATTCGGAATCATACCCTTCCAGTCTATATAGCAGTGTATTCATGCTCGGTGACTGATAACTTATCGCAGCTATCCTGAAGGAGAACGAATTCTGATTTGACTGAAGTTCGATATGGTTTGACAAAGTGATACTTTGTTTCAATGGAGAGCCTTTTTCTCCGACTACCACCTTTTTATTAAAGAGCATAAAATCGGTAATCAAAACAGAGGGTAAAAAATCATTATCAATAAAGGAGGAGGGGGCAAAGGAGATGAAACCGTTAATACAGCCAAAATAAATCCGTCCATTCTTATCCTTATAGCTGGACTGGTAATTAAACTGGTTACTCAGCAACCCATTAGCAATCGTATACACCTTAAAACTGGAATTCTTCGGGTTAAAATGCACCAGCCCTTTATTGGTTGAAACCCAGAACAATCCCTTTTCATCTTCTTCAATCCGATAAATGACGTTGCTTGGCAGACCGATACCGTCATAACGGACAAAGGTGTTGGCGGAAGGCACAAAGCGGCAGAAGCCACCTCCTTGTGTGGTAAACCATAGCTGATTTTGACTGTCTTCAAAAATACTCAGCACCTTATTGGATGGAAGGGTGGACGAGTCTGCTTCCTCATGTACGAAATGTTCCCAACCACCTGTACGGACATTCTTTTTATAGACGCCATCGGCATAAGTTGCCAGCCATAAATTCCCCTGCTTATCCTCCTTTATATAATAAACAAACGTCCACCCAAGTTCGGGGACGCGTTTAAAACGTTCCGTATCTGGGTTGTACCGAAACAATCCTATTGTTGTTCCAAGATACAGATCGCCCGCAGTTATCCGGCAGATAGAAAAGATATCACTTGCAATATTATCATAGTGCTTTACAGCGTATGTCCTCAAATCAATACGCTTCAATCCTTTTGCAAAATTCCCAACCCACAGATAATCTCCGTCCAAATACAATCCGTGAACATTATGATAAATATCCGGATGAATGAACGGTTCGATTTTTCCAGTACTAGGATAATAATGGAAAAGCCCCTTATCTTCTGTACCTATCCAGAGTGTGCCGTCATGGGCGGCACAAAACTCCCGCACCCTTTTTCCCATTTTGTTTGATTCTTTCTGGGGATAGACTTTATCAAAGTAGGTATATTGCCGGGGGTAATAATTCACACCCCCAAAATAAGTCCCTATCCACATTCCGCCTTCACGGTCTTTGAGAATCGAATAGATGGCATTGTCAGAGATTGAATAGGGATCACCGTTGACGTTCTGCAAGTGGATGATTTTTGCCGTGTGCAGATTATAGATATAAAGTCCCGATTCGGTTCCTATCCATAATTCGTCATCTGAATAAAATGCAAGTTCCCTGATATAAATATCACCTCCCAATTCATCCTTGGAAAGAAGGGTACGGATAGTCTTATTAGTTAGGTTCACTTCTTTCAGTCCGAATACAGTTCCCACATACATGCAATTATAGGGTCCGGGGAGCAATTTATAGATGTATTCATCTCTGAAAGACACTTTTGAATCTTCTGGAAAAATCGGAGTTAAAGTTTTAAGCTTGTCTTTTGAATAATACAGATTTCCATCACGTATGTCCAACCAGCAGACATCGTCCGAATCAAAATAGAGTTGGCCGGAAGTTTTAAGGTTCAGAGTACCGGACCCGTCCGACTGATAATTAACCAACTGGCTATCCTGGGGATTGTAATAGAAGATTCCCCGCGTCTGAGTTACAACCCAGATACCTCCTTTCTGGTCCCCAGTTATCAGATTGACCGTACAGTCTATATCTATGTTTGAATTACTTATCAGAGTAAAATGCCTGACCTTTTCCATTTGTGGGCAATAGACATATAGGCCTACGTCTGTCCCAATCCATATTTGCCCAAGATTGTCTTCATACAAAGAAGTGATGAAATTATTGCCCAAGGTTCCGGATTCTTTCATGAAAGTCCGAAAAGAGATACCATCATACCGGTCAAGACCATCCTTCGTCCCAAACCACATAAATCCTTGTTTATCCTGAAGGATGGCATGGACCGTATTCTGGGATAATCCATTATTGATATCAAGTGAACGGAATGCATATTGTCCTTCATTCAGAACGGCAAGGGAATAAAGAGGCATCAAAAGAAAGAAGTATTAATATAACTAAAATACGTAGTCTCTGCATTGTCTTAATTGTTAGTTTCATTAATTAACATACAACAGGATATAAGAATATCCTGAAAAGTGGATATCAGAGCTATTTCAACAGTATATTCTCAGTACGTCCCGGTGTCAGCAATTCCCAAAGGGATGCTACCGTCCAACCGGGAGCAAACATGTCATTATAATATCCTTTTCCATTCCTTCCATAATCCCAGTTGGTGTGCTGGATCACTTCCGGATAATAACCAACTTTTATCACTCCACACATATGTCCTTTATAAGGAAGTAACTGGCACATGGAAGTAGAAATGACTTCAGCAAAATCAGAGAAACGAGGTTCATTATACTCTTTGGAAAGCCAACGGAGCACATCGGCAAATTCAAAAATAAATACATCAATATGATTATTCTCCACCGAGACATTTCCCCAGCCGCGAGTTTTCAGACCGATATCACCCAACATCTGCCCGGGAGCAAACGGAACGTCCCAGACGTAATACCAGGACAAGGCAAAATAAGCCGCTTTTCGTGTCAGAGAGGCATAGTGGTTATGTTCCGTACCATTTGTTATCAATGATAAATAGTAAGTTGCCGTAGCGGTATAGAGGGAAGCTTCCTTATCCTAACAGTTTGCATCCAGCGTAGAGGAGAAATAGTCAGCCTTTGATATAAGCTCTTTTTCCAGATATTCCGCAGTACGCCGGGCAGCGGACAGATAGCGTTTGTCCTTAAAATATTTATATCCCATAACCAGAGGTAATGTAGCGGATGGAGTACTTCCTCCACTTCCGTCAACAACTGTAAAGTCATCATGGAATTTACGTGGAAAACTTCCATCTGGATTTTGCAGTTGCAAGAACATATCGAGCATTTTCTTTAAGCGTTGTTCCCAATCAGGATGGTGACGTTTATACTTCTGTTCATAATTCAGATAATGAAACATGGCATAAATTCCTTCCGACTGACGACGTATGCTATGCACTGGGCGTTCTTCTTTCACATCACTATCATTTTCCAGATTTACCCATTCACGCAAATAACCGGTTTCCGTAAAGCCATTTTCTAAGTAACTATCAAATATCTTTTTACTGCTAGCTGCAAGGTCATCACGTCCATTCTCATTGCCAAACTCCCATGCATTGAAAGCGTTTAGAAGTACGCGACCGACAAAACCTATCTCTGCTACATTCATGTTGGCACAGGCTGCCACTTTCATTTCAGGGCTGGAGTAATAGGCAAGAGCTTTGTCCCCAACAAAACTTTCCACAAAATAATTGCTCAGCACTCCTTTTATCTCTTCTGGAGAAAAAGGTATTTTCACAGGTTGGGGACGGTATGTATCATAACAATATTCCCAAGTATGGCAAATAAAATCTGAGTAGTCTGTAGCCTGCCCCTCGATAAATTCCCAGGTCAGGAGTACTGTTTCTCCTTTTTTTAGATATTGGAAAGATGTAACCTCCGGAGCCAGCGTCAACTTACGAATATAGGTTTTAGGAGCTTCTCGGTAAGGAAATCCAAAAGATAGTGTTGATGTTCCGTCATGGCTCTCAAAGCCGGTGAACCCTAGGGACGTTTTGCCCGAGAGGATGATTTCGCCTGTTTGGTGGGTAGCAAGGGCATCCCATTGAAAATCGTCCTTGCGTGCCACAGTCATATAACGTCCATCTTTCTGATTGAAGATACCGGTAAGGGGTGAGCTCAGACGATCCTCACGTACCAGCCAACTCTCTGATATATGAAATGAAGGAGCACCTTTAGGAGAACGTAAATTGCGACTATACCAGAATCCTGGTAGATAAAACATACAGTCATTATGTCGGAAGCCTGTTTTCAACTGTTGTTGATAATTAAAGTACACGTCTTCCAATGCCGTAATACTTACTACCATTACACATTTAACATTGTCACGTTCTATTCTCTCTGTAATGATTAATGGTATTTTTTCTTCAGACTCTAACAGATAGATTCCCTTATCATCAACGGCTCCTTGAAAAGCAAGGGAATAGTTTCGTGATTGATTACCGGGAACCTTCAAGGAGACTTGTGCAGATATTCTTTTATATATATCATTAACAGTCCTAGCATCAATAGTAATAGTACAGATCATCAGGCAACAAAGCATACATCTTAATTTTGTCATATAAATCAGATAATTTAGTTTATTAATATTCTTTTAATTTGCGTTCCAAAATTAGGATATTACGTATACAAAGAATGTGATTTTTGAGCAATTATTATAAGATTTCAGTAGAATTCATAAGAAACAGCCCATTAAGTATTTATTTTTTAATCCTCTATTAAGATCCCATTACAATATACACTTATATTTTTATTGGGATATTTAATACTACAAATGTAAATGTGTCAGAATGCGGGCACAACCTCAGGTCCCTAGCCTTTGTATTGACGAGACTTCTTTAAGCTGCGGAGAATTATATACTGTTGTCACTAATCGTGCGGGACGTGGTGGCAGAGGTACACTTGTGACCATGATACGTGGCACGAAGTCTGAAGACGTCATAAAGGTGCTTGAAATGATTCATGTCTCCAAGCGCAAGACAGCCAAAGAGGTCACTTTAGATCTTTTGCCGACCATGATGCGGATCGTCTGAACGGCTTTTCCCAATGCCACTATGACAGGTTATCGGTTTCATGTACCTTAATTCCGCAATACTATTGTAAATTAAATCTTTTAAGTAGAGGTTGTGTCAAAACGCTGACACACCTCTTTTAAATGCTATTTAATGCGAAATTACAAAAATACGCATTTAGATGGAGGCAAACTGTTTGCGCCATTGGCTAGGTGACATGCCCGTTTTTTGTTTGAATATACGATAAATCCATGTGTGGGATGAGAAACCGCACTCTGTGGAAATAGCGTCAATGCTATATTCGGGGGTTGGCTTTCATCATGCGAACAGCCTCATTAAAACGAATGTCGCTAAGCCAGGTTCTAAAATTGGTGTATTCTGACTGATTGAAGTATTCTGTCAGTTCGTTTTTCTTGTATCCCAACTTGGTAGCTAGCGAATAGATGTTAACTTCATAGTCCTTATAAAATCCCTCTTCACACCATTTCTTGAGGGCTAATTCTATTTCCATCTTTCTATTAGCTGTCAAGATATTTGTGCCATGAGTGTTCTTGCCGTCTTTCATGTCTTCTGCTTCCGTGACTTTTTGCTTCTGCGTCATTTTCCTCAGGAATGACTTCTTTGGGTGTGATGTAATAGCCCATAGCAATGAAAGTGTGGACGAAAAAGATGACAGAGAGTAATATCAAGGGACCTATTATATATAATAAGGTATTGAAGAGGATTGCTACAGGAAGGAGTCCAGCAGCAAAGTATAGCAAAATGATGCTGGCTTGCGAATAGCGCACGTATGGAATCAAGTCGATTCCGAAATTCTCCATGAGCTTCTGCTTTCGGGCTTTTGTTTCTTTGCGAATGATAAGAATAAAATATGCCATGCTAGCCACAAAAGACCGAGCATCACATAGAGCATATTGCCAATGTGTAAACTTTGACTTTTGAACATGCCAATGACGAAAACTATGGCGATGAGTATGTATGCCATCATACCACGTAAACAATACCGTCGCACTTTGTTGCCTGTGCTCTCTATGTTGATTATGGAGAGAGTGATGGCAAATGCCACTGGAGTATAGAACAATATGTTGAATGCTGCGCCCACATCGGTACCTTGTGCACGGAGTCCATGAATCATCTGTAAGAGGTAGTGGACGGAGAAGAATAGCATGGATGCAACGAGAATCCATCTTGATATTTCGTAGCGCCACACCTTCCATCTCACCTGCAAACTTGCCATGGCTAATTGCAATGCTAGCATGGCTGTAATGACGCAACA
>VOFB01000407.1_pt1 | contig 24015 bp, 26 predicted proteins | sample 5384141 | NCBI WGS metagenome assembly VOFB01 (sample SAMN12384721, study PRJNA508395) | human gut metagenome | isolation source: healthy gut A | host: Homo sapiens | reverse complement strand
GAGCCTGGCTGACCTCGTCCGGCGTGACGCGCTCGGCCATATCGCCTCATAGCTGAAGCTTCACGCGGTGGCGCAGCACCGGGCGCAGGCCAGCGCGTCGATGTCCTCGTGGCTGACGTTGAAGCGGCCGGATACCATATGGCGCGCACCTTCGCGCAGGTGATGAGCGCCTGCGCGGCGCGCGGGCTCGCGCCCAAACGGATCATCCGCGCGGCGGTCTCGCCCGCCTCCGGCGAAAGAGGGCTGCGTCGAGGAAACCAGGCGCATCGTGTAACGGTTGATGATGTCGTCCGTGACGGGGATTTCCTTGGCGGTCTCGCGCATGCGCAGCAGCGTTTCGCCGTCCACCACGCCGTCTGCGACCTCGTCCATGGTCTTCTGCGTCATCAGGACGATCTGCTTCATCTCCTCCACCGTCGGGTAGCGCATCAGCAGCTTGAACGAAGCGGTCCACCTGCGCCTCCGGCAGGGCGTAGGTGCCCTCCTGCTCAATCGGGTTCTGCGTCGCCAGCACGAAAAACGGCTCCTCCATGCGATAATCCTTGCCGTCCACCGTCACCGTATGCTCCTGCATGGCTTCCAGCAGCGCGCTCTGGGATTTCGGCGTGGCGCGGTTGATTTCGTCCGCCAGCACGATGTGGCTGAAAATCGGGCCGGGGCGGAACGTGTATACCGCGTTGCCCTTCTCGTCCTTCTCCAACACGTTGGTGCCGGTGATGTCGGCGGGCATGAGATCCGGCGTGAACTGAATCCGGGAGAAGGGCAGGGAAAACACGCGACCCAGCGAACGGATCAGACGTGTTTTGCCGATTCCCGGCACGCCCTCCAGCAGCACGTTGCCGCCCGCGATCATCGCGATCACCGTCAGCTCCACGATATCCTCCTGACCGATGATATCGCGCCCCACCTGCTCAAAAATCGCTTTGCACTTGTCGGCAAACAGCCGCACATCCGCTTCGTTGACCATCCTGTTATTCCTCCTGCATCCGTTATAATCCGTTCATATAGGCCTGCGCCGCTTCCCGAAGCGCCTGCGGGAACGTTTGATCCTCGATCATCGACAGATACGCCGCGTAATACCGGCCGTATACCTCGCCGTAGGGCACCGCGCCCATCGGCCGCTCGCGCGTGTCGGCCGAAAGCCGCTGCCGCTCGCCGCGCTCATTCAGCGCGCCGGGCTGATAGCCGCTGGCCTTGAGCGCCTCCGGCGGGTCGTAGACGTATTCCGTCTCCATCCGGCTCTTGGGCTTTTCGACGTTCGCCGCCTCGGCTGACGGCGCGCCGGACGGCTTGCTCCCCTTCCCGTAATCCATATGGGCAAAGGGATCGTAGCGCTCGCCCTCCTCGGGCACACCCAGATAATCCCGGATGTACGTTTCCACCGTTTCCAGCGCCGTGTCGATCATCTGCGTGTTATCCCGCCCGTTGTAGACCATCTCTGCGGCGCTTTCCAGTCCGCCCGCGAACATCATCATCGCCTGCCGAAGCTGCTCCTGGCTGTTGTCCCGCAGGGGCTTGGCCAGCGAACCGTTGACGTCGTAGACGAGGTTCATCAGCGCGTCCACCTGCTCCATGCCGGTCTTTTCATGCAATCGGCGGCCCATGCTGTCCAGAATCATAACGACCGTGTCCATGTTCTGGTCGTAAATCGCCTCGCCCAGCTTTTGCAGGCTTTCGTATTCGATCATCGCCGCCGTGTAGGTGTCGCGCGGGGTCAGCTCCTGCACCGTCTGCTCCATGCCGGTCATCGCGTCGCGAATCTCCTGCACCGCCGCGATATCCGCATAGCCTTCGTCCAGCCGCGTCAGCAGCTCGTCCAGCCGCGCCACCAGCTTGTCGCGCTCCGCCGCGTCGATGTCGCTTTCCGCCACGTCGGCGCGCAGCGTCTGCATCATTTCGCGCAGCGCGGCGATTTCCTCGCTCTCCTGCTGCGTCTCCGGCGCCGCCGCCGCGACGAGCGCCCGCACGCGCTCCACCGCCGCCTCCGGCAGCAGCGGAACCGCCGCAAGCATCGCCGCCAGCACGCAGCACACGGCCAGCGCCTTCTTCGGCCAGCGCATCGGCAGCGCGCGCACGTCCGTTTTTTTCAGCCTGTCCGCCGTGTCTTCCCGCTGAAGGCGGCAGAGCACGCCGGAATCGCCGGAAAATTCCATCGCGGTCGCCACGCGATCCATCCCGCAGAGCGCGTCCAGCCGCGCGGCCAGCCGCTTCTGCGTCGGGCGATAGCGCAGCGCGTACAGCGCCGCCGCCAGCAGCGCCCATACCGGCAGCATCAGCGCCTCCGGCCTTCCGACCGCGCCGCCGAAGCAGCGCCGTGCCAGCGCGAGCGCCAGCCAAACCGGCAGCGCAAATAAGCCGCTGACGCACACCGCGCGCAGCGCGGCTTCCGCGGCCAGCTTTTTTTGAAACGGGCGCAGCGCCCGGCTGATTTCCTTCTCCATCCCGCTTCTCCCGTCGTTCATGCCTCGCGCGCGGTCGCGCTCAGCGCTTTTTCGCCTCGTCTCCGCCATGGTTGGCGGTCATCATCTGCACCACGTATTCCACAAACCGACGCTCCGCGTCCGTCATGGCCACGCCCCGCATGACGGCCATGTTGAAATCCAGCGTCAGCCCCAGATCCTCGATTTCCCGCGTCTGGAGCCGCGCGTTGCTGAGGTTTCCCGGCGGCAGGCAGAACGAGATATAGCCCGCGCTCTGGATCAGCTCGACCGCCTGTTCCCATTCCGCGCCGTCGAGCATGATCTGCGGCGGACAGCCCACGCTTTCCAGCCGGTTTTGGAGCTGGCGCATCACCTCGGGGTCGCTGTTGACCAAAATAACCTTGCAGCCCCTGAGATCCTCCATGCGCAGCGCCGCCTTTTCGCACAGCGCGTGCGTCGAGGACATCAGCACGCGCAGCGGCGCTTCCCGATGAAAGAGAATCTCCAGCTCCGGATCGTCAATCCGCCCGAAATACAGCCCGATCGTCTCGCGATACTCGTTGAGCGCCTCCTCCAGCTCCTGCAAAGAATAATTGTGCGTGCTCAGCGACATATCCGGGTTGGAGAGCACGAACCGTGAGAAAAGTTGCGCGGGAAGAAGCTCAGCATGCCCCACGTCATGCAGACCTCCGCGCGCATCTCCCGCTGTGCCGCCGCCTTGCGGACATTGCTGACAATCATCTCGTATTTGCGGATATAGCGCGGCGCATAGCGCGCCAGCGCCTGCCCCGCCGGGGTCAGCGTCACGCCCGAACGCCTGCGCACAAAGAGCTGAACGCCCAGCTCGTTTTCCAGCCTGTCCATCGCCTTGACCAGACCGGGCACGGAGATATAGAGCTGCTTCGCCGCGGCGTTGAAGCTGCCCGTGCTGCTCACCAAAGAAAAATACTGGATCTGCTTGACGTCCATGCGCACCTCCGCGTCGCGCGAAATAAGCCTTTGCCGCTGAAAACAGCAAAGCCCGCCGCCTCTTTGATGAGACGGCGGGCCGATACGGCTGATTACATCCTCAGGTCGGTCGGGTCACTGCCCGCCTCCCGCCGGATTTTTTGGAAATCAAGATTAGGAGGTCTTGTGAGAGAACGCGGTCATGATGCCGCCGGTGATGGCCTGGCAGTCAACCGTCGCGCCGGAGACGGCGTCAACGCCCATATCCTGCGTCTCGATGATCTGCTTGGTGAACGTGGCGAACTGCTCGTCGTTCATGAACATGTTCTCGCGGCCCTCGCCCACGGCGATGCCCACAAGCTGCTTATCCTTGATGGTGTAGATGACCTCGAACGGATCATGCAGACCCTGAACCATGACGGAGTAGTCGCCATCCGCGGCCTCAGCCCACGGAGCAGCAGCGCCGCCGCCGAAGGTCGGGGTCAGCTCGGCACGGCCGCCCAGCATGGTATCCACCGCGGCACGGCCGGAGCAGATCGCCTCATGCAGGTAGGTGCCGTTCTGGTACAGGTTGCAGACCAGGGAGCCGATTTCGCCGGCGGAGTAGAGACCCTCGATCGGCTCGCCGTCCCAGTTGAGAACCTGACCCTTGATGTTGCGGCGCGCACCGCCGGAGCAGGCCGGCATGGACGGCACTTCCTCGACCGCGTAGAACGGGCCCTGCTCGATCTTCGCCATCGTGGTGATGTCGCGGCCGAAATCGGTGTCTTCACCGGCGTCGACCATCGCGTTGAACTTATCCACCTCAGCGCGCAGCTTCGCCGGATCCTTGCCGATCTTCTCGGCCAGTTCTTCGATGGTGTCCGCCTTGATGATCCAGCCCTTTTCCAGCTCGACGGAGTTGTCGTCGGACCAGTGATACGGGTTGCGGCAGGTCACCGGCCAGCCGATCCAAGCGTTGACCAGCGGCTGCGCCTTGAAGCAGTTGTCGTCCATAATCATATGAACCGGCTGCTGACGGGCGATCGGCACATCGACGTACTTGCCGTGCTCGTAGTACTTCATGTGCTGGCGCTGATAGGACTTCGCCTCGTTGTAATAACGGGTGCCGTCGGCGGCGACTTCCATCCACGCGCCGTGCGCCATATAGAACTGACGAACGAACGTCGTCTCAAAATCCGGAACCTTGATGCCGTGGAAGTAGCCGCAGGACATGGTCTGGCCGTCCATATGCCAGAGCTGAGCGCCCAGCGCCATTTCCATCTTCACGCCGTCGCCCGTGACGTACGGGGAGCCCGCGTTGTAGATGCGGTCGCCGCCGTTGAACTGGCGGTACATGTCCATATCGCCCTCGTAGCCGCCGGTGGCCAGCAGAACGCCCTTGCGCGCCTTGGTGTAGATCACGGAGCCGTCCGGCTTCTTCACGCCGACGCCCTCCACCTTCTTGGTGATGGCGTCCTGCACGAGGCAGATCACCTGATGCTCGTAGAGCGGCTTCGCGCCGCGATAACGGGCAGCCTTGTCAAAGCCGTTCCAGCAGCCGCCGTTCTCGAAGGAGAGGCCGCCGTTCTTGTCGCGGAAGTGACCCGTCGCGCCGACGAAGTTCGCGCCCGGCAGATCCGGGAATTCGACCAGCAGGGTGCCCCAGCGCAGCGCGCCGCCGCCGGAGTAGCCGACTTCGTAATCGACCGGCTCGAGAACCGCCTGAATCCACGGCAGATCCGTCGCGAACTCGTTGGTCAGCCAGTTGAAATCCTCTTCCGGAATGACATGCGGCTCGTTCATCGCGCGCATGTAGGTACGCCAGGTCTCCAGATCGTTGGGGTCAACGAAGATGACGCACTGGCCGGAAGCAATCGCCTGACCGCCCGCATTCGTTCGTCGGACTTATCGTAAATCACAGCGTCAACGTTGTGGTCGATTTCGTAAGCCTCGATATAAGCCGCCGTGCCCGCCATGCCGTAGCCGCAGATGACGATATCGTGCTCCTCGTCCCACTTCACGTTCTGGCTGTCCAGAACCCACTTGCTGGAATTTTTGTGAGCCGGCTTTTCCTCTTCCGCTTTCGCGTTGAGCACGCCGGCGCCAAGCAGAACCAATGCCCGCAGCGCTCATCGCGGTCGCTTTCAGGAACTCCTTACGGGAAATGTTCTTCGCCATGTAAATCCTTCCTTCCTTACATGTGTTTGTCGAACCTGTGAGGGCGGCGCGGCGCACGGTTGCCCCGCGTCCCTTCTTTTTGATAACAGATTATCACACTCACCCCGGCGTGTCAAGACATGTTTCAACCTGTTTTTCACATTGTAGAAACTGTTGGTTTATACGAGACGTCCGACCAATTTGCCCTTTTTCCGTGTACGCATCTGCATTTTTCATGTATCATTCGTCTTTCATTCGTTTTGTTCACGGATATACCCTTTTCGCGCATTTTCCGGATTGTTTGTCATAAACCAAACAGATATACCCGATTTCGCGCGCTTCCCGCCGCCCTTTTTCGATATAAAACCGACACGAAAACAGAAAAGGAGAGCCGCCGAACCCTCGCCCGACAGCTCTCCTGTTTTATGCTTCCTTACGTTTCGCGATGCGCCGTCTCGTCCTCCCCGGACAAGCAGCATTTGCTCATTCCACCGGCACGAGCTGGCCGTCCGCGCCGATCTTCATCACATCGTCGTCCATGCCGCCGACGACGAGCTGATCCGCGTCGCTGAGGCCATATTGATCGTAGGCCGCGCGCAGGTCGAAACGTTGTACTGCATCACCGCCGCGCCGCTCCTGTTCAGCAGGGTCACGGTCGTGATGTTCGTGCGTTCCAGCACCTCCAGCACCTTTTCATCAAAGCGCATCGTCAGCTTCTCCGGGTTTTCGTCGTTCACGCGCAGGCTGACGCTCTTGCTGCCGTCCGCGCTCCAGCTCAGCTTCTCGCGGAAGTTTTCGCGCGTCTCGCCGACGAACAGGCGCAGGTTGTAGCTGTGGTAGCCCAGATAGAGCTGCTTCACCCAGTACGGGCTGCCGTATACGCCGCCGATGGCCTCCTCCTGACGTTTCATCTCCATCTCGTGGCGGAAGGCTTCCTCGCTCGTGTCCATGGGCTCCGCCGGTTTTCCTCCTCCACAAGGATGGTCACCGCTTCATATGTGACCTCGTCGTTTTCGCCAACGCATTTAATCAAAACGGTGTATTCGCCCGGCTTCTCCCAGATGGGCAGCGCGGCCAGCTGGCTCTGAATTTCCGCCTGCGTGGTGCTGCTGGTCACGTTGAGCATCGCGTCCGCCTTTTTGCCGTTGACGCTGGTGGTGCCGCTGTTCTTATCCTCGACAACGACGGTGCCGCTGCCGCGGCGCTCACCGGAGAGTACGCCTTCGCCTGCCGTGCCCGGCTTGGCCTCTTCGCTGGTGACGCTTTCCGGCGCGGTTTCGTCGTCGTGATACGTCTCGCTGTCCTCGTCCAGTGCAACGACGGCAGAGATACGCGCGGGAGCCCTTGCTTCCAGCGTCATCAACGCGCCGTTCAACTGTGGCTTGCCGCCCGCCACGTCGCCGCTGTTGCTGATAACCGCGGTCGAGCCGACGCCGTCTGTCCATCCCTTGAGATCTCCGTAAACCGTGCCGCTCTCCCGGTTGTCAGCGGAAACGTGGCCTTCCTTTTCCGCGCCGACGGCCATGTTGCCGTTGACCTCGCCATTGTTGACCAGATCCACGCGGCCGCCGTCCGTGTAGCCGCCCATGCCGCCGTCAGCCAGGCCGTTGTTGGTCAGGCTGGCCTTGCCGTCGAGGTAGGCTTCCGCGCTCATCGTGCCGGACTCGCCATTGTTGGTGATGGTGAGCGATGAGCCTTCGCCCTTTGACCAGCCGCTTGTGCGCAGGGAAACGTCGCCGTCGTTGGTCGCGGTGGTCGCGCCGCCCGCCAGCGCGTTGGCCAGAAGCTCGCCCGCGCTCCCCTCGTTTTTGGCCGTCATTTGGGCGTTTTCGCCGCGTGCAAATATATCCAGCGCGGCGATCTGCCCTCCTTCCAGATTGGTCAAATCCGCTGTGCTGTCCGCACCATCCGCGCAGCCCATGTATTCGCCCTGAATCCAACCCCTGATTGGTGCTGGTCACAGAGCCGCCGTTGATTGCGTTGACCTGCACATTGCCTATTCGGATTTTCGCATTTTTTTCAATGTTCAGTTCAATCTCTGTACCCTTGCTGTATGTTTTTTGGTTTCCGGCATTGATGATGACCATTCACTCTTACCGTGGCATTTTCTCCAACCGTGAAACGATACTTCTGATCTTCCGTGCCGGATTTCTCCACATAGATACCCACGCCGCTCGCATTCTCCCATTTTACATCAACGTTCTTGAGAATGATGCTGCTGACCCATTTGAAGCCGTCGTTATCGCCCCGCATAATCACGCCATCATCCAGACTGCCGCCGCTGACGGTCAATTCTCCCTGTTCGTTGACCTCTGCCGACGTTTTTCCATCCGTATACTTTTGACCGTTGCGGATAGCGCTCATGATGTTTCCCCATGTCGCCGCGCTGGCCGTCATCGGCTGCAAGAACATCGCCGCCGACAGGGTAAGCGCCGCCGCGCGCTTCAAATTCGCCATTTCCCGTTCCTCCCTATAATTGGTTAAGATATATGTTACCCCCCCATTCCAAAAGTCAATATCATTTGCGCGGTTATTTAACGGATTCCGCATCTTTAATTGGTAAGATTTCAGCATTTTGCACAAAAATAAGCGGATCGTCCAACAAACGTCAGACGACCCGCCCTTCGGGGGCCCTTACATATTCTCTCTGACCACACGCTCGATGTACGCTTTCTGCGCCTCGGTGAGCGTCGGGAACGGCTTTCGGCAGCCGCCGCAATCCACGCCCTGCGTCTTGAGGATGTGCTTGATGGACGGGAACAGCGAGCAGGAGACGAGCGCCTGCATGATGTTGTTCGCGCGCTTCTGAAGCGCCTGCGCCTTCGGGATATCCAGCGCGCTGTACGCCGCCTCGATTTGGTTGAACAGCGGCAGGGTGAAGTTGAAGGTCGAGCCAATCGCGCCGTCCGCGCCGAGGATGCGCGCGCCGATGTATACCTCGTCAAACCCGCCGTAGATGACCAGCTCCGGGTTCAGATCGCGGATGCGCTCCATCTGGTAGAGGTTGAGGCTGGTCTGCTTCACGCCCGCAATCGTGCCGTCGGTCAGCATGCCGCGGATGTGGTCGTCCGCAATATCCAGCTCCACGCCGGTGTTCCCCGGAAAGTTGTAGAGGAACAGCGGCAGATCGACGGCCCGCGCAGCGCCGTAATACGCGCTGATGGCCTTCATGCCGAATTTGTAGTAATACGGCACGGTGGAGATCATCGCGTCGTAGCCCAGCGCCTTGGCCGTCTTGGCGTATTCGATGGCCTCGTCGGTCGAAATCGCGGCGACGGAAGCCATCAGCTTCGTCTTTTCGCGGTTTTCGTATTGCGCGGCGGCCTGCAAGCCCTCCACGCGCTCCTCATGCGTCAGCAGCGGGCACTCGGCGCTGCTGCCGCCGATCAAAAAGCCCTTCGCGCCCTCGGCGATGGTCTTGTCCATCAGCTTATGGAGCGCGGGCGCGCTGAATCTGCCCTGTTCGTCATACGGGGTCACGGCGGCGACAAAGAAGCCGCCCATATCCTGCATCTTCTTCATGCGAATCTCTCCTTTTTATCCTCGAAACGGCACGAGAACGCCGTGCGTGACGATGTAGCCCTCCTGCGCGGCGGCGAGCAGCGGGCCGTCCGCCTTCGCGTCATCGGTGTACATGGCGCGGATTTCAAACGCGCCGACCGCTTCCCCGATGCGGCGCAGCTTCTCCTCGCCCTTGCAGTTTTTGCCGATCAGCGCGCCGGTTTCCGCGTCGCACTTCGTGCCGATGAGCCGCGGCACACCGAGGATTTTCGCCGCGTATTGCAGCTCAAATTCCGGCGACGCGGACGCGATCACGATCGGCAGATCGCGCGGCCGGTCAAAAAACCACCGCCCCAGCTTGGCGCGCGTCCGCTCGTCCTGCCAAAACAGCTCGGCCTCCTTTTCAAGGCTGAACCGCTTGGCCATTTCGCCAAAGAGCACGCTCTTGAACTGCGTCAGATTGCGCCTGCCCAGCGCGAGCAGCACCGATGTGCCGATGAACCGGGGCAGCCCCGCCAGCACGGCGGGATGACGGCGCAGGCAGAACCGCGTAAAATCCACCGTGGAATCGCCGTCGTAAATCGTGCCGTCAAAATCATAAACGTCGATGCGCATACGTTCCTCCGTCCTTGTTTCCGTCGCGGTTAGTATACCATGTTTCGCAAAAAAAGAGAAGGGGAAAACGCGCCAGCCCGGTTTCGCGCGCGCGGGGCGTTTTTCGGCCAAGCGCGCCTGAGCCGATAGATTTATGGTTGGCTTTTGGCCGGTTTCCCGTTATAATGGAGGTAACAACATCAATCAGAAAGGGGCTTGTTTCTATGTCCAATCCGAATATCCCGACGCCGCACATCACCGCCAAAGAGGGCGATTTCGCCCGCACCGTGCTGATGCCGGGCGACCCGCTGCGCAGCAAGTTCATCGCCGAAACGTATCTGGAGAATCCCGTGCTGGTCAACGACACGCGCGGCGTTCAGGGCTATACCGGCCTGTACCACGGCAAGCGCGTCTCCGTGATGGCTTCCGGCATGGGCATACCCTCCATCGGCATCTATTCCTATGAGCTGTTCAATTTCTACGGTGTGGAAAACATCATCCGCGTCGGCACGGCAGGCGGCCTGTCCGACAGCGTGAACGTGCGCGACGTGGTGATCGGCCTGTCCTCGTACACCAATTCCAACTTCGGCCGCCAGTTCGGCTTTGACGGCAACGTTGCGCCGTGCTGCTCGTTCAAGCTGCTGGAGCAGGCCGTCGCCGCCGCGCGCCGGATGGGCATAGAGCCGACCGTCGGCTCGCTGTATTCCTCGGATATCTTCTACGACGAATCCGGCATGTCCGGCAAGCTCAAGAAGCTGGGCGTGCTGGCGGTGGAGATGGAATCCGCCGCGCTGTATCTGAACGCGGCGCGCGCGGGCAAGAACGCGCTCGCCATCTGCACCATTTCGGATCACCTCAGCAAGAACGAATCGCTCGACGCGCAGGCGCGCCAATCCTCCTTCACCCAGATGATGGAAATCGCGCTGGACATCGCGTGAAAGGATGATGCACTGTGCTGAACCGGATTTTTCTTTCCGCCGATATTGAAGGCACCTGCGGCATCGCCCACTGGGCGGAAACCGAGCTGGGCAAGCCGGATTACGAGCCCTTCCGCCGCCAGATGACCCGCGAGGTCGCCGCCGCCTGCGAAGGCGCGTTCGCCGCCGGATGCGAGGATCTGCTGATTAAGGACGCGCACGACAGCGCGCGCAACCTGATCCCCGCCGAGCTGCCGGAGCGCGTGAGCATCTTCCGCGGCTGGGGCAGCGACATCCACTCGATGATGTCCGGCATTGACGCGAGCTTCTCCGGCGCGATTTTCACCGGCTATCATTCCTCCTCCAACACGGACGCCAGCCCGCTGTGCCACACGATGAATCTGGATAACGTGTCCATCCGCATCAACGGCATTCAGGCCAGCGAGCTGGTCATCAACACCTTCGCCGCCGCGCTTTACGACGTGCCGGTGCTGCTGGTGACGGGCGACTTGGGCGTGTGCGAGCAAGCCAAGCGGCTCTGCCCCGCGGTTTACACCGTGCCGGTCAGCCGCGGCTGCGGCAACGGCTCAATTTCGATCCATCCGTCGGAGGCCGTCCGCCGCATCCGCGAAAAGGCCGAGCTGGCCGTCGCGGACGGCGTCGCCCACCCGGAGAAATTCACCGTCGCCCTGCCAAACAACTTTGACGTTGAAGTGGAGTTTGTGAAGCACAACCGCGCCCGCCGCGCGAGCTTCTACCCCGGCGTGAAGCAGCTCGGCCCGCGCACGGTGCGCTTCTCTTCGGACGCATACTACGACGTGCTGCGGTTCTTCATGTTCTGCTTATAACGCCTTCCGCCGTGTGCGAAAATCCATCCATAAAAAAAGCAACTTGGGCAGATTATCTTTGCCTCAGTTGCTTTTCTTTGTGTATGCGGCGTTATTCCCTCGCCTTTTCGACGATCTCTTCCATATTCAGCCGATGGTGGCGCTTTTTCGGCGGCGTGAGCAGATACAGCCGGTAGCGCTCGCGCACGTCTTCCACGTCCTCCCGGCTGGCGGGATAGGCGCGCTGGTGCATAATCAGCGTGTTGGCGCTCGTTCGCTTGAAGTGCATCTGCCCGTAGACAAAGCCGTGCTGCGGCAGACGGAAATCGCCAGATAGCGCTCCCGCCCGCCGTCAAACCACGGCGTATCAAAGGCGGTTCGCTTGCCGCAGGCGGGGCAGGGCAGGCTCATCAGCCGCTGATCCGCCAGCGCGTCCGTCTGAAACATGTACGGCGTGGGCAGCGAGCGCAGCGCGGAGGCGGCAATGCGGCTCTCCTTTTCCAAAATGTGCTCAAGCTGCATGCGCCGCTCGGGCGCGAGCGCCGTCACCGCCCGATCCACAATGGGCAGCAGCGCCGCCGTACATTCCGCGTCGTTCACCGCGCGGTGCGCCGCCACATCCAATTCGACGTTCATCAGCTCCATCGCCGCGTGCAGGTTCATCTGCTTGTGCTCCCCGCCGAGGCAGCAGAAGCCGAAGACGAGCTGCGCGTCGATCGGCGGCGCAAACGGCATCGGGGTCATAAAAAACGCGGCGTTGCGCTTGAGCACGGGATAATCGTCCCGCCCCCACGTCACAAGCTGCGCATCCTCGCCGCACCACGCGATAAAATCGCCGAAGACATCCGAAAACGAGCGCCCCTGCGCAAGCTCCTGCTCGGTGATGCCCGTCACCTGCTTGATATGCTTATCCAGCCGCTTATACACGCGCGGGCGAATCAGCTCGCTGAAGCGCGAAACCACGTTCCCCGCGCGATCCACGCGGCACGCGCCGATTTCGATGATCTCGTGCGGCATGCGGTGGTTCGGGTTATAGCCGCTCTGGTTCCATTCCAAATCAAAAACGATGATATTTTGTATATCCTGACTGAGCAAAGAAAACATGTTCCACATCCCATTAAACGCAAATCCGTATTCTTTTTTTGCCTTGCAGCACATCCTATTGTACCGCATCGGCCTCCATTTTCATAGAGGAAATTCTGTTTTGCGGCCATTTTAATCAAAACTTTCCATGCGCATCGGTTGAATCTCCGCGCGTTTTCTGCTATGATTACCCGTAAAAGCGGGCTGAGCCCGTCTTCACTTCCGCCGAAGTCGGCAAAGCGTCCAAGTCCTGCTCACGCGGGCGATTTTACGCGATTTCCTATACGTTCACGTTACAAACCACGAGAGGAGACGAACACGGATGAATCTTTTCGATATTCTCGGCCCGGTGATGGTCGGGCCGAGCAGCTCGCACACGGCCGGCGCGGTTCGGTTGGGGCGCATCGCGCGCAGGCTGCTGGGCGAGGGCACGCCGTGCAGGGCGGATATCACGCTGTTCGGCTCCTTCGCCGCGACCGGCTGCGGCCACGGCACGGATCGCGCGCTGATCGCCGGTCTGCTGGGCTTTCAGCCGGATGACGAGCGCATCGCCGGCAGCTTCGGCTGGGCGGAAAAGGCGGGGCTGTCCTTCTCCTTCGCCACGTCCCACGTCGGCGGCGAACACCCGAACACCGCGCGCGTGGATCTGGTCGGCCGGAGCGGCAAAACCCTGTCGATGACCGGCTCGTCTCTGGGCGGCGGGCGCATCATGGTGGTGGAGATGAACGGCCTGCGCGCCAACTTTTCCGGCGATCTGCCCACGCTGATCGTGCAGAACATCGACCAACCCGGCCACGTCAACGAGGTCACCGGCATGCTGACCGAGCGCGGCATCAACATCGCGACCATGCAGCTCTACCGCGACCATCCGGGCGGAAACGCCGTGATGATTATCGAGACGGACAAGGCCGTTCCGCCGGACGGCCTCGCGTGGCTGGAACGCTGCGAGGGCATCACGCGCGTGACGTTCATCGACGCGGAGCGGGAAGAATAACAGGGGGGAATCGGTATGGCCATTGAATCGCTTCAGGCGCTTGTAACGGCAAGCGAAAACCGGGATATCTGCGACGTCATCATCGAGAGCGACTGCGTGGATCGCGGCGTGACGCAGGCGGAATCCCTTGAAAAGATGCGCGGCCTTTACGCCGCCATCCGGCGCGCGCAGCGCGGCTATGACCCGAAGCTCCGCTCCGCCAGCGGCATGGTCGGCGGCGACGGCGAAAAAATGCGCGCCTATGTGCAGCGGGGCAAAACCATCTGCGGGGATTACATCGGCGGGGTTATCGCGCAGGCGCTGGAGATGGGCGAAAGCAACGCCTGCATGAAGTGCATCGTCGCCGCGCCGACAGCGGGGAGCTGCGGCGTTCTGCCCGCGGTGCTGCTGCCGTATCAGCAGCGCGAGGGGCTGAGCGACGAGGCGATGGTGCGCGCGATGTATGTCGCGGGCGCAATCGGTCAGGTCGTCGCGGCCAAAGCGTCCATCGCGGGCGCGGCAGGCGGCTGTCAGGCGGAAATCGGCACGGCCAGCGCGATGGGCGCGGCGGCGCTGTGCTATCTGGGCGGCGGCGACGCGCAGGCCGTCTGCCACGCGGCGGCCATCGCCATCAAGGCCATGCTCGGGCTGGTCTGTGACCCGATTGCCGGGCTTGTGGAGGTGCCCTGCGTAAAGCGCAACGCGGCGGGCGCCGTGATCGCCATGTCCAGCGCGGATATGGCGCTGGCGGGCATTCGCTCGGCTGTGCCGCCGGACGAGGTGATTCTGGCGATGCGCGAGGTTGGCGACAAGATGGACGTCTCCCTCAAGGAAACGGGTGTCGGCGGCGTGGCGGGCACGCCCTTCGGGCAGAAGATCGCCGAAAAGATGGGGATGGCGTAAACTATTATACGGCAAAGGGCTGCCGCAGAAGGCCATATCGGTCTTCATGCGGCAGCCCTTTATGATGATGCGCGTTTATCCGGCGAGTTGTTATGGCTCGATGATGTTAAAGGGATTGGTTCCTGTAATCTGGAACTGGTTCATGTTCTCCATCATCCGCGTCAGCAGCTCGGCGCGTCCCTCGATTTGAACGGCCTTGGCGACGGTTTCCTGATTGTTGGTCAGAATCGCGAAGAGCGCATTCTTCGGGCAGGTGATGGATACGTCCGCGCTGTCGGACAGCGTGTTCTTGTAGACCAGCAGCACGCCGTTCTTCACGCGGAGCATGTGCCGCTCGCCTGCGTCGGGCAGCGTCACATTCACGGTGAAATCCTCGTCCGCCAGCGCCTGCTTATCCATGACTATTGCCATGTAATCAAACAGCATCGGCGCGGACAACGCTTTGACCATTTCGCCGGTGTTCTTCGCGGCGGCCGTGAGATTCGCGTTGCCATGGCGCAGCTCCTGCGCGGCGGTCAGGTATTCGTTGCGCCACGGGCCGGATTCTGCCTGATACCCAAGCTGCTCCATCGCGTCGGCGCACAGCAGGCGCGCGTCGGTGTTCGTCGGATCGGCAAACACGATGGCGTTCGTGATCTCGGCGACCCACTGATATTCGCCTTTGTCAAAGTCGGCCTTTGCCATTTGCAGCGCCTTGTCCACGTCGCCCAGATACTCCACCCACTTCTTCGCGCTGTCGCTGGGCGTGAGGGGGTTCAGGTTGACAGGATTGCTGTCGTACCAGCCCATGAACTTCTGATAGACCGCCTTGGCGTTGTGCGCCACCGTGCCGTAGTACTGGCGGGTGTACCAGATCTTGTTCAGCGCCTCCGGCAGCTCGATCATGTTGGAGATCTCGTCGCTGGTGTAGCCCTGATTGATATAGGTCAGGGTCTGATCGTTGATGTATTTATACACGGCCGCCGTGTTGACCATGTAATCGTTCACCACGTCGTTTCCCCAATGCGGCCAGTTGTGGGACTGGAAGGTAACCTCCACATCCTTCCCATAAAGGGAAATCGCCTCGGTGATATAGCTCGCCCATGCCGCGCCGTCGCGCACCTCCGCGCCGCGCAGCGTGTAGAGGTTGTGAAGCGTGCCAGTGCAGTTTTCCGCCATCCACAGCGCCTTACGCTGAGGGAGCCACGTGTTCATTTCGGCGGGCGCTTCCGTGCCGGGGGTGAGCTGGAATTCCAGCTCCACGCCGTCGATGGTCAGCCTTTCGCCGGATTCCCTGATCTCATAGCTGGGCGTCATAAAGGAGATCGTGCCGACGGATTGCCCCATGCCGATGCCCTGCGCCAGCTTGCCGGTCACGCCGGGTTTGAGCAAAATGCCGTACTGATAGTTGCTGCGGCGACCCATGCCCTTTCCGGCGTAGACATTCTCCTTCACGGCGTGCTCCGTAAAGCCTGCGGGCGCGATGACGGGAATTTTGCCGCTGGCAAGCTGCTCCTCGATGGAAAGCGTCTCGTCCGCCTTATCCTCCGCCGCCATCACACCGGCGATGCCGCCGAAATGATCGACGTGGGAGTGAGAGATGACAACAGCCTTGACCGGGAAATGGCCGAGGTTCTTTTCGATGAGCTGCATGGCGGCTTGGCTGCATTCCACGCTCATCAGCGTATCAAAGACGATCCAGCCCGTGTCGCCCTTGACGACGGTGAGGTTGGCCATGTCGTAGCCGCGCACCTGATAGATGCCGTCGGCCACCTCGAAGAGCCCGTAGACGTGGTTATTTATCGTGTTCTCCCACAGGCTGGGGTTCACGCTGTCGGGCGCTTTCTCGTAATCATCCAGAAACGTGAAGGCGTCCTGACTCCAAATCATCCTTCCATCTTCGTCCTTCAGCTCCAGCGTTTCCGGCGCGTCGATCAGGCCGCGCGTGGCGAACGCATATTCCTGCTTGTCACTGAAATCCAGCTCGTCATAGACCGCGGCGTTTGCCTGCGCCGTGAACGCCGTGGCGGGTTTGACCTCGCGATTCAGGTCGAGCCCGCCGGTTTCCGCCATCGCGCAGGAAAAGAGCATCGGGGCGGCAAGGAGCATCGCTATCCAACGTTTCATCGAATCATTCCTCCGGTTATTCCTGAATGTGGATGACGGGAGCCTGCCACGCATCCAGCGCGTTCATATCCGGCAGATAGATGCGCATGAACAGATGGAATTCTCCGTCGGAAACGGGCAGCCAGTTGGAGGGATCCTCCGGCGCTTCCTTCGACAGGGTGATATCCAGCGTGCCGTCCTCGTTCAGCCGATAGGCGGAGCGGTCGTTGACGCAGTAGCGGTCGATGGGGTTGTCGATGAGAAAGTTTTCCTCGTTGTAGGCGGTCACCGACCAGAAGCCGCCCTCCAGCGTCGGCGGAAGCGTTTCAAAGTGGATCGTGTAGGTCTTCTCGCCGGTCAGCGCCGCGCCGGCCGCGTCCGTATGCGTCTTGGGATAGATCGCCACATCGACCGTGTTCGCGCCCAGCCCGACCAGCGCCACCATGGCGCGGTAGGTATACGCCGTTCCGAAATCGCCGATGGGTCTGCCGAAGTAGATCCACTGGCCGAGATTTTGGGCATATTTCGCGCTCTCGGCGGAAAGCGCGGCGCGCATGCCCTTGAGCATCTGCGTCCAGCGCTCGGCAACCTCCGCGCCCAGAATGGATGCGTCGAAGGTCATGCCCGGCCCCACGTGGATGGCGGCGAGCTTTTCCAGCAGCGCCGCGTCGGCCTCGGCGGGCGGGTTCGCCTGCATCAGCGCGTTAGCCGTGTTGAAAGAACGCCGCAGGCGGCATGGAGAGCACCTTGTTCACGGGAACAAAGTCGTTTTCCTTGGCATACGTGCCCGCCGGCGCGGCATAGTCGCCGCCCGCCAGGTACGCCGAGAGCGGAAGAAGCCGCATCTGATCCTGAATGGCGTATACGTTGGGCAGATCCTCGTTTCCGGAGAGCACAACGCGGGCAATCGACCACACCGTTTCGGTGGGCACGTCCACGCGGGTCACGTTCTCGGGCAGCTCGCCCGTCCAGCTCGGGAGCGCGATGACGTATGCGCCTGCCTGATCCAGCACGGCGGCGGTGTTCGTCCATGCGTCCAAAAGCTGCACGTTGCAGAAACGATCCGTTTCCGGCAGGACGTACACCATGGGTTCCGCGCCGATATCAAGCCACGCCTGCGAATAGAGGGTATCCACATTCGGCGTAACGACGGTGCGGAAGGAGGCGTCCGCCAGCTTCTTGGCATGGTTGATCTGGTTGACGGGCGCGCGCCCCGTTACGCTTCCGTCCGTATTGGTTGACATGGTTTTCGTCGCGTTGGTCAGCACCAGCGGGAAGGCGTAGATGTACGCCTCGCTGACCTGCTCCCATACGGCGTCCGTCTCGGTCGGTTCGGCGATGCAGGCGGGGGTCCATCCGCAGGAAAACAGAATCAGCGCCGTCAATAGGGTTGCAAGGCTTTTTTTCATGGTGACATCTCCCTTTTTCATCTCTTACCAAAGTGCAACGGTTCCCCGAAAAATTATGCCCTTCCTTCGTCGAGAAGGCCGCTATGCTTTTCCTCCTTCCTTTCGGCCAGTCTCAGCAGTTCTCTCTTTGCGGCTTCAATCTGCGGAGTAAACAGCGCGCGCTCGGCAAAGATCATATAGTTGTTGAGGGCGAGAATCGACAGGTGAACAAACGGCTCGACCTCGGCGGGCGTACAATCCAGAACCGCCGCGATTTTTTCCGTGTAATATGGGTATCTGGACGCAAGGCGGCTCAGGGCGGATTTGACCTTCTCCCCGTATTCCCGCGACACGCACACGCTGACCAGAAAGCGCATGGTCGGCGACATTTTATCCGCCAGTGCGCCCAGGCGATCCATCATGCTCTTGACATCCTGAATATCCTCAAACACGATGCCGAACGCGCCCTTTTCAATCCGCTCGATGGCCGCCTCGGCGCAGGCGAGCACGATCTCCTCCTTGGTGGAGAAATAATAATAGATGCCGCCGTTTTGCAGCTTCGCCGCCGTGCAGAGATCCTTTGTGGTGGTGATCGTCAGCCCCTTTTCAACAAAGCAATCAAGGCAGACGGCGATGATTTCCCTTCTTCTTTCGGTTTTCTTGTCTTCGTTCAAGCGATGACCTCCCTTTTCCGGCTTACCAGTGTACTGATGATAAGAGCGTACCACACTTTGCAAGATAAATCAAGCAGTTGCTTGGATTTTATCGTATATTTCTTTTTGGAATCACTCTAAAATCCGACATGTTCTTCGGCAGACTTCTCTCATGCAATCTCAGGACATCGGGGTTTAATACTAATTCGCAGTTAAAATGCTTAACAGAGCGCATCAGATTTTTTGTTCTGACGAAGCCAAGTGAAGAAGTGAGGCGTACTGGAGGTACGTTGAACGGAACGGGCAAAGTCAGAGCGAAAAAATGATGGTGCGCGAATTAAGCCATTTAACAAAATTAGTATAAATACAATTCTCCGTATGCCCCAATAATCGACACAAACGCCTTACCGATACGGAAAATAGTGTTCAGCCTTCGATTGAAATTCTTTTTTAGATTCACGATTTTCATATCGTCATTGAATTCTATGATTGATACGCCGTCAAACCCGCCGATTTCATGGTTATAATCACACTCAAAATACCATTCTGCAACGGTAAACATCCCTTGGTGAATGAAATTTTTAATATCCCATTTCAAAGACTCTGCCGCTCTTATTCCAATCCGCAAACCATTTCAAGATTTGGGATAAGCCACGATATTCGGGTCCGTAGCACTCGCTGTATACAATGTCCTCGGAAAAGATGCTTCCTAGCGGCTCGATATTTTGGTCAAGCCACGCCTGAAAATACCTTTTGACAATTTCGTAAGGGCGCAACAGTGTTCACATGAATGAACTTGTAAACCGCCCACACCGCCGTTTGGGTGGCGTCGTCCGCCCACTTTCTCCTATGCGGCTGAAACAGCTCTTCCTCGTTCATGGAATCCATCATCGCGTCGATCCGCGAGGCGTTTTCCGCCAGCCGCGCTTTCAATTCGGTCAAAGACAGGCGGGCATGCTCTCCGCTCTCTCCTCCTATTACAATATATTTACGGATCAAGGCACGGCAGCCAGCCGTGTCTTTTTCCGCATCGTTGCCAAAGCTGTTAGAATGAGAGCGTCTTGGCCTGATGTACACCTCAAGGACCATTGCGTCCGTAGCAAAGTCTGTCAGCCAGCCTCTCATTCGCAGCGTTCGATTTATGCAGGTTGAGCCACCTCCTTGGTGCGCCCGTGTCATCAAATAGATTGGATCGGCAATGGTGGAATGGCTGGTCGCCAAAACAAATCCATGATGAGGAGCGATCAATATGAACAATGTTGCAGGGATCGATGTTTCCAAAGGAAAGAGCATGGTGTCTGTCCTCCGTCCTTTTGGAGAAGTGGTGGCAAAACCATTTTCTATTGGTCACACCGGCAGCGAACTCAAGGAGCTGGCAGACTACTTGAAAAGCCTGGACGGTGAGACACGGGTAGTCATGGAGCACACCGGACGGTACTATGAGCCAGTAGCCCGCTTTCTTCATGATGAGGGCGTCTTCGTCAGTGCAGTCAATCCGAAGCTCATCAAGGACTACGGAAATAACACCCTGCGCAAAGTGAAAACAGACAAGGCGGATTCCCGCAAGATTGCCCGGTACGGTATTGACAACTGGGCAGAATTGCGCCAACATACACCCATGGATACGATTCGAATGCAACTGAAAACACTGAACCGGCAGCAGAGTCTATACACCAAGACTAAGACGATGATGAAAAACAACCTCATCGCCCTTCTTGACCAGACCTATCCCGGTGTCAACGCCCTATTTGACAGCCCCGTCCGTGAGGATGGGTCGCAGAAGTGGGTGGACTTTGCCACGACCTTTTGGCATGTAGACTGCGTGCGGAACATGAGCCTCACTGCCTTTGCCGAGCGTTACCGCAAGTGGTGTAAACGGCATGGCTACAACTTCAGGCAGAGCAAAGCCGTTGAGGTCCACACCGGAGCACAGGACCTGATTGCCATGCTCCCCAAGGACGCTCTGACCAAAACCATGGTCCGGCAGGCCATTGATGCGCTGAACGCCGTCTCTGCCTCTCTGGAACGGCTCAAGGCTGAAATGCAGGCCCTGGCAGCCCAGCTCCCGGAATACACTGTGGTCATGGCCATGCACGGAGTGGGAGATTCCCTTGGCCCTCAACTTATGGCGGAGCTTGGTGATGTGACCCGGTTTACCCACCGAAACGCCATTACCGCTTTCGCGGGTGTTGACCCTGGCGCTGACCAGTCCGGCACTCACGAGGCCAAAAGTACGAGGGTTTCCAAAAGCGGGGCGCCGGAGCTGCGCCGCGCCTTATTCCTGGTTATGGACTGCCTACTAAAAACACAGCCCCAGGATGACCCGGTGTACCGTTTCATGGATAAGAAGCGAGCCGAGGGCAAACCCTATCTGGTTTACATGACAGCCGGCGCCAACAAGTTCCTGCGCATCTATTATGGCAGAGTAAAAAGAATATCTGGCATCTCTGGAGGGAAATTAAGGAAGTATCCTTCCTTGTTGGGGAACGATACTGCATTTACGCTAAAAGCATCTTATGACAGAAAGAGAGCGATTAAGATGTTTTTAGACAATTTATCCACCTCCATCCTCAAATTATGTGATACTCGAAGACTCAGCTATGAAGCCGCCTCGGAACGATGCGACCTCAGCTCCAGATACTTCGCTGACATTGCCCGGGGCAAGACGCGCCTAACGATCCTGACGCTGGAAAAGCTCTGCGTTGGTTTTGACTGACGCCAAATGACCTGTTGATCCCCCAGAGTTCTGGAGAGATGGCCTTCCGCGAACCGATGCCGGTTACACACATCCGCTGCTTTCGATACCTCTCTGGCGTGACGGGTTTTCCTGTTTGCCCACAATGCGGAAAGGACTATGGAACGGGAGTACCAGACCTACTGCGACCGCTGTGGGCAGTGTCTTGACTGGGACAACTTCTCTAAAGCAACGATTATTCTTCCTCAGAAGTAATGCGCACTGTTACATACCTGACTATCCGGCCAGCGGCCTTTACCTGCTGACCGCTTTTGGTATGTCTTTTTCTCTCCTCAATTTTTCTTTATTTCCCTATTGACTTTTTATTTGCAGACTTCGAATGGAGCGCGCTTCAAGTGCTCGTATCTGCCTGTTATTCTCCGCTCTCGTCCGGATAAAGGGGACGCAGAAAGAAATCGGGGCCCTTCTCTTCGAACAGGATCAGCGAAACACCGAGCAGCAAATCCGCGTGAACGGCGGGCTCGTCCAGCGGAATGTTGAAATCCTCCTGTATTCTTCGAATCCTGTAAAGCACCGTGTTACGATGGGTAAAGAGCGCGTCACAGGTTCTTTTGAGCGAACGGCAGCAGGTCAGGTAGTGGTAGAGCGTTTCGCAATACTGCGTATCCTTTTTCTTGTCGTGCGCCGCCATCACCCGGATTTCCCTTGCGATCAAATCGTCGCGCCCCTCGACGTTTTTTAATAGCAGCGGCGTTCTGAGCTGGGATACCGTGCAGACGCTTCCGCTGTGAAAGCGGCGATCCGTCATCAGCTCCAGCGCCTCGTGCGCCGTGCGGTAAAGCGCCGGGAGACTGAATAAATCGTCAAGATCGTCTGATAAAACGACCTTCAACTCAAATTCCTTCGCTAATGCGGAGAAGCCGTTGAAATCCGCTTTGCCATACAGAAACAGAAACACGTCCCCCGATACAGGAAGGAGTGGGATTGCGGAAACCTTGCGCCGAGTTCATCCTTCAAATGCCGTTTTCCAAGGTATTCGTCGTGGTAAGCGGTCAGATCAATCAGCGCAAAGCCCGTGGGATGAAAATCGGCGAGGTATGTGCCGGAGGCCTGCAACTGGAAATACAGCGCGGAGGAAAAGCGGCCGTCTAAAAGATGCATTAAAATATCCTCGGCCGTTTCAAAAGGCTTATCGTGGCGGCTTGTTTCGATAAACGCCTGTTTCGCCAAAATCTGCTCGACCGTATTCCATGTTTCCTGCGGGATTTTTTGCAGATGCCCGTCCGTATCTACGCAAATCAGGAAACCGAGCCGAACACCGGAGCTGATCAGCGGCAGAAAGTGGCGGCGATAGACGCTGTCCTCCAGTTTTACGTAGTCGGCGGTTCCCGCCATCAGCGCTTCGCTTCGGCTGATAATGGCGCCGGCTTCATAGGTGATTTCGCCGCGGCTGACAGACGCCTGAAAAAGCGGATCGGAAAAACCCAGCGGCCGATGATACGCAACCACGTGAAACGTGTCGTCCAGCACAAGCAGCGGACAGTCCAGCAGCGCTCCGGCGTCTGCGGCCAGGCTTTTCAAATCATCCTGCGCGAAGAACTCGGCCAGCAGCGCGTCCGCGCTGTACTTTTCTGTTTGACGGCTTCCACGGTTTCGCCTCCTTCATTTGTGCTGAAAGCACAAGCAGCTTTTTTTATTATACTGTCGAACCATTTTCATTTCAAGCATAAAAAGCTATACTATCCGCAGAAATAAAGGAAAGGCCATAAAGGGAGGCGCAAATGATGATGGTTTCAAAATCAATGAAAGTGTTAAATATCATAGCCGGTGTGCTCCTGATGGCGTTGGGCGTCTATTGCCTGTGCAATCAGGACATCGCCGCCATGACCGCCGGTTTGATGATCGGCGTGTTGATGCTGCTGTCCGGCGTGATGGAGATCGTTGTGTTTGCAACGACAAGCGGGTTCATGCTCGGCTCGGGCTGGCTTTTGCTTGACGGCGTGTTGACCGTCATCCTTTCCTTGTTTCTGCTGCTGAACCAGTGGTTCACCATGATGTCGCTGCCGTTTCTGTTTACGCTGTGGCTGCTGTTTTCCGGCGTTTCGCGGTTCGTCAGCGCGTTTGATCTGCGCGCCTGTGGCGTTCGCGGATGGGGATGGATTTTGGCCGTCGGCGTCATTCTGATCGCGGCTGGGTTCGTCTGCATGATGGATCCGTGGGTGAGCGTTGCGGCAATCGGCGTGACGGTCGGGCTGGTCTTCCTGCTGGAAGGTGTCAGCGCCGTGGTCTACGCCTGCATCCCGCGAGACAAGTAAGCCCTGCTTGCTTGCAGATTCTTCTGCAAAGCAAAGCTTTCCAGATAGATATTGAATCATAGGTAGGAGGAATGTGCTATGCTGCCTGTTGTGTATGGTGAAAATATGTTTGACGACCTGTTTAACAATGGTTTCTTCGGTTCTCATAACCCGCTGTTCGGCAAGAACGCCAGAAACCTGATGAAGACCGATATTCGCGAGACGGACGACGCGAAGGCGTATCGTCTGGCGGTCGAGCTGCCCGGCTTCAAGAAGGATGAAATCAGTCTCGATCTGCGGGATGGCTATCTGACCATCAGCGCCGAGAAGGGGCTTGACAAGGACGAGGAGAACAAGAAGGGTCGTATTCTGCGTCAGGAGCGCTATGCCGGTTCCTGCTCTCGCAGCTTCTATGTCGGCGACGTGAAGCCTGAGGATATCAAGGCGAAGTACGAATCCGGCGTGTTGACCGTTCTGGTTCCGAAGGAGGACGTTCATAAATCGCCCGTCGGCACCGCCATTGCGATTGAGTAATCTGTTTTAACCTGAGCCTGCCGCCTGCTTGATGCAGACGGCAGGCTTTTTTTGCACCTCC
>VOFB01000157.1_pt1 | contig 24049 bp, 43 predicted proteins | sample 5384141 | NCBI WGS metagenome assembly VOFB01 (sample SAMN12384721, study PRJNA508395) | human gut metagenome | isolation source: healthy gut A | host: Homo sapiens | reverse complement strand
CACCTCCAGGGTGGTCAGCATCATCTGCTCCACGGCGGTGGCGTCCTTGTTGCCCGATCTCATGGATCTTTCGCTCCACGGCCTCCTTCCCGGCGCAAAAAGGCCTTGGCCCGGATGGAGAAAGAAGGTTGCATAGAGGGAGTCGATGTACCACCCGGCACGTCGTGGTCCCGCATGTCCTCCACCCAGCCCTCCTCGAAGCCGCCCTTCTTCACCTTGCCCTTGCGGACCTTCTCCATGATCTTGAAGCTCATCTTGGGGTCCAGACCCTTGGAGATGAGATAGAGCATAATGTCGTCACGGCAGCCCACCGTCTCCAGAACGCTGGCCGTGCCGCTGAGGATCAGCTCCCGGGCGTTGCCCATCCACACGTCTGTCCCGTGGGAAAAGCCCGAAAGCCGCACCAGCGTGTTAAAGTCCTTGGGCTGGGTGTCTACCAGCATCTGCCGGGTAAAGCGGGTGTTGAACTCCGGAATGGCCACTGCGCCGGTGGGACCCAGGATCTCGTCGTTCTCGTACCCCAGCACCTTGCTGGAAATGAAGATGGACATGGTGTCCGGGTCATCCAGGGGGATGTCGTGGGGGTCCACGCCGGTAAGGTCCTGCATCATGCGCACCATGGTGGGGTCATCGTGTCCCAGCATGTCCAGCTTCAGGATGTTGGCCTCCATGGAGTGATATTCAAAGTGGGTGGTGATGGTATCGGAATCATCGGCGTCCGCCGGGTGCTGGACCGGGCAGAAGTCCTCCATATCCTTATCGTCGGGACCACCACCAGGCCGCCGGGGTGCTGACCGGTGGTGCGCCGGGTCGCCCACGCAGCCCAGCGTCAGCCGGTTTTCCTCCGCCCGTCCGGCGGTGATGCCGTTTTCCTCCAGGTACTTCTTTACAAAGCCGTAGGCCGTCTTTTCCGCCAGGGTACCGATGGTGCCCGCCCGGAACACTTGGGTCTCTCCGAACATCTCGATGGCGTGGCGGTGGGCCCTCGCCTGATACTCGCCGGAGAAGTTCAGGTCGATATCGGGCACCTTGTCTCCGCCGAAGCCCAAAAAGGTCTCGAAGGGGATGTTAAAGCCGTCCTTCACGTACTTGGTGCCGCAGACGGGACACACCTTGTCCGGCATATCCGCGCCCGCAGCCGTAGCTGCCGTCGGTGAATGAACTCCGAGTGCTTGCACTTGGGACAGCGGTAGTGGGCGGGCAGGGAGTTGACCTCGGTGATGCCCGCACATATAAGCCACCAGGGAGGAGCCTACGGAGCCCCGGGAGCCCACCAGGTATCCATGCTCTAGGGACCGCTGTACCAGCTTCTGAGCGGACATATACACCACGTCGTACTTGCCCAGAATACCACCCAGTTCCACATTCAGGCGGTCTACAATGAGCTGGGGCGGGTTCTCGCCGTAGAGCCGATGGACCTTTTCCCACACCAGGCGGTTCAGGTCCTCCTCGGAATTCTCCAGCCGGGGCGGGAACAGCTGGCCTTCCGGCAGCAAGGGGAAAGTCTCCACCTGGTCGGCGATGGCCTGGGTATTGGTCACCACTACCTCGTAGGCCTTCTCCTTCCCCAGGTAAGCGAACTCTTTGAGCATCTCGTCGGTGGTCTTGAAGTAGATAGGCAGCGGCTCGTTGGCGTCGGGAAATTTCTTGGAGGCCAGCAGGATATGGCGGTAGATCTCGTCCTCCGGCTCCTGGAAGTGCACGTCCCCGGTGGCGCACACGGGTTGCCCAGCTCCCCCGCCCAGCCGGACAATGGTGCGGTTAAAGTCCCGCAGCTCCTCCTCTGACTGGACGTCGCCGTTTCGCAACATGAAGGCGTTGTTGCACAGGGGCTGGATCTCCAGATAGTCGTAGAAACGAGGCGATGCGTTACAGCTCTTCCCAGTCCTTGTAGTCCGCCACGGCCCGGAACAGCTCCCCCGCCTCGCAGGCGGAGCCCACGATGAGTCCCTCCCGGTGGGCCATCAGCTCCGTTTTTGGGGATGATGGGCACCCGCTTGAAGTATTTCAGGTTGGAGGCGGAGATCATCTGGTACATTTTTCAGGCCCACCTTTGTTCTTGGCCAGATCATGATGTGTGCTTGGGGAAGCGGCTGGTCTTGCTGCCCTGAGGCCGCAGCTTCCATCTCCCCGTTGATCTCCTGCAGGCGGTGGATGCCCAGCTCCCGCTCCATCTTCTCGAAGAAGGGGATAAGCATATAGCCCACGGTGCCCGCATCATCCCTGGCCCGGTGGTGGTTGAAGGTCGGCAGATCCAGCCGCTCCGCCACGATGTCCAGCTTGTACTTGCCCAGACCCGGCAGCAGGTTCTGGGCCAAGATCAGGGAGTCCACATAGGTGGGCTCAAAGGGCAGTCCCACCTGCCTGCAGCCCGCCCGGATGAAGCCGATGTCAAACTCCGCGTTGTGGGCCGCCAGGGGGCGGCCGTCCACGAACTTCAAAAATTCCGCCAGGGCCTCCTTCAGTTGAGGGGCGTCCTTCAGCATGTCGTCGGTGATTCCCGTGAGGCCGATGATTTCCGGCGTCAGGCGGCGGCCCGGGTTGACGAAGGTCTGGAAACCGGTCCGGTTACCTCGCCGTTTTTCAGCACCACCGCGCCGATCTCTGTGATAGCCTCCCGGTCCACCTTCAATCCGGTGGTCTCAATATCGAAGCAGACGAACTCGTCGGAGAAGTCCTGGTCCTGGGGGCCGTGGACGGCGATGCGGTCATCCATATTGTTGATGAAGTAGCCTTCCACGCCATAGAGGATCTTGATCTTGTCCCCAGCGGCGTGCCAAGCGTCCGGGAAGGACTGGGCCACGCCGTGGTCCGTAATGGCGATGGCGGGATGTCCCCAGGGATGGCCTGCCTTAATGACGGTGGCGTGTCCGTCAGGGCATCCATATTGCTCATCTTGGTATGGAGATGCAGCTCCACCCGCTTCACCGGGGCGGTATCCTGCCGCTCATGGGGATCTTCATGATGTGGTAGGGATTCAGCTGGATATCTTTGCCGTCCCAGGTGGGTTCCATTTTGCCCTGAACGCGCAGCCACATGCCCGGGGACGATGGCGCTCTGCAGGCCCTGGGCCTCCTTGACCGTCAGGTTCTTCTGGACGGTGACGGAGGTCCGTGTAGTCCGTCATGTCGAAGGTCAGCCGCCAGATACCGGGCTTGCCGGGTCTCCCGGCACTCAAAGGCAAAGACCTTGCCCTCCACCACCACGGGCCGTACCCATTTTCAGATTCAGACCGTCATGGGGACGGGCTTGCCGTAGATCCCTTGCCTCCCGGCCCTGATGGACCGCGGACTTGTCATCTGCGCGGCTTTCGGTGCATGAATGGCAGGCGCAGCCGGTGCAGGAATCGTACTGCCATCAGCAGCTGGCGCAGGGCCGTCTGACGGCGGCCTCCGGGCAGCCCGGCGGAGGCCGTCAGCTCCAGCTCCATGGTGCGCTGGGCACGGTCCAGCGCTGCCGCCCACCACGCAGGCGTCGTGGAACAGCAGGCCCAGCTCACGGGGCGGCACGAAGCTCTCAAAAAAGGTAAAAACGGTATTTTATCGCACATATGAGGGCATCCTCCTTATAGCTTATCGATCTCGTCCATCAGGGCGTCCACCAGCTTGTCCTGGGGGACCTTGCGCAGAATTTCGCCATGGCGGAACAGCAGACCCTCGCCGTCGTCTCCGGCAATGCCCACATCGGCAGCCCGGGCCTCGCCGGGCCGTTGACCACGCACCCCATCACCGCAACGGTGATGGGCTTGGTGCAGCCCTCCAACCGGCGCTCTACCTCCCGGCAATGGGGATCATGTCGTATTTGGTGCGGCCGCAGGTGGGACAGGAGATCAGATTGGGCCCCGTCTGCCGCAGGCCGGCGGCAGAGAGAATATCCAGGGCGGCCCGGACTTCCTCCTCCGGGTCCGCCGTCAGGCTGACCCGGAGGGTATCGCCGATGCCCTGGCACAGCAGGCCGCCGATGCCGATGGCGGATTTCAGCACCCCCAGGCGGGGCGTGCCGGCCTCGGTGACCCCCAGGTGCAGAGGATAGGGCGTCTGCTCGTGGAGCATGCGGTAGGCGGCCATGTTCACCGGTACCCGGGAGCACTTGACGGAGATGCAGATATCGTCGAAGCCGCAGTCGTTCAGCAGGCGGACGTGGCCCAGGGCGCTGTCCACCAGGGCCTGGGCGGTAACGCCGCCGTATTTTTGCAGCAGCTCCCGCTCCAGGGAGCCGCCGTTGACGCCGATGCGGATGGGGATGCCCCGGTCCCGGCAGGCGTCGGCCACGGCACGAACCTTTTCCGCGGAGCCGATGTTGCCGGGGTTGATACGGATCTTGTCCACCCCCTGGCGGACGCACTCCAGGGCCAGGCGGTAGTCAAAGTGGATATCCGCCACCAGGGGGATGTGGATGCGGCGGCGGATGGGGCCGATGGCCCGGGCGGCGTCCATATCCGGCACCGCCACCCGGATGATCTGGCACCCGGCCCCCTCCAGGCGGAGGATCTGAGAGACGGTACGCTCCACGTCCTGGGTGGGGGTATTGCACATGGATTGGATGCTGACCGGCGCGCCGCCGCCCACGGCCACGGCGCCCACATGAATCTGCTTGCTCATGGTTTATATCCTCCTTGCGAGTAAAATGCGCCGCACGGGGCGGCGAAATGGGGCCGGCAAAGACGCCGGCCCCATTCCGGGACGGTCTGCCGCTATTGAAACAGCTTGATGACGTCGTGGAAGGTGATGACCAGCATGAGGCCCATGAGAAGGACAAAGCCGGCCAGATGGACGTAATTTTCAAACCTGGCAGGGATCTGCTTGCGGATGATGCGCAGGGACAGGGCGTTGACCACCAGGAAGAAAATCTTGCCGCCGTCCAGAGCGGGCAGGGGGCAGGTTCATCACCGCCAGGTTCACGGCGATGAGGGCCGCCAGGTACGCGATGTTGGCGGCGGCGGCCGCAGCGCTTTCGGACTGCTCGCCCACGGTGGTGATGGTGGAGACGATGCCCACGGGGCCGCTCATATCGGAAAAGCCCGCCTCGCCGGTGATGAGCATCTGGAGGCTCAGGCGCACCAGGCGGACAAAGTCCACCGCCTGGTTCCAGCAGTATTTCAGCCGCCCGCCGAAGGTCAGCTCCTCCGCCCCGAAATACAGGCCGAAGCCGGTGAACTTTTCGCCGGACTGGTCCAGATACTCGCCCCGCTCCATGTGGAAATTCTCCAGACGGAGCTTCTGGCCGTCCCGGCGGATGACCAGGTCGAAGTCGTCGGTTTTGTTGCGGCCCAGCAGCAGGGACACGTCGCTGAAGGTGTAGATGCGCTCCCCGTCGATGGACAGGATGCGGTCGCCCACCTGAAGGCCGGAGGCGGATTCCAGGGGGCAGCCGTCGGCGAAGCCGTGGATCACCGGGACGTTGACGGCCTTGACCCCGGCGTAAAGCACCAGAATGATGACAAGGCCCGTGAGGAAGTTCATCAGGGCGCCGGCGGCGAAGATCAGGAGCTTGCGCCAGAAGCCCTGGTTATTCAGGGCAGCGGGGTCGCTGGAGTCCTCCTCCTCGCCCTCCATGGCGCAGAAGCCGCCGATGGGCAGCAGGCGCAGAGCATAGGTGGTATCGCCCCTGGTCTTTTTGAACAGGGCGGGGCCCATGCCGATGGCGAACTCGTTGACCCGCACGCCGCAGGCCTTGGCCGCCAGGAAGTGGCCCAGCTCGTGGACGGCGATGAGCACGCCGAATATCAGGATCGCAGCTAAAATATAGATCATACCATGTCTCCTACCGTTTGCAGTACAGCGGCTCGCGCCTGTCTGTCTGCTTCCAGTATATCCGGAAGGTCCGGGGCATATTTCACCTCCACCCGGGAAAGGGCGGACTCCACCAGGCGGGGAATGTCGTTGAAGCCCACACGCTCCTGCAGAAACAGGGCCACCGCCGCCTCGTTGGCACCGTTCATAATGGCGCAGGCGGTGCCCCCGGCTTTGGCGCACTGGCGGGCAATGCGCAGGCAGGGAAAGGCGTCCAAGTCCCGGAGCCTGAACGTCAGGTCCCCGCAGGTCAGCAGGTCCAGGGGCGTATCCGGGCTGGGGGCCCGGTGAGGCCATGTGAAGGCGTAACGGATCGGGAGCTTCATATCCGGGGTGCCCAGCTGGGCGATCATGGCGCCGTCCCGGTACTCCACCAGGGAATGAACGATGCTCTGGCGGTGGATCACCACGTCCACCTGCTCCACCGGCAGACGGTACAGCCGCATGGCCTCGATGACCTCCAGCCCCTTGTTCATCAGGGTAGCAGAGTCGATGGTGATTTTTGCACCCATGGACCAGTTGGGATGCTTCAGGGCATCGGCGGGAGTGACCCCCTCCAGGTCCCGGAAGCTGCGGCCGAAGAAGGGGCCGCCGGAGCAGGTCAGCAGCAGCCGCCGGACCTCATTCCGGTCCCGGCAGCCCTGGAGACTCTGGAAAATGGCGCTGTGCTCGGAGTCCACGGGGACGATGTCCGCCCCCCAGCGCTCCGCCTGGGCCATGACCAGCTCCCCGGCGCAGACCAGGGTCTCCTTATTGGCCAGGGCAATGCGTTTTTTTTGCCGGATGGCGGCCAGGGTGGGCTCCAGGCCCACGCTGCCCATAACGGCGGTGACCACGGTGTCGGCCTGGGGCAGCTGGGCCGCCAGCAGCAGACCCTCCGGCCCCTCCGCCACCTGGATATCCGTATCCGACAGCCGCAGGCGCAGCTGACGGGCGGCGTCCCGGTCATACAGCACTGCCAGCTGGGGGTGAAACTCCCGGGCCTGCCGCTCCAGCAGGTCCACCTGGCGGTTGGCGGTAAGGGCCGCCACAGTAAGGCCCAGCTCACGGGCCACCTGCAGGGTCTGGCGGCCGATGGAGCCGGTGGAGCCCAGCAGGGAGATGGTTTTTGTCATGGACGCCCTCCCCTTACGCCGCCAGGGCCCGCAGCAGGGCGCACAGCACCGGGGCGGCAAACAGCACGCTGTCGAACCGGTCCAGCACGCCGCCGTGGCCCGGCAGCAGTCGTCCGTAATCCTTGATGCCGTACTGGCGCTTGACGGCGGAGAAGCTCAGATCCCCCAGCTCCCCCAGCACCGCGCCCAGCAGGCCCAGGGCAATGCACAGGGAATAGCTCAGGGCCGTGGGGTCATGGCCCGGAACACCGCGCAGAAAATGGCCATGCCGGCCATGCCGCCTGCCAGACCGCCCAGGGCACCCTCCACGGTTTTGTGGGGGCTGACCAGGGGGGCCAGCTTATGCTTTCCGCAGGCCATGCCGGTGAACAGGGCCAGGGAGTCGCTGCAGAAGGCCGCCACCAGGGGCGTCAGCACCAGGAGATAGCCGTTATCCAGGGTGCGCAGGCCATACAGCCCGGAGAAGGCCCAGGGAATGGCAAAGCCCGCCGCGGCCATGGCGCACACGTCGGTAAACGTCAGGGCATGAGGCTTTCCGTAGGTCAGGACTCCGGACAGGGGGCAGGGTCAGGGCCGCTGCCAGCAGCAGACCCTCCAGGGCGGCGCAGCCGGGCCACACCGCCCCGGGCCAGCAAAAGCACGCCGCACACGGCGGGAAGCACCGTCCAGCGCCGGGCCTTTCCGGGCCGCACACCGCCGTCAGCAGCTCGTGGGCGGCGATGACGGTCAGCGCGCCAACAGCAGGGCCGTGGCCCAGGCCGGGGCGATGCACAGCATGGCCAGCAGCAGGGGATGCCGATCACCGCCACGGCCATAATTCCTCTGTTTCATAGTTGTTTCCTCTCTTATTTTACCCGCCGAACCGGCGGTCACGGCTCTGGTAGGCCATGATGGCCCGGTCCAGGGCCCGGCTGTCGAAGTCCGGCCACAGGGTATCGCAGAAATAAAGCTCGGAATAGGCGCACTGCCACAGCAGAAAGCCCGACAGCCGCTCCTCTCCGCTGGTGCGGATGATGAGCTCCGGATCCGGGATGACCGTCGGTAAACAGGTAGCCGGAGAATCGCTCCTCATCCAGCTCCTCCGGGACGGCAGCGGCCCACAGTCGGCGGCAAAGTGCCGGGCCGCCCGCAGCAGCTCATCCCGGCCGCCGTAGTTCAGGCAGACGTTGGCCTGAAAGCCCTGAATGGGGAGGATATCTCGTTGGTGCGCCGGGCCAGCTCCTGCAGCTCCGGCGAAAGGGCGCTCATGTCCCCAGAAACCGCAGCCGGATCTGATCCCGCTCCATGGAGTCGATGGCCTCCAGCATATACTGCTTCAGAAGGCCCATGATGGTGTTGACCTCGTCCGCCGGGCGCTTCCAGTTCTCCGTGGAGAATGCGTATACCGTCAGGTACTCCACTCCCAGCTCCTTGCAGTAGGTAGCGATCTTGCGGAACACCTCCGCCCCTACCTTATGTCCGGCGGTGCGGGGCAGGCCCCGACGCTTGGCCCATCTCCCGTTGCCGTCCATGATAACAGCGATATGGCGGGGAAGGCGGTTTTCATCCACCTGCCCCGCCGTATATGATGCTTCTTTTTGGAAAACAGGCCCATCAGACAGACATGAGTTCCTTTTCCTTTGGTATCCAGCAGCTTATCCAGCTCCTTGCAGTGGTCGTCGGTCATCTTCTGCAGGTCCTTCTCCGCCTGCTTCAGGTCATCCTCGGTGATCTCGGAAGCCTTCTCCTTCTTCTTGAACGCCTCCATGGCGTCCCGGCGGATGTTGCGGATGGCCACCTTGCCGCCCTCCGCGTACTTGCGGATCTGCTTGACCAGCTCCTTACGGCGCTCCTCCGTCAGCTGAGGGAAGTTCAGACGGATATTCCGGCCGTCATTCTGGGGATTGATGCCCAGATCGGACTCCTGAATGGCCTTCTCAATGCCCTTCAGGGCCGAGGCGTCCCAAGGGGTGATGAGCAGCGTCCGGGGATCGGGGACGCCACCGCAGCGATCTGCTGAATGGGGTGGGGGTGCCGTAGTAATCCACCTGAATGCGGTTGAGGACGGATGCGTTGGCCCGTCCGGCCCGCACGGCCTGAAGTCACGCTCCACCGCCTCCATGCTCTTCTTCATTTTTTCCTCGTATACCTTGTAGTGTTCCTTCAGCATGGTTATGCCTCCTTCACGATCGTTCCGATTTTTTTCGCCCCGCAGCACACGCACGATATTATACGGGTCTTTCAGGGTGCAAACACCAGCACCGGGATGTGGTTGTCCATGGACAGGCTGGTGGCGGTGGAATCCATCACCGCCAGATGACGGCCAGCACCTCGTCATAGGTGATGGCGTCGAACTTCACGGCGTCGGCGTTCTTGGCCGGGTCGCAGTCGTACACGCCGTCCACGTTCTTGGCCAGCAGGATCACGTCCGCGTCGATCTCAGCCGCCCGCAGTACTGCTGCCGTATCCGTGGAGAAGAAGGGGCATCCCACACCGCAGCCAAACAGCACCACCCGGCCCTTTTCCAGATGCCGGACGGCTCTGGAGCGGATATAGGGCTCCGCCACCGCCCGCATCTCGATGGCAGTCTGGACCCGGACGTCCACTCCCTTCTGCTCCAGCACGTCCGCCAGGGCCAGGGCGTTGATGCTGGTGGCCAGCATCCCCATGTGGTCGGCACGGGTACGCTCGATGTGACCCTCGCCGTTCTTCACGCCCCGCCAGAAGTTGCCGCCGCCGATGACAACGCCGATCTGCACGCCCATGTTCACGCACTCCTTGATGACGTCCGCCACCTGACCCAGCACCTGAAAGTCCAGGCCGAAGTGCTTCTCGCCCGCCAGGGCTTCGCCGCTGATCTTCAGCAGCACGCGTTTATACTTCGGTTCGTCCATTGCTCTTCCTCCGTATGTGATACTTGGGAGTATTTTACCTTATTTTTTCCCGTTTGCATAGAGGGAAAAGCAAAATTTTTCCGTCCTCTCTCCCCGCCTTGCATTTTCCGGCGGAAGATGGTACCATCTCACCGAAAAGAAACTGATAGGAGACGCCTTATGGAGCTGCTGCACATACATAAAGATACATGGGCCGCCGTGGGAGCCACGGCCCTGATCCCCTTTACCGCCTGACGGATACGGACATTGTCCTGCTGGACACCGGCATCGCCGCCTCTGACCGGGAGGGCCTTTACCGCCCTGCTGGAGGAGCACGGCCTGCACCCTAAGGGGATCCTCTGCTCCCACGCCCACTATGACCACGTAGGCAACGCCGCCTATCTCCGCTGCCGTTACGGCTGCCCCATCGCCATGCCCATGATCGAGGCCGCCATCTGCGCCGATGCCACCGCCTTCCGGGCCAACTACGAGACCCTCACCTACGGCACCATCCAGTCCATGTTTCCGGAGGAATGCTTCCTGTCGGACGTTCTCATCTCTCCGGATATCGATCATCTGGACTTTTGCGGCGTCCGTTTCGGCCTGCTGCCCCTGCCGGGCCACTCTGCCGGGCAGATGGGCTTTATCACCCCCGACGGCACTGCCTATCTGGCAGACTGCCTGTTGGGGCCGGAGCAGCTGCAGCGCTTCAAGCTGCCCACCATCATGCACATTGCCCGTGATCTGTCGGTGATGGAATCCCTCCGCAGTCTCCGCTGTCCGGCCTATGTGCTGGCCCATAAGACCAGCGTCACAGAGCTTGGCCCCGTCATCGATGCCAACATCGCCGCCATCCACGATAAGGGGCGGCGGCTGCTGAGCTGTCTCACTGACGGCATGACCGCCGACCAGTGGCTCTATGCCTACTGCCGTCAGGAGGGCATCCACACTCATGATCCCTTCCGCATCAGCGTCACCCAGCGCAATTTCCTGCATCTGTCGGGCTGGCTGGTGGACGAGGGCCGGGTGGCCCTGCACCATGACCTCTGCGTGAGCCGTTACAGCAAGGTGGGAACCGGTCCACGGTGGGGAAGTTTTCGTTTTTATCGTCTCCGACGGGATGCTTTTTCTTTTGTGTCTCCGACGGGTGACTTCTGATGGAATCGTGCCTTGGCGGCATACTTTTGCCAACAGCAGCAAAAGTATGCAATGCCGCCAAAAACCGATGGTTTTTGGATTTCCTTTACCTTCAAGAGTTTCGTCCGGTATGGGTTGTAGTGGGAATTGACTGTGCAATAGACCCGCTGCCGCTCCCACTCAGGTGGAGAAAGTGTCTCGTCTGCCGTTTTGAGAGACGGATTCCCACGACCAGTGTGAGCACTGGTCTCGGAATGACAGGCGGAGGGGGCGGATGAAGCGAGGCGGTTTCGAGGAAATGTCCCGGTTTTCACACCACAACGTGGCCGGAAACCAGTTGACACGACGGTGAATCTTTCTTTCGCTATGGAAAGAAAGTCACCCGCTGAGGCAATAAAACGAGCTATTGGAAAAAGTATGCCGTCGGGGACAAAAAGAATCGTCCGTAATGGCCACAGGGGAGGGGGCAGCATCCACTGTCCCCCCCTGTTTCTTCTTTCGGCAATTCCGTTTTTTCAATCCTCCAGCAGCTCCGTGAAGCTCCGGATGGTCCGATCGCATACCCGTGTCATCTCCTCCCACGAGACGTGAAAGAACTGATCGTAGACCCCACCGTGTGCATCCCGGCCGCCTTGGCCCCACGGCACGCCGCCACGGAGTCGTCGTACACCACGCACTCCGCCGGCTCCACGCCCATGCGTCGGGCCGCTACCCGGAAGATCTCCGGGTCCTTCTTCTCGATCTTCAGATCGTGGGCAAACAAGATCTCCTCAAAATATGGCATCAGTCCCAGATGCCCCAGTGCCGCCCGGCAGTGGGCCGGAACACTGGAGGTCAGCACCATCATCCGCTGCCCCCGGCGGCAGCACTGATCCAGATACTCCCGCACGCCGGCTTCACCTGTACCCGTGTGGCGTAGGCGTCCCCCGCCATCTCCATCCACTCTGCCATGATATCCTCCACAGACTCCTCCAGGCGGCAGTAGCGCTTGGTGAACTCCGCCGCCAGCGGGAAAATGGTGTGAGCCACCCCTGATAGTACTCCTTGGTGTAGGGAAAGCCACGCTTGGCCAGAAATGCCTCATCCACCTCCCGCCAGATGCCGTTGGAATCGATCAGGGTCCCGTCCATGTCAAAAATATGCATCCATTCGTCCTCCGCTCGGATCGTTTCTGTGATTATATCAAGTTTTTTGCCATTCTGTAAACGCCGGTTTCCCATGTGGACAAATGGGAAAGCTGTGTGGTAGAATAGTGTGATAAAATTTTCCGAGCCAACGGGAGGGACCATGCCATGCAGGGAAAGCTCATCGTATTTGAGGGACCGACGGTTCCGGCAAGGCTACGCAGTCGGAGCTGCTGTGTCAGGAGCTGACCCGGCGGGGCGTTCCCTACCGCAAGCTGACCTTCCCCGGTATCAGGAGGAATCCTCGGCGCTGGTGCGGCTCTATCTGGGCGGGGCCTTCGGCCAGAAGCCCGGCGATGTCAATGCCTATGCCGCTGCGGCCTTCTACTCCGTGGACCGCTACGCCTCCTATAAGCAGGACTGGGGCAGCTACTATGAGCAGGGCGGTCTGCTCATCGCCGACCGCTATACCACCTCCAACGCCGTTCACCAGACCTCCAAGCTTCCGCCGGAGCAGCAGCGGCCCTTTGTGGACTGGCTCTTTGACTTCGAGTATCAGAAGCTGGGTCTGCCGGCTCCGGATCGAGTGCTGTACCTGGATCTCCCCACGGAGCTGTCCGAGCAGATGATGCGCAGCCGGGAGGCCGCCACCGGCACCCATGCCGACATTCACGAGCAGGACGAGGCTTATCTCCGCGCTCCTGCCGGGAGAGCGCCGCCCGTGGGTGGACTGGTGCGGCTGGCAGCGCATCCGCTGCGACCGGGACGGCCGGATCCGCAGTATTCAGGACATCCATCAGGAGGTTCTGGAGCGTGGGCGGATCTGCTGCCGTAAAAGGACGGAACGCCGCAGCGTCCGTCCCGGTTCGGCCGAACCCTATGGTACGTGTCTGTCCCTATGTCCTCAGCAGGAGCAGCGGGAGTCGCCGCCGCAGCAGCGCTCGTTCTGTCCGCCGCCGCAGCAGCAGAGCACCAGTAAAACGATGACGATCAGCCAGATGCAGGAGCAGTTGTTGTTGTTGTCAAAACACTTGAACCTCACCTCACTTGTTCTTCACTGGCTTATTCTATGCCCCACCGCCCCGGAAGGTATCTTGTCCGGTCTGATTTGCGCTGGGGAAAATGCGATAAAGAAAGGAACAACGATCTATGGCAGACCGCAAAAACAACGAGACCACCAGCTGGAACGCCGGCGAGGTGCGCCGCCAGCAGACTCAGCGCAAGCAGCGCAAGAAAATGCGCCGGACCCGTTTCTGGGCCATCTACTGCGCCGGTGTGGTGCTGGGCTCCTGCCTGCTGGCGGGGCTGGGTTGGCTCATAGTCAATGACGTGTGCGCCCTGAACAAGGCACCTCTCACCGCCACGGTGGAGATCGAAAAGGCGCTTCACTCCGTGGGGCAGATTGCCTCAAGCTGAAGAAGGCGGGCATCATCAAATATAAGCTGGTTCGTCATCACCAGTCCCTCTTCCACGCCAAGGACACCATCCAGCCCGGCAGCTACGAGCTCAACACCGACATGGACTACAACTGCATCATCGACTCCATGCAGCAGAACGGTTCCTCTGTGGCCGAGACGGTGAAGGTCACCATCCCGAGGGCTACTCCGTGCAGGAGACCATCCAACTGCTGGCCGACAGCGACGTGTCCAATGTGGAGGATCTGACGGAGGCCGCCAAGAACCATGTGTTCGACTACACCTTTGTGGATAACGAGAATCTGGGCAGCATCACCCGGCTGGAGGGCTTCCTCTTCCCGGACACCTATGAGTTCTTCCACAAAAGGACGCCGTCTCTGCGCTGGATCGCCTGCTCTCCAACTTCCAGACCCGTGTCAGCGGCGATCTGCTGACGGATATCGAGAACTCCCAGTACAGCCTCCGTGAGATCGTCATCACTGGCCTCCATCATTGAAAAGGAGGCCATCGGGGACGACGAGGAGCGTGCCAACATCTCCTCCGTGTTCTATAACCGTCTCAGCGGCGACAACTCCGAGATCGGCACCGCCCTCCAGTCCGACGCCACTATCTACTATGCCCTGCGCATCGCCGGCATGGACGATACCCAGTTCCTCCACGGATCTGGACAGCCCCTACAACACCTACAAATACGGCGGCCTCCCCCACGGCCCCATCTGCAACCCCAGTCTGTCCTCCATCAAGGCGGCGGTGCATCCCAATGACACCGGCTACTACTACTTTGCCTACGGCAAGGATGGGGTCAGCCACTTCTTCCGCACCTATAGCGAGCATTTGGCCTTTGTCAACAGCGATATGTACGCCCCGGATTGATGGATATGATGAGAAAAAACCTGAGCTGCTGTCCCCGGCCGGGGACATGGAAAGCTGAAAATGGCCGTGGCCTATGGTGCCGACGCCGTGTATCTGGCAGGCACCTCCTTCGGGATGCGCTCCTTCGCCGGGAATTTCTCCCCGGAGGAGCTGCCCCTTGCAGTGGCCTATGCCCATGACCACGGCGTACGCGTCCATTGCACGTGGAACACCATGCCCCGCAACGGGGAGGTGGATGCCCTCCCCGCCCATCTGGAGCGCCTGAACGATGCCGGGGTGGATGCTCTCATTCTGGCGGATCTGGGGGCCTTCACGCTGGCGGGAAATACGCCCCCCGCTGCGAGCGTCACATCAGCACCCAGCAATCCATCGCCAACTACGCCTGCGCTCAGGCGTGGTACGATCTGGGCGCCAAGCGGGTGGTGCTGGCCCGTGAGCTGAGCATGGACGAGATCCGTGAGATCCGCCGCCGCACCTCCCCGGAGCTGGAGCTGGAAACCTTCTGCCACGGGGCCATGTGCGTGTCCTACTCCGGTCGCTGCCTGCTCTCCAACTATATGACCGGCCGGGGACTCCAACCGGGGCGCCTGCGCCCAGCCCTGCCGCTATCATTACGCCTTGATGGAGGAAAAACGCCCCGGCGAGTACTTTCCGGTGTTTGAGGACGAAAAGGGTACCTACATCATGAACTCCCGCGATATGTGCATGATCGACCATCTGACGACCTCATGGACGCCGGAGTGGATTGCCTGAAGATCGAGGGCCGGGCCAAATCCGCCTATTATGCCGCCATCGTCACCGGCGCTTACCGCCATGTCATCGACGACGTGGCCGCAGGGCCGCCCCGCCGACCCCGTCTGGCGGGACGAGGTGGAGCACGTCAGCCACCGCCCCTACGCCACCGGCTTTTACTACGGCTATCCCGGCCAGTATTACGCCAACTCCCGCTATATCCGGGAGTGGCAGATCTGCGTGCCGTGGTAACGGGCTGCACCCCGAGAGGACTGGCCACCCCTGAGTCTCCGCAACAAGTTCCTGCACCGGCGATACCGTGGAGGTGGTGGGGCGGATACCCGTCCCTTTCCCTTACCGTGCCGGAGATGACGGATGCCGACGGACTGCCCTCTTGAGCCGAAAACACCTCAGATGACCTTTACCATGCCCCTGCCCCGGCCGGTACCGCCTATGAGCTTCATCCGCCATGCCGTGGACCTGAAAGTAATGCCCCCATGACCGCCGCCCCTTCCGAACCCCCGGAAGGGGGCGTTTTGCTGTGGTCTTTGATAAGGGAATATCTGCGGGCATTTGCTGGCGTTAAGGTCTCTCCCGGCAGGCGGCTTTGCAAGCTCTCTTACGGAAAGCATCCCCTCAGCATCAAAATCTTCCCGCAAATCATCTTGCTGAACGAACGTTCACAGGCAAATATATCAAGCTCACACGGGCTATCTGTTAGAAATTTTTCATTTTTCGACATGATATTGCTTTTCTGTTCCTTATATGATAGGATGTTTCTGCTAAAGCGTGCGTCTTGACATATCGCACGTCACTCCGGTGCGGAGCGTTTGCTCCCTGCCGATACAAAGGAGAACCGCCATGAAACATCTGCGACACCTACTTGCTCTTGGCTCTGGCAGCGGCGCTGACTCTGATGCTGCTGCTTCCCACCTACGCCGCCGTTATCGGCGGGTCTACACGGACTATATGACCGGCCTGAAATTCACCATTCCCGCCGACTGGGAGGGAGTATGCCGCTCCCTCCACCATGCCCAGCTACATAAAGGAGACCTTTGCTATCAGAAGGACGGTGCTTTTTCCATGATGGGCTATGGCAGCGTTGACCTGTGGATGGCCGCTCTCTCCAACGGTCAGGTCTCCGGCACCAGAGAGGAGTTGATAACTTCGCCTTTACCGCCGAGGGCATTGCCTCCCTCTTTGGCGCCTCCTCCGACATCATATCCACCGCAGCCTATGGTGGCGTGGAGTACTATACCGCCCGGATCACCTCCTCTACCAATGTCAGCGGCACGGATTTCGAGGCCACCTTTCTATGCCCTCCGCATTGAAAACGGCTATCTCTACCTCTTCTACATTTCCGAAGACGCCGATGGCCCCCATTACCGGGATTTTGAGTCCCTGCTTTCCAGCGTCCGGTACCCCTCAGCGGATACCGACACATCAGAGCCGCCCGTTCCCTCCAGCTCCACCGATACCACAACGAATCGTACCACCAGCCGCACCGCATCCGGCGAGGTGATCGGGCATCGTCTGCTGGTCATGCTGATAACAATCCTCTTTTCTGCTCCCTTTGCCGTGCTGGCCGGTCATCTCGCTAAGAAGAAGGGGCCGCAGCTTCTGGGGCTTTTTTGCCCTCGGTTACATTCTCTCCCCCTGCTCTCCCTCCTCATTGTCCTATGCCTGAAGCCGAGGCAGCCCGACACCGCTCCGGATGCAGAGCCTTCCCCCGACGCCCCAGCCGATGAACCTGCCCAAGCTATTTCCATGGATAACACCCCTTCCGGCGATGCCCCCATGACACCTTCGGCCAGTGAAAGCGCCGACCAGTCTGCCGCTGCGGAAACCACCATACTCCATGCGCCGGACGTGTCGCCTGTACCCGTGAGCGTGCCGTCTGCACCTCCGGTCGTTCGCTTCTGCCCCCGCTGCGGCGCTCAGCTGACGCCCGGCAGTCGTTTCTGTGACAGCTGCGGCCACAATCTGGACGACGACCTCACCTCCCCCTCCTAAAGCTATATCCCCCTGCGGGGCGGACCCTCTGTCCGCCCCGCTTTTGCCCATAAAAATTCCCCGCTCCGGCAACTGGCTCTTTTCAATCGATGCAGATTGCGGTATAATAGGCTCTGATTACGACCCGATGGAGGTGCCTATCTCATGGAAGTGAAGCGCTGGGAGCTCATGCCCCATGTGTATCTGACCTATCTGCCGGCCCGGAAATTCAAAACCGGGTGCTGTCGGCCCAATTCATCACGCCGTTGGCCAAAGGAAACGGCGTCCTACAACGCCCTGCTGCCGGCGGTGCTGCACCGCGGCACCATGCGCTGCCCGGACATGGAGCAGCTGCTGCGGCCATGGATCGGCTCTACGGCGCACAGATCAGCCCCCACCATCCGCAAGCGGGGGAGACGCAGTGCCTTGGCTTCGTGGCCAGCTTTTATCGACGACCGGTTCGTCTCCCGGAATGAACCGCTGCTGGAGCCTGCGGCGGAGCTGCTGGGGATCTGCTGCTGGACCCTGTGACCCGTGGCGGTCGGTTTCTGCAGGAATATGTGGAGGGCGAGAAGGCCAATCTGGCCGACGCCATCCGCTCCATCCGCAACGACAAGCGGGACTGGGCCGATCTGCGGCTTTTTGCAGGAGATGTGCGCCGGGGAGCCCTATGGCATCAGCCGCTTCGGTGACGAGGCGGGGCTGGCCAAGATCAACAACCAGAAGCTCTACGCTCACAGCCAGCGGATGATGTCCTCCTCCCGGCTGGAGCTGATCTACTGCGGCAGCGCCGAGTGCCATCGGGTGGAGGAGGCCCTGCTGACGGCCTTCTCCTCCCTGACCCGTGGCCCCAAACGGAGCCGGAGCCGCCCCGACGGTTCGCCGCTCCCTCCCAGCCCCGACTGGTGACGGAGGAGATGGACGTGACGCAGGGCAAGCTCTCCATGGGCTTTCGCTGCGATACCGATGACGAGCCCGCCATGATCCTGGCTAATCTCATGTTCGGCGGTACCAGCAACTCCAAACTCTTCCTGAACGTCCGGGAGAAGCTCTCCCTCTGCTACTATGCCTCCAGCACCTACGTCCGCTCCAAGGGCATCCTGACGGTGTCCTCCGGCATCGAGACGGCGGACTATGACCGGGCCGAGGCGGAGATCCTCCGCCAGCTGGACGAGATCCGGCAGGGCCTCTGGGAGGACTGGGAGCTGACGGCGGCACGGGAGAGTCTGCTCAGCGCCCTGCAGGCGCCATGGGAGATTCCAGGGCGCGGCTGGAGAACTACTATCTGGGGCTGGCGGCCACCGGCCGCCGGGAGACCCCGAGGAGATGGCGGCGCTAGCTGCACCAGGTGACCCCGGAGCGCATCCGTGCGGCAGCCCAGAGTGTGCAGCTGGATACCATTTACTTCCTGAAGGGAAAGGAGGCGTGAGGCATGTATTATCCCCGCATTGACGAGACGGTGACCTTCCGATGTACCGCCTGAAAAACGGCCTGCCGACTGCCTATGTGGTGGTGCCCAAGCCCGGCTACGCCACCCGGAAATACGCCTTTTTCTCCACCCGCTACGGCGGTATGGACCTGCGTTTTCAGCAGGACGGCCATGGCATGGACACCCCGGCGGGCATCGCCCATTATCTGGAGCACAAGATGTTCGACACCGCCGACGGAAACGCCATGCAGGAGATGGCCAAAAAACGGTGCCGAGCCCAATGCCTTTACCAGCAATGCCATGACGGCCTACTATTTCGATTCCACGGAGCATTTTGAAGAAAATCTGCGGATCCTGCTGTCCTTTGTGTCCATTCCCTATTTCACCGACGAGAGCGTTGCCAAGGAGCAGGGCATCATCGGTCAGGAGATCCGTATGATCGAGGATAACCCGGACTGGCAGCTGTATATGCGGATGCTGCAGGCCCTGTACCGGGAGAGTCCCGCCCGTATCCCTGTGGCCGGCTCCGTGGAGAGCATCTCCCACATCACCGCTGAGACCCTCTACGCCTGCCACAAGGCATTCTACACCCCCGCCAATATGTGTCTGGTGGCAGTGGGTGATCTGGACGCCGAGGCGGTGTTCCGGGCAGCGGAGGATATCCTGCCCGAATATCCCCCGTGACTACGGTGGCAGCGAGGGAGACACCCCCGCTCAGTCGGAGACCTCCTGCCGGATGGAGGTGTCCATGCCGTCGTTTCTGGTGGGCTTCAAATGCCCCGCTCCCCCGGAGGCGAGCAGCGGCTGCGCTGGGACATCCTGGGGATCTGGCCTGCGATATCCTCATGGGGGACTCCAGTCCCCTGTTCTCCCGGCTGTACAGTCAGGGGCCTCATCAACGGCTCCTTCGGCAGTTCCTTCGACCTGCTGCCCGGGCGGCCTACGCCTACGCCGGCGGCGACAGCAACGATCCCGCTGCCGTGATGGAGGCCATTTTTAGAGGAGGCCCGACGCCTGACCTGTGAGGGTCTGGATCCGACTACTGGCAGCGGATGAAGCGGGGGAACTTCGGGGCCTCCCTGAAGGGTCTCAACTCCTTCGATTCCATCGCCATTTCGCTGGTGGAGGGCTGCTTCCAGAACTTTGATCCCCTGCGCTTCCCGGAAATTTACGACAGCATCACCCCGCAGGATGTGCTGGATTTCATCCGGGAGCATATCTGCCGCAGCCGTGCGGCCCTGTCCGTTATCTATCCCAAGGAGGACTGATCGTGAACGACAACTGGAAATTTTCCGCTCTTCCCTATACCAGCCCCCGATGTAGAGGCCCTTCAGGCCCGGTATGATGCCCTGACCCAGCGGGCTAAGGACGCCCAAGATCCGGAGGATCTGCTGGAGGTGGTTCGGCAGCGGGATGCCCTCCAGCAGGAGGTAGCTCTCTGCCAGAGCATCGCCACCATCCGGGCCTTCCACGATGTCACCGATGAATTTTACCAGCGGGAGCTGCAGGAGACTCTGCCCCAATTGGAGACGCTGGATACCCAGTCCCTATCCATGGCCATTGCAGAAAGTCCCTACGCTGCGGCGGTGGATGATGCCTTCGGTCCCCAGCTGCGCCGCCTGCTGACGCTGGACCAGCGGCTCCACACCGGCGGCAAGGAGCTGCAGGCCCGCATCTCCCGGCTCACCGCCCAATACCAGCAGCTGGCAGCCTCCGCCAAATATCAGGTGCAGGGCGAGACTCTCAGCGGCGGTCAGCTGCGCTTTGCACTGACCAGCACCGACCGGGAGCGCCGCAAGGCCGCCTATGACGCCCAGCAGCAGACCGCCGTGGAAAACGGCCCCGTGATGGAAAAGCTCCTGCGGAGCTGGTCCATGCCCGGAACCAGCTGGCCCGTGAAAACGGCTTCGACAGCTTTGCCGACTACGGCGATCTCAGTATGCAGCGTCTGGGCTATGGCCGGGCGGAGTTGGACGAGTTCTGCCGTCAGGTGCAAAAGTACATCACCCCCCTGTACCTGCAAATGCAGGAGCAGCAGCGCCAGCGGCTGGGGGTGGAAACGCTGCTGCCCTATGACCGGGCGCTGGTGTTCCCAGAGGGCAACGCCGTCCCCGTGGCGGCAGAGGAGCTGCCCAAGGCCGCTGGCCGGATGTATCACGCCTTGAGTCCGGAGGCGGGACATTTCTTCGACGAGATGGTCCGCCACGACCTGTTGGACGTGGCAGGCTCTCCCAATAAAATCTCCGGCATGGGCTTCTGTGATATGCTGGGTGCCCCTGCGGGATGCCCTTCATCTTCGCCAACTGCGACGGCACCGGCTCCGACGTCACCGTCTATACCCATGAGCTGGGCCACGGCCTTCAGGGCTACCTCTCCTACCGCAGCCAGCCGCTGGCGGACTATGTGGGGCTGAGTCCCGATCTGGCGGAGGTCCACTCCAAGACCATGGAGCTGCTGACCCCTCCCCTACGCACGGGACTTCTTCGGCCCTCACGCCCCCAGTTCCTGACGGAGCACCGCTACGACTTCATCAAGGAGCTGTGCGCCTTCTGCTCCATCCACACCTTCGAAACGTGGCTCTATGAGCACCCGGATGCCTCTCTTTCTCAGTGGGCGGAGGAGTTCGACCGCACGGAGAAGGCCTTCGGCCGGGCGCAGAACAACGAGCCGTGGCGGCAGCAGGTGCTGGCCGGCTGCGATCTGTTCACCAACATGGCCATCTATCTGCTCCCCCGCTATGTGGTGAGCTACGCCCTCTCCATCGTCTGCGCCCAGCAGCTGAAGGCCGCCTATGACGCCGACCCCGTGGACGGCTGGGCCAGATACCACGCCCTGTGCGCCTCCGGCGGCAGCAAGCTCTACGCCGAAACGCTGGCAGCTGCCGGGCTGGAGCTGCCCTACGCCCCCGGCGTGGTGGAGCGGCTGGCCCGTGAGCTGGCGGCGCAGGCCTGGCCACCCATCCCTTCGAGCGCACGGCGCTCTGCACTTTATCCCAAGGAGGAATCATCATGCAAATTATGACTGACAGCCCCATCCGGTTCCCCGGCCTGTTCGGGGACTGGGCCTTTACCGCCAGCTCCAAGGCGCTGGACATCGGCAACGGCATCTACTGGTACGGTATCCTCATCGCCCTTGGTCTGGTCATCGCCATCTGGTGGTGCATGAACCAGAAATCCAAGTACGGCATCACCGAGGACGACCTGCTGGACAGCGTTCTGTGGGGTATCCCCTGCGCCATCGTGGGGGCAAGAATTTACTATGTGCTGTTCTATCTGGATCAGTTCAAAACAGCGACGGCAGCTTCAGCTTCCGCAAGGCCATCGCCATCTGGGACGGCGGCCTGGCCATCTACGGCGCCGTCATCGCCGTGGTCATCGTGGGCATCTGCGTCAGCCGTCACAGGGGCTATAAGCTGGGAGCCATGCTTGACCTTGCGGTGATGGGCCTGCTCATCGGCCAGTGCATCGGCCGGTGGGGAAACTTTATGAACCGCGAGGCCTTCGGCGCCGAGACCACCCTGCCCTGGCGGATGCAGCTGACCACCGTCACCGGCCAGCTGGTGGAGGTCCATCCCACGTTTTTCTATGAGAGCCTGTGGAATCTGGTGGGCCTGTTGCTCATCATCTTCGTGGTATCCAAGGCCCGCCGCTTCGACGGGGAGAACACCTGGTTCTATTTCCTGTGGTACGGCCTGGGCCGCAGCTGGATCGAGGGCCTGCGGACCGACAGCCTGTACCTCTTCAACTGGACCATCGGTGGCCAGCCCATCCGGGTGTCGCAGGCCCTGAGCCTTGTGATGGTATTCGTGTCCCTCTTCATGCTGTACTACCACATCAAGCTCCATCCCCACAAGCCGGAGGAGCTGTATGTCAACATCGTGGCGGCCCGCAATGCCGCCGCAGCCGAAGCGGCTGCCGCCCCGGCAGCTGAGTCTCCCGCTCAGGCAACTCCCACTGAGGATGCTCCCGCCGAAGCCGTCTCTTCCGAGACGGAGGCTCCCTCCCAAGAGGAGCCCTCCGGCGAAGCTCCGACGGAGGATCCGTCATGAGCGCCGTGCTGTTAGACGGCAAGGCCCTGTCCGCCCGGATGCGGGAGCGGCTGCGGCAGAAGGCCGCCGCCCTGCCCCGCCAGCCGGGTCTGGCGGTGATCCTGGTGGGGACGACCCCGCCAGCGCCGTATACGTCCGCAACAAGGAGAAAGACTGCGCCCAGTGCGGGGTACGGTGCCTGAACCACCATCTGCCCGCCGAAGCCACCCAGCAGGAGCTGCTGGCGCTGGTGGAGGAGATGAACCGCCGGGAGGACGTGGACGGGATCCTGGTGCAGCTGCCTCTGCCGGAGGGGCTGGACAGCCGGGCCGTGCTGAGGCCATCCGCCCGGAGAAGGACGTGACGCCTTCCACCCGGAGAATGTGGGTCGCCTGATGCTGGGGTTGCCCCGGTTCCTGCCCTGCACCCCCCGGGATCATGGCCCTGCTGCGGGCGTATGGCATCTCCCCGCCGGGAAACACTGTGTGGTGCTGGGCCGCAGCAACATCGTGGGCAAACCCATGGCCCTGCTACTTCTGGCGGAGGATGCCACCGTCACCGTCTGCCACAGCCGCACGCCGGATCTGGCGGAGCAGTGCCGCCGGGCGGACATCCTCATCTCCGCCGTGGGTCGCCGCGGCCATCTTCACTTCACCGGCGATTTCCACGCCATCGGCGCGGCCAACAACCTGCTGGCCGCTATGCTGGACAACCACATCCAGCAGGGCAATGAGTTGGGCATCGACGTCAAGCAGATCACCTGGAAGCGCTGCGTGGACATGAACGACCGCCAGCTGCGCCACGTCATCGGCGGCACGGCGTCCCCGGGAGGACGGCTTTGACATCACCGTGGCCAGCGAGGTCATGGCCGTTCTGTGTCTGGCCAGTGACATCACCGACCTGAAGGCCCGGCTGGGCCGCATGATTGTGGCCTACACCTACGACGGCCGTCCCGTCACCGCCCACGATCTCAAAGCCGAGGGAGCCATGGCCGCCCTGCTCAAGGACGCGCTGAACCCCAACCTCGTCCAGACGCTGGAGCGCACCCCCACGCTGATCCACGGCGGACCCTTCGCCAACATCGCCCACGGCTGCAACTCCGTCACCGCCACCCGCATGGCGCTGAAGATGGGCGACTACGCCGTGACCGAGGCCGGCTTTGCCGCCGACCTGGGGGCGGAGAAGTTTTCGACATCAAGTGCCGCCTGTCCGGCCTGCGGCCCTCCGCCGTGGTCATCGTGGCCACGGTGCGGGCCCTGAAATACCACGGCGGTGTCCCCAAGGCGGAGCTGGGCCGGGAGGACCTGTCCGCCCTGGAAAAGGGCTTGCCCAACCTGCTGCACCATGTGAACACCATCCGCAATACCTTCCATCTGCCCTGCGTGGTGGCCATCAACGCCTTTCCCACGGATACGGCGGCGGAGCTGCGCCTGGTGGAGGACAAATGCCGCGCCCTGGGAGTCAATGCCGTGCTGTCTGAGGTGTGGGCCAAGGGCGGCGAGGGCGGACGTGCCCTGGCCCAGGAGGTGGTGCGCCTGTGCGATCAGCCCCAGCTGGCCCC
>VOFB01004506.1_pt1 | contig 24080 bp, 47 predicted proteins | sample 5384141 | NCBI WGS metagenome assembly VOFB01 (sample SAMN12384721, study PRJNA508395) | human gut metagenome | isolation source: healthy gut A | host: Homo sapiens | reverse complement strand
AGAGGACACGGTACATGATATCGTTGCAGACAAAAGTTCCGGCTGTATAGGAAACGCGCGGATCTTTGCCTCTTTCATATACTGTACCATGCTCTTGACTGGAAGCGACGCAAAATATGCATTCTCCGTCTGCCCGGATTGGTGTATCGAGCGGCTGCTTTCCCTCATTGTCCGGGATACGCGCTTCCATCAGATTGATTGCGACTTTTCCACTGTGATCCCGGATCTTCCACCAGCCTGTCCGGCACATAAAACTGCATCGGATGATGTTTCTCCACCGCAGCCCTGACCACTTCTCATCCCTTCCAAACACGGTCGGGATTTCAATTTTGATCACTTCTGCCCCGCTATCACATCAGGAGAAGTTTGACTGCCTCGTAGGCAGGATTGATCACTGCTCCGCCAAACGGTTCAAAGCCTGTCACTAATATTTTCATTCGTATGCTCCTTTTATCTCCGGTTATTTGTTCAAGAAACGATCCCACTCTTGTGTATCCCCGGAACCGCTGACGCGAAGCAAAAAGGTATGATCCTCCGTATCGATGGAAATAACATAATTTCCGTTTTCCTGCTCAATGGAATACACTTCACAGCCCTCTAATTCTTTGAATTTGTCTGCATACGCCTCCGGTGCGATCGTAATATCCTCATTTTTCTGTTTTAAATTGCCGTTCGCATCATAGACTTTATAGCCTTCCTCCACCAGTGCTTCAATTTTCGGCCACTGATCTTTAAAACCAGTTCATTTGCACGCATCTCCCGGATATCGCGGTTGCAGGAATTCGCCGGCAGAATCGTCACATTATCAAATACGATTTCAAACATCCCGTTTACCGCGCAGATCTGCGCAATGTATGCCTCCTTAAAACAAAAATGATCCAGTTCATTTATCGTATGATATTTCATGGTAATCCTCCATTCCCACGCTGTTTTCACAGTATTTTCCTGATCATTATACCATTTCCCATTTCATTTTGACAATTCGAAAAAAATACCGTACAATTCTTTCGGTTAAAAATATTTATCATCATTATTTTACGGAGATCAGCCTATGAAAAAAATTGCTTTTTTTGATATTGACGGAACCTTAACCTCGACGGTTCCCTGCCGAAGAGGCCATAAATGCCATTAGACATGCGCGCACCTTTGGTCATCTGATGTTTATTAATACCGGCCGCTGCTTTCAGAACGTGGAACCACGTTTCAGACGGATCGGTTTTGACGGATATGTCTGCGGATGCGGCACAAATATTTTCTGTTCCGGCACAGAGGCACTGCACGTTGCACAGACACAGCATTACCATGCAGCTGTTAGAGGCGGCACGCAAAACCAATGTGGATATTCTTTTCGAATCCAGAAAAGAAGTTGCCTTTGATAAAAGCAGATCCCTCTCACACCCGGATGCCATACACCAGATAAAGCATTTTTAAACCGCGGCTATGATATGCCGGAGAATTTGGAAAATCCGAATTTTTCGATAAATTTGTGTCTGGTATCAGACTCCTGACCAGTTAGAAGAATTCCGGAAAGTCAGCGATCCTTATTTTACCTGCCGTATCGACCGCGGCGGTACCTTCCGCGAATTTGTTCAATCGGTTACAGCAAAGCGACCGGCATCCAGTATGTGCTTGACTTATTATCATCTGGATCTTGACGCCGCCTATGCGATCGGCGACAGCAACAACGATCTTCCGATGCTCTCTTATGTACCAAACAGCGTCGCCATGGGAAATGCTTCCCCGGCTTCCCTGTTTGATCAGGTATCTTTTGTAACAAAACGCGCAAGCGAGGATGGTATCGCTTATGCGTTAGAGCAGCTTGGATTTTTCGAGTCGTGATTTCTTTACACAGACACCAAAATTTCCGCGGACATTCTATTCATTCATCATGCAGATCATCTTTTATTTTACGCAATATCTTGTTTGAGACAGGTCTTAATATCATCCTCGGCATTACTGATCTGTCTCAAAATGAAACGTATCGGTCAGATACTGTAATACATTCGGACTTAAAAATGCAGGCAGTGTCGGTCCAAGATAGATATTGTGGACACCGAGACTTAAAAGTGCCAAGAGATCTGCCACCGCTTTCTGTTCATACCACGAAACGATCATGGAAAGCGGAAGTCCGTTGACATCAGTTTCAAACGCATCCGCAAGCGCTGTGGCGATCCTGACCGCCGAATATACATCATTGCACTGTCCGACATCTAAAAGTCTTGGCAGTCCTGCCACCTCCCCAAAAGTCTAACTTATTAAACCGGTATTTTCCACAGGCGAGTGTTAAGATCACACAGTCTTTCGGCACCATCTGAGCAAATTCCGTGTAATAATTTCTTCCCGGTTCTGGCGTCACAGCCGCCGATCAGGAAAAAGTGCCGGATCTGTCCGCCTTTTACCGCCTCCACGATCTTATCTGCCTGACTTAAAGCTGCGGCATGCCCAAAGCCGACTAAAATCTCTTTCTTCTCCTGATCTTCCCTAAATCCGCCAAGCTCCAATGCCTGCTTTATAATCTCACTGGAAATCTTTTCCCCTTTTTCATTTTTTCCGATATGCTTCACACCTTCCCAGCCGACCACGTTCGTGCTGTAAATACGGTCTTTGTAACTTTCCCGCGGGCGCATCAGACAGTTTGTCGTCATCAGGATACAGCCCGGAAGGTTGTCAAACTGCTTCTGCTGCTCCTGCCATGCACCGCCAAAATTTCCGATCAGATGCGGATATTTTTTAAACCCTCATAACCGTGGCACGGCAACATCTCACCGTGGGTGTAAATATTGATGCCCATATCCTTTGTCTGCTCCAGCAGCATCTCAAGGTCTTTTTAAGTCGTGCCCGGAAACGATGATAAACGGACCCTTTTTGATTGTCACATCCACCTTGTGCGGATATGGATTTACATAGATCGTCGTATTTGCCTCATCAAGTTTTTTTCATAACCGCAAGCGCCATCTCACCGGTGCGCATCGTCATGCGGATCAGCTCCTCCACCGTCAGACTGTCATCTGTTGTCGCCTCAAGCCCCAAAAGATAAAAAATCATCCACTTCGTCACTGTAATATCCCAGTTGTCTTGCCTGATGTCCGTACGCGCTGATGCCTTTTTAATCCATAAATGATTGTCTGGCGCAGGGAACGGATATCCGGATCTAATGTATTGTCGTACATGATTCCCGCAAGCGGTGCATCGCGCAGCATATCGCTCTTTGCTCTCAGGCAGATCGTAGGCAGCATGTGCCGTCGGATTGCTGCTCCTTCCCGCCATCTCCTGACCTGCTCTTTGATCCGCTGTGATTCCCGTAGCAGTTCTAAATGTGCATCCACATCAAAATTAACGTTCGTTAATGTTGTAAACAGCACGTTTTCAATAAAACTGACCACTGTCTTATCCATATGTGCACCGTTTTTCCATCAGCACTTTCCCTAGCAGCTGATCCCCTTTACCTGAAAGATCAAAAGATCCTGCAGATTAGCGATCTCCGGCGTCTTTCCGCAGACACCGAGTTTGGTGCATCCTTTCCGTTTGCCGTCTGCTCACACTGGTAGCAGAACATCTCATAGTTTAAATCCATGTTATTTCCCATCATAATCTCCAATTCTAAAAAAATTCCATATCCGCAATGTCTTTTACGATCTGCGCCATCTGCTCCTTTGTCTGTGCACCTCTCGCCGCATCAATGACCTGCCTCTTTTCGTCTTCCGTCATCATGGAAAACTGTCCTAACGCTTTCTCATTCATCGCTAATCCAAACCCAAGTCCTACCGGTAATCCATCTTCTTTAATCATACAATCCTCCCTGTTTTCCGGAGGAAAATGCGAGCTCATTAGCGAGCAGAGGATTTTCCTCCCTGTTTTTCACCTTGTTTCCAACAATAGAATGCACGCTCCGCGAACATTCTATTGTCATAAATAAAAAAGTAAATGCCCCATCACAGGAACATTTACTTTTCTCATTTGTATTTTTATTTAGTTTTCTCCGGTATTTCTGTTTTATACGAGAATCTTACTTAAAATTTCATCTTCAAGTACCAGTTTTTTGCCGCTTCACGGTAGTTTTCCTCATGCAGATAAGTGTGGCGGAACGGCTTGATGGATGGTGCCATATCGATTGCCTTGATAAAATCATCACGCTTCATCTTTAACGTCGCGGCATAATCAAAAAATCCTGTTTCCCGCAGAACCGTCTCCACACGCACATAACGGTGATCCTGCACTTTACTCATGATATAAGTTGCGATTCCGACCTGAATCCCATGTAACTGCGGAATTTCTAATATTTTATCCAATGCGTGTGAGATCAGATGCTCACTTCCGCTTGTCGGTGCACTGCTTCCTGCGATCTCATTGGCGATCCCGCTCATGGCAAGGGAATCCACCAGCTCCTTTAAAAAAGTTCATCTTTGATGCTCTCATACGGTGTCCGCACAAAACTGTTGACCGCCTTTTTTTCGCGATCATGACAGCAAAGTCATTCACTTCACTATAACCACATTTTTCCTCATAGATCCAGTCATAAAGTGCTGTGATCTTTGAGATCATATCGCCGATCCCGGAATAGATAAACTTCTCCGGTGCAGTTCTTATGACCTGTGTGTCCACAATAATGCCGTAAGCAAGCCGTGCCGGAACCGAAGTGCGCTTTCCGTGGACAAGAAGGGATGCACTCGCACTGGAAAATCCATCACTCGAACTGGAAGTCGGCACACTGATAAATGGAAGATTGCGTAAAAATGCCGCATATTTTCCCGCATCAATGACCTTTCCACCACCGATGGAAATGACCGCCTGTGTCTTATTTGGCATTGCAAACGCCAGTGTAATGATTTCGTCGATATCCACGGTATCCAATTCACTGTATTCTAAGACTTTGATATCCTCCTGCTTTAATGAATTCATCACATCCGTTCCAAACATATCGAGCAGACCATTTCCAAAAAAGATAACGGCCTGTTCGATTCCTTCATTCTTTAAATAACTGCCTATTTTAGTTAAAGCACCTTTTCCAACTTTTAAGATGGATGGTATTGAAATACCTTTTCCTGTCTGCATTCTGTTTCTCCTTTTCACTACCCTGTTTCTCTAAATTATTTTAACCAATACTCTGAAATATCAACCCAATATTGACGCAAGTGTCTCCTTTAACAGACTGACATTGACCGGAAGTGTTTTGCAGTCCTCCCTGTCAGGCTGTCTGATCATTCGCGTTACCTCCAGTCCATCCATTTTCTGCATCATAATATCCTGGCAGTGTAGTACGCACATCTTCCACTGCTTCTTTTCCATTATACACCTCCTTAACTTCAATGCCAAATGTATCTAAAAGCATACATGCAATTTCCATATTCAATGCATTATCCTCCACCACAAAGACTCTTTTCCGGTAAAATCCATGGACAGATCCGGTGTCATCTCATGCAGCAGATCACTTTCCACCGATTTTAACTGCAATGTAAAATAAAATCTGCTTCCCTTCCCAGTGTACCTTTTAACTGTATCTGGGAATCCATCTTGTGAACAAGACGGCGGCTGATTGATCTTATTTGTGATGATAGATCCTATCTCATCCAAATCTTTTCGATTTTCCTCGTTATCCAGCATTTTGGGCTAAAGATTACAAAACCGGTGAAAAAATAATTCACCTCAAAGTTCACCGGTGTTTCAGTCTCAGAAATATCACGTTTTTAAGCAGCCATAGTTTATGCAGAAAAGAGACGCAGATTTTATATCCACGTCTCCTTATCGCTGCGTTATTACATGCTTATTTTTTTATTGTTACAGATTTAACACCGCTGTAGCTTCCATTACCTTGATATAGTATGTACCGGCAGTCAGATACACTTCATAGGATGCCACAACTCTTTTCGTATTTTTCATTACAATCTTCCGTATGTGAATAAAGTTCTTCCTCATCCGTAGAATATACGGATACCTCACACTTCTCCATCTGTGCCGTCATCGCAATCGTTAGTTTTCCTGCTTCCGGCAGTGTAACATAGTACAGGTAATAATCCCCCTGATTTTCACACCACCTGAATATGTTCCGCCGATAACAGCATCGTATGTTCCTGCTAAGATCTGTGTCGTGCCAGACTCTTTTCAGTTTCTGTTTCTTCCGATATTTCAGTTTCTGCTGTATCTGATATTTCCGTTGTTTCGTCTAGCTCTGTCGCATCTGTGCTTTCTGTACTTTCTGTTCTGTCTGCGGTTTCTTCTGTCACCGCTTGCTCTGTCACAGTGTCTTCACTCTGCGAGACTATTTCTGTGGTTTCACTGACTTCTAATATATCGAAAAGAAACCTTACTTTTTAGTAAAGCATAGCAATCAGCTTATTGTCAACAAAATCCAAACATTTTTGCCGCCCAGTAGATCAGTCCCAATACCCAGCTCGAAACAATACCATACAAAATGACCGGTCCCGCGATCGTAAATATTTTACAACCGATTCCAAAGACCTGTCCCTCTTTCTGAAACTCGATCGCCGGTGCCGCCACACCGTTGGCAAATCCGGTGATCGGCACGAGCGCACCGGCACCTCCCCAGTTTGCAAGTGACGGATACAGCTTAAGCCCTGTTAAGATCACAGATAATAAGATCAACAGGATACTGCACCAGCTACCCTGACATCTCTTTATCAAGTCCAAGGCTTTTACAGATATTTAAAATGAACTGCCCGATGCAGCAGATAATCCCTCCCATCACAAATGCCTTTGCCATATTTGCTGCAAGGTTGTGTTTTGGGGTGATGGACTCCACATATTCATTGTATGCCTGGTCTCGTACTTTTTTGTCTGCGCCGTATGACACTTTGGATAAATTTTTCTGCTTTTGCTCATCTGATGTTTTGGCTGAACTGCTTTGTTTGGTGGTTGGTTGTGCCATGGTTTTTCCTCCCTATATTTTCCTCTTATTGGAATAGTATGTCAGATCTTTTCTATATTTATTCGCAGCTTTTCAAAAGAACTCTTAGAATGGGCAGATGCTCCCCTATGACTCCAATCCAAATTACCCTGAACAGTTGATTCACAAAATCGTCACCGTCCACAGATACTGCTCGCCTTTTTCCCAACAGGAGCAGCTCCTTCATCTGTTCATCATACTCATCGGTCGGCTTATAGTCCTTTAGCATCGAAAACAGGTACTTTTCCTGTTCATCCTTCGGCTCTGTCTTTTCGATTTCCTGATGTAAAAGTACCCCAGTTCGATCGGTTTGATGTCATCTGAAATCTCAACCCCGGATAATTTTGCAATAAGCCCTGCCGCATAATAAAATTCGTAGTTGCCGGTCAGGACAGATTTCTGCATGTTGCATTTTATGATAACACTCTGACGTGCGATGGATGTGACCATTTCTCATTCCCCCTGTTTGTATTCATTATGAAAAATCCGGAACAAAAAATTGTTCCAAACCTCTATCATTTTAATCTGAAATTTTTCACACGTCAAACCTCTCCTACGACAACCCTTCCCCGATTTTTTTTCACAAAATAATAAAGCGCCCCGCACGTCTTGCCGACCGCCATCGTCCACATGACCCACTGGAGACCAACTTTCAGTTTTGCCCTGCGAAACAGGATTGGGAATGTGTTTAATATCTGCGAGAGCCACCGCGATGCAGCCGACAAACATTCCCGCCGAGAGTCCGTACAATCCGAGAAAGATATGTCCTGATACCTGTCCAAGCGGAATATGCATCTGCAAAAATACGGAGACGATATTTCCAAGGATTCCGCCAAGGATGATTGCCTGCTCAAAGCAGAGCGTACCCGCCGCACGGTTACATTTTCCGATCATACGGGGAACAACACCGATGACGATCACAAAAGCAAACGTTCCCGCAGCGACCGCGCCGCCAAACGCAATTCCCAAAAATCCGAGCAGAATATGATTAAGAAACATCTATGCTGTGACCTCCTCTGCCTGCATTTTCAATAAATGTGGTATCCACATCTTTTCGTATTTCCGCATCTCGATCTGGATCGGCGTTGGATCGGGCGTGATCTTCTTTCTTCCGACATGATTGAAAAATAAAATGATGCCAAGTCCAAGTCCGATGCAGTAGCACACTTCAAGCCCATTCACACCGTCCGCCTTTGTCCCCGTCACCTGTCCGTATAATTTGTCAAACACATCCGTCACGGAAATATCATTGTTAAATGCCATGATCGTAAATGCGGAGCCAAAAAAAATGATAATGCATAGCAGCACAGTTTTGATTGTATTCATTACCTTTGGCTTTTCCGGGTTCGAATATATTCTATGATAAAATCACTCTCGCCTTCATTGGAAATCGTCAGCGACGGATAATCTTCATGAATCTGCTCAATGATCTTTAACACAGAAAAAAACCTGCATCTGGTTTTTTCTCTTTTTCTCATCTTTCTGATTCGTAAAACTGTATATCTTTTTTCTGTTTTAACTGACGCAGAACCGCTTCGTTCGTGCACTCCATCTTTGCAATATCGTTCAGCACGACATGCCGGTCATAAACGATCGTGTTCTGCTCAATTTTTAAATAAAGTATCTCGCTGTTTACGCCCATATCTTATCCACATCCTCATCCTCCGAATTGTCATATACTAACATGCCATCTGTAGGTATCTCATTTTCTTTCCGGTATTTTGTGTAGAAACAAACCCCGACCACCAGTGCCATAACTATCACTCCAAGTAAAACTGCTCTGTATTTTCTGCAATTCATAGTGAACCTCCATTAACTTTTGTCTTATTATGCGAATTATTATTTCTTTTTTTTGGGATATTATGTATAAGCAAAACAGAATCATTGGAATATGGAAAATTACTTTTACAGGAAAACATTGCATACGACACCTTACTTTTTATTGGAAAGTATATAATTTTTTACACACGACAGATTGCTTTTTAGCAAAAAACATGTTATTTTTTCATGAGTGTTCTTAAGAAAAACTCCTGCCTGACAGGAATTGGATTTTAATATAACAGTTGAACAACTATAATGATCGATTTCACAGATAGAAAGGAACTGCAATATGGCAGTCACAAAAGAAATTTTATCTTTAGCGGTAGAGACCGGAGATGCACTTCTTCGAAATGGCGCGGAGGTGTACCGTGTAGAAGATACCGTAATGCATATCTTAAAGGCATATGAAATTGAAGAATATGATGTTTATGTACTCTCAAATGGAATTTTTTGCGAGTGCAAATGAAAATAAAGATGACGCGTGCAGCATGATCCGTCATGTCCCGCTCGGTCAGACACATCTCGGGCGCATCGCTGCATTAAACCAGCTTTCCCGCGAGATCTGTTCCCACGAATGTTCCCTAAAAGATGCGTGGACACGTCTGGATGAATGCAAAGCAATCCCCACCTGCAGCAAATGGACAGAAGTCTTTTCTGCGGTCTTGGAAGCGGCAGTTTTTCATTTCTGTTTGGCGGAACTCCGTTAGACGGCGTGATTGCATTTATCGCCGGCGCAATTTTAAATATGATGTTAAAAAAGTTTTCACAGCGGAAAACTTCAAAATTTATCACCAACATTTTCGGCAGCGCACTTGTGACACTCGTCAGTCTGATCACTTTTTCCATTGGACTGCCGGTTTTGTATGACAAGATCATCATCGGTGCAATCATGCCGTTAGTGCCGGGGATCGCATTAACGACTTCAATCCGCGATTTCTTTAACGGCGATTATCTCTCCGGCGCGATCCACATGATCGATGCGGTTCTCACCGCTTTTTGTATTGCGGCAGGTGTCGGAACCGTCATGACGATCTATAATCTTATAGTAGGAGGTATTTTGTAATACTATGTTTATTCAGTTTATTGTCAGTATGATCGCAACGCTTTCTTTTGCCGTGCTGTTTTGTGCACCAAAATCAGAACTTCTCTTCTGCGGACTTACCGGTGCGATCGGATGGATCGTCTATCTGATCTGCCTGCAGTTTGACACCGGAACCGTCATTGCAAACATGATTGCAACGCTCGCCCTCACAGTCTTTTCAAGGGTGGTTGCAGCCCTGCGGAAAAATCCTGTGACCATCTACCTGATCGCAGGTATTTTCCCACTGGTGCCGGGGGCTGGTATTTATTATACTTCCTATTATTTTATTATGAATGACATGAGTGAATTTTCACGTTACGGAATGGAAACGATCAAAGTTGCCGGTGCGATCGTACTTGGCATCATCTTCGGTTTTCCCTGCCGCAGGCATGGTTTAACGCACTGCAGCACCGGACAAAACGGCAAAGCAGCCATGCCTGATGCCAGCATCGCAAAAGAACTTACAGAAAAACAGAACGGATCCCCTTCTGCTCTAATTGATTCTCAAATACATCGCAGATAGACCGGTCAAACTCCCTGATATCCGTTACCGTTTCGTCCATGATATATTTTCCGCTTTCAATACGCGCCATTTCTAAAACATCATTGAGAAGGGATAGCAGATATTCACTGGAACTTTTGATCTTGCCAAGATAGTCCTCCCGTTTTTCCACGTCATCCCCATATATTTCTAAAAGATCAGTATAACCAATGATGGCGTTCATCGGCGTGCGGATGTCATGAGACATATTAAACCAAAAGGCTGATTTTGCATGGCTTGCTTCCTCGGCTCTCTTTAACGCCTGCTCTAATTTTTTGACGGCTTTCCCTTTCCTCTTCGACAATGTCATCGATCGGACGGTAGCCAAGAATGATCTTGTAGCTGTCATCATCTGAATAAAGACGCACTGCCCGCGCTTCAAAGTATTCCATTCCTGCACGGTTCGGCAGTGTTCTGTGCCGGTATACAAAGCTCTCATGATCATCCAGATATGCCATCAGATTCCTGTTGTCAAACATTTCCATAAAGCCCGGGGCCGACTCTTTTCACGACAAAAGTATTATAAGAATGCCGTATCCATTGAGAATAGCATTGTATGCTGCCAGACTGGAGTTCTTCGGCAGCACAGTGGGAGAATGATTTTTTCTTGATGACAGTCATGGTATCTGCCATCAGGTCGCATAAGTATGCCGCAGTGTAGTCAATGCACAGAGCGTCATAAAAATGTCTTTCCTGTTCAGATTTATCAAGTGCGTGCTGTAATTCGACAAGCGTTTCGCGTACATTGGCATCCTTGTCTTCAATGTGCCTGACCTTGTCAATGGTTATATTTAGCATTGCAGTTTTCTCCCCGGGTTTATACTATCTTAAGCTGTATTTTACCTTCCCCGCAGGCAAAGTCAACCTGGTGTGCTGTCCGTTTTACGCTCTATATCCCTTTTCTTTTGAGCATACCGTAATGCATTGTATCTGGTGTGTAGTTTTGGATTTTTATCTTATTTGCAAGTCAAACAGTCAGGATTTTACCGTTAAACAAAATATGATATCTCATTGCCATATCCTGTACCCAGTTCACAAAAGGATCCCAGCCATCGTTTAACACCTCTGCGCGAAAAACAATCTTTTTCTTCTCAAGATTTATCACAATCCTCTGTTTCTTGTATTGATCCAGATAGAAAAATTCTATGCTTTTTATATCACTCCACGGTATGCTTTTTTTCCTCAAAAAATGGATTACCTCTAACAAATATCCTGTACAATACACTTTATAACAGCAGTAATGCGCCAGCACATAAACGCCATAGATGTTAAAAAATCCCATACAAAACAGTGGAAAAATTCCATCTCTGCCTTGAAAAAAATTCTATCATCACCTGTGCATCTTTGTTTCTCTCATGCAAAAAGATAATACAAACATCATATCCAGCGCAGTAACTGCAATCGGGAGCATGTAGTATCTGCTGCTACACCGCAATACCTGAAAATTACCTTCCCGAAACATTCCTTTTGGTTTTTTCGCCGAAAAATATATTTTTCAATTCTTTCAAAACATTCAATCAGTATCAATCCGACTATGTTTATTCCGACCAGACTTCCCGTGCTGATCGCAAAATCTTTTATCAGCTTCAAATTCGACTCTGCGTCATCACTGAGCAGCATACAGGCAACAGCAAATAAAATATTTGAAATAATGAACAGAAGGAAAAAAAAGTATAATCAAATCTGTTGTTGAAGTTTCGCTTTTGTCTTTCATTTGTGAGTGTCCTTCCTGCCTTTGCATACTAACTGTTTTCTTTCCAATTTCATTGTATTGATTATATGCAAAATCAATCATAAAAACAATCGTATTTTTTACGATTGATTTTATGACCGTTTTCAATCATATCGAAATCTTATCCACGCGGGAAAAAAAAATCCTTTCGATATTTTTCAGGGGTTGTGTACAACACTGGGGGCAACAGTTGACGGAAACAGCAGTTTAGCTATAAAATAGATAACAGATGGAGGAAGCTGCGAGCATGAAATTAAAACATAGTATTTTAGGGTTACTTTTTACTTTTTACCCTGATACCGCTTGGTATCTTCGGAATATTTTCCATTTATGAAACGAACCGCAAGATTGATGAGCTGACGGAGCAGAATGTGCGGGCGATCAGCGAAAATCAGGTGATGAATATCAAAAACTTTACGCAGGACCGCAATAACGAGATGGACATGATCGCGAGTTATCAGCTGACGCAGAACGCGATCCTTTACAGTCTAAGGGAAAATGAAAGCCCTCTGGCACGAAACTATGTAGACAATCTGCTGAAGGAACGCAAAAAATACAGTATCTTTGTAGCGAGCATCTCTGTGGTAAACCGGAATTTTCATGTGGTCAGTTCAAGTGAAGAGTACGAACCGGGCACTGTCAGTGTAATGAAAGATGTCGATCCTAAATATCAGACCGGCGAATTTATTATCGGTGACGTGTATGAGCGTATAACAGATGACGGCAGGAAAAATGTCGTGCCCGCCTATACCGGCGTCTATTATAATAATGAACTGATCGGCTATGTGATGGAGGAGCTGGATACGGCATATTTTGACGACCTGCGGCTGAATATGGACACTCTTGCAGATGGAACTTTCTATCTTCTCGACGGCAATGGGGCGATCATCACGGCAGGTGACACAAAAAACAAGAGAAGCTTAAAGACATTTGTCTCTAAAAGTTCCGACCGCAATGATTTTCAGAAAAAATGGGATGCGATCGACCATGAGAAAAATCCGTCCGGTTATGTGCGCTACCGCTATCACAGACAGGATTATATTACATATTATTCCGACGTGGAAAATACTGGCTGGGGCATCCGTGTGACTGAAAATCTGAGTGCACAGAAGCAGACTGGAAGAACCTATGGCATGCTGATCGCGCTCGGTCTTTCTGCACTCATTATCGGCGTATTCTGTACACAGTATTTCATGACAAAGAAAATTTTCGCACCGATTACCCATATTCTGCAGGTATTTGCGCAAATCAGGGAAAGTGAGGATTATTCCCTGCGTGTCCACATTCAGGAAAAACATGAGACAGGTGAACTGGCTGCGGGTATCAACGAGCTGTTAGACTATGTGGAACAGGCAGACCGGAAAGAAAAAGAGCGTCAGCAGAAACTTTTACAGATGGCAGAGAACGACCCTCTGACCGGTATCAAAAATAAAAAAGCGATTGAAAAAGAGATGCTTTCGATGGTGCAAAGGGCGGTTGAAAGCCATGAACAGATCACATTCGGCTTTGTCGATATCGATGATTTCAGGGATTATAATACCAATTACGGTCATCAGGAGGGCGATGCTGTCATCCAGTTCGTAGCGCAGACACTTAAAGAAAACATACACGGTGCAGTCGGCAGGATCGGAGGGGACGAGTTTGCATTCTGCTATGCCGGTGAGTTAGAACCGGAACGCATCCGGCATAATGCCGACAAAATTCTTGAGATTCTGCGCACGCAGCATGTAAACGAACAGACCGGCGAGGTGCTGCCGGTGCCGTGCAGTATCGGCATTGTCATGTCCCAGGGCGATACGCTTGACTATACACATCATAATCAATCACTCTCTGGTTCGGATCCATATAGGACAGATCTATTTCCGTTTCATCCGTGGGTTTCTCTGAAGCGATCTCCTGCGCATAATATCCCATTTTGACTGTCTGACCGATAATAACTTTTCCAGAATCCGGAGAAATAATTCCTGCAATCATTTTCATCAGTGTCGATTTTCCGCATCCATTAGGGCCAATAAATCCTACTCTGTCCCCTTTCAAAAAATTATAGGAAAAATCATCAATCAGTTTTTTCTCTCCATAGGACTTGCAGATATGATCCAGTTCTACAGTGGTTTTTCCCAATCTTGTAGAAATAGAACTCAATTCCACCTGTGAATCCTGTACCGGAGCCTGTTTATCCCTCAGCTCCTCATAACGCTGAATATGTGCTTTTTGTTTGGTGGAACGTGCTCTGGCTCCCCTGCGTATCCATTCCAGTTCCACTCGCATTTCTTTCGGCATAGACCTTTGTCAGATCTTCTATATTAATCAGATTCATGTTATTTCCTCTTTTACTTTATTCTATGGCTCATGATACATCAAATAAATTTAGTACAGCTTCAATCCACTGCGTACCGGTTCACTTGGCTCAGATCCACACCAGTTTTTGAAAATTTTAATATCCACCTCGGAAAGCATAACCGATGTATGCACCTGACAGCCGCGGGTGCAGGGATCTGCTCAATGGCGCATTTTGCATTTCATTGGAAGCTGCTGCAAGAGATAACGCAATCAAAACCTCGTCTGTGTGAAGTCTTGGATTCTTTCCTCCTAAGAAACGTACTTTCAGATCCTGAATCGGCTCAATTGCCTCCGGGCGGATCAGCTTCTCGTCATGTTCAATTCCAGCTAAATATTTTAAAGCATTTAAAAGCAATGCCGCTGATGCTCCAAGGAAATCAGACGTTTTTGATGTAATAATTGTTCCATCAGAAAGTTCGATTGCTGCGGTCGGAACACCTGATTCCTCCGCACGTTTCTTTGCTGCAACGGTAACTTTTCTGTCGTCTGTTGTAATCTTCGCCTGTTTCATTAGAAGCTCGATCTTGTAAACTTCATTTTCGGTCGCTTCTTCTTTTACCAGCTTATTCACTGCGGTGTAATAACGTCTGATAATTTCCATTTTAGATGCCACGCAGCAGGCTTCATCATCGATGATGCAGTTTCCTGCCATATTTACTCCCATATCAGTCGGCGATTTGTAATAGGTATTTTCACCGTAAATCCCTCAAAAATTGCATTTAAAACAGGGAATATTTCTATATCACGATTGTAGTTTACCGTTGTCTTTCCATATGCCTCCAGATGGAACGGGTCAATCATATTCACATCATTAAGGTCTGCTGTCGCTGCCTCATAAGCAAAGATTAACAGGGTGCTTAAGTGGAATATTCCAGATTGGGAATGTCTCAAACTTCGCATAGCCGGCTTTGGTTCCGCGAATGTTTTCATGATAAAGCTGTGAAAGACAGGTTGCCATTTTTCCGCTTCCAGGCCCCGGCGCAGTAATAACCACAAGCGGTCTTGTCGTCTCAATATAATCATTTTTTCCAAAACCATTCTCGCTGACGATCAGTGGAATATTCGACGGATACCCCTCGATCTTATAATGCTGATATACTTTGATTCCACGTTTTCGAGTTTTCCCGAAACTGCACTGCACCATTTTGTCCGGCAAACTGTGTGATGACCACACTTCCGACATTTTTCTCAAACTCTCCGATCAGACGGACAACATCCACATCATAAGTAATGCCAAGGTCTCCACGCACCTTTTTCTCAATATCTCACTGATCCACAATTACGATTTCTGCAACATCTGAAATGCATCAGCATCTGAAGTTTACTGTCCGTGCAAATCCGGCAATACTCTCGACGCATGGTAATCATAAATAATTTTCCACCAAATTCCAGATAGAGTTTATCACCGAACTTTGGCTGATGCGTTCTTTTGATATGCTACGACTGAATTTTTAAGTATTTTATTATCAAATCCTGTTCTCATTTTAACTATCCTCTTATGATTTATTTCTCTCTCAGACACAGGAATATATTATATATATAATCCAGTCAAATACACGTTTTTTTTTCCTTTTTCATTATAAAAGCTGCCTAATGATAGCATATCGGAATTCCGATGTATGCTTAATGACCGGAGAATACCACTGCCACTTTCCTATCCTTCTTGACAATCGAAGCTTTTACGACAGCTTTTTCCCTTTTGCCAATACATAAGAAGTCTTTTTCAGTTTAATGCTTTTTGCATCTGTTACTGATTTATTCTTCTTTCCTGCTGCATGTATCGTGATCGATTTCGCAACTGTTACTTTTTTGCCATCAACCATCTTATATGCAAGAACATGACATTTTATATTTTTTTTCTGATTGATTCCTTTCTTTTTCAATTTGCTGATCTCAACAGATAAACTATCCGCTGCCTTTACGGACTTTACAACCTTTTCCTTATCTTTTCCGCAGTATGCCATATAAACATCATAACCATCTGCATCTTTAACTTTTCCCCAAGTTACCTGGACCGTCTTTCCTGCTTTCACATTAAATTTCGAATTTAATGCTGCGTCTTTTGCCTCGGTCCTTTTTACTTTTACCGGCTCATTTTCTTTCCGTATTCTTTTTATCTGCTGCCTCAGCTTCATTTTTTCTTGTTTCACTTACATATTTGCAGACACTACAGGTATATCTTTCCGCACCTGCCGTTCCATAAACATGAGCTGCTTCATCTTTTTTTTTCTGTGGTGTGTTCACACGTAGCAGCATGCCAATGGGAAGTATCATTGCTGCTCCACTCATTCTTGAATGTGTGCCTGTGTTCTACCCATTTTGCATAAAGAGTCGTGTCGGCAGTAAGTGCCTGTCCCGGCCGCGCAATCGTCGTAAAATCTGCATCTGTATACCAGCCGGCAAAATCATATCCATCTTTGGTCGTAGTTGGCAGTGGATCAGGCAGGTTCGTCTGATTTTCTGCTGCTACCGGACTGCCACCGTTTGTATTGTAGATAATCTTATATTTAATGTTAGCATTTTCTACGATCGTAAATGGCGTATTTTTTAACAATGGGCCGGAGCTGTCAAGATTAAAATACCAGTTAAACTCGCTATACCCCACCTTATCCGGATGATCCTTATGGGCTTCCGTAGCCACCACCTCAGAGCGTTTCATGTCTCCAGTACCGTAATCCGTGCCCGTCGTAATCCATATCATATTGCACTTTTACAAACCACAATCTGTCTGTCTACCGTTAACTGAACCCCCCTGTAAACTACATCTCCAGCTTTCAATTCGGCAGGATCAATCGTTCCCGTTGTATATTGTGCTGCATGTACCTGTGTCGTTCCCATTGCAGCAAGCATCAAAAATGCCATCATCATTGATACAACTACATTTATGTACCTGCTTCTGTGTAACTTATTCATCCTTTGCATCTCCTTTTCTGCTAATTTTCTACCAGATAATCCGTTTTTCAAATCCGAGCATATGTGCAAGTACACTGGTTGGGGAAAATGTGAAGCTCTCTGTTTAATTTTGTCACCGAATCATTATAAATCAGTCGGCTGGTCTGCACCATTTTTTCATAACACTCTACCGCGTCCATACATTTGATGTATTCATTTTCATCAGTCGAACCCGGATATTCTTCTAAAACCGTCTGTGTCCGGAAAAGCACCTCGTTTATCACACCTTCCTGGCGCAAAACCTCCTCCGGTGTGGAAGTTTCCATAATGATACACCGTTTTTCATTTACTTCATCTGTAAGTGTCTGTGCCTCGTATCCTGCATATTTTTTTGTAAAATCAAGCAGGAAAGTAACGCATCAAACCGTGACGAAAGCTGCACTCCGATCTGATTCATGGAATGATTGATATTTTCATCCATGATCGCTAATTTTTTCCGTACAGAAACAATCCATATGGCAAGCAAAATCACAAGCAAACAAACAATTACAGAGATTTCCATTCAAATACTCCTTTACTGTACAAAATATACCGCATTGTATCCGGAAGTATCGGACAATGCTACCATTGTCAGTCCGTCAAAATCTGCAAACACGCAGGCGTATACCAGATCTGTGCCGTTATTGTCAAATGTTAAACGCACACCTTCATCCTCATAATGATATTCACAGACACCGTCTAACGTTCCACCTCCCTGTACCATCTGTACAGTGGAACCATCATCGCTAAACACGATCTCCAATTTTCCCGCCATACTGCTCTAATGCAGCATCATAATCGTCCTGTGTCATTTGCACACCGCCAAGGTTACCCCCCACAGAAACTCCAGGTTGTTCCTGCTAAGTCCGGCATCTCTAAAATCGGCACATCAAGCAGGCAGAATAAGTCTTCGGTAGAATCTGTTTCCACATCTTCGCTTTGTGCATCTGCTGCCTCTGTGTCCACAACAATATCTGCTGCATCGTTCTCTGCCGCATCGTTCTCCACATCAGTGCCAGTATCTGCCACATCTACATCTGCCTCTGCGTTTGTCACTGTGCCATCAGCAGTCTCCTCGGTATTCCCGCAGGCGGTAAAAGAGAATGCCAGCATTGAACTCAACATAATTGCTAAAATTTTTCTTTTCATAATCTTTCTCTCCTTTGTCATTTGTTTTTCATTTCTCTCTGTTGACATTAATGTACCGTATTTTTGTGCTGCAGTGGATTAACTTGTTCTGAATCGACTATAATGTGCACTCAATCGACATTTTTTATTTTTCATATGTAGTTTTGTTGTCTCTTTTTTTAAAGTGCAGCATAAAGCTGCACCTTATAAAGAAACACGTAAAATAAATTTATTATCTTCTACCAGAAAGCTGTACATACCGCCATACCTGTCAACAATTGCACAAATACTGCGTACGCCGATTCCATGCCCCGGCCGGTCGGTAACCGGAACACCGTTTTCAAATACTACTTCTTTTCTGCATGGATTCGTGACCTGAAAAAAAGGACCTCCCGTTCTTCTCATACGCTAAAATATCTATCGTTCCTTTCTGCTCCTGTGCAGTACACGCATGGAGTGCATTTTCTAACGCATTTGATAAAAGCACACACAAATCTGTCTCCGAAACCGGAAGAATATATGGTACCACCGCTTTTATGTTCATTGTGGCACCAGCACTTTCCGCCCTTCCTGCAAAAGAGGAAAAATAAGATTGACCGTCTCATTCTCACAGTAATTTTTTACCCTGCCTGCCTCAATCTGCGCACATACTTCATGAATGTAGCCTTCTGCCTGTTCAATTTTTCCATTCTCGATACATGATAACAGATGCTGCATATGATGTCTTAAATCATGCCGGTAGGTACTGGCATCTTTCTGCGACTCCCTCAAAGCCTCAATCTCGCGGACCGCCTGGGAAATCTGGAGATTCAGACAGCTCTGCATCTGCTCAAGTTCATTTTTCTTCCGCTCCTCCTCCGAAGTACGAAGCACAAACACCAGATAAGCAATACAGCAGACGAACGGCATAAATTCCACTGCCGCCGGTATGCCTTCTGAAAGTAAATCCGTATAAACTCTCGTCAGGTAATCAAAGCCGTAGCCCAATGCCGGAATCAACCCGAACTGAAGCTGTATTGACACGGGATAATTTGATATTGCCCGCACCGAGGGTGCCACAAAACGCAGTAAAAGAAATAATAACGGCAGCGTAGCCAATCAGTTCCGTCACATTTTGCACCGTTTCACTGTTCACAAACACAGCCATTATAAAAAGTGCCACCCACCTGCGAAGCTGACAGCAGAGATAAGCGGTCAGCACGGAAATCACTGTCCACAGACGTGTTTTCGTTAAAATGTAAAGGGCAATACACATCGGGACATGTGTGATCACAGGATAAAGATAACGGATCGTCGCTGCCCCGGCCAACAGATACATCACGCCCTGTATGGCAAGCAGCACAAAAATACTTCCAACAAGAAATTCCCGTTTTTCTTTCGTCCAGTGAATATCACAAAAAGCCCCGGACAAAACCATGCCGAATATCCCGACTGCTGCACCATTTGTTACATAAAGAAGATTCATGATAAAAATACCTGCTTTCTGTTAAACGCATACTCGAGATATTTATTCTTTATCTCCGAGCATTTTCCATGCGGGATTGGTATTTCTGCAAGACTTATCAGTTTAATTGCACGGTAAGAAATATTCTGTATATAATCCATATTTACCAGAAATGACCGATGTGGCCGTAAAAATTGCCATAAGGCTTTAACTGCAAAAATAAATCGTCTAAACTGCCAACACTCTCAAATACTTTTCCATTTCCGAGATGAAAAAAGAGCGTCCGTCCTATCACTTCACAATATTCTAACTTTTCAAGGTCAATTCTTGTAATTCCTTCTTTGCTCCGCAGAATCAGACTGTTTTCCTGTGTCTTTGTGCACTCTGCAAGCACGGAATCCATCAGCCGGAAAAAGCTTTCCTCCCAGACTGGCTTTAACTGATAAAAATATGCCCCGACCGTATAAGACTGTACTGCAAACTCCGGAGATGAGGTAAGAAAAATAATTTTCATATTATTATCATACTGTCTGATTTCTTTTGCTGTCTCAATTCCGTTTTCCCCGGCATTAAAATGTCCAAAAATAAAATATCGAAAGAAAACCCTTTCTCAATCGCGGCCAGTAACTCTAAGGGACTCTGAAATACCGTACAGGTAAGGTCTTCGTCTCTTTTCTGTTTTATATTTGTCCAATAAGATACCAAGTTCTTTTAATATCTCTAAATCATCATCACAAAATGCTATTTTCAGCATAAACTTTCCATCAACTCTTTCCGTAATCCTCTTTGGCAGAATGCATTCTTCTGATATAGCGCAGACACTCCGTCTCCGGCATCGGTTTCCCGTAATAATATCCCTGGATCATATCCACACCAAGTGCCTCTAAGGCATCACTCTGTTCTTTCTTTTTCCACGCCCTCCATGATCAGTGGGAGACCGAGTTTTTGTATCGTCTTTATTTCATTTTCAATCACGATTTTTGCAGTTGGATTTTCAAAATAGGACCAGGTCATGTTTTTTTATCAATCTTAATTTCCCGAAATGGAAAACGGATCAGATAAGAACAGTTCAATTGCCGTTTCCATAGTCATCCATCGCAAACCCCATGCCAATTTTGCCAAACTCCTGCATGTGCCATAACATCAGCTTTGGTGCCTCAACTGCTGTCCGCTCCGTCAGTTCCAGCGTGATCATATGTGCCGGCACATAATAACGCTCTAACACTGGCAGTATGCTTTCTTTCAGATTCCGGTTCAGACACTGCGCTGCAGCAATGTTCACATGGATCGTCCGTATTCCAAGTGATGGGTTCGGAAGCACATGTTTTGCCAGAAAACGACAGCACTCTTCAAGTACGATCTCACTGATCTGTGTGATCGTTCCGTTTTGCTCCGCCAACGGAATAAAGTCATCCGGTGGAATGGCTCCAAGTTTTCATCCTTCAGACGCACCAGCGCCTCTAATGATACAACACATTTTTCTTTCAGGGAATAGATCGGCTGATAATATACTTCAAATCTGTTTTCCGTAATTGCACGATCCACCGCCTGCTCTACCTTATTTCTGCGGTAATAGTCTTTTTTACGGCTTCATCCACCTCAAAAAGACCTGTTTCCCTGAATTTTGTGCCGCTTCCAGCAAATATCCATACAGTGCCCTGTACTCTGCCAGAGAACAAAAAATCTCTCGGATAATGCAGGGTGATCATGACCTCGTTTAAAGAAATCGAATTGCCAGACACATGAAAATCCTGTTCAAATCTTTTTTGATCTGCCCCTTTATGTGTTCTTCTTTTCCCTCATCCAGCAGGATGGTAAATGTATCCTCCGCATTGCGAGACACACAGAACTTTCCACACAGTGCGGTAAGATAATGTCCCACTTCGGCAAGCAGCCGCCTGCTGTTTTCATATCCTAAAAGCATTTCGATATGATGCATCTGTCTGATATGTACCACAAGAAATACTTTTTCCCGGATTGCTCCGTTACATTTTTCATCTGGATCAAAATGCCTGCTCATCACTGGTTCCGGTTTCACTGTCAATATAAGCAGACGGATTCTGCATTGCCATAAAGATCATCAGAATAAACAGCATATTTGCCGCACTGGTAAGCAGCATTTCTTTTCTCTCATACTGAAGCACCACCATAAGAACTGCCACAATACTGTATAAGATAACGATTACCTTGATCCGCGTCTCAATACGCGCTCTCCCCAAAAATATAAGAAGCAGGTTCATAAAAAAATAGTATCCAATATACACATAGCCAAACCATGCAAAAAATTTCCCTGATAATAGCTGCCATCTTTAAAATAAAAGAAAAAGCCCATCCACGGTGTCGCTAAAAGCATGATCTCGAAAAAGAAAAACGGGACTTTTCCCATGTATTTTATCATTCGACCTGCTACTCCGGAAAAGCTGCATACCTCTTCCATATAGCGGAACATCAGATAAGAAGCCGCTCCCTCTAACGCAAAAAAAAGCAAACGTAAACAATTCGTTCCAGATTAATGGAACGATTGCTGCATTTGCCAGTCAATACATGATAAAATATTTGCGATACACTCGCCAAGACACACCCCAAGCAGTCTGCCAAATACTTTTGACTTAACCGTTGGAAACTGTCTGATCAACAGGAAATGACCGCTGATAACCACAAAAATGACGAGCGACATAATCTCGAAGTCATAATTATACTGCACCGTCTGCTCCTCCTGTGCTTCTTTCGCCTGTATAATTGCTTCATTTAGCTGGAGCATCTTTGCATCCAGCATAGAAACAATATCGGAACATTCTCTTAGATCCCTGCTGATATAGCCGGGTGCATTTCCTCAAATTTGTAATGGATCTTATGCTCCAGGCTGGCCCAGAAGTCCATGGCAACCGTCCGGATCTGTATCTCCACCTTCGTATCGATCACGCGGTCCGATAAAAATATCGGAACAGTCACAAGCATATGATAACTTTTATAACCACTCTCCTTTGGATTTTTAATATAATCCTTGATGGAAATAACGGTCAGATCATTCTGTTTTCCAATCATCTCTGCAAGCTTATAAATATCAAGTAAAAAGAGCAGACAATACGGATACCTGCAATGTCATTGACATAATTGACCATGTTATCGATCGATGACTCATATCCGTAACGCTTTAACTTTTCACAATACTCTCAGGCGTCTTGATCCTTGACTTGATATATTCTATTGGGTTGTACTGATGTACCTGCTGAAACTCATCGTTTAAGATTTCAACTTTTGTGCGTACTTCCTTCAATGCGGAATTATATAAAAAAATAATCGTATTCCAACTGTCAACGCCCTCACTTAAGGTGAATGGCTTTTCCATAAAAATCCTCCTTGTTTTGCGGAGTAAAATGCAATTTCATGCATATTATTCCTGTAATGACTACTGTTTACAGTATACCATACTTTCCTCATTATGGTGGATTTATTTCTAAACTTTTATGGATTTATAAGTCCAGCCTCATATCGCCTTCTTTGATCCAGCCGATCTTACGGAATAGCACACTAAAAAGCCATGATAAAACGCCCGGCAGTAGAAAGCTTACGAAAATCAGTCGATCCAGTCCATCGGTGTAATGGCAGCTTTGCTTCCCGCTTCAATATCTGCGATCCAGCCGGTATAAATACCAATCTGACCAACCAGTCCACAGGTTCCCATACCGGAGGAAACTGCTGCACCATTCATCTGTAAATGGAACAGACACGTTGCGATCGGTCCGGTGATTGCAGACGCCAATGTCGCCGGCAGCCAGATGCGCGGATTTTTCACGATATTACCCATCTGAAGCATGGATGTACCGATTCCCTGTGCAAACAATCCGCCCCATTTATTTTCACGGAAACTTGCCACTGCAAATCCGACCATCTGCGCACAGCATCCGGCAAGTGCTGCACCACCGGCTAATCCGGTCAGTCCAAGTGCTGCACAGATTGCTGCGCTGCTGATCGGCAGTGTCAGTGCAATCCCGACGATCACAGATACAATGATTCCCCATGAAAAACGGCTGCAGCTCGGTTGCCCACATGATCGCATTACCGACTGCACTCGCTGCCGCACCGTCGCCGGGCCCACCAGATAGAAAGCGCAACCCCCGACAAAAATGGTCACAAACGGGTGACAATAATATCGATTTT
>VOFB01002795.1_pt1 | contig 24099 bp, 41 predicted proteins | sample 5384141 | NCBI WGS metagenome assembly VOFB01 (sample SAMN12384721, study PRJNA508395) | human gut metagenome | isolation source: healthy gut A | host: Homo sapiens | reverse complement strand
GCGTCATTTTTCGCCGGGGAGGAAATTTTTCTCCACTACGCCGTAGGCAATGAGATTCGCGCAGGCCTGAGCCAGCTCCTCATCCATTTCAGCGTTCAGCTTTATATATGACACGTCCTGATACGCCATCGCGGCGTTCAGTATCAGCGCCGCGTCCCCGCCGGATATCGTCTCCTGCGCAGAGAAATTCTCGTTCTCCGCCGCGGTGTCTATCACGCCGCACATCACAGCGGGTCGTCACATAGCCCTTCATCCACGCCGGGATGGACGCATCGTCGCCGAAGCCGGTGGACAGCACGCTCGGGAACGCGTCCTCCCCGCCGCGAGCATACACATACTCAGAAATTCGCCGCGGCTCAACTCCCGCTCAGGGTAAAGCAGTACCGCTCCCCAGCTTCTCGCCGGTAAACACGCCCGTTTCCGCGAGGCGCAGGGCGGCGTATTCCTCCGCACGTCCGGACATGTCCGCGTATTCGATGCTCTTTTTCTGCTTCTCGATGCGGATTATCGCGGTTGCCTCCTGCGAACGGTTGCCCTCGGAGTCTATCGCCTTATACCCGAAATAGTCGCGCCCCTTCTTTCCCACGGCGGGAGTATAGATGAAGCTGCCGCCGTCGGAAAGCTCGATAGTACCCTTCACCGGCGGCGTGGTTATCTCGAAGGTCAGCTCGCCGCCGTCCGGATCGTACGCCGCCAGCTGCCCGCCGACGGAAACGCCGCGGTATGTCGTAAGCTCTAGGTTTGCCGCGACCGGCGCGCTGCCCGCAGCCTCAGCCTTGTTCAAGTGCGATCAGCCCTGTCAGAAGCATTAACAGCGCCGCCGCGGATGCAATGAATCGTTTCATGGTCATACCTCCAATCCACAGGTATTTTGTGTATAAAACGGGCAATTATGCAATTTTTAAGTGGACGCTTGTTTATCCGTGTGGTATGATAGCAGCAGTCAATAAAAACTGAAAGGACTGTTTTCATGCAAGCTTCCGCAGCTGCGCTCTGGATCAACACCGTGTTCGCGGGCTTTGACCAGAGCATAACTACCGCAGTACATAATCTCTATCTCTGGGCAGGCGATTTCTTCACGCCGTTTTCGAGTTCATCTCGTTCCTTGGCCATGACGGCATCATCCTCGTCCCTGCTGTCCATCGCGCTGATGCTGTTCAAAAGACCCGCCGTTTCGGTATGGCCATGCTCTTCGGCGTCGCCATCGGGGCAATATTCACGAACTGCATCCTTAAGGTGCTCATAGCGAGGCCGCGCCCGTATGCGGACGATAGCAGCATTTTCTACCAGTTCTGGCTGCTGGTCGGGCAGAACGTTGAGAGCGACAAGAGCTTCCCCTCCGGTCACACCACCGCCGCCTTCGCAACGATGACCGCCGTATTCATGGTCGGCGATAAGCGTGTGAGCTGGACAGCGTACATCTTTGCGATACTTATGGGGCTTGCCCGCATATACCTCGTCGTTCACTTCCCGTCCGACGTACTGGCCGGCGTCATCGTCGGCATCATCGCCGGTGTTCTCGGCACCATTCTCTCCCGCAAGCTGCCCGAAAAATTCTATGAAAAAATATTTTTCAGAAAAAGGCGGTGGAGCGCATTGTTCGGCAGGCTGAAATTCAAAGGCGTTGACAAAAGGCGCATAAGCGATCAGGAGCATATTGACGATTATAGCGCGCGGAGCCGATAGGCCGCGTCCGTCTCGGCAAGCTGTGCATGTATTACCGCGACCTCGGCGTCAAGTACTACGTCCCGTACGATTACATTGACCGTACCTTCACCCGCATAAGCGAGTGTCAGCCGGACGACAGCCCCGCTTATTACTACTACCGTCTCATTCTTGTACACGACGGCAAGGAGTTTGCAAACCTCATCTTCAACAAAGAAGAGGACGTTGACCACATCCACGCGGAGCGCAAAAGATCAATCCCAACATCGCCTACGGGTACATCCCGCCCGCCGACGGCAAGCGAAGCAGATTATCATAAAAAATCGCCATGCAGTTTTGAAGATGCATGGCGGTTTTATTATCTCTTTATTTGCTTCTGAACTCGTCGCCCGAGGAAGAAGAGCGCGAGCGTGCCGGGTCCGACGTGCGAGCCGGTAACAGGTTCATAGCAGACCAGCATGATCTCGTGCGGTGGATTGTTGCGGTTGAGCAACTCTATCAGAACTGCTCGGCGTCCTCGGTGCAGTCAGCGTGAGCGATGCCGATGCACTGATTATACGGCTCACGCACCATCTCGTCATACTCTTTGCGCCAGCGCCTTGATGGCGTTATTTCTGCCGCGGGTCTTTTCAAAGCAGACGATCTTGCCCTCGGTGTCACCTTTAAGAATCGGCTTTATGTTCAGAACGGACGCGACCGCGGCCTTGATGCTCGAAAGCCGTCCAGTCCCACGCAGGTATTTAAGATCATCGACCGTGAACACCTGGCACATATTATGGCGCAGCTTATCTATCTCTGCCGCGTTTTCCTCGATGCTCATGCCGCTGCGGCGGTTTTCCGCCGCCTTGACGACCAGCAGCCCCTCGCCGAGCGAGGCGCTGAGCGTATCTATGGTGTATATCTTGCAGGCGGGGAACTCCTCGCGCAGCTGATTTGCGGCTATCTGCGCGGAGTTGTACGAGCCGCTTATACCGGACGACATGCCGATAAACAGCACGTCCTTTCCTTCTTTCAGGAACGGGGTCATCGCGTCAATATATGTCTGCGGCGTGACCTGCGAGGTGACTACCTTCGCGCCGCCGCGCATCGCCGCGTAGAACGCGGGGCCGTCAAATGCAGCGTCTCCGAATCGAGCGGCGACTTGCCGTCCACCATGTAGGTCAGCGGCAGATCTTCAATCTCCCACTTTTTTAAGTCAGCCGGTTCAAGATTCGCAGATGTATCTGTCATTATGATATACATAATATTTTTCTCCTTGTCATCTAATGAGCATCATTAGATTAACATATCCTCAACATTAAGTCAAGTAGATGCCAGCACGAGATTATTTACAATCCGTGAATTTTATGCTATAATGACAACATACATCGATAAGGGAGCTATGGATACATGGGATACGACAAAGCACTTATAGCCGGAAAGCTGCGCCGCTGGGAAAAATATCTTGAGCGCTTCCGCCTCCCCGCATGGGACGACATTCCGGATTTTGGCCTGTACATGGAGCAGACGGTGCAGCTAGCTCAAGCAGTATCTTGATTATATGCCTCCGGAGCTGAAGGAGGAACAGATAATCACCGCCGCTACAATAAATAACTACGTCCGCACGCGCGTCATGCCGGAGCCGATAAAGAAGAAATATTACCGTCGGCAATATCGCGTATCTTATCATGATATGCACACTCAAGCAGAGTCTCAGCATTGCGATGGTGCAGAAGCTGATCCCGATGGGCTTGTCCTATGAAGAGCTGAGGGCGCGCTATGAACGTTATTCCCAGCGCCATCAGGTGACTGCGGGATACTTTGTGGATCAGGTGCGCATGGCCGGTGCTGTCCTGCTGAATCACGAAGACCGCACGGAGCTTGCCGTGCAGAATACGGACGAGCTTATCGCGGCGTCCGCGATAATAAGCGGATTTGCGCGGCTGCTGTCCGAAAAGCTGATACTGCTCGACGGACGCGATCTCACAAACGGCGGCAGTATAGAAATTGACAGATAAATGTATAGCCGAAGGTATGATGGGCATCATTCCTTTGGCTATATTTTTTTAAGAATACGGCAGCGTGCAGGAATATTCCATCGGATTCTTGGTCGTCAAGATGCACAAAATTCATTTTCAGACGTAAAAATTGTTAAAAATGCCGAAACTGTCCATCTTGAACGCACGCGGCATGTATTCCTGCTAATATGAAGCCGTGGATGGCAGACATCCAAAATAAAAAATTCAGGAGGTCATAACATGGACATTGAATCCCGTTGCCCGGCAACCGAGCAGGAGCTCGCCACCATGGACGCATATTGGCGCGCGGCCAACTACCTGTCCGCCTGCCAGCTCTATCTGCTTGACGATCCTCTCTTTGCAGAAACCGCTCACCGAAGAGAGCATCAAAAAAAGATCGTCGGCCACTGGGGCACCGTGCCCGGCCAGAACTTCATTTACACTCACCTCAACCGCGTTATAAAAAATACGACCTCGATATGATCTACGTCTCCGGTCCGGGCCACGGCGGAAACGCCATGGTCGCTCAGGATTGGCTGGACGGCAGCTATCAGGAGGTCTACCCCAACATCTCCCGCGACAAGGAAGGCATGCAGAAGCTCTTCAAGCAGTTCTCTTTCCCCGGCGGCATCCCCTCCCACGTCGCGCCCGAAACCCCGGGTTCCATCAACGAGGGCGGCGAGCTGGGCTACTCCCTCGCCCACTCCTTCGGCGCCGTGACCGATAACCCAGACCTCATCGCAGCCTGCGTCGTCGGCGACGGCGAAGCAGAGACCGCCCGCTCGCAACTTCCTGGCAGCTCAACAAATTCGTCAACGCCAAGACTGACGGCGCCTGCCGATACTCCACCTCAACGGCTACAAGATTGCAAACCCCACCCTCTTCGCGCGCATTTCGCATGAGGAGCTGGAGGACTTCTTCCGCGGCTGCGGCTGGGAGCCGCACTTCGTCGAGGGCAGCGCCCCCGCCGAGATGCACCGCCTCATGGCCGACACGCTCGATGAGTGCATCGAGGAGATCCTCGCCTATCAGAAGGACGCAAGAGAGAACGGCAACATGAACCGCCCCCGCTGGCCGATGATCGTCCTGCAGCCCCAAGGGCTGGACAGGTCCGGCATATGTCGACGGCCTCAAGGTCGAGGACTACTGGCGCGCACATCAGGTGCCCATCCAGCCCGACTCCCCCGAGCATATCCGCCAGATCGAAGAGTGGCTACATTCCTATCATCCCGAAGAGCTGTTCGACGAGAACGGCACTCCCGTGCAGGAGCTGCTCGACTTCCCGCCTAAGGGCACCCGCCGCATGGGTGCGAATCCACATGCCAACGGCGGCCTGCTGCTGAAGGATCTGCGCATGCCCGACTTCCGCGAGTACGGCGTGGATATTCCCTTCCCCGGCAGCGTCGAGGCGCAGGATATGTCCGTGCTCGGCACTTTCGTGCGCGATATCTACAAGCTCAACGAAAAGGAGCGCAGCTTCCGCTCCTTCGGTCCGGACGAGACGACCTCCAACCGACTGAACGCGGTATTTGAGGAAACCGACCGTGTCTGGGAACGGCGAAGCCTACGACACCGACGACCATCTCGCCCCCGACGGCAGAGTCATGGACTCCATGCTCTCCGAGCACGTGTGCGAGGGTCTGCTCGAGGGCTACCTGCTGACCGGCCGCCACGGCTTCTTCAACAGCTACGAGGCCTTCATCCGCATAGTTGACTCCATGTTCTCGCAGCATGCAAAGTGGCTCAAGGTCTGCAACCAGCTCCCCTGGCGCCAGAAGATCGCGTCTCTCAACTACGTGCTCGCCTCTAACGTATGGCAGCAGGATCACAACGGCTTCACGCATCAGGACCCCGGCTTCCTGACCACGTCGCGAACAAGAAGGCCGACGTTGTCCGCCTCTACCTGCCGCCGGATGCAAACTGCCTACTGAGCTGCTTTGACCACTGCATCCGCTCCCGCAACTACGTGAACGTCATCGTCGCTTCCAAACACCCGCGTCCCCAGTGGCTGACCATGGAGCAGGCCGTAAAGCACTGCACTCAGGGCATCGGCATCTGGCAGTGGGCATCCACCGACGAGGGTCAGGAGCCTGACATCGTCATGGCCTGCTGCGGCGATACCCCGACGCTTGAGACCCTTGCCGCCGTCACCATCCTGCGTAGCGCGTTCCCCGAGCTGCGCATCCGCGTTGTCAACGTCGTTGACCTCATGCGTCTGCAGAGCAACGAGCAGCACCCGCACGGGCTGTCTCAGGTCGAGTATGACTCGCTCTTCACCAAAGATAAGCCCATAATCTTCGCCTTCCACGGCTATCCCAGCCTGATCCACGAGCTGACCTACAAGCGCCACAACAAGAACATCCACGTGCGCGGCTACATCGAAGAAGGCACGATCACCACGCCCTTTGACATGAGAGTCCTTAACAGACTGGATCGCTTCAACCTCGTCATGTCTGCGGTCTATAATCTCCCGCAACTTGGCAATCGCGGCGCGTACCTCGTCCAGCAGATGAAGGATAAGCTCGTCGAGCATGCTCAGTACATCGCTGAGTACGGCGTAGACCTCCCCGAAGTTGCTAACTGGAAATGGACTGAGAAGTAAAATAAAGCGAAAAATTCCTCGCCATTGCTGGGTGTACGTAAGACAGTATTGCGCTAAGATTGACGAAGCGGCACGAAACCGCATGGCGCTGATCGTGCCGGAGCTGGCGAAACGAAACGGCGTGACCGAAAACTGAAAGCCGAAACCAAATGGAATGGGTACGGCAGATGAACGCTTGCAAGGCACAGGCAGAGGAAATTGTGAAAAATCGAATTGATTTACGATTGAGTGAGGAAGTCCGGGCAGAAAACTGTTCGGACTTTTCTCATATAGTCCAAAATGACGGTAGAATTGTTCACAAGTTTTATGGTATAATTTAAATACGAACTTGAGCAACAAATCGGAATTTGGAGGTATGAATATATGGCAAGTGCGTATTACAAACCTTGCAAGGAATTTGATATTTGCAATGAGCTGATTGAAAAATATTGGGAATCAAAACAATATGACAAATGCTTTGAAGGTCATTTGGTATTGGCGGAGCAGGGCTATCCCCTTGCTGAATGTCAAATAGGCTATTTCTATTACGAGGGACTTGGTGTTGAAAAGGACTTGGAAAAAGCACTATATTGGACTCGCCGTGCCGCTGAGCACGGTGATAGAGATGGCCAATGCAATTTGGCATGGTTTTATGAAGATGCGATCGGAGTGGAGCGAGACATCGAACAGGCTAAGCATTGGTATCGACTTGCGGCACTGCAAGGCCATGATTTGGCAATCGAGAAGTGCAAAGAAATTGGAGTCACATTGTAATTACACATCGCAGCATAATGAACAGTTCGTCAAATTCCAGTTTGGCGAACTGATAAAACCCTTTAGGAACTAAAGGGCGCAGGAGGATACTGCATGACCGAGAATGTTGCGTCACTTCGTTCCGTCAAGGTGGCTACACCCCCCTTGCGGCTGCTAAAGCGGCTACCCCTGTGGGCTTGCCGTCCGCAAACGGTTTTGACAAACCGTTTGCCGCCAGCAAGTTTGAAGATTAGACATAAACAAATCCTCCGCATGGTCTAAGCCATACGGAGGAATAACTGTTTACGGACACCCGTCTATACGGGCGAGGAATTTTTATACCTTCTTTCTATACTCCTTCGGCAGACAGCCGTAGGATTCCTATGAACGCGGCCGTGAACTTGCTCTGGCTCTCATAACCCACGAGCCGCCCGATCTCCGCTATGCTCATGTCGGACTCGTGCAGCAGCGCCGCCGCCTTCTTCATCCGGTGCTCCTTCATATGCGCCGCAATCGATTCTCCGTAGACGGACTTGAACACGGCCTTGAGCGTCGTCGGGTTCATCAGATACTTGTGCGACAACTCCTCGATCGTGAAGCGGCGCTCCATGTTCGACGCGAGCAGATCGTGTATCTCGCGGATCACGCGCACCTGCTCTGCCTGATACTGTGTCATCTGGTTGCGTCCGGAGGGTTTCAGCTTCGCCAGATACAGCAGCGAGCTCCAGAGTCTTGACTCTGAGATAGGCGTTCCGCAGTTCCTCCGGCTGATCATAAAACGCGGAGAAAATGCTCTCGGTCTGCTCGTTGCCCGTATGCGGGAAGCAGCCCGCGCCGCAGAGCCTGTCTTTCAGCAGCTTAGGTGTCACGCCGGAATCCGCGATCAGCTCCGGCTCCGCGCCGTCCGCCAGCTCTATGCACAACAGCTCGCAGCGGTCATTCGGGAAATAGAACTCCGCACTTGCCAGCAGCTCGCTGGGGCAGACGCAGAAATCGCCCGCCCCAAGATTCACCGCTGCTGCCCGCGGCCGTTTTCCAGCCGACGCGCTCCGCGCGGCAGTACAGCACAGCAAGCTCTCCCGCGGCATACTCCGGCATCGCGTCATCCGGCAGCAAGAGGAAGTATGCCCGCACGCCCGAAAAAATTTCCGCCGCGAGCATCACTCCGCCTCCTCGCGCCACTCCGGGCACGCGATGTCCATGACCTGCTCTATCATCTCATGCAGCAGGCGGCTCTGCGCGCTGTCCGCCGCGTGATAATACACTTCCTTGCCCTTGCGGCGGCTGACAATCAGGCCGCTGTCGCGCAGTGTGCGCAGGTGATGAGATACGGCAGGGCTTGACATATCCAGCATTACCGCGATATTCACGACGCACTCGTCGCAGTGGCACAGCAGCCAGAAGATCCGCACGCGCGTCGCGTCGCCCAGCTGGCGGAACACATCCGCTATGGTCTGGAAATTATCCACGCGCTCAAGCACTTCACGTATCTCCGCCGTGTTCATTTTTTTTCTTCGCCGTGATGATGCGGCAGTTCGGTCTTCGCCATGCTTACTCCTCCGTTTTCGCCCGTTAGGAAACGCTTTTTGCCCCTTTGGACATGAGTTTACCGAAGGGATTGACTTTCCTTTTCGCGCATATTATACTACGGCCATGATGATTAAACAAGTGCTTAATCATAAAAATGATTTGCACGCCACGCAGAAAGGAGAACATTCTCAATGAAAAAGACTTACAGTATTGAAGTGGACTGCGCCAACTGCGCAAATCTTATGGAGGAAGCCACCAAAGAAGACCCCCGGTGTCGCCTCCGCGGTCGTAAACTTCATGACCCAGAAGATGACAGTGGAGTTTGAAGAAGGCCAGGATGCAAAGGCAGTCATGAAAGAAGTGCTGAAGGCCTGCAAGAAGGTCGAGCCCGACTGCGAGATCGAGCTTTGATTTTACCGGAAGCGCCCATCCGCTCCTGCGGGTGGGCGCATTGACCGGCCCAACGATTAAATGAACGTTTAATTATAAAGGAGATGCTCCGTAATGTCCAAGAAGCAGAAAAGATGCTGACACGCATCATCATTGCGGCTGTAATGCTCATCGCACTGCACTTCATCCCCGTCACCGGCCTGCTTCGTCTGGCGCTGTATCTGGTCGTATACATCATCATCGGCTACGATATACTCCGAAAGGCCGGCAAGGGCATACTCAACCGCCGCGTATTTGACGAGAACTTCCTGATGGCCGTCGCCACGGTCGGCGCGTTTGCGCTGGCGATATATGAGCGCAGCGGCGACTACAACGAAGCCATCGCCGTCATGCTGTTCTACCAGATCGGAGAACTCTTCCAGAGCTACGCCGTCGGCAAGAGCCGCAAGAACATTTCCGCCCTTATGGATATCCGCCCAGACTACGCGAACATTGAGGTGGACGGCAAGCTTGAAAAGGTCGATCCCGATGAGGTCGCTGTCGGCAGCATCATCGTTGTGCAGCCAGGCGAAAAGGTTCCTATCGACGGTGTCATCGTTGAAGGCAGCTCCTCGCTCAACACCAGCGCACTGACCGGTGAAAGTCTCCCGCGCGACGCCAAGCCCGGCGACGATATTATAAGCGGCTGCATAAACATGACCGGCGTTCTGAAAGTCAAAACCACCAAGGAGTTCGGCGAGTCCACCGTCTCCAAGATACTTGAGCTTGTCGAAAACTCCAGCTCCCGCAAATCCCGCTCCGAGGCGTTCATCTCGAAGTTCGCCCGCGTATATACCCCCGCCGTTTGTTACAGCGCGCTCGCCCTCGCGGTGCTGCCGCCGGTAGTCTGTCTCATCACCGGACTTGACGCACAGTGGGAACAGTGGATATACCGTGCGCTGTCCTTCCTCGTTGTCAGCTGCCCCTGCGCGCTCGTCATCAGCATCCCGCTCAGCTTCTTCGCCGGCATCGGCGGCGCGAGCAAGGAGGGTATCCTCATCAAGGGCTCAAACTATCTTGAGACTTTGTCTCAGGTCAAGACTGTTGTGTTTGACAAGACCGGCACGCTGACCCAGGGCGTATTCGAGGTCAGCGCCGTGCATCACACCCCATCGAGCAGGAAAAGCTGCTTGAGTACGCAGCTCTCGCCGAGTGTGCCTCCTCACATCCTATCAGCAAGAGTCTCCAGCGCGCCTACGGCAAGGAAATCGACCGCAGCCGCGTCACTGATATTGAAGAGATCAGCGGTCACGGCGTTATCGCCAAGGTAGATGGAGTTCAGGTCGCCGCCGGCAACGACAAGCTCATGGAGCAACTGAACATCCCCTACCAGAACTGCCGCAAAAGATCGGTACAATAATCCATATGGCGCTTGACGGCAAGTACGCCGGACACATCGTCATCTCCGATATCATCAAGCCGCACTCCAAGCAGGCCATTGCGAACCTGAAGCGCGCGGGCGTTGAGAAAACCGTTATGCTCACCGGTGACATGAAGAAGGTCGCCGACTCCGTCGCAGCCGAGCTCGGCGTTGACGAGGTGTACAGCGAACTGCTTCCGGCCGGCAAGGTCGAGAAGGTCGAAGGGCTGCTCGCGGCCAACAGCGGCAGCGCTAAACTCGCCTTCGTCGGTGACGGCATCAACGACGCTCCTGTTCTCACCCGCGCCGACATCGGCATCGCGATGGGTGCAATGGGCTCGGACGCTGCCATCGAGGCAGCAGACGTCGTTCTCATGGACGACGATCCGCTCCAGATCGCAAAGGCGATCAAAATATCCCGCAAGTGCATCCGCATAGTATATGAGAACATCGGCTTCGCGCTGGTCGTCAAATTCGGCGCCTGCTTGCTCGTCGCTCTCGGTATGGCCAACATGTGGGCCGCGATATTCGCAGACGTCGGCGTTATGATAATAGCCGTTCTCAACGCGATCCGCGCCCTGAGAGTACACAATCTGTAACTCATATATAATTTTTAAGCTCCCGTTTTTACGGGAGCTTATTTTTTATTCCGCGCCGTTTACACCGCACTCTCTGACGTATTGGTCAAACCTGTCCGTTATATACACCTGTGCCTCTAAGCCTCTCCCCTGCTCGACAAGCTCCGTTATGTGCTCGCTCTGCTCTATCAGCTCATCTATGCCCCAGTATCCGGCGCAGTAGGTCCACAGATCCTGCGATATCTCGGTGAACGAATTCATCAGCAGGATGAACACCTCGTTACCGCTCAGGCGGCAGATGAGATAATGAAAGCCCTTGGTCATGCGGCCAAGCTCCGCCGCCGTCAGATCCTTGCCGCGCATCGTCCGGAATGTGGCGATATACTCGCGCAGCTTCGCTATATCCGCGGGCGTATGCTCCTTCGCAAGGCGGATGAGTGCGCCGCCCTCGATGGCGTTACGCGTCTCGACCAGCGAGACGATGCGCTCGCGCGTCAGGTGTCTCCCGCCGGTGCGCAGTATCTCATGCAGCGTGTCGTAATTTCCATTCGCGGCAAAGTCGGCGACATAAGTCCCATGCCGCGGAATTATCTCGACAAATCCCGCCCGCTCAAGCTCCTTTATCGCAAAGATGCGCGCCGACTGGTTCACGCCCGTCTGCTCGGCCAGCAGCCGTTCGCTCGGCAGCTTCTCGCCGGAGCGAAGCTCGCCAAGGAGGATTTTGGATTTTATCTCGTCAAAGAAATACTCCTTCGGCGACGGTATGCTTATTTTCTCAAAGGCCATGCACGGTGCCCTCCCGTCTGTGATTATTCACTGTGAATCACAGTGACATTATGCCGTCAATGGCTCGGTTTGTCAAGAATATCAGTCCATTTCAAATTGACACAAAACCGGCAATATGATATCATCCAAGCCGTGATTATTCACGGTGAATAGATTTGGGAGGGAAATATGAAAGATTTAAAGCACCTCATATATTTTGAGAGTCTCCTTGCCGACGCGAACAACGAGCTTGTCAAACAGGCCGCGGCGGACGGCAAAAAGGCGCTGGGCTACACCTGCTATTTTGTCCCCGAGGTACTGCTCAACCTCGGCGGCTGCTTCTCGGTGCGCCTGCGTGCCCCGGCACGAGCAACACCGACATCGGTACCTACTACATGACCAACAAGACATGTCCCTTTACCCGCAAAGCATCCTTGAGCGCAGCATCGAGGGTGGATACAACTTTCTCTCCGCGATGATGTCCTCGAGACCTGCCAGATGATGCACAGGGCGCATGAGTATTTCGACATTCTCGGCCTCGTGAAGCCTGTGAACCCCAGTTTTTCATGAGCATGATGGACGTTCCTTCGTCACTACGCCCGCGGCCTATGCGCATTATGAGGAAGCTGCGCAAATACATACTCCAGCCACTCAGCGAGGTCTACGGCATCGACGTCTCCGAGGCCGCCCTCCGGCAGGCGATAGACGAGCACAACGAGATCTGCGACATCATCACGCAGATCGGCGAATTCCGCAAGCTTGAAAACCCGCCGATAACGAGCTATGAGTTCCATGTGATACAGCTTGTCAGCGAATGCTGCCCGCAGTATCTTGTGAAAGACATGCTCCGCGAGACTCTGGGGGAGATAAAGACCCGCGAGCCTGACCCCAAGCCCGCGTACAGGGCACGTATCGTCGTTACCGGCTCCGAGGTCGATGATCCGGCCTTCACGAAGCTTCTTGAGGACTGCGGCGCATACGTCGTCGCCGACCGTTACTGCTACGGCTCTCTCCCCGGCCGCGAGGAGATAATCATCCGCGACGGCGAGAGCGCGCTGACCGCCGTCGCCCGCCACTACCTCAGCACCAGCGAGTGCCCCCGCTTCATGAACAAGGAGAAGCAGGAGCAGCGCCGCCGTTATCTCAAGCAGCTCGTAAACGATTATCACGCCGACGGCGTGCTGTACCTCCAGATGAAGTTCTGTGAATTCTGGAGCTATGAGAGCGTCATGGGCGTACATGACATGGTCGAGAAGGAGCACATCCCGTGCATCGGCGTCGAGAAGGAGTACACCATGGCATCCGCCGGTCAGCTCCGCACTCGGTTTCCAGGCCTTTGTCGAGAGCATCGAGATCAAGAAAATTCAGGGAGGTAAGCAGTGATGGCAAACGACGGAAAGCGTTTCATCAAGGGCGCTGGCATCGCAAAGCACCGCGAGTGGCGCGGCCTCAAGGATACATTCTATGACTACACGCAGTGGGTCGTGAACCTCGGGCTGCTGGTGCAGTTCGTCGCAAAGTCTCCGGTGCGCATCATGCGCGGTATGCTTTGAGTACCGCTGGCTCGGCTCCTACCTCGGCAGCCTGAACATGGTGGACAAATGCATGGCCGGTATGCGCGGCCCCGCTCTGCGCGTATCACACACGCAGATGCACGCCATCATGAAAGGCGCAACGCAGATGATCGCCGACAGCATGAAGGGCGACCGCCGCTTCGGCGACACGAAATTTGCAGACAAGTTCGTCATGCTTGAGCAGACCATGTGCCCCGAGATAATCGCCGGTTTCCCGAATCTCAAGGCTCTGCCGCTCGAAGTGCTTCAGGGGCTCCTCGGCACATACATGGATCAGAGTCTGGCACCGTTTTACATGGACGTCATGGAAAACGCTGGCCTGCCTGCCGACTCCTGCCGTCTCAGCGCGAACGCCGCCGGTGTTGCGATCAACGACGATTACCCCCAGATCGGCGCGTGCCTCGTCACGAACAATATGCCCTGCGACTCCTCGACCATGAATAGCCAGCTCATCGAGCGCCGCGTCACAATCCCCTCCATGGTTGCGGGTATCCCGATGCGCTGGGAGGACGCGGCAACAGATAAATATGCCCTCGCCCAGATGAAAGAGGTCATCCGCTTCATCGAGCAGAATACCGGCGAGAAGTTCGACGAGAAGGCGTTCTTCGAGATAATGAAGAAGCACAACGCCGAAGTACGCAATGAGTTTGAGGCGTGGGAGTACATCAAGACCCCGTATACGCCCCTACGCAAACGTCATCTCGCCTGCTGTTCCACGCGTTCTACTTCACCTTCTCCGGCGGCAGCATGCCGTATATCGACAAGGCCGCGAAAAAGGCGCTGAAAATTGCCGAGAAAGCCTACCGCGACAAGGTCGTCAGCTTCCAGAACGCGCGACATCGCATGATAACATGGGGCGGCCCCGGCCGCTACTATGTTGATTTCAACACTTGGGCGTACAACTGCTGGGGCGTACTGGTCGTGGCGCAGATGGACATGTTCTCCGGCAACGTCATAATGTCCGAGGACAACGTCGATCAGGCGCTTATCGACATTGCGCACAACTACGAGCGCGGCGTCATGCGCCGCCACCTCACCGGCGGCTACAAGCATCTGCTTGAGTTCTGGGATGAGGCTGAGAAATTCAACTGCGACATGATACTCGTCTATGACGACATCACCTGCAAGGGCGCAATGGGTCTCGCGGGCGTTGTGAACGATCAGGCCAAGGAGCGCGGCGCACATCTCGTCTGGGTGCAGAACGATATGTTCGACCACCGCACCATAAGCCGCGCTCTATGCGCAAGCAGTTCAGCGACTACATGACCGCCGTTATGCAGGAAGAGCCGATCGACGCAAGTCTGCTCGATCTCGACGATTACGAAGGGTGGTAATTATGAAATTCAAAAAGCTTATCATTGCCTTGCTGTCTCTCATTCCGGTGTCCATGCTGATATACTGGTTCAATCTCGATAACAAGCTTTTGTTCTATGTTGTCCGCCCGCTGCTGAATAAACTCTATAACAAGCAGAAACGCGACGTAAAGCTGTAATCACACGAAAACGACGAAGCATATGCTTCGTCGTTTTTGACAATTGAAATATTTTTATATCTGTGCGATTATAGTATAAAACAAAAATTTGAAAGGAACAGTCATGAAAAAATACGCATTGATGATGATCGATATGCAGGGTGGCTTCATCTCCCTGCCTCGCCCATCTGCATCCCCTCTGCCGCGGCCACAGTCCCCGCATGCGCCAGAGCGATAGACCTCTGCCACGCGGCTGGCGTCCCCGTGGTATATGCCACGCGTCATTACAGAGCGGACGGCAGCGACGTTGAAAAATGCCGCTATGATGTTTGGTTCAAGGGCGGCAAGCCGCTTTCCGAGGAGTGCGCTCCCGAAATATCCGACGCTTTTCCGCCGGAATTCATCGTTCTGCCGCAGGACTACTGCATAGTCAAGCCGCGCTTCTCCGCGTTTTTTCATACGCAGGTAGACCTGATACTGCGCAGGCTGGGCGTGGATACTGTGATCCTCGCCGGAACAACCACGCCGAACTGCATCCGCAGCCAGCCTGCTACGACGCGCTTTCGCCCGACTATGACGTCGTCGTCCCTTTTCGGACTGCACATCGTCCGTGACAGACGAGGTGCAGCGTGCAAATCTTGAGGATATGGCGCGCATCGGGGCAAAAGATCTGCACCGTTGACGAGCTGAGCAGCCTTATATAAGTCCGTCAGCTCTCGGCAAGATACACGCTCGCCTCGACCGACGGCAGCAGCTCATCGGTTTTCACAAGCTCCTCAATGCGCTCCGCCGTGATGATCCCGCAGTCGGCAAGCGGGGACTTTCCGCCGTTGAACGCGCCCATCATCACCGACGGCTTATCGACAGGCAGAATTCTCCGCCCGTCCTCGCATATGAGGTAAAGCCTGTATATTACATCGCGCCCGCTGGTGGCGTGGAGCGCCTGCTGGCCTATCAGCGGGAACATCTGCGTGAACTGCTCCTCCTGCGAGCACTCCAGCAGATATATCTCCCCTGCTTTCGCGGGCTGTCTGCCGACCCATTTCCTATATATCCGCATTCGTTGCCCTCCAATCTTTGGATAAAGCGTAACACTGCGGCGGCAAAGAGTCAATGTTTTTTTATCAAAGTGCCTCCGGATAAGCTGTGCTCGGTGCGGATATATAGTTGTTATGTAAACCGTTTGCAGGTCTCAAGAGGTTGATACCATGAAACGAATACTTCCGCTCTGCATAATTGTTCTTGTGTGCGCTGCCGCGATACTGCTCGCGGCCAATGTGCTCGTCGGCGTCAGATCCGATGCGAAGCAGACTGAGCCGCAGGCTGACACGAATGTCAATGCCACCCCCGCTCAAGCCGGTGCACCGGCGGACAGCATTTACGAAGAAACCGAGCTGTTCGCGTCGCTCTCATCCGCAGCGGTGGAGCAGGCGTATAAAACTGCGGACGGATACAAGGAGCTTTATCTTAAGCTCTTCTCCGGCAGCGGGCTGAATCTCACTCAGGACGAGATCGCTCCGCTGGCCGCGCGGCTCGGCGAGCTTGGGCTGCCGCGTTGGCGCTCAATTGCAGCATTGATATGACGAATCCGGCGCTGCTCAATGACTTTTTCGCCGCCGTTGACGAGGGCCGCGACGCGGATATTGCAATATACGAGCTGTGCCCTGACGCTGGCTTCCTTTGCCACACGCTGCACTTCCGCGGCGGCAAATATTATCTCACGCGGACGCGGCTCGCGTGGCAGCATGGCGCTCCTCCGCACTTCAGGGCGAGACGCCCACGGTGACATATTCGAGACCTATGCTCTCACCGAGCTTTACGTCGAGGATGTCCGCCTGTGCTATGACTATTATATTCCGGACAATCCCCCAGGCACACGCCATGACGGCCACATAGAGACCTTCTCGTCGATATATATCGGACAACCATCCGGCTGAGCCGGATGGTTTTGCCTGGCAAAAAATCGGGCGTACCTTTGCAGTACGCCCGATTTATCAAATTATTATATCAGCCCCAGGCACTGTACCACGCGCTGTAATCCTTGTTTGCGTTCTCCCAGCCGGAATTCATATCCAGCTTGCTCAGTACGCGCTTGTAGCCCTCGTTGTCCTCCGGATACGGGGTCGGCTTATAGTCGTTATATCCGACGCCGCCGCTCATGTTAGAACTGACGCAGACGGTATGGCATCATAGCCCTCGGTCGTGATCTTTTGCCGTCAACGTCACGCTTGATCGTAACCTGAATAATCGCGGTGTCCTGATCCGTGGGCTGGGTGTTTCCGCCGAAGCTCCAGTTGCCGACACTGTACATGATTATGCCGCCGTTATACTCGACGATCGGCCCGAGGACATGCGGATGCGTGCCATAGATGAGATCGGCTCCCGCGTCGATGCAGGCCTGCGCGAGGTCTATCATCTTCTGAGTCGGCTTATAATACAGCTCCTTACCCCAGTGGAAAGCCATGACGATATACTCTGCGCCGTCGGCTTTCATCTGATTTATCGCATTCACACATTCATCCGTTGTCGGGACAAAGTAACCGTCGTTAATATTGAAGCCGCAGTAGACGCCGATCTTTATGCCATTCTTAGTCGTGACTACCTGCGCCTGACCGACCTTGCCGTAGGGCAGACCGGCGTTATCCAGCGTTGCATATGTATCCTCAACGCCCTTATCACCGAAGTCGTTGAGGTGGTTGTTCGCCGTCGTGACGAAATCGACCCCGCCCTCAAACAGGATGTTTACATACGACGTGGGCGCGCGGAAATAGAACGTGGGGTATCCGACCGGAGACAGGCTTCTGTCAGAGAAAGTGCATTCAAGGTTTGCAAAGGTATATTCATCGTCGGCGAAGTACTGAACGGTATTTGCGAAGGGATAAGCGTAGTCATCCCCGACCTTATTGAAGTAATCCTGCGTATTCTGGTGCGGCGCAAAGGGGTGCAGTCGCCGATGAAGGACAGGGTGAAATACTCCGGAGTGGGTTCCGGCGTCGGGGTAGGAGTCGGCGTCGGGGTTGCTTCAGGCTCCGCGCTCTGCTCCACGGGCGGCGTCACGTCATCCGGCACGTTCACCGTGGGGTTGTACTCCGGCTGCGACACTCTGGCCAGCAGCGTAAACCAGAAAACTACCAGCAATATCGTCAGTAATCCAACATTTACAAAAATCTTTTTCATTTTCTAACCTCAACCAACAAATAAAGCCTATACATTATAATGAAATCTCGACAATAAAGCAAGTGTCTCAGGCCGCGATTTTTCAAATTAATATAACTTAAGAATTACGCCTGTCCTCCGCATAAGCCTATGCCGCGCAGCGTCAAATAATTCGCCGCACACCGCCGCGAAAAAAATGCGCCCCGAATAAATTCGGGGCGCTGCGCTAAGGAAAGGGATAAGGTAGGGTGTCAATTATCAGAGAAGTCCGCCGATCTGTATAAAGAGCGGAGCGAAAACAAGCGAGACAACGGTCATGAGCTTGATGAGGATATTGATCGAGGGACCGGCGGTGTCCTTGAACGGGTCGCCGACGGTGTCGCCGACGACGGCGGCCTTATGCGCGTCAGAACCTTTGCCGCCGTTCGAGCCGCTCTCAATATACTTCTTTGCGTTATCCCACGCGCCGCCGGCGTTGGACATGTATATGGCGAGCAGGACACCGGAGACGAGAGAGCCTGCGAGCAGGCCGCCGAGAGCGGCGGGGCCGAGCAGGATGCCGACCAGGAGAGGTACGACAACGGCCATGACGCCGGGGACGATCATCTCGTGCAGCGCGGCGCGGGTAGAGATGGAGACACAGGAGCTGTAATCGGGCTTTGCCTCACCCTTTGAGGATGCCGGGGATCTCACGGAACTGGCGGCGAACCTCTTCGATCATCTTATACGCGGCCTTGGAAACGGAATCCATGGTCAGCGCAGAGAACGCGAACGGGAGCATACCGCCTATGAGCAGGCCGATAACGACATTGGGGTCGAGCAGGTCAATAGCGTCGAGCTTGACTTCGGTGGCGTAGGAGACGAAGAGCGCGAGCGCAGTGAGCGCTGCGGAGCCGATGGCAAAGCCCTTGCCCATGGCGGCGGTGGTGTTGCCGACCGCGTCGAGCTTATCGGTGATCTCACGGACGTGGGGGTCGAGGCCGCTCATCTGGGCGATGCCGCCGGAGTTGTCGGCGATGGGGCCGTAAGCGTCGACCGCGACGGTGATGCCGGTGGTGGAGAGCATGCCGACGGCGGCGAGGGCGATACCGTAGAGGTCGCCGGTGACGGAATAGGATATGTAAATGCCGACAGATATCAGGACGATGGGCACCCATGTGCTCATCATGCCGACGGCGATGCCGCAGATGATGGTTGTGGCGGAGCCGGTCTCGGACTGGGCGCGATGCGTTTGACGGATGTATAGTCCTCGGAGGTATAGACCTCGGTGACAAAGCCGATGACGAGGCCGACGATGAGGCCGGCAATTATCGCAAGAGCGTAGTATATCTTGTCGAAGAAGCTGTAGCTGAGTACGACGGACAGCACCGCGACGATAACGGCGGAAACGTAGGAGCCCATCTTGAGAGCCTTGTGGGGTTGGAGTCATCCTTGCCGCGGACAAAGAAGGTGGCGATAACGGAACCGAGAATGCCGACAGCCGCGATTATCAGCGGAAAAGATCGCACCGGCTCCGGTGAACAGTCCCTGAACGGAGACGCCCAGCGTGAGCGCGGGAGACGAGCGCGCCGACATAGGACTCGAAGAGGTCAGCGCCCATGCCGGCGACGTCGCCGACGTTATCGCCGACGTTATCGGCGATAACGGCGGGGTTGCGCGGGGTCATCCTCGGGGATGCCGGCTTCGACCTTGCCGACAAGGTCGGCACCGACGTCGGCTGCCTTGGTATAGATGCCGCCGCCGACGCGCGCGAAGAGCGCGATGGAGGAAGCGCCGAGGGAGAAGCCGAAGAGAATGTCATAGCGGCCGGTGAGGATGTAGATAAGGCTGCATCCGAGAAGGCCGAGACCGACAACGCACATGCCCATGACAGAGCCGCCGGAGAACGCGACGCTGAGCGCCTTGTTCATGCCGCTGGTGAGAGCGGCGTTCGCGGTGCGGACATTGGCCTTGGTGGCGACGCGCATGCCGAAGAAGCCCGCAAGTATCGAGAAGCATGCTCCGATGACGAAGCAGACGGCGGTGCCGAAGTCTATGAATATAGTGATCAGCACAAACAAAACTACGATAAATATCGCAAGTATTTTATATTCGGCGCGAAGGAAGGCACTTGCGCCTTCGGCAATAGCGGCTGCGATCTCCTGCATCCGGCTGTTTCCCGCATCGCACTTGCTGACATAGCGCGCCTTATAAAGTGCGAAGAGAAGTGCAACCGCCGCGAAGAGCGGAGTCAACCATATCATCTTGTCCATTTTGAGTTCTCTCCTGTGTAATGAAATGTGTACCGGCTATTTTGTCTTGTGTTTGTGTATTTTAGACTATAAATCATCTTTTTCAAGGCCGGTCGGCATCAAAATTTTGCATTTTGACGAATTTCAGTTAAAACGCTGAAATGTTAAGATAATTAGCGCCGCATATAGGCATAATCAACAAATTTTTCGTATTTCTGCATGCCGTGATTTTATACATATTTTATGTTATGTCAAAAATTGTGCAGTAAAATCATTTCATGTTCAAATTTCAGGAAGATTTGATAATTTTGCGTTCAAATTTTATTCGTCATATTTTACAATCTGTTGTATCATTATAACAGTTTTCACGACCCGACAATTTTTTACTTGAATTACGACGAAAGCAAGTTATAATAAAAAGATAGGAAGAGACCTTCAACGGAGGAGAGCTGACATGAACGACAGAGAGAAAAAATTCATACCTGATGAGGACGTGTATCTTTTTTCAATACCGGCGCTGCGCGCAAAGGCGTGGCTGTGCTGGCCGCCGCTATATTCCGGAGCTTGGGGCGCACCGCTTTGTCGTCTGGGCGCCGAATGCGCAGCGGGTCAGTCTGTCGGCGATTTCAACTCGTGGGATCGCGCCGCGACTCCGATGGAGTGCATCGACGGCGGAGTATGGGTCTGCTTTGTCGAGGGGCTTTCCGACGGAGTTCTCTATAAATTCTGCGTCACCGGCGCCGACGGGCATGAGATACTGAAGTCCGACCCCTTTGCCGCGTGGAGCGAGCACGGAGAAAACACCGCCTCCAAGGTCTGGAAAGGCGGGAGCTATAAATGGACGGACGAGAGCTATATGAGCCGCCGCGCCGCGCGCGATTTCATGCGCGAGCCGATGAGCATATACGAGCTGCACCCCGGCTCATGGCGGGGCGGCGGCAAGAAGCCCGCCTACCGCGAGCTTGCCGATTCTCTCGCCGTCTACTGCAAGCACATGGGCTTTACGCACGTGGAGCTTATGCCCATCACGGAGTACCCCTATTGGCGATGGGAGCTGGGGCTATCAGGTCACGGGGTATTACGCCCCGACCTCGCGCTACGGCAATCCGGACGATTTCAAATACCTTGTGGACAGCTGCACCACACCGGCATCGGCGTCATCATGGACTGGGTGCCCGCGTGCATTTCCCGAAGGACGAGCACGGGCTTGCCAATTTTGACGGCACTCCCCTCTTTGAGTGCAAGGAGCGCCGCATGGCGGAGCACCCCGAATGGGGAACTCTGGTGTTCGACTATGCGTCGGATCAGGTGCAGAGCTTCCTCGTTTCGTCGGCCTGCAAATTCTTCGAGGAATATCACATAGACGGCATCCGTGTAGACGCGGTAAGCTCGATGCTGTATCTCGACTACGGCCGCCGCCCCGGCGAGTTTACGCCGAACCGAAACGGCGGGAATATAAACCTCGACGCAGTCGCATTCCTGCAAAGCTGAATTCCACGGTGCTCGTAAATTACCCCGGCGCCGTGACGATAGCCGAGGAATCGACCGCATTCCCGAAGATAAGCTCCCTCCGGAGGACAGGCGGACTGGGCTTCTGCTTCAAATGGGACATGGGCTTCATGCACGATACGCTCGACTACATGTCCATGGACCCGCTCTACCGCAGTCATCATCACGACAAGCTCACCTTCTCGATGATGTATGCGTTCTCCGAAAACTACGTGCTCGCCTACTCGCACGACGAGGTAGCACTGCAAGAAGTCGATGATAGACAAGATGTTCGGCGACTACGACCAGAAGTTCAGCTCGCTGCGCGCGTTGTACGGCTATCAGTTCGCCCATCCGGGCAAAAGCTGATATTCATGGGCGGCGAGTTCGGGCAGTTCATCGAGTGGAACTGGCGGCAGGGGCTTGACTGGCTGCTGCTTGACTATCCGCGCCATGAGCAGCTGCGGCAGTATTACCGCGCGCTCAACAGGATATACACCGCCACTCCCGCGATGTATGGCCGCGACCACGGCTGGGACGGCTTCAAGTGGCTGAACGTCGACGACCGCGAGCGCAGTTCTGTCGCGTTCATGCGCATGGAGCCGGACGCCGAAAAGGGCGCGTATCTTGTCTGCGCCTGCAACTTCACCCCCGTGCGGTACGACGATTTTCAGATCGGTCTGCCCTTGGCCGGTACGCTTAAAGAGATACTCAACAGCGACGACGAGCGCTTCGGCGGCAGCGGAGTGAAGAACCCCGGCGCTGTGCGGACGCGCAGGGAGCCGTTTCTCGATATGCAGCATTCGGCGCGCATAGTTCTCCCGCCGATGAGCTGCGTATACTATGAATTTAAACCGAGGAAGAAATGATTTGAGGGGTGAGTATTGTGCTTTGCACGATGCCATGTCGTTGAATGCAGAAAATGAAAAAGCACTGCAAGATTTTCTGCTTGATATAGATTGTCTTGACGAGCTTATTCCTTGGGTCGGCAAATTCAACATTTTTGACGTTCTCAAAATATCCGCACGGAAATTCGGCATAGTAATGTGCTTGCGTGGCTGTTAGATGCAAACGAGAACCACGGTCTGGGTGATATGTTTATCCGAGAAATAATGCAGACACTTGTCGAAGAAGATGACAGCGGCAAATACGATGTCTTCAGACTTTTGCTGCTGGATTTTCACTCCTTTACGGTTTACCGCGAGTGGAACAATATTGACATCATGCTTTTGTCGGATGAGGAAAAAAGTCGTAATAGCCTTCGAGAATAAGGTTGGTTCTCATGAGCATAGTGACCAGCTTAATCGTTATAGAAATATCCTTGAACGTGCGTACCCAGAATATGAGAGAATATGTATTTTTCTTACGCCCGAAGGAGAATTGCCCAGTGACGAAGAGAATTGGACAGTGCTGACATATACAAATATAGTTGAAGTACTTGAAAAACACACGACAAAGCCGAGATGTCACCGGACATAGAGCTTCTCATTAACAATTATATTGCAACTATAAGGAGGGATATCGTGGACGATCAACAACTTGCCGATATTTGTAATAAGATCTATACAAAACACAAAAAGGCGCTTGACATTATATATGAATATAGGGTCGATAACAAAGTACAGATAACGTCCGTAATAAAAGACGTCCTTCGAGAGTTTGCGGAGGAAGGTCGAATAATCTATAACGATAAGAACGTTGGATCATTTATCAGGTTTTATACGAAAGAAATGGACGAAGTAATACCCCTCTTGATGAATCACAGCAAGATAGGGGTTCTTGGGGAGATTGCACTCTATACAATTTCTGGCTATTACGTGATGAAAACGGGTTATCAGCATGCTTTGAATTAGGCGGGGTCAACGTTCCAGATTCGCAGATGGCTGTAATGCAGGAAATCATCGATTTGGAAAAGCCAAACGATAAGAAACGTCTCCAGTTCAAGTATAAGCGTATATATAGTAAAAAAATACAGAATCGACGATTCTGACGATGTTATGATGACTGCTCGTTCACAAGTTATAACTGCGGTAAATGATTTGTCGCGTTGGGAAAGACGTTTACTGGATAAGTTGAAAGAGCCTGTTTGGGTCTAATCTAGAAAATTACGAAAGGAAGTACGCCATGAAAAAAGAATTTCGTGAAATTCTGCGTGAAAAGAACCTCACCGCGCTGCCGAATGTGCGCTGGCGTCGGCAGAGTGCGCGCCGCTGAGCAAGACCGGCGGGCTTGCCGACGTCGTCGGCACGCTGCCGAAGTCGCTTGCAAAGCTCGGTATCGACGCGCGCGTCATAACGCCGTATCACCGCGTCATCATCAGGATAAATACGCCGACCGCGTGGAGAACATGTTCGACTTTTTACTGCACACTCGGCTGGCGGCAGGCATATGTCGGCGTCGAGAAGCTGGTACTTGACGGCGTGACGATATATCTCATCGACAACGAGCAGTACTTCGGCGATAAAATATACCGCGGCGGTCAGGCCGAGGGCGAACAGTACGCGTTCTTCTGCCGCGCCGT
>VOFB01003394.1_pt1 | contig 24112 bp, 42 predicted proteins | sample 5384141 | NCBI WGS metagenome assembly VOFB01 (sample SAMN12384721, study PRJNA508395) | human gut metagenome | isolation source: healthy gut A | host: Homo sapiens | reverse complement strand
CCATCTCTTATTATGAAAATGAAAAAAAGAATGCCGTGGCGACAAAGATTACGGATTCTGCGGTGTCCACCTTAAAACAGAGCATCAATGAGCAGTTCATAGAAGTACTTACAAGCAATATATTTGAGCAGACAAATCATATTTCCGAACAGATGGAAGAGAACGATAAGTTTGCTTATTTTCAGAATAAACTGGAAAATCTGAATGAAAATCTGATCGGTTACAGTAAAATGATCGATACGTTCATTGCCGGAAATTCGGAACTTTCCCAGGCAGTTGCAGAGGCGAAAGGCAGCATCCCGGGACTCAGTGACAAGGTATCCGACGGTGCAAAGAGTTTTGGTACGGCGAGAAGCAGCCTGGATGATACAAAGACATCCTTAAAATCATTCAGTGAAAATGTGAACCAGACCATGACAAGCATCAATGATTCTATGAATAAAATTCAGGGGAGTATCAATGCGACGAATCTTGCCGGGGATGCACAGCAGACGGCAGACAGTCTGAATCAGGCAGCACTGGATGCAGTGGAACTGGCAGCGGAACTGAACCGTTTGCAGGAACATTTAAAAAAAGTGGTCGTTGAAGATAGCGTGTCGGATGCAGACCGTACCGTCATTCAGAAAATCATTGAGACGATTGAATCGATCAATGGCGGGGCAACAGATATTGAAAAAGCGATCAGCAGCATTAATCAGATCGCAATGGGATTCTCCGGAGATTCCCAGACGGATACAATCAATACACAGGTATCGGGCAGTATGGTTGCGGATGCAATCAACAAATCGTTGTCGGATATGACGCAGGTTCTCACCACCTGTTCACAGGCAATCACAAATATGCAGGAAATGTATACGACAAGCCTGGTTCCACAGTTAGATAATGTGATCGACAGCATGAGTCAGATGTTGAACAATGTATCAGATATTCTGACAAGACTAGATGACACGTTAGGAGATATGAGTTCTGTATTTTCCGGCATTGAGACGACCGCTACAGGAGCAAATGACAGTTTAGAACAGATTCAGACGGTTATCGATGGTGTGAGTGAAAAATTAACGAAGCTGTTAGACCGGTTAAATTCGGTTGAGGATGATGAAAAGTACAGGCATTTATGGAGTTCATGAAGGGCGATCCGGAAGGATATGGTGAGTTTTTCTCCCAGCCGGTGCTGGTTACGACAGAGGAGGTTTATCCGATTCCAAACTATGGCTCGGCAATGACTCCGTTTTACACGATTCTTGCGATCTGGGTTGGAGGAACGATTCTCGTCGCGCTGATCAAGGTGAAGGCAGAACCGAAAAATCTGAAAAATGTAAAATCCTATCAGCTCTTTTTTGGAAGATATCTGCTGTTTTTGTGATGGGACAGTTACAGGCACTGATCATTGTATTAGGAGATATCTATATCCTGCATTGTCAGATTTTATATCCGGGGTGGTTCTGGCTGGTGGCATCGTTGCCAGCGTTACATTTACACTATTGATCTATTCACTTGCCCTTTCATTCGGTGATGTGGGTAAGGCACTTGCGGTTGTGATCATGGTAATTCAGATTGCGGGATCCGGCGGAACGTTCAATGAACTTTACCGGCAGTTTACCGGAATATCTACATATTTTTCCCGTTCCCCATATGCGATCAATGCCATGCGTGAGACGATCGGTGGTATGTATGGAAGCGAGTATATGAAGAATCTGGCGGAGCTGATGATCTTTGCGGTAGTTGGACTTCTGATCGGACTTGTAATCCGTATTCCGTTTGTGAAACTGAATCACTTTGTGGAAAAACGAATGGAAGATACAAAAATGATGTAGCGGAAGCAAAGCGTGAAAAAGCAAGTTTTTTTTATAGATAGCAGAATTGGAGAGAGAAGAATGGAAGAAAAAAGCAGATACGAGGAAATGTATGGAAAACTCGTTGCATATGAACAGAATATCCATTTGCAGAACCAGAAACGGATCAAGATCGGACTCAAATGTATTGCGATCATTCCGCCTATATTTTTGATCCTGTTATTCTGGACAGACAGTAACAAGGTGGTTTTCCTGATTTTATGGATCGTATCATTATTTGCACTTGCAACTTATCTGATCCTTGTAGAGTATGTAGATTATAACCTGCAGGAGAAGCTAAAACGAACTGCGGGATGAAGAGGATAAAGCTGTGGATGTTCTTATGGGAAAACAGCTTGACGAAGTAGAGGGAAAATATTAAGAATGCCATTCAGAAATTAGATGAAAAGTTTAATTCCGAGGCAGAGATACCCAAAATAACAGAGAATGATACAAAGGAGAAACAGAATGAAAAATATATTTAAAATCTTTATCTCCGATGTGAAACGGATTTTCCAGAACGTGGTTGCGGTTGTGGTTATCATGGGACTTTGTGATTCCATGCCTCTATGCATGGTTTAATATATTTTCAAACTGGGATCCGTATGGTGAAAGTTCGACTTCAAACCTGAAGGTTGCAGTGGTATCAGAAGATGAAGGTGTAACGGTGGCGGGTATTTCTGTCAATATCGGTTCATCCGTTGTTGAAGCGTTACAGGAAAACAAGGTTATGGGATGGTATTTACTGAGACATCCGACGAGGCGGTGGATGGTGTATACAGCGGTGAATATTACGCGGCTCTTGTGATTCCGGATGATTTTACGGAGGAGATGATCAGCTTCCTTGGCGGACAGATCGAACACCCGGATATTATTTATTATGAAAATGAAAAGAAAAATGCGATAGCGCCGAAGATTACCTCAAAAGCCAAAACGTCTGTTCAGGAACAGGTGAATGCAAGCTTCGTGAGCACACTTGCGGAGGCAATGATGCAGGTCGGGGATGCAGTTGCGGGAAACGATGTTGACGGAGGTTCACTTGCGGATACAATTACGCAGCGGTTAAACGATGTAAGCGGTGATCTGCAGAGCTACATCAACATCTTAAATTCATTTGCAAGTATTTTAAATTCTGCACAGAGTATCGTCGCAACAAGCCAGGTCATGCTTCCGGGACTTGATTCCATGGTTTCTACAGGTCAGGACACGGTAAACAGCATGGAAAGTCTGATACTTGCCGGAAATGCAACGACGGATACGGTTACCCAGATGGTTACATACAGTTTTGATCTGGTTGAGAACAGCCTGAATAATGTGTCCATGGTGATACAAAATGACATGGAAAAACTGGGAAAATACGAAGATGCGGCAGGAAACGGACTGAATGCGACAATATCCGTAGTGCCTTATCTGGAAAAAATGTTTAATGACTCGGTTTCAAGCTGGGAGGGCACAGCAGATGACGAGACAAGAATGCAGATCCAGGGTGTGCGTGACCAGTTAAAGATGATTGAACTTGAACTGAACGGACTTGCAGAAAACGGAACTGCCACAGCGGAGGATATCAATACCTTAAAAGGACAGATTACAACCGAGATTGAAAATTGTAAGACAGCTCTAGATGCGCTGCAGCATACGTTTGAGTATACCGTAAAACCACAGCTTGATTCCACGATGAATGCAATGCAGAATTCCATGATCGCAACGACATCGATTTTAAACGGAATCAATGCGGATTTTGGCGATGTGGAAAAGGTGCTGTCAAAATACGAGGACACGCTCTCAAGGGGAAGTGCAGATTTATATGATTCTTTAGAAATGGCGCAGGAGTTATATAATAAACTGACGCAGATCATCGCGGATTTCACCACATTGAGACAGGATGAACAGTATCAACAGTTTATGGAGATATTAGAGACAGATCCACAGCAGCTGGGCAGTTTCATCTCTTCTCCGGTAAATCTTGACACTGTCGGAATTTATGAGATTGAAAATTATGGTTCTGCCATGGCTCCGTTTTATACGATTCTGGCATTGTGGGTAGGTGCGCTGATACTGGTTGCGATTATTCATGTGAAAGTAGAACCGGAAGAGGGCATCACGGATATAAAGCCATATCAGGCATATTTCGGGCGCTATATCCTGTTTTTCCTGATAGGGCAGACACAGACACTGATCACGGTGCTTGGAGATTTGTTTTATGTGCGGATACAGTGTCATAATCCATTCCTGTTCTGGCTTGCCGGAGCAGTCAGCAGTTTTGTATTTACGCTGTTTATTTACTCGCTTACCGTTGCATTTGGAAATGTCGGTGAGGCACTTGCAATCGTTGTTATGGTTATCCAGATTGCGGGTTCGGGCGGAACATTCCCGATTGAGACATTACCGCAGGTATACCAGTCACTTTATAAATATCTGCCATTCCGTATGGAATGAATGCCATGAGAGAGACAATCGGTGGAATTTATCAGATGAACTACTGGATCTATGTTGGAAAACTTGCAATTTATCTGGTCGTTTCGCTGGTCATTGGACTTCTTATTGCGATACCGTTCCGTAAACTGAACCATGTCATTGAAAAGAGCAAGGAAAACACGGAGATCATGATCTGATCCCACACGAAGGAGCTTAAAATGTTACTGATTCGAATGGTATTACTTTTTGACAGGACTTCTTATGACAGTTGTGCCGGGGGCGTGCACGAGAAAAGACCAGAGAGGTGATCTGAATGCAGAAAAAAAGGATACGGCAGATTGGCATCTGGTTTGTGGCAGCAGCGGTCATATGGATTATTACCGCAAAATTTTTTCTGAAAATCGACTATGATTTCGGGCAGATGAAAAATTGTTTATTGACAAAATATTTCGATTCGATGGTGATCGAATTGACAGGCCATCAGGACAAGCTGGATGCATTTTTAGATGGAAAGACCATCGCGATCATCGGTTTGTCGACGGAAGTCGTTAGGGACATGCACATGCATTGAACTTAAAAGATTCAGGATGCCATGTTATCATTGGTCTTTACAAGGGAAGTAAATCATGGGCAAAAGCAGAACAAACAGGGATTTGAAGTATTTACAACAGCAGAAGCAGCAAAAAAAGCAGATATCATCATGATCTTGATCAACGATGAGAAACAGGCAGATATGTACAAAAACGATATCGAGCCAAACCTTGAAGAAGGCAACATGTTAATGTTTGCTCATGGTTTCAATATCCATTTCGGATGCATCGTAACCTCCAAAGAATGTTGACGTTACCATGATCGCACCAAAGGCTCCGGGTCATACCGTAAGAAGTGAGTATCAGGCTGGTAAGGAACTCCTTGTCTGATCGCTGTTGAGCAGGATGCTACCGGAAAGGCACAGGATCTTGCATTAGCATATGCACTTGGTATCGGCGGAGCAAGAGCTGGACTTCTTGAGACAACATTCCGTACTGAGACTGAGACAGACCTTTTGGTGAGCAGGCAGTACTTTGCGGTGGTGTTTGTGCATTGATGCAGGCAGGTTTCGAGACACTTTGCGAAGCTGGTTATGACCCTAGAAACGCTTACTTCGAGTGTATCCATGAGATGAAGCTGATTGTAGACTTGATTTATCAGTCAGGATTCGCGGGAATGAGATATTCTATCTCCAACACAGCTGAGTATGGCGATTACATCACCGGACCAAAGATTGTTACAGAGACAAAGAAGGCAATGAAGCAGATCCTTACTGATATTCAGGATGGTACATTTGCAAAAGACTTCTTACTGGATATGTCTCCAGCAGGACGTCAGGTTCACTTCAAGGCTATGAGAAAGCTTGCTTCTGAGCATCCATCAGAGAAGGTTGGTGCTGAGATCCGTAAGCTGTACAGCACTCCCTCCAGATGAGCAGCGGGATTTCCTCATGGCAATGTCCCTCCTCGGGAAAAGGAAGGGTCATAAGGACTCCTCCCGCAAAGAGCGATAAATCCCTCCTCATGACATTTGACAAACTACCCCGGTATGTGTAAAAATAAATGTATTGTGAAAAATATGAAAAATGAAGAGGCGAAGACATGGCAGAAGTATACAACCACAAAGTGGTAGAGAAAAAGTGGCAGAAAGTCTGGGATGATGAAAAGGCTTTTGCTGCAACCAATGATTATTCCAAACCGAAATATTATGCGTTGGTTGAATTCCCATATCCATCTGGACAGGGACTTCACGTAGGTCATCCGAGACCATATACCGCGCTTGATATCGTAGCAAGAAAGAGAAGAATGCAGGGTTATAATGTTTTATATCCAATGGGTTGGGATGCATTTGGTCTTCCGACCGAGAACTATGCGATTAAAAATAAGATCCATCCAAAAATCGTAACCGAAAATAATGTAAAGCATTTTAAGGATCAGTTACATTCTCTGGGTTATTCTTTTGACTGGGATCGTGAGATCAATACAACAGACCCGCAGTATTATAAATGGACTCAGTGGATTTTCCTGAAACTGTTCAAGGCAGGACTTGCTTACAAAAAAGAGATGCCGATCAACTGGTGTACTTCCTGTAAAGTAGGCCTGGCAAACGAGGAAGTTGTAAACGGTGTCTGCGAGCGTTGTGGTAGTCCGGTTGTCCGTAAGGTAAAGAGCGAGTGGATGTTAAAGATCACCGATTATGCTGAGAAGCTGTTAGAGGGATTAAATGATGTAGATTACATCGAACGTGTCAAGGTTTCCCAGAAAAACTGGATCGGACGTTCTACAGGTGCTGAGGTTGATTTTCAGATCAAAGGATACAGAAGACAAGCTGCCGTATTTACACCACACGCTGCGATACATTATTTGGTGTTACTTATATGGTTGTATCACCAGAGCATCCATATCTTGATAAGTATAAGGACGAGATTAAGAACTGGGAGGAAATCGCTGCATACCGCGAGGAAGCCGTCCAAGAAAGTCTGACTTTGAACGGGCTGAGCTTGCAAAAGACAAAACTGGTGTGGAAATCGACGGTCTGACCGCAGTCAATCCGGTCAACGGAAAAGAAGTTCCAATCTGGGTTTCAGATTATGTATTTATGAGCTACGGTACAGGCGCAATCATGGCTGTACCGGCTCATGATGAGAGAGACTGGGCATTTGCAAAGAAATTTCATCTTCCGATCATTCAGGTAGTTGCAAAGAACGGTGAAGAAGTTGATATCAATGCGGCTGCTTTTACAGATGTTGCGACGGGTGTGTGATCAATTCTGAGTTCTTAAACGGCCTGGAAGTAAAAGATGCAAAGGCAAAAGATGATCAAATTCCTGAGAAGAAAAAGGAATTGGTCAGGCAAAGACTAACTATAAATTAAGAGACTGGGTATTCTCCCGTCAGCGTTACTGGGGTGAGCCGATCCCGATCGTTCACTGTGACAAGTGCGGCTATGTGCCGATTGATGAGAGCGAGCTGCCGCTGCTTCTTCCTGGGTAGAGAGCTACATGCCGACTGACAATGGAGAGTCACCGCTTGCTGCCATGACCGACTGGGTAAATACGACTTGTCCTTGTTGTGGAGGTCCTGCAAAGCGTGAGACCGATACTATGCCTCAGTGGGCCGGATCTTCCTGGTATTTCCTGCGTTATACCGATCCACACAACGACGAGGCACTCGCAAGCAAAGAGGCGCTTAAATACTGGCTGCCGGTAGACTGGTACAACGGCGGTATGGAGCATACAACACTCCATCTGTTATATTCCAGATTCTGGCATAAATTCCTCTATGACGAGAAAGTAGTTCCGACTCCGGAGCCTTACCAGAAACGTACTTCCCACGGAATGATCCTTGGTGAGAACGGAGAGAAGATGTCAAAGTCCAGAGGAAATGTAGTTAACCCGGACGATATTGTGCAGGAGTACGGTGCCGACACTCTTAAGTACGTATGAAATGTTCATTGGAGCATTTGATCTAAGTGCATCCTGGTCTGAGGATGGAGTAAAGGGCTGCCGTCGATTCTTAGACCGTGTATGGAAATTACAGGATCTCATGACAGATGAAACAGGATATTCCAAAGAGCTTGAGACCAAGATGCACCAGACGATCAAAAAAGTCAGCAGCGACTATGAGAACCTGAAATACAATACCGCAATCGCAGCGATGATGGCTCTGATCAATGAGTTCTATAAGAAAAATCCATCACAAAGGGTGAAATGAGACACTGATCATTCTCTTAAACCCGGTTGCACCGCACATTACAGAGGAACTGTGGCAGAATATCGGCGGAACAGGTTATGTATATCAGCAGAAATGGCCAGAATATGACGAGGCAAAAACAGTAGAACAGACGGTAGAGATCGCGGTACAGATTAATGGAAAAACGAAAGGAACATTGGCAATCGGAAGAAAGATGATGCAAAAGTCAGGATGTTATTGCAAAAGCAAAAGAGACCATCGCAGATAAACTGACTGGAACGATCATAAAAGAGATTTACGTTCCGGGAAGAATTGTCAATATTGTTATGAAATAGGATGGAAAAAGGAACAAAATTATTAGAGGGTAGTTCCATCTGGAAGGGGATTGTGTCATTTGCAATCCCCCTCTTTTTAGGAAACCTGTTTCAGCCAAGTTATACAATACCGCCGATTCCCTGATCGTCGGTAATTTTCTTGGCAGTGATGCACTTGCAGCCGTCAGTTCTTCCGGCAGTCTGATCTTTCTGATGGTCGGATTTTTCAACGGAATCGCAGTCGGTGCCGGAGTCGTTATCTCAAAATATTTCGGCGCGGCGGATTATGACGGTTTGAAAAAAAGCAGTACATACCAATGGATTGTTGGTCTGGTGTCCGGCTGTATCCTGACAGCGGTCGGAATGATATTGGCACCCCAGATTCTTGTATTGATGGGAACGCCGGAGTCGGTGCTGCCAAACTCCATTGTATATTTCAGGGTATATTTCGCGGGATCGGTCGCATTTGTCATGTATAATATCGTGATGGGAATCTTGCAGGCGGTCGGGGACAGCAGACATCCGCTTTATTATTTGATCTTCTCATCGATTGTAAATATTGTACTGGATTTATTGTTTGTAGGTTTACTGGGATTTGGCGTTGGTGCTGCGCGGCACTTGCGACGATCATCTCGCAGTTTTCCAGCGCATTTTTATGTATGCTCCGTCTGATGCGCACCAAAGATGTCTATCAGGTACAGATCACAGATCCGTTTTCATAAGGGAATGTTGGGACAGATCATCGGAATCGGACTGCCGTCCGGTATGCAGAACTCCATCATTTCATTTGCCAATATCATCGTGCAGACGAATATTAACAAATTTGGTGTGATGGCAGTTGCGGGATGTGGTGTTTATTCGAAAATAGAAGGATTTGCATTTTTGCCGATCACCTGTTTTGCAATGTCGCTCACAACGTTCATCGGGCAGAATCTCGGCGCAAAACAGTATGACAGGGCAAAAAAGGTGCGTATTTTGGCATTACCTGTTCGACACTGCTTGCAGAAGTTGTCGGTGTGATCGTATTTTTTGTCGATCCCGCAGCTTGCAGCGGCATTTAACAATGAAGCGCAGGTTGTTGAATTTGCGACAAGACAGGCACATATAGAAGCATTTTTCTATTGCTTTCTGGCATTTTCGCACTGTATCGCCGGTATCATGCGCGGTGCGGGAAAATCTACCGTGCCAATGTTTGTCATGCTTGCATCCTGGTGCATCATAAGGAATTACATACATCACGGTTACCGTGCATTTTATCCCGAAAATCCAGGTCATCTTCTGGGCGTACCCGCTGACCTGGTCAATCAGTTCAGTCATCTTTTTAATTTACTTTTAAAAGAACCAACTGGCTTGTATAGTTTTGAGTCAAAAAGTAAATTTATTGAGCCAGTTGGCTTTGCGAATATGGCTATATAGTTTTGAAAAGAAATAAAGTTTATTGAGCCAATTCGCTTTGCCAACCTGGCTGTATAGTTTTGAGAAAAAGTAAAGTTTATTGAGCCAATTCCGGCTTTGCCAACCTGGCTGTATAGTTCATGATAATAGAATGTTCGCGGAGCGTGCATTCTATTATATTGTATCTGTTAAAAGTTTTTATAAAACCGGATAAATTCCCCAAGTGTTTTGGAAGGTTTTGTCGTTGTTTTATAGGCAAAACCGACCTCACGCTTATGGATTGGGATGCCAAGCGGAATCTCCACTAAGGCGCCGGAGGCGAGATCCTCTTTTACAAAACTTTTGATGACACAGGCAACGCCGACACCGATCTTTGGCAAAGTCAATTAGAAGATCCATGCTGGAGATGTCAATGGATTCCGCTACGGAATATGATTGTCAGAAAGATAGTCGTCGATATACTGCCGCGTCATGTTATGCTTTATCCAGCAGCATAAGTGTGGAATTGCCAAGGATGGAATCTCTGGTAATTCCTCTTTTTTTCAGATTTGAGAGATAGTCTTGGCTACAAAAATGTCTTCAATGTTGTCCAGATAGTAAAAATTGATGTTTTTGAGATTATCCGGCTTTCCAATCAGACCGATGTCAATTTTATTTTCATCCAGCAGATCAAGCGTTTCGTTGGTCGACTGACAGTTGATGGAAATACTGATATGCGGATTCTGCCGTATGAATTCTTTCAGATAGGGCAGAAGCACAAATTTGACAGAGTGTGGAACTGACACCGATCTGCAGGTGACCGACACCAAGATCGATGGAGCGTTTTAATTTGTCTTCCCCAAGTGTCAGTGTTTCAAAGGCTTCCTTTACATGTCCATAAAGTAACTGGCCCTCGTCCGTCAGTACAACGCCGCGCGAACTTCGGGAAAACAGCTTGCAGCCTACACCTTCCTCTAATTTCTGGATGGATTTACTGATGGCAGGCTGGCTGATGTAGAGTTCTTTGGCAGCCTTGGAAATGTTGCCGGTATTTGCAACGGTATAAAAAATCCGGTAAGATGATAAATTCTGGTTCATTATTGCCTCCGTTTATTATAATAAATCATTATATCATAAAATATAGTTATGGTAAATATATTTAATATGTATTAGGATTATGAAATAATCTGTGCTAAAATCATAGTAGTTTAAGATATTAAAGGAGGAATTATCCATGGGAATGACAATGACTCAGAAGATTCTTGCAGCACATGCAGGCCTGCCTTCTGTCAGCGCCGGACAGCTGATCGAGGCAGACCTGGATCTGGTTCTGGGCAATGATATTACTTCTCCGGTTGCAATTCATGAAATCGGAAAAATGAATGTAGGAGGGTGTATTTCACAAAGACAAAATAGCACTTGTGCCGGATCATTTTGCTACAGAATAAGGACATTAAATCGGCGGAGCATTGCAAATGCGTACGTGAGTTTGCCTGCAAAAATGATATTACAAACTATTTTGATGTAGGTGAGATGGGAATAGAGCATGCACTCCTTCCGGAAAAAGGACTTACGGTGGCGGGAGATGTGATTATCGGTGCGGATTCCCACACCTGTACCTATGGTGCGTTGGGAGCATTTTCCACCGGTGTGGGAAGTACCGATATGGCAGCCGGCATGGCTACCGGAAAAGCATGGTTTAAGGTTCCGTCCGCAATCAAATTCAATCTGGTTGGAAAACCGTCCAAATGGGTCAGCGGGAAAGACGTGATTTTACATATCATCGGAATGATCGGTGTGGATGGAGCGCTTTATAAATCTATGGAATTTGTTGGGAAGGAATCAAATACCTTTCCATGGATGACCGTTTTACCATCGCAAACATGGCAATTGAGGCTGGCGCAAAGAACGGTATCTTCCCGGTAGACGATCTGACCCGTGCATACATGAAAGAACATTCCAAGAGACCGTTCGTGGAATATGAGGCAGATTCGGATGCAGAGTATGACGAAGAATATACGATTGATCTTTCAACTTTAAAGTCAACCGTTTCATTCCCACATCTGCCGGATAACACACGTACGATTGATGAAGTGGGCGATGTGAAAATTGATCAGGTTGTGATTGGTTCCTGCACAAACGGACGTATGGAAGATCTTCGTACAGCTGCAGAAATCTTAAAAGGAAAGAAAGTAGCCAAAGGACTCCGCGTGATCGTAATCCCGGCAACACAGCAGATTTATCTGGATGCCATGGAAGAGGGACTTCTTAAGATCTTTATCGAGGCAGGAGCTGTAGTAAGCACACCGACCTGTGGACCGTGTCTGGGTGGTTATATGGGCATTCTGGCAGAAAATGAGCGCTGTGTGTCCACAACCAACCGTAACTTTGTAGGACGTATGGGACATGTAGATTCGGAAGTATATCTTGCAAGCCCGGCGGTTGCAGCGGCAAGTGCCATCACCGGAAAGATTTCAGGCCCGGCGGAAGTAATGTAGAAGATGCCGGAGAAAAAGGAGGTCAGATAAGAAATGAAAGCAGCACATGGTAGTGTATTTAAATATGGCGATAACGTAGATACGGATGTTATCATTCCGGCAAGATATTTGAATTCTTCCGATCCGAAGGAACTGGCATTGCATTGCATGGAAGATATCGATAAAGATTTCGTTAAAAATGTACATGTGGGAGATATTATTGTAGCCAATAAAAACTTTGGATGTGGTTCTTCCCGTGAACATGCACCGATTTCCATCAAGGCATCCGGTGTCAGCTGTGTCATTGCTGAGACATTTGCCAGAATCTTCTAAGGAATGCCATCAATATCGGTTTGCCGATCATTGAGTGCCCACAGGCCGCAAAGGAAATACCGGCAGGGGATGAGGTGGAAGTAGATTTTGATTCCGGAATCATCACAGATGTGACAACCGGAAAGAAATTCCAGGGACAGGCATTTCCACCATTTATGCAGAAGATTATTGACTGCGAAGGTCTTGTCAATTATATCAACCAGAAATAATAAAAAGATGTCAAGAAATCTGCTGGTAAATATCGGCATAGGACGAAGCAGACAGTTCCTCGATATAGTTTTCCGGAAAATTTTTTTGATATGCCGGCCTGATGCGCCAGATCTACGGCTTTGTTATAGGCAATTGCCGCATCAATCGCATTTGTGTAATTACCGACAGTGATGTTGCCGTGGATATGGATACGTACTTTATAGTGTTCGGTTCCGTTTTTGTCGATGCGTTCGACACCAAAATACGGATTGATGATTTTGAGGTTTGAGTAGCGGAAATCATTTTCATCGCCGTTGACAAAACAAAAATCCCTGCCGTTTACCGCATGGGTTTTGATGCCGTAGCGGCCGAGAAGCGTAAGCTGCATTCCATAGTGATTGACATACAGATGTCCCTGGCGTGTCAGAATCCGGTGGCTGCTGTAATAGAAGAGGTCATCAATGTCAAATTTTAACTCCCGGTGAATACTCAGATAATAACTGAAATAATTTTTGCGCAGATAGATGGGGGTAGGAATATACATATGATTATCCCGGAAATTGATCAGCGAAACAATTTTTTCAAAGGCAAGCTGGTTGGTCCGGTAAAATGCCTCATCGATGGTTTCTGTACCGCATAACAGCTCGCAGGCGGCAGTGTATGCCTGATGTGCCTGAACTTCCGTGGGGAAGCTTCCGAGGCTGATATGGCGGCCTTTGTGTGTAATATTGGAGCGATAGTATACGGTTTTGTCTTTTTTTGTCGCAAGATATACACCGGTTAACATAAATTCTCCTTTCGCCCTGACAGGTTATTTTAGTAGTATAACATAGGAAATTCATTGACACCACCCACTTTTTTTACCTATAATGTACGAGAAACGTTATGATTAAATTTTTGTAAAATGAGGAAGAAAAAATGGAATTAATGTATTCAAGCACCAGAAATGATAAAGTAAAACTGACTGCATCCCAGGCAATCTTAAAGGGTCTGGCAGATGATGGAGGACTTTTTGTACCGGAGCGTATCCCGGCACTGGATGTCCCAATGGATACACTTGCAGATATGTCCTATCAGGAGACTGCTTATGAAGTCATGAGCCGTTTCTTTACGGATTTTACAGAAGATGAGTTAAAGGATTGTATCAAAAAGCATACGACAGCAAATTTGATACGCCGGAGATTGCACCGCTGGTAGATGCGGACGGTGCTTATTATCTGGAACTGTTCCATGGCCCGACAATTGCATTTAAGGATATGGCACTTTCCATTCTGCCACATCTTTTGATTACCTCTGCAAGAAAAAATCAGGTGAAAAATGATATTGTTATTTTAACAGCGACATCCGGAGATACCGGAAAAGCTGCCCTTGCAGGATTTGCAGATGTGGAAGGCACAAAGATTGTTGTATTTTATCCGAAGAACGGTGTCAGCCCGATCCAGGAAAAGCAGATGATCACACAGAAAGGTGCAAATACCTGTGTGGTTGGAATCCACGGAAACTTTGATCAGGCACAGACCGGTGTGAAGAAGATGTTTAATGATACTGCACTTGAAGCAGAACTTGATGTTGCAGGTTATCAGTTCTCATCTGCAAATTCCATCAATATCGGTCGTCTGGTTCCACAGATCGCTTACTATGTATATGCATATGCAAAATTATATAAAAAATGGTGCAATTGCAAAGATGAAAAGATCAACGTTGTTGTTCCTACCGGAAATTTCGGAAATATTCTTGCTGCTTATTTTGCAAAGAATATGGGTATTCCAATTGCAAAACTGATCTGTGCATCCAATGAGAACAAAGTATTGTATGATTTCTTCTCCACCGGAACATACGACAGAAACCGTGATTTCATTCTTACAAGTTCTCCATCCATGGATATTCTGATTTCTTCCAATCTGGAGCGTCTCGTCTGTTTCTACCATTGGAGGATCTAAACCAATTCGATAGAAAATTCATTGGATACATTTACATTGAATAATCCGTTGTGGAGATTTAAGAAATCTTCCAGAGAGGACTGCACATACTCGTCAAATGCTGTAAATGTCTCGCCAACATATCGTGAAGCAAATGCACGATACATGCAGTTTCCGGCATATCGATGAATATCGCCTACAATGTAAAGTTGGAGGAGTTGCAGGCCGGAGACTATGACAGCATCGACATTCAAGGGCAGGCCCCGGACTGGCCGGATGTGCTGGCTGTCTTTGCAGCTAAAACCGCTGGTACGGATGATGGCGTGGATGTGGCCACGCTGGATGCAGACCGGGTAGCCCGCCTGACCGCCGTATTCTGGGATATGACGAAGATCACCTCTTGGGTGGAGACGATAAACCATCCCGGAAGTGGAGACGATGATGGTTGGACAGAGTACATTTTTGCATATTACCATCACGCCGAAAACAGCGGATGAAATGCGGACGGTCTATGCGTTTACAAATACCAGAATGAAGCTTTGGACGAGCTGTTGGCAGACCGGACCACACTGGCTTCACTGGCCTCCAGCCTGACCATCACCAATGCGGATGCGGCGGAAGTCCTTCAGAACCTCCCGGATGACCTCTCACCGGAGCGTCGCGCCGTGGTGCAGAACGCGCTGACGCTCTACGGCAAGGTCTCCTACTTTTGGGGCGGCAAGAGCCTTGTTCTCGGCTGGGACTCCCGCTGGGGACAACTGCGGCAGGTCACGGCGGCGGGCAGCTCCACCACCGGCACCTACCGGCCCTACGGGTTGGACTGCTCTGGCTGTGCGACACGTTCCTAACTGAAAAGGTTAGGCGTGAAACAAAAATAAGGATTGAAAGGGCCAGATAAAGTTTCATAGAACTGATATTCCAAGAAGTGGAATGACGGGGTAACGCCCTGAAACGCTCCCTAAGCTCGCGGTATGCGGAGAGGTGCGCAAACGCCAAATCGTGTAAAGCCCGCTAAAGACGGCTGAGAGCTACCCCTAACGCTGGGAGTTTCCCAGAGCGAGGAAAGTGCGCCAGAGGTGGCGTGTGTAGGTTATAGGCCGGGGGTCTATAAAGCGTCCATGGTGAGAATGCAGGTTCGTGACCCGCCGACGAATGTCCAGTGTACGGGTCTCAATGCAGACATGGTAGAAATGCCATGACCGCCAAGCGCGGGGGTACGTGGGGTGGAGTAAGGTTAGTCTGGGATAAAACACCCTGCCGTGTTACAGGCACGGCCAAGCGTACAGGCTTAAAGGACGCACCTAAAGACGCCATGAAAAAGATAGGAATATCGGAACGTGGAAAGGTTAGAACATGGAGCATTTGCGTGCAATGAAGTGTTGGCGAGGGAAAGCCGCAAGGTATAACCCGCCTTTATCTAACCGAGAGCGATGTCATAGTACCGATGAAACCGTGATAATAAGCGGTGGAGGGATAGGCATTAGTCGTAGATTGAAAGAACAAATCAGAATGAAAAATGCAAAGGTTCGAGTATGACTAAGAAAGGCCACTTCTCGGGGAAAGAGGAGGATGCCGACTTTGCCAACCGCAACGAAAGAACAGAAAGTGCAGAAAATCCGAAACGCTGAGTATTATGATTTTCAGGGTGTACAGGACACTTTATACACACAGAGCAAAAAAACAAAGTGTTCAGAAAGTTGATGACAATTATTCTCTCAGAAGAAAATATCATGCTGGCCTATCGCAATATCAAGAAAAATACAGGAAGTCATACACCCGGCGTGGATGGAAAAACAATCAAAGACCTGTCCAAGTGGCAGGAAGATAGCCTGATAACCTATATACGCACCAGATTAAAACACTATATTCCCCAACCAGTAAGACGTGTGGAAATTCCAAAAGCCAACGGTAAAAACAAGACCGCTGGGTATTCCGACCATCATGGACAGATTGATACAGCAATGCGTCCTCCAAGTAATGGAGCCAATTTGTGAGGCGAAATTCCATGAACGGAATAACGGTTTTCGCCCATGTAGAAGTGCAGAACACGCCATCGCACAAGTTTACAAATTCGTACAGCGCAGTGGACTGCACTTTGTGGTGGACATTGATATTAAAGGGTTCTTTGATAATGTCCAGCATGGGAAACTGCTGAAACAGCTTTGGCAGATGGGTATTCGGGATAAAACCTTGCTCTCCATCTTGTCAGCTATGCTAAAGGCAGAAGTCGCAGAAATCGGCTTCCCCAGAACGGGGAACGCCGCAAGGCGGCATCATCTCGCCGTTGCTGGCAAATGTGGTACTGCATGATTGGATTGGTGGATTTCAGTCAATGGGAAACTATACCCACACCATCAATATGCGGTTACCATTGCGCCAAACGGAACAGCGAGTAGAGGAAAGACTTATCGCGCATTGCAAAGCACACAGTTAAAAGAATGTTGGATTGTCCGATATGCGGATGACTTCAAAATTCTTTGCCGCAAGCGCAGTGATGCGGTAAAGCTATTTGCCGCCACACAGCAATGGCTGAAAGCGCGTCTCGGATTGGACATTAGTCCTGAAAAGTCAGGGGATAGTGAACTTGAAAAAGCATTACACTGAATTTCTGGGCATCAAAATCAGAGTGCGTCAAAAAGGAAAAAAGCCAACGGGTCACCAGGGTACACAGTTTACTCTGGGATGACAGATAAGGCATATCAGGCAATGAAATCAAAGGTTCAGCAGCATACCAGAGCAATGGCACACCCGGCAGATACAAATGATGGGGAGCCGTGCCGTAGATGCCTATAACGCCTATGTGCTGGGCATCCACAATTACTATCGTATCGCAACAAATATAACTCTGGATATGCGTAAAATAGCCTTTCTGGTCAAACACGAACTAAATGCACGCCTGCGAAGATATACGCAAAAATCGGGGGATAAACTCCCCAGTTATATTGCTGAACGGTATGGAAACAGCAAAATGCTTCGGTATGTATATGGACGGGCATTGATACCGATAGGGTATCTTAAACACAAAGCCCCATGTTCAAGCCGAAGAAAGTCAATCGTTACACCCCAGAAGGGCGAGCCGAAATCCATAAAGCCTCTCATGCGTCAACATTTCAATCCTAAGAGAAATGATGAGAAACCCCATCATGGATAGGAGTGTTGAGTACAATGACAATCGCCTATCGCTCTACTGCGGGCAAATGGGACGCTGCTATGTGACTAAACAGCCGCTGGAATTGGGGCATATGCACTGTCATCACCGCATACCAAGGCACTTCGGCGAAGATGACAAATACGGAAATCTGGTGTTAGTAACAGATGAAGTCCACCGCTTGCTTCATGCAACACAGCCAGATACGATTGCACATTATATGCTGAAACTGAAACCTGACAGCAAACAACTGAGAACACTAAATAGACTTCGCAGATGGCTGCAACTGCCCAATTTCAATCCTATACATCTTATTGAAAAGAGCGGTTGTAATTTTCATTGGTGATTTTCATTTCAACTTACGATGGAACGCCGTGTGAGCTGAAAGGTTCACGCACGGTGTGGAGCGGGGGAAAACCTGGAGATAGTATCAAAGGGTTACCTATCGCTATTCGTGGACTGGGCGTTTTACAATGCCACAGGCGGAAGCTATATCATCGGACATGGCGGCGGGGCCACCATGCAGCACAGCTATTGCACCGATATAAGCTGGCAGGACGCCCGGCCCGGTGACTTGGTATTTTACCCGGACAATTCTCATGTTGGCATCATCTGTGGACGAGACGAAACCGGAAATCTGCTGGTGATTCACTGCGCCAGCGGCGCGAACAATGTGGTCATCACCGGGACAAGCGGTTTTGTGTCCGTTGCCAGACCGGAGTATTACGGAGAATAACCCACTGTCGAAATGTGTCTCAAATTGAGCCACATTATTATTCAGGCCCACACTGCCTTTCCTGGCGGTGTGGGCCTGCTTTTTTAAAAAAGTGGAGACGGAACATAAAATGCTCCGTCTCCGCAGTTTAAGCATAAAGTTGAGTGTCTCACTCTTTCGAGCTGACAAGATAGACCTTTTTTGCTAATTGTATTTTAGCAAATTCTCTATGCCATGTCAATGTCTATCCGCAAATATTATATGCAGAGTTCAATCGTTCTGACATTGCTTTTCGGAAGAAGTTTTTTCAAGCTGAGCGGTCAGTTCCGCAATTTTCTGCTGAGCGGCTTCAAGAGCGGTTTGCAGTTGGCTGATTTGCTGGTGTCCGTTCAGTATCTCTGTATTCTTAGACTGCATTTGAGGGGCCGCGAGGATATATGCCAGCTTTGTTCGGATGCAGTCCAGCAAATCCATGCCATCTGTAAAGGTATCTGCACCGTGGATTGCATTTGCCGTGCAATTTCCTGCCTGTCCACGATATAGCTCTTTACATTGCAGCGCAGATTGCTGATGATACGGTCTTTGTGTACGGATTTGATTTGATGGAGATTGATGATCGTGTCTTTCGGAAATACGGTGCCGTCTCTTTTTGGCTTTGATGATGACCTCTTCAATGTCGGCAGAAAAGCTATTGGGGCTGTCGTCAGAGGTGGTCGGTGCAACGATCACTGTGTTTGCAAAGTTGTAAAGAACAATGGATGGGTGTGGGAAGGATAGCTCCGTCTGGATATTGCCGCAACCGAAGTCCACAAAGACTTTATCTCCCCACTTATAACGGTAAGATTTCTTCTTGCTTTTTAGGAGCAAGGATGCCGGCGGAATTATAAAAGTCGTTCCAAAGTATAAATGGAATTGCCTGAACATTCTGGCAGGATCAACCAGCGACTCCGTATCTGACAATGTAGAGCCTAACTCAGCGGCGCTGTCCGGGCTATCCGCACATTTCTTGAATTTTCAGTGGCTAACAGCTGCCTCAGTAATTGCTTATCAATCGGCATAACAGCACCTTCCTTTGTGCTTTGTTTGCATTATTATATGGAAAACTGTCTGCTATGTAAAGGCATTTGGAGGTATTGTCGAGGATTGTAGAAAATAGTAAGAGAACAACCCACTGTCGAAATGTGTCTCAAATTGAGCCACATTATTACTTCAGGCCCACACTGCCTTTTCGGGTGGTGTGGGCCTGCTTTTTGCGTTCAAAAGAAACAGCGGCCACCGGCACAGACGCCAGCAGCCACTATTTGAACTCGATCACATCATTGGGCGTACAGCCAATGATCTTGCACAGCTTCTCCAAGGTAAGCATAGTAATGTTTCGATTTTTCTTTGAGGGAATCCAGCGTGTGATTATCAATGCCGCTCTGCAAAAGCTGGTATTGCGTCACATTGTTTCGTCTCATGGTTTCCCACAGCGGCCCGTAATCGACTATCTCCATCACCACATTTCCTGTCTGATAAAGAAATTATATGTTGTATTCTGAGAAAACCATATTGTGATTATACCCACAATGCAGTAAAATGAGAGGTAAGTCAGATACGGGGCTTGGAGCACAAATCGTCGAAAAAATGCGTCTCAGTTTGAGACGCATTAAAAGCTATTTCGATTTTATGATCCTGTCCGGGAATACGGAAGCGTTGATAAGGTCAGCGGGATCGACCTCCAGCGCATCGGCAATATCGAAGAACACATCCAGCGAAGCCGTGAGCCATGTTCGGCGCTTCAATCGTGCTGATGAGTGACGGCTGACACCGGCAGCTTCTCGGCCAGCTTCTCCTGTGACGACCACGCATTTTACGGAGCGCCGCAATGGCGATCCCAAGCTGTACGAAACGGTCACGATTTTTTGAAGGAAACTTCTTTGACTCATGCGGTGTCCTGCCTTTCTGATGATAAGCAAATTATACGGTTTCAAATCTCTTTTCTGTATGTATCAGAGTGCTATTGATTTAATTAGTGAGCAATATTATAGTATAGGAAAGCACATGACGGAAATCGGTGAGTTATGAGATAGAGAGGGGACGCAGTTATGGAGAACTATCGTTGTGCGTTATAGGTCAGCATCCCATGCGATTTCCGTGGGGCTTTGACGAGAGGAAGATACCCAATGCCGCCGAATGAAACTGGAACTGGCTCAGTGTATTATGGAACTGCGTCAATGTGGAGTGATGGAATTTCAAGTTGTCTGTGACCCTGGCGTGGGGATTGTACGCCGGGAAATCGTCAATATCACAAAAGCAGAATGACGAGGCCATGCGCCTTGTTTGCGTAACCCCCCATGAAGAACAGGCTACCAAGTGGACGCCGCAGCTGCGTGAACGCTACTTCGATATGCTGGCGGACTGCACCTGGATGTGCATCGACTATCCGCGACACCCAACGCACAACTTATGGCCTATCGGCGGATCATCAAACAGTCGGGCGTGGTGCTGGCCGTCTATGCCCCCGACCTTGCGGATGGGAGCGCCGAGAACAGGGCTATGGCCTATGCCCTTGCACTGGGCAGACCGGTCATGCTGATTCATCCCGGAAACTCTGAAAACAAAATGGCTGAATGTGCCCAGGGGTGGGTATAATTAAACTGAAAAGGCCCCCCCTTGGATAGACTGTCCCGCAACCAAAATCACCGGTCTCATACTTTGGAATGATTTACATTTCCGTCAGGGGCTGTATAATAAACTTAAATGATTATAAATCGTGTTTAACATCAAGGTAAATATCAAAAGAAATTACAGCATCTTACGCCCTTGAAGTACCGAGTGGTGCAGAGGTTACTGTGGAGGGGAACAATACTCTCCGTGCCACTTCCAGCTATGCCTTGGTATGCTACACTGGCGGTATCTCTGTGAAAGGAGATGGTTCGCTGAGTGCAATGACTGATGATACTGGCCTGTTTGCCTACGCACTGAACGCTGGTAGTGGGAATGTTTCTGTTGACATCACCGGAGCCTTTAAATCAGGCGGCATAGGAGCGCAGAGCGGAACAATTACGGTTAAGAGCAGCGATGCGGTTACACAATTACTGGCTTGGTGAACGCAGGTTCCAATATTGCAGTTGAGGCCGGAACCAACCTCTCGATTACCAATTCTGCAAATATGGCTATAAAAGCAGGGGGCAGCGGAACAGTGTCCCTTACTGCGAAAGGTGGAAATATCACTGTTAGCGGCGGGAATAATTATAACAATAATGCAATCAATGCCGGCAGCAGCGCAATCACTTTGGACGCATCCGGCGAGATTCGGGTTGCAGATTATAACGGCTATCCCGGTGTGAATGGCAACAGCCTGAATATTTCCGGCACAATTCCGGAAGGCAGTACATTGCATTCCAGCTGTGGTGTGATCGTTCCGAAGGGAAAAACGCTTGTGAATAACGGCACGCTATTTTCTAACAGCGGCACGGTGACGGTAGCAGGTACTCTAATCTGCGGCACGGGCAGTGAAATCAAAAACGGAAACGGAACGATCACACCAACCGCAACCGGGGCTGGAACCATCCAATCTGCGCCGGTTTCCGTCGCCAAGTTGGATTTCCGTTTTGATCAACCAACTTCTGTGACAGAGTACAGCATCACAGGCGGCGGTACCGCCAAGTGGGAGCCGGGCAACGGCACAGCAAACAAGCTCACCCTGAACGGTGTCCCATGACCGGTGAGTCTTATGTTGTCGGAGTTCCTGCGAACACAGAGATTATCCTGATTGGTACGAACAAGATTACCGCAACCAGTGCTAACGCACTTTGCGCTCAAAATGGTACTTTGAAGATTATCGGTGACGGGTCTTTGGAAGTATATGCCCCAGCACCTAATATTACTGATTATGCCATTGGGACGAACATCGGCGGAAACATTGATATTGACATTACCGGTGCACTCACAGTAAATGGCAATATTCGCGCAGAGGAGGGAATACTTTCTCTTCAAAGCGGAGATGCCATTTCCGTGATCGGTTCGATGTATGGCAAGAACAGTATTACCGCGATTGCCGGAAAGTCCCTTAGCATTACAAATACCAGCAACACCGCGGTATGTGCATTTTCCTGCACTGAAGTTTCTCTTGCGGCGCAGAATGGTAATTTAACGGTCAGCGGCACGGGGACTAATTATGCTTATGGCATCAATGGTGACAGTAGCAAAACGGCATTGAAACTCCACGCATCCGGTAATGTATTGGTAACAGGAACCAAGGCCAGCGTACATGGCAAAACGCTGGAGCTCTCCGGTACGATTCTGGAAAGCAGTACATTGACCGCTGATTTTACGGAATCCCTGACAGTTCCGGCAGGAAAGACGTTGACTAACAACGGTACCATCAAGTTGGTCAAGTATCCCGCTTCTGTGACGGTGTTCGGTACGCTGACCAATAACGGCTCTATTGTCGATGATAAAGGCGCGCCAATTCAGCCGACAGTAAATGATGGCGGTGTTATCACAGGCCAGGTGGCTATGGATTTCACCAAAAAGGATACAAACGATACCGGAGAAGGCTATTCGTGGGATTCTGCCTCAAAAACGCTGACGCTGACTGATTACAAAATGACAGAATCTTGCAATAATACGGCTATTATTTTGCCTGATGACGCAAAACTGGTATTGAGCGGCGAAAATACGCTCTACTCCAAGAATGGCGCACTGATCGATGCGAATGGTACGCTTGAGATCAGCGGAACCGGCAGCCTGACCGGTTCGGCAGGCGGTGAGGATGCGCTAAACGCACAGGGCGCGCTGACCATCACGGATTGCAAACTTGACCTTACAAATCCGAGTCATGAGAAGACTGTTATTTGCACTAACGGAAATGCGTTGACCATCACAGGCAGTGCCGATGTATCATTGCATACTGAGCAAAGCTTCGGCTTCGGTATTAAAACCGGTGATGGCGGAAATCTTACGCTGGACAGCAATGCAAAGCTGACTGTCAGCGGCGCAACGGGTATTTTGTTGGTGCTGGTAATCCTAAAAAGGTTGCCACGGTCAAAATTGCCGGAACGCTGGATGTTTCCGGTTGCGCGAACCGCGGTGCCAACCTGTTGAACGTAACGCTCAATATGGAGGGCAGCTCGATTACAGCGGCTACCAAAGATAAAGGAGGAATTTATTTATATCAAAATGCAGCAGGTACATTGACCGGAGAGACTAACATCAAAGCATTTGTTGGTAACTTCGACGTCACCTCTCCCAACGCACCTATTGTGAAGTACTACACGGTGCAGAAGGACGATACATTAGGACTTTACGAAGAAGGCAGCACCGTCACCTTTACCGCTGAAACAATAGAAGGCAAGCCGTTTGCAAGTTGGACGGCAACCGGCGTGACGCTTACCGATTCGACCAAGGCCACGATCTCTTTTACCATGCCCGGCAACAATGTGACCTTGACCACAGCTTATACTACTTCGGTCAATAAGGTTTCTCTGGATAAAACAGAACTGGCTCTGACAGTGGGCGATACGCAGACCTTGACAGCTACAATTACTCCTGACGACGCAAACAATAAAAATGTTTCTTGAGCAGCGATAAGCCATCTGTCGCTACGGTCGATGAAAACGGTACTGTGACCGCTGTTGCGGTAGGAACGGCGAATATCACTGTGAAAACGGAAGACGGCGAGAAAACGG
>VOFB01004946.1_pt1 | contig 24182 bp, 36 predicted proteins | sample 5384141 | NCBI WGS metagenome assembly VOFB01 (sample SAMN12384721, study PRJNA508395) | human gut metagenome | isolation source: healthy gut A | host: Homo sapiens | reverse complement strand
CATTTTCTCTCTTTTATTTGTACCCGTCTTGTACACTTTTCACCGTTTTTACTGAAGAATCAATAAAACTTCAACAGTGATGATTGCTTAATGAACTGATATCCGGCTTTCTTTTTATGATCAAAAGTACGCGGGTGAAATATTTTGGCAATCTATTGTTTGTTAAATGTTTGTTGTTGCTGTTACAAAGACTGCTCTTAATCGTTCTTTAATTAACTGCAAACTCTTCTTATTTTATTTTAAGGGACGTATTTCTTTGATAATTTCATCTCTGATTTTCCATCAGCCTCCATAGCTTTTTAATTTCCTGTAATTTCCCTTTGGTTCCTGCGCATTTTCTTTCTCCATCTTTCATAATATTTAACTCTTTTCTTTCTCCGCATCAATTCTGCCCGTAAGTTTAAGATATACGGCTGAGGTCCATCCTCATATACCCATAGACTTTATAACGCTCTAATATTGCTCCACATAACTTTGCTCTTTAATTTCTTTTTTTGCCTTTATCTTTCGATTTTTATTCATTTCGGTTTTGCTTTTCGTAGTCTATAACAAACTTCATGCTTTTGACTCTCATTTTAATTCCTTCTCTATTCTTTACTGGCAAAAATGTGATTTGACTGTCTTATTTACAACTGCTTTTGAAAAGGATTGGTTTTGGGTGCTTTTAGTTGCTGCCAAAAATGCTGCACTATGATAACGGCTGCCAGCAGAGAACTGTTTTTTTCATAACAATTTTCTCCTTTAGAAGTTTCATTTTGCAATATTTCTGTTCTTACAATGGGCATTTTTATTTTAACTTTAGATGTTCCTTAAACGCAAGTGGAAATACCAGATATTATTATCTTTGGGTCTGCTTCCTTCAACAACACACATTTGGGACTAAATACTAATTCGTGATGTTCTGGTCAAATTCTCTCAAACAGATTGATATCTCCACTATCTTTCAAAATCAACATTACCAGTTATGAAAATATTTATCGTAATCACTATTAGTATCCCCACTCACCCACTCCATTTTGTTTCACCTTATACTGCATACTTCCTCTGTTATTCTCCCATCTGTATAACTTCAGGCAGTATATTTTTTGCAATTATCTGATATCCACAAGTTCTGATCCCTTTACTCCCCATATATGCAGGACAGAAAATACTCTACAGCGACTCATTTTTCATTCAATAATTCATTACATTAGCGGTGTTACAAATAAATCACCCTCAAAAACCTTTTGACATTACTGTACTTTTTAAAAGTTTGACTTCTTTTTAATGTCATGAACCAATCTATTCTACATATCTTTGTTCGTCACAACTGAAATTTTTCTTTTTCAATTCAGGACTTTCAGGACCATGATAAGATATCCTGCTATCTCTTTTTCTTCATCTATGTATTCAGGAAACAATAGTCCATTATATATGGGTGCATCTAGCAGTGGCTCATAGCATAAATTAGTCCTTGCATTTTCCTGATGAAGAATTTCCGTCTCTTCCCAATGGGAACCAGCGCAGTGAAAATCTCTTCCTCAGATATCCCGCATCTGCCATCTTTCTAGCCGCTTGCAATTGGCATTATACAACTCCCAATATTTTTTCCAGCAGTCCACCTTCACTTGCCTTGGTTCTTCTTCTTGCCAACAATTCATTTTTGAACTAATAATTTCATTATATAAAGGATCATCCTCATAACCAAATAAATCTATAATTGCTATTAGAATCCATGAGTCTTTTATTTTGCCTTTCGTTCTCTCTGATTATTTCTTCAAAATCTACAAGAAATTTGTTGTTCTTTGTATGTTCATGTCAGGTATACTTCTTTTAACTCTATATATGTTTATATTTTAGATGTTGTATAATGCATGACCCATAATGTCGCCTGTACATGCTTACCAATTTGGATAATTTTGGAGCTAACGTCATATTATACTGTCATTATTTCGACAAGTGTATACTATATATTTTAGATATATTCCCGATCTTACAGTGTCCAGCATATAGTTTAAGGTTAAATTTCAAACATATTACACTCAAGCATGTTGCTGGGTTTTATAAAAATCTCAAATAAAAAAGATGTTAAGTCACAGATTCTAAACTGTGGTTGGCATCTTTTATCATTCAATATGAAATTGGGATTCCAGACGCTATGGCGGCGGCTGTCGGATTTTCGGTTTAAACGAAAATATTTCAAATATGAACAAGACTGCCAAAACATACATAACCACATTCATTCTTGCCTTCCGAAACCAGGTTGATTACCACATGAGGAGATGTTCCCATGTTCTGGAAATGCTGGCAGAAGAACGTGCCGCGATGCAAACTCATCTTGGGAAGTCCCTCGCAGGGATCGGAAAAATTGATGACACCCATTGCTTAGCATATAAAGCCAACTACGATCAAGGGCGGTGCGGTCGCAAAGGAAGGGATTACCAGGAAAATCGGGGACAAGAAACAGTGCCAGCGCAGATAAAATCGCTGTGGTGACAGGTAAGACCTGTTCTTCCGCCTTCGGATACACCGGAAGCACTTTCTACGAAGGTAGTGGTTGTGGAGGTGCCGACCAACACCTTGTGGTGGCAACGGCGTCCGCCATCAAAAGCGCCCTTGATGCTTTGGAAGCTTTCCGTTTTGTCAAGCATGTCCGCCTTTGAAGATACACCGATCAGCGTTCCCAAATTATCAAATAAATCCACAAACAGGAATGCAAACACAATGACAACCAGTTCTAAGATAGGGATTCCTGTAAACTGGAATTTTGCAAACACTGGTGCAATGCTCGGAATGGAAATTCCGGAGCTAAATCCGGGAGCAGGAATAAAAACCGATCTCCGCATTTGGAACATAGACCCCGGCAAACTGGCAGATAATACCCAAAGCCCAGGTAATCAAAATTCCCCACAGAATATTTCCCTTTACCTTCTTGGCCACCAAAATCGCTGTGATCAGGACTCCGACAATTGCCAGAAGAACCGTGATTCCCACATCATTGAAACTGCCCGCCCATCATTTAAGCCCTGAAAGCCTTCTAAGAGAACAGGGACACCAGTGTGCTTCCGTCCAGGACGATCTTTGCGTTCTGAAGTCCGATAAAGGCGATGAAAGAGTCCGATACCAACGCTCACCGCATGCTTCAGCGTGACCGGAATCGCATTGAAGATAGCTCACGCACGTTAAAACAGGAAAGCAGGATAAAGATAATGCCTTCAATAAATACTGCTGCCAGAGCAATCTGCCAGGAATACCCATACTGCAAAACAACGGTATAGGCAAAATAAGCATTTAATCCCATACCAGGTGCCAGCGCAAATGGATAGTTTGAGAAAAATTGCCATCAAACGGTTCCGATGAAAGAGGCCAGTGCAGTTGCCGTAAACACCGCACCCTTATCCATCCCTGCTGCTGAAAGAATATTTGGGTTTACTGCCAGAATGTAAGCCATTGTCATAAAAGGTAGTGATACCAGCTATGATTTCTGTCTTAACATTGGTGTTGTGTTCTTTCAGCTTGAAAATCTTTTCTAACATGTGTTTCCCTCCCTGTGTGTTTTTATTTTTCAACATAAAAAAGTTTATCAAATTTTATACTTTTGTAAATGGGTTTTGTGCTTCTTTATTAGATAATAATGCACACTAGCCCGCCGTTTGATTCATTGACGATCTTTTTCATGGTATCCTGCAGCTTCACCTGGCTCTCCTCACCGATCACTGAGAGTTTTGTTTCGGATGCCGTCCTCCACCAGCTGTTCGATGGACTTTCCGAAAATATTGGTTTCCCAGATGCCCTGCTCTCCCTTGCTGTTCTCTTTAATAATGTACGTAATCAGATCCTCTGCCTGCTGCTCACTGCCTACAATGGGAGCGATCTCAGTCTCTATGTCCGCCTTAATCAAATGGATCGACGGACTGGCCGCCTTGATCTTTACCCCGAACTTGCTGCCCTGCTTGATGACCGTGGGCTCCTCCAGAATAATCTCATCCTTCTTGGGTGTAATCACCCCATAGCCGCATCCGCGAACCGCATTGACCGCATCCGACACATTCTCATACTCTTTTTGAGAGCGGACAGGTCCTTGATCATGGAAATCAGCTGATACTCTCCTTCTATGGGAACCCCCGTCATATCGCTGAGCATTTCATAGTAGTATGTATCGTCAATTTCGATCTGCACCTTTGCAGTGCCCTCAGCCAGTTCCACACCGTCCAGTTTGATCTTTTTCACAAAGTCATTCGAGAACTGGATACTCTCACCCGACACATCCCTTTGTGACTCATGCCCTTGAGTAATTCCCGGATATTCTCTAAAAGGGAGCTCTTGATTTTGTGGTCCGCCGGAAGCGTCTCCACCCACTTAGGTACGTAAAACTCCAGTTTGACCAGCGGAAATTCATATAGAATCTTTTTCCATGATCCTGTTCACATCATCTTTTCGAAGCTGTTCACAGTTTACCGCCATGGCAGAGATCCCGTACTGGGATTCCAGGTAGTTTACCGTCTTCTTTGCTTCATCCCCTGTAGGGGCTTTTCGGAATTGACAATCACAATAAACGGTTTGCCGGATTTCTGCAGTTCTGTGATTGCTTTTTTTCTCTGGCTCGATAAAGCTCTCTCTGGGCAGCTCCCCAAAGCTTCCGTCACATGTTATGATGATTCCTATGGTTGAGTGATCCCGAATCACCTTCTCCGTGCCAATCTCCGCAGCCTTTGTAAAGGGAATCTCATTCTCAGACCAGGGAGTCTTCACCATGCGAACCTGGTTGTTGTCATCCACACCGGAAGCGCCGTCTACTATGTATCCAACGCAGTCCACCAGACGCACCTTCATTGCCAATTCGTCTGAGAGCGCCAGCTGCGCAGCGTCTTTGGGTACAAACTTGGGCTCCACCGTGGTGATGGTTTTCCCTTTTCCGCTGGTGGGCATCTCATCCGTGGCAATCGCTCTGGCGTTCTCTGCCAGATTCGGCAGCACCATCTCCTCCATAAATCTCCTGATAAAGGTAGATTTTCCTGTTCTCACCGGCCTACAATTCCCAGATAGACCTCGCCTTTTGTCCGTGCTTGTATATCTTTGTATAAGTTGAATTCTTCCATACAAATACCCCCTCGCTGTACTGTTACAGTATATGCAGCCAGGGGGTAAATTTAGAATTTATTTTTCCTGATTGTGCAGGATGTGATGAACCTTTCCTTTTAATATGCCGTCATAGAGCGGAGCAATCAGCGGGTTCTCGTCTGATTTCTTGATGATGGAGATATTGTCCGCATTGTAAATTCCCTGCTCTCTGAGGGTCTTTGTGCGGTCACCGGCTCTGGGCGGCTGGCCGCCTCCCATGATACATCCCCGGCGGCAGGCCATTACCTCAATCAGATGGTAATTTACCTCCCCCTTCTTTACCCTCTCCATAACCGTTCTGGCATTGGCCAGACCGCTCACTATACAGAGATATTTAAATCTTTGCCCTCATAGGTAACCGTAAGCTCCTTGATTCCCTCAGAACCGCGGACTCCACTGGATGCGATCTCATCGAGGGATTCTTTATTGTGCTCACCCACCAGGCGGCGCAGCACTGCCTCGGTTACACCGCCGGTTACACCGAAGATTACACCGCCTCCGGAACCAAGTCCGAACGGCATGTCACAGGCTTCCGGTGTCAGTGTCCCAAATTCAATACCGGAGTTGCGGATCATGCGGATCAGCTCTGTGGTGGTGATAACAATGTCTGTATCCTGTTTTCCTTTTGTAAAGCTGTTGGGACGGATTGCTTCCATCTTTTTCGCTGTACAGGGCATGATGGAGACCATCACGGTCTTCTTGCCGGCAGCACGCTTGGGGTCGCGGTAGTATTCCTTAACCACAGCGGAAAACATTCCCTGGGGTGAGCGGCAGGAGGAGATATTCTCCACATACTCCGGATACTGGTCGTGTACAAACTTAACCCATGCAGGGCAGCAGGAGGTCAGCAGAGGCAGGTTTTCTTCTGTGTTGATGCGTTCCACAAACTCTTCCGACTCCTCGATCACCGTCAAATCCGCGCTGAAGGAGGTATCATACACCTCATCAAAGCCCATGCGGTGCAGCACATTCACGATCTTGCCCATCACACTTCTGCCCTTCTGCAGACCAAAGGCGTCTCCCACAGCCACACGCACGGCAGGCGCCACCTGGGCCACCACTCTGGTGTCCTTGTCCGCCAGGGCATCCCACACTTCATCCATGTGGGTTTTGATGCTGATGGCTCCGGTGGGACAGTATACACGGCACTGGCCCGCAGTTTACACAGTCCGTCTCCGCAATGGGTTTATTGAATGCAGGCATTACCATAGCGTCTGTGCCCCGGAATGCGAAGCCCAGTGCACCGATCCCCTGGATTTCCTCGCAGGCACGCACACAGTCACCACAGAGTATACACTTATTCGGGTCCCGGACAATGGAGGGGGAACTGGTATCTAAGGGGCGCAGCTCTCTTGTATTTTTAAAGCGCACATTTGTCACACCCATACGGTGAGCAAGCTCCTGAAGCACACACTCCCCGCTCTTTACACAGGTGGTACAGTCACGGCAGTGTGCTGCCAGAAGAAGCTCCACAATAAGCTTTCTGTATTTTTGATTCTTCCCGTATTGGTGTATACCACCATTCCATCCCTGGGTTCCTCGGAGCAGGATGCAAAGGTCCTTCCCCGTCATCCTCCACAGTGCAGAGGCGGCAGGCGCCAAATGTGGATACCTCGGAATGATAGCAGAGTGTAGGCAGCGATATGCCCGCCTTTCTGATCACAGAAGGACATTCTTTTCATCGGTATATTCAACCTTTCTACCGTCTATTGTCATATAAGCCATATCTCTTATCCCTCCTATGCTTCGATATAGACTGCATCAAAGGCGCAGTTATCTTTACATGCCCCGCACTTGATACACAAGTCATTGTTAATGGTATAGGCGTGTTTCAGCTTTCCGGTGATAGCTCCCACCGGACAGTTCTTGGCACACTTGCTGCAGCCCTTGCAAAATTCCGGATTTATCTTAAATTTGCGCAGCGCCTGACAGGTCTTGGAAGCGCACTTTTTGTCAACGATATGCTCAATGTATTCCTGTCGGAACGTCTTTAAGGTGCTGAGAACCGGAAGCGGAGCGCTCTTTCCCAGACCGCAGAGAGCCATGCTCTTGACCATCTCCGCCAATTCCTCCAGCTGATCCAAGTCCTCCAGTTCGCCTTCCCCTGCAACAATGCGCTCCAGGATCTCCAGCATCCGCTTTGTACCCTCCCTGCAGGGAACACACTTACCACAGGATTCTCTCTGGGTAAAAGCTCATAAAGAAGCGCGCCACTTCCACCATGCAGGTATGCTCGTCCATCACCACCAGGCCTCCGGAGCCCACGATGGCATTGTACTTCTTTACAGAGTCGAAGTCCAGTCCGATATCCAGATGTGGAGTGATCAGACATCCGCCGGAGGGTCCGCCGATCTGTACTGCCTTAAACTCTCCGTCGCCCTTTATTCCGCCGCCGATATCATAGATGATTTCCCTGAGTGTGGTTCCCATAGGAACCTCGATCAGTCCTGTATTTTCAATGGCCCCAGTGATGGAGAAGGTTTTCGTTCCGGGACTTCCTCGGAACCGATCCCCTGTACCACTCTGCTCCCTTTAAAAACGATCTTAGGCACATTGGCAAAGGTCTCCACGTTGTTTAACACCGTGGGCTTCTCCCATAGGCCTTTCTCTACTGTACGTGGCGGTTTCACACGAGGCATTCCCCGGTTTCCTTCGATGGATGCCGTCAGGGCGCTTCCCTCGCCGCATACAAAGGCTCCTGCTCCGCGGTTTATGTGCAGGTGGAAATCAAACCCACTGCCCATAATATCGTCGCCCAGCAGATGATACTGCTCAGCCTGGGCAATGGCCAGCTTTAGGCGGGCCACAGACAGTGGATACTCTGCACGCACATAAATGTACCCCTCATGAGACTGAACCGCGTAGGCTGCTATGATCATGCCCTCAATCAGTTTGTAGGGGTCACCTTCCATAACACTGCCGTCCATGAAGGCTCCGGGGTCACCCTCATCTCCGTTACATACAATGTAGCGCACCTTTTACGCCTGCCTGGCCACCTGTTTCCATTTCCGCCCGGCAGGAAACCTCCGCCTCCCCTTCCTCTCAGTCCGGACTTGTCCACCTCATCGATCACCTGATCCGGGGTCATGTCAAACAATGCTTTTGCAAGGGCGTCAAAACCGCCCGCTGCTATGTATTCGTCAATGGATTCCGAATTGATATTTCCACAGTTCTCCAGGACAATGCGGGTCTGCTTGGCGATAAAGGGGATGTCACTGGGACGCTCATAGGCATTGTCCCCTTTGCGGTAAAACAGCCGCTCTACAGGTTCCCCCGCGCTGGATGGTTCTCTCAAAGATCTCCTTGCAGTCCTCGGGCTGTACTTTTACATATTGGTAATCATAGGGCTCTATGCGCATCAAAGGGCCCAACTCGCAGATTCCCTGACATCCTGTCTTAATGACACCCAGATGGGGAACCTCCTCCTGCATCTCCACCGTAACTCCGTCCACATCCTCACAGAGCAGAGCCATCTGCTCGTAAATCTTCTGGGAGCCGGATGCAATGCACCCGGTGCCCGAACAGACGAGGACACGACAGGTATAGGATTCCAGATCCTTCTGTACAGCAGTTCTCTGATTTTCCAGTGCTGCTTTTGCTATCTATGCTCATACGCTCTTCTCACCTCTCAATTTTTCTATTAATTCCAATGCTTTTTCCGGGGTCATGTTGGGATGAACCTCGTCATTGACGGTCAGTGTTGGCCAGTCCGCAGGCGCCCAGACAGGATACGGTCTCCACGGTAAACAACATGTCATCCGTGGTGTGTTTTTCTGGCTAAGCCCCAACTCCTTAAACAGCGCCTCCTGAATCAGAGCAGACTTTCGCACATGGCAGGCTGTTCCGTCGCACACCTTAATGATATATTTACCTTTTTGATCAAAGGAAAAGTTCTCATAAAAAGGTTGCAACGCTGTAGGCCTTGGCCTTTTTAACAACTAAGGGACTCAGGAGCTCCTTCGTCCCTAAGTTTCCGTAAGCAGAGGATTTCATCTACATTAAAAGCGCACGCTAATTGTCCACGAAGGATAGCCCTGCGCCGGTGGAAGCTGTTTCCCGTAGGCGGGAGATGGTGCCACTCAGGCGATCTCCAAACAAGCTCTAGTGATACATAGGTGTCATCCACTACACCGGCACGTCCTGCTGCCACAATTACGATATCCGCTTCCTTAACAACAGAGGGCATATCCACTGTTCTGGTATGGCAGATCGTCACCGTAGCATTCTTTTTGATCAGCATCATGGCCGCTGGTTTCCAACTACCAGGCTTCTCCCCACCACCACTGCCTTCTTTCCGGTGCAGTCAATTCCATAATGGTCTAAGATTTCCATGCACGCCTGGGGAGTACATGGCGGGAATCCCAGATCTTTGCCTGTGAACACACCTGACATGGAACCATCTGTCATACAGTCCACATCCTTTGCAGGGTCAGGGCTGCCTCAATCTCAGTCTGATTGAAATGTTTGGGCAGAGGACGGAACAAGAGAACGCCGTGAATCTTGTCATTCTCATTTACCTCTTCGAATTACTTTCAGGACATCCTCCTGGCTGGCATCCTCAGGCAGCAGAAAAAAGGCTTCTCGCAGGCAACTCCCAGAGTCTCGCAGCGTTTTGTTGCACCTCTCTCATAAGAAATATCGCTCTCGTTCTCGCCCACCCGGATAATTCCCAATGTAGGTTTTACCCCGTTGCCTCAAGCTCTGCCACCTGAGTTTTGATTCTCTCATTTAAAGCTGCTGTTACTTCTTTTCCCAACAATTGTTTTGCCATAAGTCTTTTTTTCTCCTTTATTTCAATCTTCCAAGCAACACTTGTAAAATAGCTTCCGCCTTCTTCGGATACTCGGCCAGCATGGCATCTGCCTTCTGGTTCAGCTCCTGTGCATATTCCCTGTTCTTCATGGATTTGGTGTTTATGTACACGTTCAGGGACGCGCCTTCCAACGCTGCTTTGCAGAATGCAGCGCCCACTCCTGCATCACTGATGGCCAGGGCAGAACCCTTTGCTGCAAACTCCTCAATGATATCAATGGCCTCACAGCACTTCTCCATAATCTCCATTGGCACAGAGCAGGCATCCTTCAGAACGATCTCCATGACTCTGGCCTTTTTCTGCCTTTTCTTCCTCCGTCTCCCTGGGCATACCGTATGCCTTGGAGAGGGGTTCAAATACCTCCGCGTCTCTCTCAACGAGTTTCAGAAGTTCTGCCTGAAGCTTATCGCATTTTGCCTTCAGCGCATATCATCTCCTCCTCCACATCCGCGTACTTCTTTTTGCCCGACAGTGAGGCTTCCCACCATGTTACCCAGGGCGGTCCCAATGGCTCCCAACCAAAGCAGATGCACCGCCACCGCCCGGAACCGGTGCTTTGGAAGCCAGAACTTCTACAAATTCATTACATGGTACCGTTGAAAATCCCATTGTAAAACCTCCTAAATATTCTTAGCTGATTTTTTTAAAGTCCCGATTGCAATATCTCCCGACCACTGCCAGATCCTCCGCCTCAAAAGGACAGCGGGAAATTGTCTGAAAACAGAATCTGGGAGGATGGTGGAAATTCCTCATCTCCGGCGCCCACAGGATGAAACGCACAAAATGGTTGTTGATAAACTCAAACTCATCCGGCAACCGTCCCCAGTTCAAGCCCCTTGGCACCATTTTGTTTTTCTGCCCGGCAATTTATTTGGCGGCATATCCGTAAAAGCCAGCCTCATCAGGCACCTTCCGTTAAACTGACGGTAAATACACCTCTCCCCATGGGTACCTCCCGATAAGTGAGGAAACTTTCCTGTGCCCACGGAGGACACCCCCCCTTTGTGAGAAAGCGGATCACTATGATCTTTGCCGGAACGCCATTCTCCAGAAGAGCCCCATACTGGTTGTCAAATGTCTTTGCCTTTCGAACAGAAAAATCGGGCCAGCTGACCAGATAGGATTTCTGCATCAGACGAATTTCAAACATCCCCTTCTCAGGATCATAGGGAACCCCCACCCTGGCTGGCCTCCACTGGGTCCATTGCTGCAAATTCCTCCAGATAGTGCTCAAAAGGGATGCGCTCTTTGTTGTCTTTTTTCGTACTCTATATTCATTGGGGGCTCCTTCATTTTACGGAAGGCCGGGGATTTTGGCTTGATCTCCGGCCTTCTCATTCTTTCTGACTGAGGCTTTTTACCTGTTGGGAAACAGGGAAGCGTCCGTATGAGGCAGGAAACACGCTCCCACAAACTTCATCCATATACTGGGGAATTGCACTGAGTTCTATATATGTCATATTCTGGGCAACCTCATAGACCTTTCGTTCTGACTCGGTAGAGAACAGCATGGCGTACGCACCCGCGCCAGTGATTGCCGATATAATGATACATTTCACCGGAACATCCGGGAACATTCCGATTTAACTGCATTCTGCATGTTGATTCCACTTCCGATACCACCGGCAACGTAAACATCATCAATCATGGATACATCAAAATCAAGCGAAGACAGCATCGTGCGGATTGCAGAGAAAATAGCTCCTTTTCGCACGGATGAAGTTGTCGATATCTACTTCTGTGATCTCAACATCTTTGCTCGATCCTGCTTCTTCGCCTTCAAATGCGATCACATAGCTGCCCATTCCGTCTGCATCGCGTTTCACGCGGCGGCCTTCTCTGACAAATTTTCCTTTTGGGATTGATGATCTTGCAGCGGAACAGCTCACTGATAATATCAATGATACCGGAACCGCAGATACCAACCGGTTTTGTGCCTTCATTGCCAACGATCGTCAGCTTCGGCTCCATCGTTTCTGCATCTATCGTACATGCCTCGATCGCACCGTCGGTCGCTCGCATACCGCAGCTGATATCTCCACCCTCAAAAGCAGGACCCGCGGAGCAGGCACAGCTCATCATAAAATCGGAATTACCGAATACAAGCTCTCCGTTAGTACCAAGGTCGATAAACAGAGAGAATGGCTCCTGATTCCACAGCATCGTTACAAATGCTCCGGCTGTGATATCTCCGCCGACATAACTGCCGATATTCGGTGCAAGAATGATATGTGCATCCGGATTTACTTTGATGCCAATATCTCCTGCAAAATCGAATTGGTCTTAAAGAAGGTCGGAATGTACGGTTCCATGCGAACCGGATCCGCATTAACTCCAATCAGAAGATGGTTCATCGTGGTGTTCGCTGCAACCGACATACGGTAAATGTTCATCGGGTTGATCTTTGCCTGACGGCACATCGTCTGTACCAATGGATTGATTGTCTCTTCAATGATCGCTTTCTGAAGTTTGTCCTGACCGCCCGGTTTGCGGGATTCGATGATACGGTTGATAACATCCGCACCATAACGAATCTGACCGTTACCGCTTGATCCTTTTGCAAGGATTTTTCCATCTGTCATATCTATGATGATCGCAGATACGGTTGTGGTACCAATATCGATTGCAAGTCCTGCAATAACCGGTGTTTCGTCCGCACCGCAGATGTCATAGACAAAAATGTCTTTTTCTGTTTTCCGGATCACAACGTTTACATCAAAATTGTGTTCACGCAGTACCTGTGCCATTTTATGGATCACAGAATATGGAAGCTTCACACGCTGCATTCCGGTAATTTCACGGATGGCTCTTGTCAGACGTTCGTTGTCCGGCATAGTGTCATCCAGAGTCGGTTCATCCATGGTAACATGAATACTTTCAAGATTATTTTTGAGTTCGATACCTGCTTCTGTAATAGATTGCTTAATATTATCAAAGATTTTATTTCATCCGGTGATGACAGATCCGCAACTTTCATACGGCTGCGATATGCGGAAGCAATATCAGGCACCAGTACAGCAACATCCGCATTTATTTTGCTGCAGCATGCCAGACGCCATCCCTCCTGTGCATATTCTTCATCACTGATGTGTCTCGTCTGCTTGAATCCAAATCTCCGTCTACGAGTTTTACTCTGCATTTTCCGCAAGATGCATTTCCCGAACAAGGTGCATCGATAGCTACATTTGTTTTTCTCGCTACCTCAAGAAGGCTCTCACCGAAAGCAGCGAAGACGCTTACATCTTCGCTGTTTTCAAACTTAAAAGTAACTTTATACATAAATTAGATCTCCAGATAGGAGTCAGCATACAGAGTGTTGCCTTTGAATACGTCACAGGATTTAATGGTCTCCATCAGTCTCAGGTCATTAGGGTTAACGATGGCGCTGGTCAGACCATGCATCATAGCCATAGCTACAAGTGCGGAATCCATGATCGGACGGATGTTTTTCGGCATACCGTTGGAGTTGTTAGAAAGTCCGCCGGTAGAATTCAGTCCCATATCACTGAACATCTTGATGAATTCAAGAACTTCCATCTGTTTGTCCTGCATTCCTTTTACTACAAGAAACAGCGGGTCAAACCAGAGATCCTCGGCTGCCATACCATGCTCCATACCTCTCTCAAGAAGCATCTGGCAATACATCATACGTTCATCATTGTCTTTTGCAATTCCCTCGCCATTGCAAAGAGCGATAACGATTGCATCGTTAGCTGCCGCAAGGTCAACGTACTCAATTCTTCCTGCAGCATCAGCGGAGTTTACGATCGGTTTTCCTTTGGAACGATTGTAAACAGAGATACCAGCTTCAATAGCTGCTTTGTTAGAAGTATCCAGAGCCAGCGGAACGTTGTCAAACTCGCCCTGCAGTAACTGAACTGCCCATTTCATCAGATCCTCTCCATATCCTTCTGCTGGTCCGATATTAACATCGAGGTAAGTTGCACCTGCATCCAGCTGCTGTTTTGCTCTTTTGAGGATCGGCTCAGGATCTCTTTCAGTCAAACGCTTTATTTACTGCTGGAGCTGTTGTTGAAAGTCTTTCTCCGATTGTAACGAATTTTTCCCATTATTTTGTTCTCCTTTTGCTTGTATATTTAGTTTATGCAAAGTTACGCATCTTTCATGAACTTAACAAGCTGAACTGCCTCGTTTGGAGCAATGATGATCTCCCAGCCAGGCATTTTTGCTTCCAGCTCGCCCTTCAGGACAGCCACTTTTCCAGGGATGATCAGTTTTCTGCTCTTAATCTTTCCTTCGATATCCTGTTCCTGGAAGAACTTGGCGATAGAAGAAGAAGAGAATTTACCAGCAGCCCATGATGTCAGTACGGAAAGACCGCCAGCATCATTGATAATCAGGTTTACCGGTACACCGGAACGTTCCAGCTCTCCGGAAACCAGGAAGTAAGTCAGTGCGAAGTCTACGGTTGTCAGGCATACAGAGTTTTCATCTGCTCCGTTCAGAGGATAGACGCCCGGTTCCACTTTCATTGGCTTCTGAGGATCGGTGAACAGGTTCTGACGCAGACCATACAGAGGCAGAGCTTCTGCATAACCGATATGTTCTGCAACGATTACGGAACCATATTTCATTGTGAACAGGGACAGCAGTGCTGCCTGTTTGTGAAGATCACCTGCTGCAATTTTGTGCAGATTTACAATAGAAGGATATCCGAATGTTCTGTCACCGTCTTTGATTGCTGCCTTACGGATCTGAACTGCATTTTTGAATGTCTCTTTTACGTCTGCTCCGGTTACATCGATCACCAGATTCTTGTTTCCAAGACCTTCCAGCTTTTCTACTGTATCGTGGATTTCAGACAGATCTGCTCCGCTTACGCCAAGTACAACACCTGCTGCTGTGGCAACAGCGTTCATTGCTTCGTAGTTGGATGCATTTGCACCATTCAGGATCGGTTTGCCTGCTTTGCATACTTCCAGTGCTGCTTTTGCAATTTCTGCATCCTTACAGTCAAGGATCAGGATACGTCCTGTCTCTGCTGCTTTTTTCACCAGCTCAACATAATCCTGTTTGCCATCTGCACTGTAATTTACATATACCATCTCAACGAACATACGCTCGCCGATACGGTCATAATCAACTTTTTAATGTCCTCAAGTTTCTGTGCAACTGTCTCATCATCCATGCATGTGCAGAGAGATACAGCATATCTTGGTTTGCTTACAAATGTTTTTTCATGTCGGAACAGAACGGTTTCGCCGCCCAAAGACAGCTCTGCATCGCCTGCACCAACTTTGATCGTTTTCATTGGCGGCTCGGTAGCTGCTGAAAGTTTAGCCAGTGCTTCCGGTGCGAAATACGGACAAGCAGCGATATCAACTGCACCCTGTGCAACTTTCATGGAGAAAGCCATACATGTCGGACATCCACATTCCTTACAGTTTTTTTTGGTGTTAATTTAAAAATATCAAGACCTTTAAGTGCCATAATTACATCTCCTCCTTAACGCAACTCTTAGACTAATTCTTTCATCAGACCAGAAATGATCTTGATGGATTCCGGATGTTTCAGGATTACCGCATTGGAACCGGCAGCGATAACTGCCATTGCAGTTTCTACTTCCATATCGATTCCACGTTCTTCCTGTGAGCCCCATTCAGGAGCATCTGTTTCAGAAGCCATAGCTTCTTTTACACCCCAAGCCTCAGATGCTACCGGAGTAATGATCGGCATCTGCAGATTTGCATCGCCCTGCTGCAGAGCTGCCGCTTTTACACGATCCATAGTAGAGATAACATACTCAAAACCGTATCCAACTGCTGCACTACCTACGTTCATAACGACACTCTTGCTGTCAACACCAAGCTGAGAGATCAGTACGTTCAGCTGTTTTGCAAGGTTGATATCTACTGCAGACTCAGCGCCGACTTTCTGATTGTAAGCCAGACCTGCTGCTGCACCTACTGTCTTGTAATTTTCTTCTTTTGCTGAGAGGATGACTGCATTTTTACCGTTCAGGGCTTCTGCCGCTTTTGAGAACAGTTCTGCATCTTTCTCAACATTTTTACATCCGCATACTACAAGTGGAAGATCAACTGCATCTGCGATTTCTTTCAGTTCACCGATCAGTTCTTCTGTAGATTTGTTTGCTCCGTTTGGATCTCCGCCTTCCATACGGAAACTTAAAAAAGTCTACACCTTCCATAGAAGCTGCTTTTCTGGCCATATCTGCCAGAGTAGCACAACCTTCATAATATTTTTTGATGCACTCCGGCTCATGTTCCATACCGAAATCTGTGATCTCGATACCTACCTTCGGTGCATTTTCGATTGCAGCATCAAAAGAATACAGCGGGAATACATTCTCGCCTCCGATTTTCACTGCTTTATCGCCAGTACCAAACTCAACAGTGTTGATGCTGGCATTGAATTTTCCTGATTTTGCTGTAAATGGCATTTCTAAAAATCCTCCTTCATGCTTTTTAGACTGTTATAAAACATTACTTCTATTTTACAACAGCAGCCTGTAAAAATCAATTATTTAACAATAAATTATAAAATTCGGCTTTCCGGACGATCCGCATAAAGTCAGAAAGCCGATATTTGTTACTTTTTAAGATGATTCTGTCGTTAATCGCCGTTTCAAGCATGATGCTCCAGATTGCTTTGCATTTCATGCTCTCACAATCTGAAAATATTCGAAATCCGCCCTGTCGGGCTACTTTCTCATATTTTTGCGGGATCCAAACTCATGGATTTCCATGCAAGCATGAAATCCATGATCTTTTCTCCCTTGCATCATTACATCATCGGTTCCATGGTCAGAGCCGGATGTCCTTTTTTCTTCGAGGTAGGCCAGCAGTGTTTCCGGATCTTCTGCGATAGTCTCATCTGCAATCATATCACAGAAGTTATCGATGCCGTACAGCTCTTTTGCTGTTGCGTTCAGTCTTTCTGCTACCTGTTCTTTCAGTTCTTTTGGCATCCATACGATACGTGCTATACCGCCTTCAGCCTTCATGAATTTCTTGGAAGAAATGAAATGTTTTCCATGGCCCATGAATCCAGGTGTCTGAACACCGCCGCCTGTCATGGATGCCATCTCCGGGAAGGTCATTCCCAGAGGTGTCATACCTGCGTACTCACGGTTTGCGATGCAGACACCGTTGGAGAACGGCTCGATACCACAGATACACTCGAAGCATCCGCAGGATGTCATTGGTTTTTCCATGATGGAGTACAGAGATACATCATCAAGAGCACCCTGGGATAATTTCTGAACTGCTTCGTTTACGTCTTCGTATTCACCGATACGTTCATCGATCGGTCTTTCTTTTGTGATAACCTGACATGGTCCCTGAGGATCCAGCTCGTTGGTTGCTTTTGCATCCAGCCATGAAACAGCTCCGCAAAGTCCCAGTCTTTCCGGTGTAACCACGCATACGTGAGACGGGGAGAATGCCTGGCAGAGGATACAGCTGTAATATACATCTACAGATTCGTCTGTCAGAGTATTCAGACGGTCATCACGTTTGTCAAACAGCGACATAGCTACTTCATGACGGATTCTGGTACATTCTGCAGGGTCTGTGTAAATTGTAACCGCACATTTATCAACAACGGCTGCGAATTCGCTCTTTACTTTTGCATACAGAACTTCTCCGAAGTGTTTTGCACGGAAGCCTGCGTTGAAAGCTTCTTTGCTGACACGGATACGGATCATATCACGCTGTCCGGTATGCATCACACCTTCTACACAGTTCAGGTATGAGTGGAATTTACGCTCGAATACCGGCTCAAAGTCGGACTGCATACTCTTTCCTGCTACTTCTACTACATAACAGATGCTCTGTTTGCTTCCTACCGGCATTTCGTCGATGTCCGGTCCGATCAGCTCGATCTTGTGATCTTCTACTTCGGAAGCATCTTTTGTCTGAACCAGCTCGCAGCAGTCTACGCGAGAACCGTCAAACTCAACCTGCATATCGCCGCGGCGGATGATTTCACCCTCGAATGCAGATGCGAATGCAACCGGGATATCGATGTTTGTGATTTTGATCTTGATATCGCGGGCTTCCAGAGAAGTTGCGTTGAATTTGGAAACGTCCGGCTGAACGATCAGGCTCTTTGGAACTTTGAAAGTATCTTCGTTTGTGATTACTGGGAAACCAAGTGCGATCGCACCTGCTCCACATGCAACGATAACCGGATCAAGCGGTGCAAATGCATTTACGAATGCCGGTACACGTTCCATGGTGTATTTCATCAGGCCTGCTGCATCACCCGGCTGAATGTTACCGAAGATCAGAGCTGCTCTTACTGCAACGGATACAACATGTATTACACTTGTAACATCTTTGCCCAGAGGGATAACACGTACATTTGCGCCTGTCTTGTAGCCCAGTTCTGCACACTGATCGATGATACCGCCTACCAGTGTAACCAGAATACCCTGTGCCTGATAGCTCTTTACCAGATCTACACCTTCCTGTGCAGTCGGTGCAGCACCAAGGATAACTGCTACACCAGGGATATCACCTGTTACAAGCGGTACACCAAGTTCACGGATCACTGCATCTGCAAGATGTCCGTAGCAAGGAGCTTCATATGGTGTAGCTCCGTCAATATATTTCAGAACTTCGATAAATTCTGCGCAGAGAGCTGTAGCAACACCTGACATAAATACATCATTTAATTTCTGCTCTCTTGTCATCATGGTTTTACAACGCCCAGAGCTTCTTTTAACTGTCCCAGTGTAGCAACCTTTGTACCGGTTACTGCATAATAACATGGCAGGCTGTAAGCCGTATCCGGGAAAGCAATCGCTTTATCTGCACCATGTTTTTCGATCGCAGCATCGATTGCACCCTCTGTCAGGCCATATACGGTATCATTTCCACTGAATACAACATCAAATAATGTCACTTTATTTACCTCCTTTGGACAGATCTGCGTCTATCCTGCTTTTTATTATTGAAATCTCTGCTTTTGCGTTCGGGCTTACATCAAACGGTGATCTTCCCTGACGGTCTGCATCGATTATTTCTGAATTGTAATGAATAAATCCAAGCAAATCTTCCTGTGGTATTTTGGAACGGATAAATGCTTCATCATCCTCGTTCCTTACTTTGTTGGCAACCACACGTACCTGGCGAACTCCAAGTTCCGCTGCAAGTCTCTTTACATTTTTATAAGTCTGGATACTTCTTGCCCCTGGTTCGATCACAACAATGAACTGGTCCATGCCTTCTGTTGTCCCACGGCCAAGATGCTCAAGCCCAGCCTCCATATCAAGAATTACAACATCGTTGCTCCTTAACACCAGATGATTGATGATGCGCTTCAACATCACATGTTCCGGACACACACAGCCGCTTCCTGCTGTTTCAACGGTACCAAGAACCAGAAGTTTTACGCCATTACAGGTTTTTGAATAAGCATCTGGTATATCATCCACTTTCGGATTCAGCTTGTAAAACTGATTCTGATCATTCGCACCTGTACGTTCCTGAATCAGCTTTCGCATCCTGGTGATCGGCACGATTGAATCCAGATCTTCTTCTGAAAATCCAAGTGCCAGTCCAAGATTTGCATCCGGATCTACGTCTGCAGCAAGAACATGCTTGCCTTCCTGTGCATACAATCTGGCAAGTGTGGCTGCAAATGTTGTTTTTCCGACACCGCCTTTTCCGGTAACTGCAATTTTCATATCACTATCCGCCTTCTATTTTTTCTTTGCAGGGCGGATAAAACCGCCCTGCGTTTGTTTTCATAAAGATTAGATTCCCAGTGCAGTTCTCTTCTCTTCGATTCTTTCGATCATAGCATCGCCCAGTTTGTCGATATCTTTCTCTACGGTGTATGCGGCTTCTACCCAGTCACGTACGCCTTCTGTCAGCAGCTGTGCGATCTGGTCAGAACCGGAAACATATGGATCAACACCAAGGAATGTATCAATACCGGTTCCTACAACATAGTTTCCGATGGAAACAGCTTTCTCAGACATCCACTCCGGAGCACATCCGACAACCGGAAGCTGGGAAATGTTCAGTCCGGAATCTTTTGCCAGCTCTGCTGCCAGGATCATCATACGGGAAATATCTACACAGGATCCCATATGCAGTACCGGTGGGATATCCGCCAGTTCACATACTCTCTTCAGACCTGCTCCGCAGAGTTCTTTTTGCTTCTTTGTCCATAAGGCCTGCTTTTGCTGCTGCCTGTGCGGAGCATCCGGAAGCAATGATCACGATATCGTTTGCGATCAGTTTCTTCATCAGTTCGATATGGGCTGTATCCGGTCTTACTTTCGGGTTGTTACATCCAACCATGGCAACTGCACCGCGGATAACACCGGATGTGATACACTCCAGAAGCGGTTTTGTTGTTCCGGTTTCGTCAACCTGGCTGTTGGTAACGCCATCCAGAGTTTTTACGATTGCTTCTACAGAATAACCAACGGTTGCTTTTGCTTTCATATCCGGGATATGTACCAGTTCCGGTTTTCTGTTCTTGAAGTTTTCGATCGCCATCTTAACGATCGCTTTTGCATTTTCTCCTGCTGTCTCTGCATTGAAACGAATGTACTCAGCATCCGGCATCTGTGCGATCGGAGAAGTGGTCACAAACTTAGTATGGAAACATTTACTCAGAGGTCCTAACGCCGGGAAGATACACTGTACGTCTACAACGATTGCTTCACATGCACCTGTCAGAACCACGTTTTCCTGCTGCAGGAAGTTACCAGCCATCGGCACGCCGCGGCGCATTGCTACTTCGTTGGAAGTACAGCAGACACCAGATACGGTGATTCCCTTAGCGCCCATGCTCTTTGCATATGCGATCATCTCCGGATCATCTGCATATTCACAGACCATCTCGGACAGTGAAGGATCATGTCCGTGTACAACGATGTTTACGTTTTCAGCAACCATAACACCCAGGTTTGCTTCTGTATCGATTGGCTTCGGTGTTCCGAACAGAACGTCTGAGAACTCCGTACCTGCCATGGAACCTCCCCAGCCATCAGACAGACCGGCTCTTAAGGACTGACGGATCAGTGCCTCAGGAAGGGAAGAACATCCCATATGGGTCATATGAAGAGAACATGCAACCTCACGGTCAATCGCACGCGGTGCGATTTCTTCTCTCTCCCAGATCTCCTGTGTATGCTGCGGAGCTCTCTTTAAGAAGTTCTGTGTGCCGAATACTTTGCCGTATTCGCTCAATCCAAGATATGCCATCTCATGAGCCAGATCATAGATATCTTTGCCTTCTGTCTCTACGCCCCACTCTTTTGCGATACGAATCAGTTTCTCCGGATCTTTTACTTTGTAAGGTCCTTCTGGTTTTGCACAGTACAGAGTGTGGCAGATCTCACGACCATGATCGGAGTGTGTAGCGGAACCACCTGCTGTAAAGCGCAGGAAGTTACGTCCTACAATACCATGAGCATCACATCCGCAGATTCCTCTCGGAGCCTTTGGGGTAATACGACATGGTCCCATAGCACAGATACGACAGCAGACACCCTGTTCACCGAATTTACAATGTGGTGTCTGTTTTGCTGCACGGTACTGCCATGCATCTGCTCCTACTTTTTTTCCTGTTTCCAGAAGTTTCTCTGTAGCCGCTTCGAATTCTTCAACGGTTGTCAATTTAAAGTTTCCCATCATCTACCTCCTTGTTTATGGGTTCCTATCCCACAGGTTTTCTCATATCCTATCCGCCCCCATGGGATATGGGGTTTTGAAATAAATCCCCTCACGGCTTCCCGCAAGGGGCTGTGTTTTATAAGCTGATAGAGTCCAGTATTTTATACAATGCAGTTTTTACCGCTGCGTTTTCGGAAGCTCTGTCATTGGCTTTCCGTCACAGTCATACTCATAGACTTCCTGATCCTGCGGAACGACACCAAAAAGTGTAAGACCTTGTTTCTCAATCTCTTCTTTTGTTCCGTCGTTCAGTTTGCCTTCCGGTGCACGGTTTACGATCAGCCCGATCTGTTTTGGATTAAGTCCGCACTCTTTCACCAGTCCGGCAATACGTCCAACTGCCTGAACACCTCGTCTGGAGCAGTCGCTCACAAGAATGATCGTATCAACTTTCGGCAAAATGCCACGGCTGATATGCTCCATGCCTGCTTCATTGTCTACGACCATGTATTTGTAGTTCGGTGTCAGTTTCTGTACCTGTGCCTGAAGCAGACCATTTACAAAACAGTAGCATCCTTTTCCCTGTGTCCTGCCCATGACGAGCATATCATAGTCATCTTCTTCGACCAGGCAGCGATTCATCATGATCTCTGCATAGTCTGCTTTTGACATACTTGGCGGGATCGGGCTTTTTGCACTGTTCGCTGCATTTTCAATCTGCTCACGAACTTCACCGAGTGTCATCTCCACTTCAACGCCAAGTACTTCGTTTAAGTTGGAATTGGCATCCGCATCTACTGCAAGAACCGGTGTTTTCCCCTTCTCACAAAGATACTGTATCAAAAGCCCGCACAGCGTTGTTTTTCCCACGCCGCCTTTTCCTGCGACAGCAATTACGTGTGCCATAAATATTTCCTCCTGTTGCCTGTCTCTTTATACCAGTGTACGCAGACCGGAACGATTGATGATTTCAGAAACATCTTTCCACTTATTCAAAGCATAGAGGTGGATTCCGTCTACGCCCAGTGCACGGTAAGCATCGATCTGTCTGATCGTGTACTCGATTCCCTCTTCTTTGAACTCTTCAACTTTCTTGTCGTAGAACATGTCGAACGGCTTTCCTTCAGCATCTTTTGCTGCAAACGGGTTCGGGAACAGCCAGTACCTGGAGATCATTCTTGCAAGCTCACTCTCCATTACACAACCGTTACGGGAAAGTGCCATGTTGATGGTAGCTGCCTGATCCAGGATCGGCATAACTCCAACGTCTACCGGCATTGTGATTCCTGCCTTACGGATTGAATCCAGCCAGTATTTGAACTGCTCCATATCCCAGCAGAGCTGTGTCATGATGTAGTCTGCTCCGTTGTCCTGTTTCTGTTTCAGAACTGCGATATCAGACTCCAGACTTCTGCAGGAGATGTGGCCTTCCGGTGAACCTGCAACAGCGATTTCAAATTTATCGCCGTACTGGTCACGGACAAATTTCACCAGGTCGGTAGCGTAATTGAAATCTCCCATGGTGCTTGTCTCACCCATCGGGAAGTCGCCGCGCAGTGCCAGCATGTGGTCTACGCCGTCAGCCAGGTACTGATCCAGCTGTTCTTTAATTCCTTCTTTTGTGTTTTTGATAACGGTGAAATGTGTTACAGGAATTGTTCCTGCTTTCTTGATCATCTGACATACTTCACGGTTTGCTCCAACGTTTCCGCCGCCGGCTCCGTAAGTACAGGAAATGTATTCCGGTTTGAACTCCATCAGATGTTCGATCGTTCCTGGCAGATTTGCCATACCTTTTTCTGTTTTTGGTGGAATAATTCAAAAGAGAGAAGCTGTTTCTCTTTCATCTTTTCCGATAATTTCATAGTAACATACCTCCATTTTATTTTAATTTATTTGATAACTGCTAAGATTCCGTGCAGTTGATCTTCACAATACTGTTTGCAAGGTCTACCATTACGATAGTACCTTCCAGAACTTTCTGCTCGCCCATTACATCCGTAAGGGTGATTGTCTCTCCGTCAACATCGATCCTGCTTACAAATTCAAACAGTTTTGTCTCCGGATCCTGAGCTTTGTATACTGCTGCAAGACACATAATTCCGCCTCCTGTTAATTTTCTTTTTACAGTGGCAAGTGCTACACTCAGATACAGGTTGCCTTTCTGAATTCATCAACCGCTTTCCGTATCTGTTCCGCCGCTGTATCCATTCCGGCTTTCCGCAATTTGTCTGCCATCTGATCGAGTTCTGCTGCGTGATGTTCATTGTGCTGCAGCATATAGGTTAAAAAGTGCAATGTTTTCTTTTTTTCGGATCATGTGACTCACAGCCGCTGCAGCCTTCCTGGCATACACCGTCGTGTGTATGTGCATGTCCGTGCTCATGACTGTGTTCATGACCATGAGGGCAAACATTGCCATTCTCATCTTTTATGATATGCACTGATATCTACTCCTTTCTGTACCTGCAAAATTACGCAAATACCCTTATATTGACAACATTATAACACAGCGTTTATGAATTCTCAACAAGAGATGATGTATTTTTTTTAATAATATCAGGGATATCGACGAAAGTATATCCTCTTCTAAAATTTACATCATATTCTCAAAAATCTGAAATAATATAGCTATAATCGCCACGATCAGG
>VOFB01000250.1_pt1 | contig 24225 bp, 43 predicted proteins | sample 5384141 | NCBI WGS metagenome assembly VOFB01 (sample SAMN12384721, study PRJNA508395) | human gut metagenome | isolation source: healthy gut A | host: Homo sapiens | reverse complement strand
GTTACGTATTGTTGTCCCATTCATCAATAATCACTACGAACGGAATCTTCTTTCTGTAAATATCCTGCATGGATTCCACAAGGTCTGTACGTCAAAAATAATCCACATCCGGATGCTCTGCTTTTCAGTTCCTTTGATCACCAGCTTTTTGATCCGGTCGATCAGCTTGTCAACATCACCGGTTCTGCTTTTAAGAATTCCTGCATATTCAAAAAAATAGTATCGTACTGATTTTAAATGCTTTTAAATCCGTTTCTTTTGAAATTTCCAATCCTTCAACAGTTTTTCCGAATCACATTCTCTGCTATAATATGCGGACAACATGTTAGTCGCCATTGATTTTCCAAAACGTCTCGGTCTGTTGACACAGATGTATCTCTGCATTGTGTTGATCATATGGTTACAATACCCGATCAAACCTGTTTTATCCACATAGATTTCGAATGAACCATCTTATAAACATGTCATGTCCTTTTGATTCAGATAATTTCCCATGAGGCCCTCCTGCTTTTCTATTATCGGCTGACGTTCACTATATGTTCCTCTGTCACTGCCTGCCCTAAGATTGCCTCGTCATTTTTCGTTGCTTATTATGTTTATTGTAACGCTTTTGTAAGAAATACAAAAGAGCTTTTTAAAATTTTTTCGCATAAAACATATAGATAACTCCAACACCCCAGAAACAGACACGAATAGATTCGCCTTTTATCACTCTTTATAGTCATAAAGAATGTTTGCAAAGACTGCCACGCTTCTTCTGCCTCCATTTTCTGCAGGCAATTATCTACGTCTAACTCTTCCAGTTTTCTCTCTTGAATCCACTCACAAAATAAAATTGTTCTGTATCCTCTCCTGCTCCGCTTTTAATCTGTCTTTCTGCTGTGCAAGCGCTGTCGGCAGATCAATTGCTCCGTCCAGCAGATTTCGTATTTCTTCTAAAAGGCATATCCAGTTTTCAGAACAGATAAATGAATTTCAGCCGTCTGATATCTTCCTCTGAATATTCCGATATCCGTTTATCGTATTTCTGTCTGGATGAATCAAACCCATTTTTTCATAATAACGGATGTTCTGTTTGTTAATTCCGCCCTCTGCTTCTGCCTCTTTGATGTTTTTCATAATTGCCACCCTGCCTTTTCTCTCTGATTTTTTGGTTCATTATAAAGGGTGTAGTGACTATAAGGTCAATGATTTTTAGCACAAAATAAAAATATCTGACCGAAAATATAATTTCTCGCCAGATATTTTCATTTATGAAATATTATGTTCCATACAATACTTTTCTACTAACTCTATAAATTCTCCTGCAACTGCAATCTGCCGCTCTGATTCTTCTTTACTTGCAATATAAAAATCATCATAATCGCTGGCATGCCGTATCTCTTCTGCCTCACCGATTTTTCTTACCCACTCTCGCGGAAAAAATCTCTGTCTTAACATAATCTTTATTGAAATTGGTAATGCATCTTTATGACGTTTATATGCATTTCCATCTAGTGCATGAACTGCATTTATCGCATGAAAATTGCATAATAGGCTCTGTTATTTGCGCCTTTATATTCACCTGCATTTAATAATATTTTTGCAGACTTCAGATCAGATTTTTGCCGTCTCTATACGATATGACAAAGGTCTTTTCTTGTCCCTATCTTCTCATTATACTGTTCATACAAAACCACCCCTCCTTGTTCACATTTTTCAAAATGGATAATTAACAACCCATTTTTAAAAATGGCTCTCACTCTTCGCAATCGGTTTTATATCGATATCATTATCTAAATTGAAATCATAAGTCATAGAAGTTCCTTGCTGTACTTCTTCAAATCTAAATCTGACAAATCCAGCAAGATCATAATATCTACGTCTGAGTCTGGTCTGAAATCTCCTCTGGCATAAATCCATACAGAATAATCTTTGATAAATGTGTACCGTATATTTTTTTTTATTTCTGAAATATAAGTTTGCAATAATCCGTTCATTTTTGTGGCATAATTGTTACTCCTTTCCAGAATTATTTCACATTTCTCTCTCTATTATATCCTCTGGATTCTCTTTATTCCACAATATTCTTTACGATTTCTTCCTGATCCCATTCACGATCGCATAAAACGCCGAATAATACACCGACAAACCGGGCCAGATGATCCATGTTCTGTCCCAGTCATTAGTTGTAAAGCCCATGCAATAGATGGATTTGTGGGTGATCAGCCAGTAAACCATTACCTACCCAGACATCTTTTTGTTTTCATGTTTTTTCTTGCCTTGTGTAGTCTTTCCTCCAGAAGCGATTCACTGCATTCATTTTGGCAAAGACTTCTCACAATAAAAATAGGGTCCGATTGCAACAAGTGTTAGAAGTACACATACTGCTGAAACCATATAAAATCACTTTCAGATACCGCAGTGTTCCAAATAAAGGAATCACAGAGCATAAAAGATGTAATTCTGATGACAAGCTGAGTCACATACGGACTGTGATAAGCACTTTTTTTCCTTCACCATGCCGCTTACTCCATAGGCAGTCTCTATGTCTTCCTTTTCCATAAATTCATATTTTTTGTTTTCATACCACAAAGAATAAAAATCGTTACTGCAATTGTAATTAAAACGATCAAAACACAGATTCCTATTCCAGCCGTTGCATTTTCACTGATATGATAATCTGGCATCTCACCATTGCTCCAAGCATTAATAAGACAATTGGAGATAAATGCACAGCATCGTAGCAAAGGCTGTTTTTCCTGCCGACCAGTCAATGATCTGCAAATATTCATTTGCCATTTCCATTGTAACTTTATGTACGCCCTGTCGCTTCCGCTTTCATTTTCCTGGGCATCTGTGATTTATGCGTATTCTTCCTTTCCAGTTCATCTTTGATCAGGTAATCTGTGGTCACCCAAAAATCTCGCTGAGTTTTGCAATCTTATCCAGATCAGGATAGACTGCGCACTTCGTATTTTTTTGAAATCGACTGGCGTCACCCGAGTTTTTCTGCAAGCTCCTCCTGTGACCAACCGTTCTTTTCCTCAGGTTGATAATTTTGTCTGCTAAAATCATAACTTCCTCCATTTTTCGTCTTTTTTTTTCCGACAATTGCTTTTCGCTTTCAGTTCTTTTTTCGTGTCCTCGAAAAATTTCTCTGTGTTGTGCCAAGATTGAGCGTCTGTCCATAAGAAAAAACTATCATTTTTACCATTACACACCAGAAAGCCGCCTCATCAATTTGTCAACCGATGGTTGCAATGCGCTTGTTTGCGGTATTTTATAGCAAAAGAGAATCATTTTCAGATTTAACAAAAATTTGAAAGTAATTTACTTCAAAGTTAATTACGTCATATAGTTTGTAAACATATTATATCAACCATAGTCTCCCAGGCACCGTTTCAACCCATCCATCACACCACTGAACACGACTCCATGCCTGCCGCCTTGCCACAGTCCATCCAAAGATTATGCACCCAGAACCTTCTTGTACTTGCTGCCTGCTTCCGGTGATACGCAAAATTCTTTTGGTGATCTCATACATAGACTGAGTTGTCTCGCTTCCAAAATTATAAACACCACCCGAAGCTTTTATCACACGTTCCATATTCTCGCACACCTCACGCAGATAAGTGATCCCGCGGTACTGCTTTCCAAAAAGTAAGCGTCTCTTCTGCATTAAGGACATTCAATAAATAATTGCCTCGGTGAAATATAATCATACATCCATTCCGCCCCCGACATCACGGAAATCCGGCTGTCTGTCCAATACCCGCTGTTCCATTTCCAGTTTATGCGCTCCAGATATTCGCAGGCTTCGCCTCATCTTCCCGATATATCTTCGTCACTCTCGCGACCACGGTACACCTGATCAGAACTGAAACAGATCAGCTTTTTCCGTCTGATGAGTTTGCCAGATAAACCGGAAGAAGTACATTTGCATGATAGGAAGCTCTCCGGGGTTTTCTCAGTTCCCACATCCGAGATTGCGGCAGTGGATGATCACATCTGCTTCGCCTCCTCCACAATCCGCTTGATCTGTTCTTCGTTCATTCCTGAATGGACGGAGCCGCGATTGCTCCTTCTAACTCTTTCATCAGGCGTGTGCCCACAAAGCCGTGCGCCCCTAATATTTTCATTTTGTTTTCCTCCTCATTCTTTTTAATGCATCTTCAACTCAAAGTCTTGATTTTCCTCCTCATTATCACTCATCGCCCTGTGCAAAATATGCATCGCAGAACCCATTCCATTTTTTCTTCATACCCATGTTCTAATTTCGTCAGATCATGTGGTGTGTAAATATTTTCTGTCACAAAATATTCCAGATAATCTGCCTCTTCCGCTGACCAGAAAGCCAGCACCGTATCCAACCCTTTCTCTGCCGCAACCACCATCCCCGTGTGTCGTTGTTATTCTGACATAAAAATCCTCATGTGTCATACATCAACGATAACACATAAGGATTTCCTCTTCAAATTATTTATTTCAGGGAGATTTATAAAAAAGTTTTGCATCACCAATGATGGTGTATCAGATTTTATCGGCACTATGCATACCATCTTTCTAGCAGATTCCCAGATAACTTCCCAGTTTCTCAAACTCTTCCGGATTAATGCAGTTCAGTATTTCCACATCTGCAATCTTTTCCCTGCACTCCTCATAATCCATCCAGCAGACTTCTGCGACTTCCGACTCTTTGCAGTTTCAGTTTACCAATATCCACCGGCTGTCTGTATACAAAATCATTACTGAACTCATTATCCGGAATATTTTTCCAGAAAAAGTTGTCTCAAACTTCACGAGTGTTGTTCCGAATAGTTCCAAACTGCTCCGGCTGTGCAGACAATCCCAGTTCCTCCTCAAACTCCCGCAGTGCACTCTCCATGACCCCATCTCCGGCACTGATATGCCCGGCAGAAGAGATATCATAGCAGCCGGGGTACGAATCCTTGTTATCGCTCCGCTTCTGAAGCAGTACATCATATCCGCTCTTATCATTTTCCCGCACGATCCAGATATGAACAGTTCCGTGCAGTGCGCCTTCACGATGTGCCACACTGCGTTCTTTTACTATGCCTGTTTTACTTCCATCCTCATTTAAAATATCGAAAAGCTCCAACTCTTTTGCATCCAGAACTGCCTGCTCCAGAATATCCTGCTTATTGTATACAAGCTTTAAAGAAAAGAACTCCTTCTGCTCCTCTAACAGACGGAAGAAAATCCGGTCGCCTTCCCAGAGATTCAATTCCGGAATCTGGTCTTTTCTACCCATTCCAGCACACCTTCGTTGCAGTCGATTGGTGTTCCCTCGAATCCACCTGCTGTAAAAAGTGACATGTATTCTACGGTATCTTCCCCCAGAACAAAAGTTATAATACCACGATATTGCCAGAAGTCAGGGTATAACCGGTTTCCTCCCAGACTTCCCTTAACATGCATTCTTCCGGGCTTTCTCCCCACTCAAATTTTCCTCCGACACCGATCCATTTATCATGATTAATGTCATTTTCCTTTTTGATCCGGTGAAGCATCAGATATTTGTTATCTTTTCGCTATAACATAAGGTTGTTAATTTGTTCATCTGTGAAAATACCCCTGTCTCTTTTCATTTAATTTTAGCTTATCACTAAACCAGGGATATTGCAACCTATACGCTGTGAGCACTGCTCATTGCTTACGCATAGTATTTGCCTGTGCGCTCAGAGTTCATAGTATTTGCAGTTCGTCTGTTCCACGAGTTCCTCGTGTGTGCCCTGCTGCACGATCCTGCCCCCGGTCAAAGACAACAATCTCATCGCAGAACCGGCAGGAAGAAAGCCTGTGGCTTATGTAAACCGCTGTCCGGTCTCCTACGATCTCATTGAAACTGCTGTACACCTCTGCTTCCGCGATCGGGTCTAAGGCGGCAGTCGGTTCATCTAAGATCAGGAATGCCGCGTTCTGGTACAGTTCCCTTGCAAGTGCGATCTTCTGTTCCTCGCCACCGGAGATGTTCACTCCGTCAGCATCACAATCCTTGTAAAGCCAGGTGTCCAACCCCTTTTTCATCCGGTCGGAATGTACATCAAAGCCAGCAAGCTTCAAGCATTCCTGCACCTTGTCTGCATCATACTCTGTAGATGCCGCCACATTCTGACCTAGTGGAAGGGCAAATAGTTTAAAATCCTGAAAGACAACCGAGAATACAGACATATATTCCTTATACTTGTATTTCTTAATGTTGATTCCATTTAACAGGATCTCGCCTTCTGTCGGATCGTAAAGACGGCACAAAAGCTTGATAAACGTTGATTTTCCAGAACCGTTCTCCCCAACGATTGCTAATTTTTCCCCGATACGGAATTTCAGATTGACATGGTCTAACACTTTTCTGTCTGTGCCTGGATAGCAGAAGCTGACATCCTTAAATTCCACTTCGTACTGACAGTCATTTCTTTTTTCCACGGTAAGGCTTCCCTGATACATATCATTCGGTGTATCCAGAAAATCAAAGGTTTTCTTTAAAATTCCCGGTTTGTATTCACTTCACCAATTGCACCCAAAAATTCCTCCAGATTATGGCTTAAAGCCGTCACTGCACCGATATACTGTGTCACAGCACCGATTCCAAATGCACCTCCGTATGCCTTCAGACAGACAAGCAGATACACCAGACCACTGCAGAGCGTTCTGTCATATTGCGGCCAGCCGCCAGAACTCCTACTTTTCCTTTTTCCAGACGATCCATCTCGGTTCCGATTCCCCAGACTTTATTTTTCTCATAAAGTCCCATAGCGACCGGGATCTGCTCATAAACACGGATATCCTGCTCCTGTTCCCGTTCTCCTGCCATACCTGCCATGAAACTCCAGACACGATTTCCAAAAGTTGCACGCTCCGAAAGCTCTGCAATCATGTTCTGTGCCCGTTCCACAATTCTCGATGCCAAAGTCGTAAATCCCAGTATTCCAGCAAGAAACACAATCGCAAAAGAGGGCTGTTCATCCACAGAAACGCGCTTTTCACCGCTTTTGCCTGAAAAACTCACAGTGAGCATCAATGCTCCGGCAATACCGGCAATTGCCTGCAGCATCCTTTCCAGAGTAAAGACAACCATACACAGCCCAAATCTGCTCCACCGGTTAATTTGTTCAATCTGTAATACTTTATCCTGAATGACGGCATCATCCACTTTTTCAAAATCCAGTGACAACATTTTTTTCACTCAAAATGTATCTTAATTTTTTCTAACATGCGGTTCCGTTCTACTGTGTAACGGTTCTTAAAATAATGGTAAATCAGTCCCAACAAGCTCTCGATTCCGAGTAAGAGCAGTACCAGATTGCGTAGAACAACCGGATTTTCGCTCCTGCCAGTTCCGTAATGATCTGTGCCGAAAAATAGATCCCGGCATAAGGAAGCACTGCACCGGTAATCACGTAGAAAATCAGCTCCACTAACATTCCCGGCGACTCTCCTCCACCAGATTCCGATTGCCCTTTATTCATCCCAATTGTCTCACGCATCGAATGCAGCATCTTCCATTCCTCCTTCCGTGTAATACCTGCTCTGCACCTCATACAGATGTGCATATTCTTTTCCTGCTTCCATGAGTTCCTCATGCGTTCCCATCTCCGCAATCCCACCTGCTCCGATTAAAATAATGCGGTCACAGAATCTTGTGGACGCAAGACGGTGCGACACATAAATAGAAGTGGAACCCTTTGTCAATTCATGATATCTCTCGTAGAGATCGCTCTCTGCGATCGGATCTAATGCCGCCGTCGGCTCATCCAGCACGATCACCGGAGCATTTCGGTAGAGTGCCCTTGCAAGCATGAGTCTCTGTGTCTCGCCTCCGGAAAGCTCGTATGCATCCAGATGAACCTTCCGCCCCAGTTTTGTCTCATATTTCTCTGACAGTCTTTCAATGTTTTCTTCCAGACCTGCATCCTTTACTGCCGCCTTCACGCGAGAAAAATCAATCTCATCCACGCACTGTGCCACATTTTCTGCGATTGTTCCCGGCAGAATGGAAAATCCTGAAAGACTGCGGAAAATAGTCTGTAATACTCTTTTTCGGTTATATTTTCGGATATCCTCGCCATTTAAGAGCACACACCATCTGTCGGGTCAAAAAATCCACACAAAAGCTTCACCAGTGTTGATTTTCCAGCTCCATTTCTTCCCACAACCGCGAGCTTTTCCCCATTTTGTATCGTAAGATTTAAGTTGTGTAACGTATCCTCTGATGCCCCCGGATACCGGAAACTCACATTTTCCAATCGAAGCTCATACTGTCCTGTCTGCATTCTTTGGAAGCGGCTCCCCATCTTCAAACCGGTACGGCTCCTCGTAGGAGATCAGTTCCATCACGTCAGAAATCCCAACACCTGACTGCCTGATCTGTGCCACATTTTCCATGATTCCCTGCACCCAGCTTTGTAAAACCGCTCACCGCGGAAAAATATAAGATAAACTGTGGGGCATCCATATTTCCTGCAAGCACCTGTCCGATCAGATAGGCATACGCAACTCCATTCCTGATCAGTGCAGAAAAAATGTTCACACAATCTGCCATAAAATGATGGTTTCCCAATGCCCTTTCAAAATGCATGAATATCTCATAATTCTGCTTCATCGTTTTTAACAGCCATTCCTTCATATGAAGAATCCGGATATCTTTTGCAGAGACCGGACTCCACGCCTCACCTCTCAGATACCACATGCATTGCCGCGCATGGTCATTTTCTGCCCTGTTGTTCTGCAGCCATACCACAGACCTCTGTGCCGCCAGATAACTGACAACTGCTGCAAGGATTGTGACTGCCAGAATAAGCACATTCATCCTTTTCATGACAAACAGGTACGCAAGGAATCCCAAAATACAGAACACAAGCTGATTTAACTGTATCCATATAATCTCCGTTGCACTGCTGTTGCTTTGCTGGTTGCCTGGTTCGTGCGCTCTTTCTTTTCCTGAAAATCTTTTTTTCCAAGGTTACAGTAAGATGTTGCGCCAATTTTTTCCGTGATTGCTTTGCAAAGTGACATGCGGATTTCTATCTTTCCCTGATAGGTTGCATTGTTTATGTATTCTTTCAGTCCGGTAAGCAACAGGATTCCACTTGAAAAGAACAGGATAGTTGTCACTAACTCTTTCAATGCGATCTGCTCCTCAATATCGCGCAGTAATACCGGTGTCACGTATAATTCGAGCAGCTGTAATATAAGTGCCAAAATTGCGTCTACAACCAGCCATACCAGCACAGCCGGAGCTTCTTTTACCGCCTGCCGGATCATGAACCTGATCGTTTGGATGACGCCGTATTCTGATTTGTGGTTATTCATTGTGGTTCCTCCGTGAATGTGAAATTTCTAACAGTCTTTACTATAGTACAAAAGAAAAAAAGATGCATGTTTCAGGGACGAACTGCATCTTTTCTGGGACGAATTGTATTATTCCTGTGGCAGCAAAATCTCCGTTGTGAAAGCTCCGTCTTCGCTGTTGCGGCTTAGATAGCCACCATAACGCTCCACAATATCATCGATACGAACAAGCCCGAATCCGTGTCCCTGTCCTTTTGTGGTGTGAAATCTGCCACTGATTTTTTTCTGTTTTTTCGTTGCGGTAAAATTGGTGAACGACATGTAAAGCTGGGTATTTTTCATATCCATGTAGATGCGGATCATCCGCTTCTCTTCGGGCAATTGCAGACTCGCCTCAATGGCGTTGTCGAAGAGGTTTCCAATAATAATGCAGAGATCCATCTCCGATGTTTTTAAGGCAACCGGTACATGTGCATCCGCCACAACCGGGATATGCTTTGACTTTTGCCAGAGAAATCTTACTGTTTAAAATGGCATCGGTCATTTTGTTTCCGGTCTTGATCACGGTATCTACGGTAGACAGATCCTCGTCTAACTCATCAAGATATTTGCTGATCTGCGCTAAGTCACCGTCTTTCGCATAACTTTTGAGTACCTGGATATGGTTTCTATAATCATGCCGCCAGCCACGGATCTGACGGTACATGTTCTCCACCTCCTGATAGTGAGTCTGGACTAACTCGCTCTGGTAGGCGGCTAATTGTCTGTTAATGTATTTGGATAGCAGGGACATTGTTTTTTATCTCCTCGGGCAGTTGTTCTTTTATTTCAATTTTTCACGTATCTTAAAAATATTTTATAAACGCCTCATTCAGCTTCTTATAGCTTCCTCTTGGAACCAGAAGTTTCTCCCCGGTGTTCAAAATCAGCTCCGTCTTGCCAATGCGCCTCACATAATGGAGATTCACCAGATATGACCGCCCCACGCGGACAAAAGCTTCATCCAGTTTTGCTTCCAGCTCTGACAAAGGTGCCACGCACCTCGTAATCATTATCTGCATGAATGATATTATAATTCCGGTTTGATTCGATAAAGCGGATCTCCTTGAGTGGAAGCCTAAGGACTTCTCCGCCACTTTCGACGAGAAGCACGGCATCCGCTGTCTTCAAACGCTCTACCGCCCGATCTAAAACACTGTCTATTTTCTCCTGCGACACGGGTTTTAACAGATAGTGAAGTGCCTCCACATCGTAGCCTTCCTGAATGTACTCCATGTACCCAGTCACAAAGATGATCTGCATCTGGCGGTTGTGTTTGCGGATTTCCCTTGCAAGTGCGATACCGTCCATTTTCTCCATCTCGATATCAAGAAACAAAATCTGCGTCCTGTCATATGCCTGTTCAAATAAAAACTGTTCGCTGCTTGCATATTCCTGAATTTTTGTATGATGAAAAGTCTGGCGAAGCCATCCCTCCACCAGACTTTTGATATACGCTCTCTGTTTTTCCTCGTCGTCACAAATTGCTATTTGATATGTCATATTAGCAGATTTCCACAAGTTCGATCTTGAAATTCAATTCTTTTCCTGCCATCTCATGATTTGCATCAAACGTAATAATTCCGGCTTCCTTTGCCACAACCGTAACCGGGAATGACTGTCCCATCTCATTCTGAAGGTAAACCTGCTGTCCTTCTTCCAGTTCTTCTGCACCCGGCAGCTGGCTGATCTCCACATGAAAGATTGCATTTGGATCAGGCAGACCGTATGCTTCTTCCGGCATCAGGTGGATGTCTTTGATCTGTCCGATCTCCATATCTGCCACTGCACGGTCGAATCCTTTTATCATCATACCGGCTCCGCACACGAACTCTAATGGCTCACCGCGGTCATAAGATGAGTCGAATTTTGTTCCATCGTTAAAGGTTACTGTATAGTGGACTTTTAATGTCTTTCCTACATTTGCTCCCTCGATCTTGCTGCGTTCTCCACAGCCGCATCCACAGCCTTCTCCGCTCTCTGTTCCTTCATGGGAACCGCATCCGCAACTGTGATTTTCCTCTGCATCATGATGTCCGCATCCATGTCCCTCTTCATGATCTCCACAGGTATGTCCCTCCCCATGGTGGTCACAGGTCTGTCCTGCATCTATAAGTTTTCCATTTAAGTAATCTTCGACTGCTTTGTCAGTATCTCCGGATGCACCTGAGCAAACTTCAATCCCCGCCTCTGTAAGGGCATTGATCGCACCGCCACCGATTCCTCCGCAGATCAACGCCTTCACGTTCCTGTCGGCAAGTACTCCGGCAAGTGCGCCATGTCCTACTCCGTTAGAACTGATCACCTCACTAGAGATCACTTTATTATCCTCTATTTCATACACTTTAAAATTCTCTGTTCTTCCAAAATGCTGAAAAACCTCTCCGTTATCATAAGTTACTGCAATTTTCATACTTTCTTTTCCCTTCTCTTTCTTAATTATAAATAGCTGACAAGCCACTCTTTTTATTATAACGGATGCATCTGCTTCTGGCAACCTGCCAGCCTCACGCTTCCTGTCGGCGCTAAAATATCATTACTGCGGATCCATAGCTCGTTCCAATCACAAATTATCCTGCTTTAAAAAAGTATTTTTAATAGCCTGCTCCTTTAACTCTTCCCCGATCACAATGATCACTTCCTGTCCCTTCTCGATCAGGTTCATGGAATTCCATTATGCGTTGCATTCAGCTGTATCCAGCTTCCATCCTCCTTCTGCAAAAAACCTTTTACACGGAATACCTCGCCGCATTCCCTGTCATTCATCAGTTTTCCCACAGTAGTCTTTAACTGTTCCTCCGTCATTTTCACATTCATAAAATAGACAGATTCAAACCCTTTTTTTCTCTTCCATATCCAGTTTGCGGTAGCTCTCCATCTGATAGCCGCAGCTAATCAGCCGGTTGAAATCTTCTTCATTCAGATCCAGTGTGCTTTTGCGCAGCACCTCTTTGTCCACCCTGCGCGGACACTTTATCTGTTCCAATGCACGGTTTAGGTGTGCGACCGTGGTGTCTGCCTGCTCCGCTGACACTTCATCCGCATGACTTAAGATAATCTCTCCTGCATTCGCCACCTCCGAAGCCAGAATATATTCTGCCTCCTCAGATAAATGCTCTTCCAGATTTGCATCCACAATCGCAATCACATTTCCCACCTCATACCAGCGGTCTAACGGTTCTTCCTCAGCGCATCAAAGAATTCGTCCACATCAAAAATTCCGGAAGGCTCGACAATCACACGGTCATAGCCACACATCCCCATTGAAATCAGCTTTGTCTTAAAACGTCTTCTGTGGCAGTCCTTATCACAGCCTCCAGAAACCATTTCCAACTCGCAGTTGTCTCCCATCAGATCCTGTAACAGCATCATATCAACATTCACGGCTCCAAAATCGTTCTCAAGGATTCCGATGTTCTGTCCTTTGGCAATGAGATATTCTGCATATTTTTTCAAAAGGTTGTTTTCCGGCTCCTAAGAAGCCTGTGATTAAGTCTATTTTTACCAATGTTCCCGGATGGTATCTGTTTCCTCTCTGTTGCCCCATTGGATACATTGTTGTTTCTATGTGATTTATGTTCTGCTTTTTATTCCTATGTTTTCATGTAATATATTGCACTTTTTCCTATAAATCAATGCAGATTTTTTTTCACTTTTAATACCGGTTATGCACCTTTTCCGCAAAACATAGAACGTCTTTGACCTCAACTTTTGTTCCGTCATCAAAACACCTGATGCTGATCGGATACGATCAGTTTATAATCCAGACATGCGGATCTGTCTAGTAGCGGAGTGAAATCCATCTCAAATCTTCCATCACTGGAAGTGAATTTCCACGGCTTGCAATAATCATCCTCCGGGATCACAAAGGTCACATCATCGATTTTGTGTGCCACGCCGTCATAGAAGATCACGTTTTCTGAAGCTGCTTTCGTATTTCCGAATCCATAGCCGATATTAAACCCAAATGTATGTCCATCTACATCGCAGTTCCCGGAACCCCAGTACCAAGTGTTATCATATGTCCACACACCTCGTCCCCAGTCGAGCGTTCCGAAATGTTTTTCCGGGTGAAATTCGTACCGCTTTCCATTATATTCTGCAAAACCTTCCGCGCGCATACAATTGATTTTCTGGTTATAATAGAATCTTCCTTTTTTTTTTCCGCTCTCCGTGTATTGAAAACTTACCGTATCATTCCCTGTCTGTGTTCCCACACAGCGAAATACATCTTCCACTACTGGTGACGCACCGTCTGTTCCGATCCGATAGAATACGACATCATATTCCGCCGCACTGACACTGGATGTAACCTCGATAAGACCACCGCTACAAAGATCAAAGTTAGTACGGTATCCAAATTCATAATTATCAAATACATGCACTATATTTCCATCCCTGTCTTTAGCTTGCAAATCCATATAAAAATGGTTCTGCACCATATCCCGGTATTCATCTATCACCTGCTCATAGGACGCAGCCGCTCCGGCAACACTGTCCGCCTGATTTTCTGCTGTTTCATCCCCGTCTGTACTGCTGTCTGTTACCGTCGCTGTCGGGTCATACTCCTCAAACTGCAGATCCAGGATCTGATAATTTTCTTCGCTGTCATAGTTAAAATATACATCCAGGTAGCCGAAAAAATCGTGCTTTTCTGCTAATCCCTGAATCCCATAAGTGGCAACAAGACAGTTTTTCACTTCATTATCATAAAGTGCTGGTTTAATATCCCAATTCCCCATACTGCTCTTTTTTTCGCCCAATTTTTCAATATAATCTTACTCCCTAAAACCAATCTGTTTTCTATTTCCAGTCTATTATGAATCCATCTTTTGGTCAAGAAAGGCGTGCCACACCATCGCAAAATAAATCTGCCATGTTGTAACACGCCCACTTCTTATTCTCTGCCTTTTTTATTATTTTCTACACCTGAATCCGGTCTGCAATTTCATTTCCCATTGCAAATCTCGATCCTTTTACCCCAACAATCAATGCGTCCTTCAGCTTTCGGATAATCTGTATATTATCTCCCTCTTCCACATGATGTTCGCGCAGGAAATCCATGACTTCCGGCACACCAAACATCCACTGGATCGTATAGCTTCTTCCGGTTGCAGCCTTTGATAATTTCTGCATAAAAATGCCCCTTTTCTTTCATTGTAAGAACAGTATGCCCTGTTAGTCAATGGAAATGTAAGGTTAGGAAAGACTTTTTGCAGGTATTTTTCCCTGAAATTCAAGGTTTTGTTGCTTCTATCCACATGACAATCTGTTTGTTTTGAATAACTTTCGGTTAATAAGTATTCATCTGCGCCGCAAAAATCCTGCTGCACAGCTCATTATATGTTTCTTCGAAACTTCGTCGCTATTGATCACGTATATTGAACCTTTTTTCCGGATCATTTTCATCTCTGTATTCTTCCGAAAAATCCATCTCATTCACTTTGCTGTCAGCCCCATCATATCTTTCCATATGATAAACCTTGTAACCACTGTTCATCTCATTGCTGTACAAGATCCATACATATCCCTGATAATAGGTATAAGACAGACTTTCAGCTGTCCCATCTCCTGCAGAAATTCATACACTTCACCATCTCTGGCATCCAAATATTTTCCGCCATAAGGTCCACAAAGTATCAGTTCCTCTTCTCCATCATTATCAAGATCTTCCCGATCTCCAATGGAATAAGCATCCCACTCTTCGCTATCCATATCTAATTCTGTAATATAAAAAGTTTTCGCTGTGTCATACAGACAATGCGCACTGACTTCTCCATTTACAAATCTGTCCAGCAGTTCATCTGCTGACATCTGCACAAAACCTTCATTTGAATCCCCACTTGTCTCCTCTGTAGAAAACGTAATATCTCCTTCTAACGTGTCATTTTCGACCAGATTACTGTCTTTTATCTCCGATACAGATTTACCACACCCTGAAATTATAGCAAAACCCACAAAAAAAATGACTGATAATTTTTTTCTATTCATGTTGCCGCCTGTCTCTGCTGTTTTCTGTAAAATTCTAAATTAATATCATTTTCTGCTTTTTTTCATTACAGCGCAAACATTTCCTGACAGATGTTCTTTCCACTCTCTGTCTTAAAAATATTTTGATATGCCTGCAAAGCTGCTTCTTTCGCCAGTCCATCCTCCAGAATATTCACCAGAAAATCAGCCTCCACAAGAATCTGATAATCAATACCATCGATTGCATCATAAGTATGATGATGTGCGATCAGGTATTTCACACGCTCGATCACGTTTTCCTCAAACTGCAGCTCTTTTAACAATTTTTCTGCAATCGCAGGTCCTTCCTTTTGCCTGAAGCTTTCCGTTTGAACTGCCGTATTTTTCCTCACACAGATGGATACCAATATCATGAGTCAACGCAGCCGCTTCCAGAACAAATAAAGTGCTTGCATCTAAGTGCTCCATCTCCGCGATCAGCTTCGCATAGCTGTGTACCTTGCAGCAATGCTGGATCCGCTTTGGATCTCCACTGTATAAACGAATCATTTCATAATGTAATCTGTTGATCATATTGTTTTCTTCCTTTGCTTCTTCCCAAATCTTAAATAGCAAGCAGATTCTTAATCGCTTCCATATATATAAGAACCGCCTCTTCCATCTCAGAAACAAGGATAAATTCATCTGCGCTGTGAATATGATAATCTATTCCCAGTTTCTCCGGTCCAAATGCAATGATATTCTTCAATGATTTTGCATAAGTTCCGCCACCGATCACCATTGGTTCATTTTCTGTATCGCCTGTCACATCTACATATGCTTTGTACAGCGCATTTACAAGTGGAGATTCTCTTGGGAAAAATAATGGATCACCAATCTCGCCAATCTCAATGTATCCGTTTTCATCTTCTAACCTTGCCTCACACATTGTACGGACATCTGCTGCTTTCAATGTCACCGGCACACGGATATCGATCGTGCATGAAATGATACCATCTTCCGTTTTGACAATTCCGTTGCATAAAGTCAGGGGCACCATACTCATCTGCAAATTTCAGTCCTACACCAGCGCCATCACAGGACGTTCCGATATGTTCATTATAGAATTTTACGAAGTCATCTTCGAATCCGGCTTTTGCAAGGCATTCAAATGTCACACCTGCTGCATTAACACCAAGTTCCGGCATACTTGCATGTGCAGGTACACCTTTTGCAAAAATAGTAATCTGTCCATTTTCCTCTGTCACACGATACTGCTGAAGCTTTGTCTCTGCAAGAGAAGCCTCTAATTTTTCTTTCAGTCCCGCCTCTGTCGGAATCACAGTTGTACAGGTATCGCATACAGCATTTGACACAAATCCACCGTTCATGGAAATGATTTTTGTATTTTTCGAGTAAGCTGTCATAGACATATGCCCTTTTTCACCGTGTATGCAAGGAAAATTGGCATCCGGTGTAAATCCACAGGATAACTCTTCCGCAACCCTCGTTGTAATGCTCCATGCATTTCGATCCGGTCTCCTCGTTGCATCCCATGATAAGACGCACTCTCTTATCCAGTTTTACACCCGAATCCCGAAGAAGTTTCATCGCATAGAGTGCCTCTAAAACAGGTCCCTTATCGTCCGTTGTTCCACGTCCATATACATGGTCGCCTTCTCTGGTCAGTTTGAAAGGATCATAACTCCAGTCTCCACCAACAGGTACAATATCAAGATGTCCGGCAATACCAACGTTCTCATCGCCCTCGCCCATCTCTGCATAACCACAATAATGATCCAGATTTACAGTCTTAAATCCTAATTCTTCTGCAATTTTTAATCCTTCTTCCAGTGCCTTCGCCGGACCTGCACCAAATGGTTTCCCTCTTCCGGTGTACCGAGCTGTGAATCAATTGCAACTAATCTTCCTAAATTTGCTATCATTTCCTCTGATAATGTGTGGATTTGTTCTTTCATGTTCATAATTCTTTATTCCTTTCCTATATATCAAAATTTGTTTCAAACATCTCTTATATACCTAAATATGCGTTCACTTTTTCCGGTGTATCCAACCGCAAAGCCATGATGGTTCCATAGATCATATAATCAACCACATCTTTCGTGATTTCCTCCTCAAATCTCGCCTTCATTTGATCCGGATATTGGTGCACCAGAAAATGCACCCGGTAATTATCATCTTTTCTGGAAATAAATGCACTGATATACAATCCATTTATAGCTGCGGTCAAGACCTCATCATCTGTAATTTTTATATCCAGATGATAAGACCTTGAAATAAGATAAAAAATCTTCCCCACGTTTTTCAATCTTCTTATCCGTAATCTCCCCAATGGAAAAATCCTGCACATGATTTGCCGTTGCAAGAAGAAACTGCGTGTCTAATTCTTTTTCATAAACATAATTTAAAATATCTCCCGGTGTATACTGCATGATTTGGTCATCTCCATGTAAGCTTTTGGTATATCTTATAGTATCTGCGCTTTTCTCAATGATTTAGATCTTCTTCTGTATAAAATGTACCTGTCATCTGCGCATTGATCTCTGCAATTTCACGCTTTCCATTAATATAATCTGCATAGATATCCCAGAGATCCATGTCGCAGTCCTGTAAACCGTCATCATCCGGAATCCATGCCTTAATCAGTGCAATCCGTTCCTCTTTTGTTGTATCTTTGATCAAATTTGATTTCATGCTTTCTTCTGGAGATAATCACCTGTATTATCTCTGCTCCTTTGTTATTATAAAACGATTCATAATCGTTATCTACACTCGCTTCGCTCGGCAGTCTTTATTATACCATAAATCATTTCTGTGTGCGAATTGAATATCGTGCATCCTCGCCGAGCTTTTTATGTAATAGGAATGAAGTTTCCCAGTACATAAAAAAAGACTTTCTGTATTTCCGAAAGCCTTTCTGTACACTATATAAACTTTTTTATCCACGGAAATCAATATGCTGTCCGACCTGCAATTCTGCTTCTGTCTGAACATTGTCGCTCTTCATGGAAAACGTATAATCATTGATTTTCTTGATCAGTTCCTCAATCGAACCTGCCGAAATCGTAATGGTATCGTCATCATCTGACGTTTGCTGTGCTTCCTTTAACTTGTCCTGCTTTTCCTTCTTCTCAGCTTTCTTTTCCTCTGCCTTCTTTGCTTCTTTCTTCTCGACTGCTTTTTTCTCGATACGCGCTTTCTGATCCGCAGAAGATTTCTTCAGAACTGCAAAAATGATGCTGTTCCTCCATCATTAACCTTCATTCCGTAGCCTACAACGTTCTGACTCTGACCGGATGATTCAATCTGGGATTTTAACTGTGATAAGCCGGACGCTGCATTTTTAATAATGCCCTCGTACTGTTTTCTATAATTTTCATCTGTCGCCATCCGCTCGATTTTTTTCTTCATCAATCAAAACGACCATTTTGTTTCCATTTGCATAGGATGCTGCATTTGCCTGTGCATTGGCTTTCTGGTCTTTGCTCACCAGAATAAAATCCATATTAGAATACTTTTTCTTTAATTCCTGATAATACTTTGCTCCTTCTTCAGAAAGCTTCGCATTTCCGATGGTCTTACCATAATTTCCGTTTGTCTTGGAAACTTTGGAGTTTTCTGTACCTGTCGCATTTTCCTTATTTGTTTTTCCAGTTTTGACTGTGTACTGTAAGTACTGTAAAGATTAGATACCGCAACCCCTGATTACTCAAGATTGCGAATTAACTCGATAGTCATCTCGATGTTATCACCAGCACCAGTTACGTCAGTTGTTCTGAAGTAGAACTGCGGACGGTAGTTGTTGAAGAACGGAGTATGACGTCCACCTTCATCTTTTGTCAGATACGTAAACCTGAGCTGTAAATTTAGGTGGCATGTAACTGTACCTGGTTTAGCAAGAACCTGACCACGAACAATCTGATCACGGTTAACACCACGAAGTAATGCACCGATGTTATCACCAGCCATAGCCTCGTCTAACTGCTTACGGAACATCTCGATACCGGTTACAACAGTAGACTGAACTTCCTCTTTAACACCTAAGATCTCAAGTGGATCATTTAAGTGTAATGTACCTCTCTCTACTCTACCTGTAGCAACAGTACCACGTCCTGTGATTGTGAAGATATCCTCAATTGGCATTAAGAATGGCTGATCTGTAGCACGCTGTGGATCTGGGAATAAACTCATCAACTGTATCCATTAACTCCATGATCTTGTCGCCCCACTCGCCGTTTGGATCTTCAAGAGCTTTTAAAGCAGAACCTTTGGATGATCGGGCATCCTTCGAAGCCGTACTCTTCAAGCTGCTCTGTAACTTCCATCTCTACTAACTCGATTAACTCCGGATCGTCTACCATATCGCATTTGTTTAAGAAAACAACGATGTAAGGTACACCTACCTGACGGGATAATAAGATGTGCTCTTTTGTCTGAGCCATAACACCGTCGGTAGCAGCTACTACGAGGATAGCACCATCCATCTGAGCAGCACCGGTGATCATGTTCTTAACGTAATCGGCATGGCCTGGGCAGTCAACGTGTGCATAGTGTCTCTTCTCTGTCTGATACTCGATGTGAGCTGTAGAAATAGTGATACCACGCTCTCTCTCTTCTGGAGCTTTATCGATGTTCGCGAAATCAATAGCTGTGTTACCTGCTACTCTTTCAGCTAATACTTTAGAGATTGCTGCTGTTAAAGTTGTTTTACCATGGTCAACGTGTCCGATAGTACCAATGTTGCAATGAGGTTTAGTTCTCTCAAACTTAGCTTTTGCCATTTTGAATATCCTCCTTAAATTGATGCCATGTTGGGCTATAGTTGTTATTTTAATAACTCGGCTATCTATGATTATATAAAATAATCAGCTTTTTCAAGTTATTTTTATCACAGAATTTCCCTTATTTTAAGGGATTTCTGTGATTTAATATTCTTTTTTGATTCTTTTATTTAAAACTTTTTCAGTTATAAGTCAAAAAAAGATTTTCAGAATTTATTTGGATTTATCTGCAAGAACTTTTTCCTGAACAGATTTTGGTACTGGCTCATATTTCTCAAAGAACATAGAGTAGTTACCACGTCCCTGTGTCTTAGAACGCAAGTCTGTGGAATATCCGAACATCTCTGCAAGTGGAACATATGCTTTACAAGCTTACCACCGCCGATATCGTCCATACCCTCGATACGTCCACGACGGGAGTTGATATCACCGATTACATCACCCATGTATTCTTCTGGCATAGTAACTTCTACTTTCATGATAGGCTCAAGTAATACAGGATTTGCTTCCGCATAGCTTCTTGAATGCCATAGATCCGGCGATGTGGAATGCCATCTCGGAAGAGTCGACCTCATGGTAAGAACCATCATATACGTTAGCGTGTACACCGAGAACTGGGAATCCACCAAGGATACCTGCCTGAGCAGCTTCCTCGATACCTTCACCAACTGCTGGGATGTACTCCTTAGGAATAGCACCACCGACTACGGTAGACTCGAACTTGAATGTCTCTTCGCCGTTCGGATCCATCGGCTCGAATTTAACTTTACAGTGTCCGTACTGACCACGTCCACCAGACTGTTTTGCATATTTGTACTCAACATCTACAGGTTTTGTAAAGGTCTCTTTGTAAGCTACCTGTGGAGCACCTACGTTAGCTTCTACTTTAATTCACGAAGAAGACGGTCAACGATGATTTCCAAATGTAACTCACCCATACCAGCAATGATTGTCTGACCAGTTTCCTGATCTGTGTGTGCACGGAATGTAGGATCCTCTTCTGCCAGTTTTGCAAGAGCATCACCCATTTTACCCTGACCAGCCTTGGTCTTAGGCTCAATAGCAAGCTCGATAACCGGCTCAGGGAATTCCATGGACTCCAGGATTACAGGATGCTGTTCATCACAGATTGTATCACCGGTTGTAGTAAATTTAAATCCAACAGCAGCAGCGATATCTCCGGAGTAAACTTTGTCTAGTTCCTGACGCTTGTTAGCATGCATCTGTAGGATACGTCCAACACGCTCTTTTTTGTCTTTTGTAGCGTTCAATACGTAAGAACCGGAGTTCATAGTACCAGAGTATACACGGAAGAATGCAAGTTTACCAACGAATGGGTCAGCCATGATCTTAAATGCTAATGCAGCGAATGGTTCATCATCGGATGAATGTCTCTCGATCTCGTTTCCATCTAGATCTACGCCCTTGATTGGAGGGATATCTGTTGGAGCCGGCATGTACTCGATGACTGCATCAAGAAGCTTCTGTACACCTTTGTTTCTGTAAGCAGATCCGCAGCATACAGGTACAGCAGTACACTCACATGTAGCTTTTCTCAATACCTTCTTCATTTCCTCAACGGATGGCTCTTCACCTTCAAGGTACATCATCATTAAGTCATCATCTAACTCGCAGATTTCTCTACTAATTCAGAATGATAAAGCTCTGCTTCATCTTTCATATCACCTAAATCATCGGTAACTGTGATATCGTCACCCTTATCATCATTGTAGATATATGCTTCCATCTCGAATAAGTCAATAATACCTTTGAAGTCGTCCTCTTTTCCGATAGGTAACTGAAGGACGATTGCATTCTTACCAAGTCTTGTACGGATCTGATCTACTGCAGCGTAGAAGTTAGCACCCAGGATATCCATCTTGTTGATGAATGCCATACTAGGTACGTTGTAGGTGTCAGCCTGACGCCATACGTTCTCTGACTGCGGCTCTACACCACCCTTTGCACAGAATACGCCGACAGCACCATCCAGTACACGAAGGGAACGCTCTACCTCTACGGTGAAGTCTACGTGACCCGGAGTATCAATGATGTTGATACGATGCTCTAAAGCACCTGCCTTTGGTTTTGTGAACTCTTCCAATGTCCAGTGGCAGGTAGTAGCTGCAGATGTAATGGTGATACCTCTCTCCTGCTCCTGAGCCATCCAGTCCATGGTAGCAGTACCTTCGTGAGTATCACCGATCTTATAGTTAACACCGGTATAGTAAAGAATACGCTCTGTTAATGTTGTTTTACCGGCATCAATATGAGCCATAATACCAATGTTTCTGGTTCTCTCTAATGGATATTCTCTTCCAGCCAAGGGTTTTCCTCCTTAATTTACTAACTAGAATCTGTTGACTTTAGAAATGAGCAAATGCTTTTCTGAATTGAATCTGTTGCCTTTGTTTGCTTCTGCCATTTTGTGCATATCTTCTTTTCTCTTAACTGCAGATCCGGTGTTGTTAGCTGCATCAAGGATCTCATTCGCAAGTCTGTCTTCCATCGTCTTCTCTCTTCTCTTACGAGAGTAAGTGGTCAACCAACGAAGGCCAGAGCCTGACGTCTCTCAGGTCTTACTTCGATAGGTACCTGATAGGTAGCACCACCGATACGTCTTGCTTTTACTTCAAGAACAGGCATGATGTTATTCATAGCTTCTTCGAATACTTCCAGAGCTGGTTTCTCCGCTCTTCTCCTCAACCTTAGCGAATGCTCCGTATACGATCTTCTGGGCTACACCCTTCTTGCCATCCAGCATGATGTTGTTGACAAGCTTGGTAACCACTTTGTTGTTGTATAAAGGATCTGCTAATACATCTCTTTTCTGAATATGTCCTTTACGTGGCACGGTTCTTCCCTCCTTAACAAATTGTTCTCGTGAGATCCGTTATCTCGGCATCAAAGATGCCTCGATGTCGGCTGTTCGCCGACCAATCCCTCCATAAAAAGTTCGCTCGTAAGCAAGCTTACGCTCTCTTTTCATGTCGGTCTTGTCTTCTCACTAGTTACGTTAAATCATCGGTACTCACATGTGTTTCCCCAAGTGTTCGCGCTGTTATATCTGTATCACAGAATTCCAACACTTTTCTTAGTTTCGTTTTTGTGGTACAAAGATGTCTCGCTGACATCTCCAAAAATCCTCGCGGATTTTCATCGAACTCTCGGTCCGATGTTCAAAACGCCCCGGATACTACTTATTTCTTAGCATCCTTAGGTCTCTTAGCGCCGTACTTGGAACGAGCCTGTTTTCTGTTAGCGACACCGGCGGTATCAAGGGTACCACGGATGATGTGGTATCTGGTACCGGGCAGGTCCTTAACACGACCACCACGGATCAAAACAACGCTGTGCTCCTGCAGATTGTGACCTTCACCGGGAATGTAGCTGGTAACTTCGATTCCGTTGGAAAGACGTACTCTGGCGATCTTTCTAAGAGCAGAGTTAGGCTTTTTAGGAGTTGCTGTCTTAACAGCGGTACATACACCACGCTTCTGGGGAGCAGAAACGTCTGTTGCTTTCTTGTGAAGAGAGTTGTAACCCTTCTGGAGAGCAGGTGCAGTAGACTTCTTAACAGAAGTCTGACGTCCTTTTCTTAGCTCACCAATAGACTGCGCAGCAATAATACCGATTGCCTCACCAACCTGTACAGCCTGGCCGGTAGCCATGTTTGCACCGTAACATTTTGCACAGACACCCATATGGGAGCGGCAGGATAATACGGTACGGATCTTAACTTTCTTAAGCGGCTCGCCATTCTCATCAACACCCTGGCTCATAACTGCAGCTGCACGCTTCGGTGTGATCATGTGGTTTGCTTTTACGATCACATTTCCTTCTGTGTCGCAGATCGTATTGCATGAGAAACGTCCTGTAATACGCTCCTGAAGGCTTTCTATCTCCTCTTTTCCATCCATGAATGCAGTTACCCACATACCAGGGATCTCTCTGCTTGCCCTCACAGCAGTCAGACTCACGGACGATCATATGCTGTGATACGTCTACCAGACGTCTCGTAAGGTATCCGGAATCGGCTGTACGAAGCGCTGTATCGGACATACCTTTTCGTGCTCCATGCGCAGACATGAAGTACTCCAATACATCAAGACCATCACGGAAGTTGGATTTGATAGGCAACTCG